>Ga0070697_100000551_pt1 | contig 28168 bp, 21 predicted proteins | sample KBSK1501metaG_FD_65475 | JGI IMG/M metagenome (GOLD analysis project Ga0070697, IMG submission 65475) | Corn, switchgrass and miscanthus rhizosphere microbial communities from Kellogg Biological Station, Michigan, USA - KBS K1-50-1 metaG | ecosystem: Host-associated > Plants > Roots >...
TCGACGTAGTGGGTCGTGTTGTTTTCCACTTCTGATTCGCAACTGGCCCGGCCGACTTCTTCGCCCTCATAAAATTTCTTACCTATTTCCTTACCCTGATAGAACACGTGCGGCTCGAATCTCACCGATTCTCCGCGAACCCAGAAGGCAACGTGGAAATCCGGGCGATCCCATCCCTTCAAGTCGTTGGCCGTAAGAAAGACGTAACCGATAGGCAGGTTCCAATCGTGGTCCACGAAATAGACAAATTTGTTGACCGCTTTGGGTCCCACTTCGTTCGAGTGAGCTTTCGCGACTTTCATCTTGCCGTTGAAGAGTGTCGTGTCGGAGCCGGCCAGCTCGTTACGCATTTTTATGGCGAAGTTAACCGGGCCCGTGTAGGTGCTGCCTTTGTCTTCGGGAATGTCACGGCCGCCACACTCGGTTTTCCACCAGTAGCCCGGCTGTGTTTCGCTGGTCGGGCAGTCAAACTTCACCCAGGGCCCGGTCCCGGGCAGGGTGAACTCAACGTAGAGTTGACTGCCGCTGGCGATTGGTCCATTGGTGCGGAACTGGATTTTCGGAATCCAACTCCAGTTGTCGTAATTCCCTTTATAAACATTCAAAGTGAAAGCTGTAACCTGGACTGAATCCTTGGCGATCGTTGGTTGATCGGACTGTGCCACACAGATTCCCGCGGCGAACAGCAGAACAATAATGGCCAGGGACAAAAACAAAACATTGCGAGCCGACACAATCTTTTCTTTCAAGACGCACCTCCCCATGTATCCGCATATTTGGTTGACCTTTGAGCGGCGACAAGTTTACCCCGGGAGTTGGATCAATTTCTATCTGTAGATTACGGAGAACGGAAGGCAGAAGGCAGAAAGCAGAAGGCAGAAAGCAAAATAGGACCTATATGTCCTGTAGGCCCTATAGGTCCTATTCTTCTCTGCTTTCTGCTTTCTGCCATCTGTTCTGCGTAATCTGCGGATGTTCTTCCTGCCTTGTTTCCCAATTTCCCTTTTTGCCTTATAAGGTTGGCTATGACAAACCCCAATTCGCAGCAGAGCCGAACAGTTCGAGTTCGCATCGCTGCAGGGGAGGATGCCGGTAGGATCACGACCGTGATCAACTCTGCCTTTCGCCCTGCCGAGGCATTCTTCGTCGAGGGGGATCGTGTCGACTTAAAAGACGTACTGAACTTTCTCAGTAGTGGAAAGTTTCTATTAGCTGAAAGCGAAGACACAGTCCTCGGCTGCGTATACGTCGAAACCGGCTCCATAGATAGCGACCATGCATTAAATTGCCGGCCGGATATTGCGCAAGCTCACTCGCAAGATCGTGCTTATCTCGGCCTTCTGGCAGTTGATCCTGCACAACAGCAAGGCGGCGTGGGCTCGATGCTCATGGATGCGGCCGAAGACTATTGCCGCGGGCTGGGGTTGAGATTCATGGACATTAAGGTCGTCAATCTTCGTGAGGGACTGTCTGGCTTTTATCGCCGGCGAGGTTATGTTGAGACCGGGACTTCCGACTTTCCGGCGGAGGTGAAGACCAGTCTACCCTGCCATTTTATCGAGATGTCGAAACCTCTCTGATTAACGGGTCGTCGGAATCATGTTGTAGGGGCGTCCCTCCGTGGGCGCCCCTTTTGTTCAGGTACCATTCTCCGCGAAGACGAGGGGCGCCCCTTTTGTTTCTATACTTCTCCGAAGACTAGGGGCCTTTTGTTCCCGTACTATTCTCTGCGAAGAGGACGGGCCTTTTGTCTCTATACCATTCTCCGCGAAGACGAGGGGCGCCCACGGAGGGACGCCCCTACAAGATCATGGCGCCACGAGGCGGCTAGGGTTTTTCTGCAGCATCTTGCCGGGGCGATCTTTTCGAAATAAGTCGTCGAAGGAGATGGCCTTTCCACATCCAAAATCCCGAAAGGACCATTATCGGAACGAAGACAAATCGGACCGCGGGGGCGTAGTTCGGGATTTCTTCAAACGGACTATAAATATAACCGAGTATCGGGATGCTGAAGATGAGGTGAATCAAGCGAGGAATCCAACGTTTGGTGGCGTTACTGATCATTTAATCCGTTTTCCTTTTTTAAAGGTGGTCCGTTCTCAAATTCAAATCCAGCCGGCTATACAAAATTTGGCAGTGTCCTAATTTGAGTTGTTCTCTGTGCGTCCTCTGTGTTCTCTGTGACTCTGTGGTGGAAACGGCGGAAAACACTCACCACAGAGACACTGAGAACACAGAGGATGCACTGAGATTCGGAAATTAGACACTGCTCAAAATCTAGACCCTTAGCGAGCCGCGGAACGCCCTGGCGGCATAGTAAGACTCAGCGCCGTTGTGATATACGAAGACCTTGTCGTAACGGCGGTCGCAAAAGATGGCGCCGCCGAGTTTTCTAATATCAGTAGGAGTCTCCACCCAGCTCGAAGTTTTCGTATCGAAATCTCCCAGTTTCTGCAGCGCTCGATATTCTTCTTCCGTTAAAAGTTCAATGCCCATCGCAGCTGCCATGTCAATAGCGGAATCTTTTGGCTTGTGTTCTTTCCTTGCCTCCAGCGCTTCACGGTCGTAACAAACACTTCTGCGGCCTTTAGGACTTTCCGCTGAACAATCATAAAAAATGTATTCGCCCGTCTTTTTATCATGACCCACAACATCCGGTTCACCGCCAGTTGTTTCCATTTCATTGAGCGACCATAGTTTTCCCGGATTGGCTTCCAGCTTCGCTTGCACTTTGTCCCATTCAATACCTTTATGGCGGTTCTTATTTTTCTCAAAACGGGCTTTCAATGTTTTGAGTAGTTCTTCATGTTGTTTTGGTGACAACTCTTTTTTCTTGCTATTCTTCTTGTTCATACTTTTGCGTAATACTCCTTTTTGGGTCGTGTCCTAATTTCAGTTTTCTCTGTGCCACCTCAGTGTTTCTCTGTGCCTCTGTGGTGAATAAACGTTAAGAACACTCACCACAGAGACACAAAGAACACTGAGGTGGCATAGAGAATTCCAAACCAGGGCACTACGCTTTTGGCAGCATGGAGTTTTCTGTCACCTGAGCCCACGATCCACGAAATCACACGAACGAACACGAAATCCATTCGTTAGTGTTATTTCGTGTATTTTCGTGGATCGTTCCCTCCGTTGCTGCTGAAGCCACGCTGCGTAATCTGCGACGCCAGGCTGTTCATCTCAAAGTGCCCCCAGCCAGCGAAACCCTTCACGCAGGACGTCATCCGGCACTTCGTGACCTCCGTCAAACTCTTTGAGAGTCACTCCGTACGCACGTGCGCTCAAGTCGGTTGCGATTTGCCGGCCACATTTGTCGATCGGCAGGATGCGGTCGCGCTTTCCGTGCGAGATGTAAACGCGCGGCTTTCCCACCCACGGCCCTTCGATGACAAAACCGGGCGAGAAGGCCATGACTCCTTTAAAGAGATCACCGTTGAGCAGTCCCAGCGAAATTGCGTACGAAGCGCCATCTGAGAATCCACCGATGACTACCCGGGCGGGATCAATCGCCAGCATTTCAAACACCCGTTCCAGCGCGCGATTCAGGAATTTCACATCCGGCCCAAAGCTCCCGCCAATCGCATCCCAGGTGCTATTGCGAGAATTGGGAGCCAGCACTGCGACGCCCGCTTCTTCGGGTGCGGTGCCGAGATAGTCAAACATCTGGTCCGCGCTTTGACCGGCGCCATGTAAGAAAAGCAACAGCGGGAAGTTTGACTTGGGCTCGGATTTGGGCGTTAGCAGAATCGCGTCACGCGCGCTATCCAGACCGAGGGTAGTCCGTCCGCTGACGTAGGATTTGCGGGATGCATGCGGTCGCGCGGTGAGTCTCCCGGCAGTTGATGCGTATGCCCAGCCAAGACGACTGCAACCACTGCTCAGGGCAAGCGAAACCGCCGCTCCACCTGCAAGTGTGCAGAAGTTGCGCCTGCTTGGGTTGTGTCTGTTCAACTAGGTCGGCGGCAGACTGTTCTTATTATCGCTACACCAGCGGTACCGGGCGCTACGTCTTGCCATGGATCGCCATTATGGTTAGCGGTCTCTAAAACTCCGCCGGTTTTGTCATATTCAATTACTGTCTTGACGCGCATTTGATTCGGCTTGCATTTAAACTCATACAGGACGAGTGCATAATTCGAATCAGTATTCTTGTGATCTTCCTTTATCCAGGACTTGAGCACACCGGTTTTCGCATCACAGGAAGTCTTGCGTGGGTTGTACCAGAAATGCCTGTTGGCTGATTCGCCCAGAGAGAACCACTTATCATCGAGGTTGGACTCGGCTGTCATGTCCGCACGGTTTTTGTAGTAAACGCCGCAAGGCGAAGACCAGGGTTTATCTTGTTTTGGAGTCGCTTTCGGAACGGTATTTGGCGTCGTCTTCGGAACGGTATTTGGAGTTGCTTTCGGAACGGGCTTTTTCCTCGCAGGTGCTGCTGAGTCCTCACTTATTTTGCCGCCTGCCGCTCCGCTATTGCTGTTTTGTCCGAATGCTGACGACCACATCAACAGGAGGGCGGCCAGAACCGGGATTGCCTTTCGCATAATGCGGCTTATATCACCGACCCAAAAAGAAATCTACCTTTTGATTTTGGTGTTGTTTCGGTGATTTCGTGGATCGTCCTCTGACCTAAGCCAAAACGAACGATCCACGAAATCACACGAAACAACACGAAGACGTCCAACTACCCTGTGCTTTTCTGCCTACTGCCTACTGCTTACCGCCTTCTGTTCTTCTTAATCTGCGTAATCTGCGGATACGTCCGTCCGACTTCAATCACAACTCGTGGAACGCTGCTACGCATAGCGAACGTTTCCTTCAAGCCAGTTTGCCAATGAAAAGACAGCTTACTTTTCACATGATTCTTATTGACAAGAATTTTGCAGAATGTATACTGCCGCCGCTCAGACTCTAGACTGAAGTTTTAAAGGCTCACTACCTGCGTCAACTTTAGTCAGCGGCACTTCATACTTCGACATTTTCCGACGCCGGGTTCTTAACGCAGATTGTTGTGCGTGGTTTTCTCAGTTTTTTCTAAACCGATCCTCGCTTTTCCGGAAGAGCATCGTTGGAATTCTTTTTTCGATACTCTGAACTGCGCATGATGTCCGCGGAGTGCGAACATTAATGGAAAAGACTCCCAGGAAAAAGAAGCCTGCAAGTAAACGCGCCTCACCCGGGACGAAGCAACAGCGAATTCCCAAACCGCTCCTCTCGTCGCCGTCTGGTAATGGCTTGCGAGCTAAGCCTCGGAAAGCAGGGAAGAAAGACGCTGGCCGCAAGTCTCGCGCGGCGAGCAGGCGCGGGCCGATTAGCGTCATTGATCTTCTTCGGTTGCCGAAAGGCGACTACCGGGATATAGGCGAACTCTCGTTTGCAAAGAGGAGTACTCGATCAACCGCCGTGGCCGCAGCAGCAGCCTCCGTTGACGCTCGGGTGAGAGTTGCGGACACGCGTCAATCTCCATTTCGGAAGGTTTGCGACCTACTGATTACCGCGAGGGATGGAACTCTGCATACCGGCACGGCGTGGTTCATTTCACCGAGGACGCTGGTAACCGCGGGGCATTGCTTGTCAGTGTTTCGACCGGGGACTCCCGTACATGGGTTGGTCAACAGCATCATTCTGATGCCGGCGCGAAACGGTGAAAACAGCGCAGGTAGCTCCGCGTTCGGCTGGCTCCAGGTTACGCAACCGAGTTTTCAGGTGCATCCTGGATGGGCCAATAACGGCATCCTTGATCTTGATTTTGGTGCAATTATTTTGCCGCCGAATACACCACTGGGAGCGACTGTTGGTTTCTTTGGTTTTGGTCATTTTGAGGATCAGCAGTTGGATGAAAACCTCGCAACTATTTCCGGTTATCCCGACGACGTTCCGGAGGGAACTCAGTGGTTCGAAACCAATCGAATCAAGGAAGTGAATCCGACGCGGGTCTTCTATGACATCTTCACGGCCACGGGCCAAAGCGGGAGTCCGGTTTTCTTTGGTAATGCGACACAGCAAGTCGCTTGCGCGATTCACAACTTTGGCGCCACACCGCTGAACAGCGGCGTTCGCATCAATCCCCAGGTTGTCGCGCAACTCAACGCGTGGCGGTTTTAGTAGTTCAGCATTCCGCCCTGGAAGTTTGAAACGGGGGTTCAATTCAATGAGAATTCGACTTCACCTGGCTTTTTTGGTCGTCATTTGCTGCGGCGGCAGTGCAGAGGTTTTGGCACAGCGACCGCAGACCCCAACCTCACTCAACTCCGTGATGATTGGGCAATGTGCTGACCCCGGAAAGATTGACGACTGGATTGGCATTGAACGCCGAAACGGAATGGTCATCGATGCACGCCCATTCGCCGTCAACCAAACTACGGGCAAGCTTTCATTCAACGGCAGCAGTGGGCGCGTCGCGGTCGTAAACATGAACCCCTTCGTTTATGACTACAAGATATCCATCGCTCAGCAAGAGTTAGTTAGTACGGCGGTCACAGACTTTTTAAAACTTTTATTGCCTCCAAGCTTAGGCACGCTTCCCGGCCTGCAATCCGGTGAGCTGGGACTCGCGTCGAGAGAATTGCCCGCTGACAAGTTGCGGCAACTTGAGAGTCGACTGGATACGTTTAGTTGTACCGCCGCGACGGCACCATGTGCTGCTGGACACGCGATGTACGCAACGTTCAGTGCTATCCGTAAGAGTGGTTTCTACCAAACGACCACTGGTGTCAGACTCTCGAGTGCCTTCGGATTTTTGGTAACTCAGGACATTTCATTTACCAATGGCCAGGCTTCCACAATGCCTGTGGAATTCGCAAAGCATACGACTGACTTGACTGATCTGCGGAACGAAGAGGCACCCGCATACACTGTTTGCTCAAACGCGCAGGCGCTCAATGAAAAACTTCACACATACAATTTTAGGGAGTACTTCGACAACCTCAACAAAGCTCAGAACGAGATAAGACGCGTTACCAGCCTGGCGAACGATCTAAAAGATTTGACTGCGGAATATGGAAAGGATGAGGTGCTCAAGAGGGAAATCCTGAGGTGCGCAGGCTTCAATTGCACAAATCAATTCGACACTTATGCCACTGAGGTGTTGACTGTCCTGGGTGGTTTTCAACGACAGCTTGATAGTCTGAAAGCCAACGGACAGGAAATGCAAAACATGATGGTCATGACCGACCAGATGAAGAAGAAGGAAGGTCTCTTTGCGCGAACTTTTTCAATCTTGAAGAAGTTTGAATTGAGTGAAGCGACTGTATCAATTAAGCGAACCAAGCTGGTTCCCAAACAGGATACCGCGGTCGTAAAACCAGGTACCCAGAGCGGCACGCCGCCGTCAACCATAAATGTTGGGACCGAAATTCCGCAGCCTGCCATAGTGGGCGGGCCATCAAGCGAAGGAACAGTTCCGCCCAATCCGGATACGAATGAATTTACGTCGAATCAGCTTACATCGGGTCTGCAGGCCGGCACACCGCCGGCGACTCCAGCGCCTGCGCCGGCGAACCCGAATCCGGCCAAACCGGACGGCGATATCAACGAGGTCATGCAATTCGGCCGGCCGCGGTTCGTGTTATCGGGAGGGTTAGTCTTTTCGCCCCTGCCCCGTCGCACCTTTGACAAAGTGAAAGGGTTTGCTCTTAATTCGCAAGGAAATCCAACCGGAACCGGCAATGCAGACGTCGTAGGATATGTGCAGAACTCTCCGCGACGTCTCCTGCCAATGGTGTTACTCAACTCACGTCTGGTCGACTACGATACAGCCAGTCTGTGGTTTTCGTTTGGCATTAGCGGCAAGCATGATGGCAACCTCGACATCGAGTATTTACTTGGGCCCTCGCTGAGCTTCTTGAATGATCGAGCACTGGTGACAATTGGCGCTTATGGTGGCCAGGCGCAGAACCTGGTCGATGATCTGAAGATCGGTGATGAGCTTCCCGACACACTCGGCGATGCCAAGCTTTACCGCAAGAGCCGGATCTGGAAACCCGGTTTCTCTTTCAGCTACAGTTTTTCCCGCGCCACCAGAAAAGCGGCTGCAGCCGGCAGCGGATCGTCTTCGACCCCGGCCGATGATTTGAAGAACGAGATTCGCATCGGCAACATACCATTCAATCTCGCGTTAGGGCTCGCTTACACGTCCCTTGACCAACGCACCTACGACGAAATCGCGGGCTTTGCGCGCGATCGTCAAGGGAATCTGACGAATGGCCGCACGCTCACGCGCATCGTCGGACTAAACTCAAGTTCTAACTACCGGCTCACGCCGCTCGCCTTACTGCACACGCGGCTCACAGACTTCGGGTCGCATGACTTCTATTTTTCCACCGGCATCACCGGCAAGAAGACGGACAACGATTTTGACATCGAGTATCTCCTGGGTGGCTCAGTAAACATTTTCCAGCGAAAAGTATTCCTTACCGCGGGTACTTTCATTGGCAAGGAACAGATTCTCGGCGGAAATTTCTTTGTGGGGTCAGCCATAGCTAAAACGCAGAGCGTCACCACTACAAACCGCTACGTGTGGAAACCGGCATTTTCATTAAGCTACGACATCTCACGAATCATCCCGCGCAAATAAGCACTGGGACTGAATCCGGATACTCAATCCCAAACGTAACGCTCGTCGTATTCAATGCCGTACGCTTTCAAGAAAGCGCGGTACTCGTCCTGAAAAGTCACTCGCTTGTGATGTTCTTCCTGGTTTTCTATGTATCTAATAACTTCGTCCAAATTGGATTGACTCACAGAGAAGGCGCCATAGCCGCTTTGCCAGTGGAACTTTGCCAGTGTGGGTGAAAGCTCCTTTGCAAAACCAGAAGATGTGCGTTTTATCTCCTTGACGACTGATGCAATAGAATGTGTTCTCGATAATGCAAACAGTGCATGAACATGATCCTCAACGCCATTGACGATTCGCGTTTCGCAATCCTGTTCACGCAGCATCTTCGCAAGGTATGCAAAGGTGTCAGCCCGCAGCTTCTTGTCACTAAGAAACGGGAATCGGTTTTTGGTTGAGAAGATAAGGTGGGTCCAAAGTCGTGCGAGTGATTGAGCCATGAAGTCGGGGTCCTCCTATTTCGTTTTGGGAAAACCGCTGGATTCTACCGACAGGTAATTGAACGTCCTTCATGAGGAGAGTAAGCCGCCGGTTTACGTTTATGAAAGAGATCAAGTAAGAAGCCTCCTCACGCTGAAAGCGTTTGGCAACTTGAAGGAAATAGTGGCTGAGAGCGTTTGGCAGCTTGAAGGAATAACGCTGAAAGCGTTGGCAAATTTCAGCCCAGGGTTGTGCTTTGGCAACCCTGGGTTCACAGGCACCTATTAATAAAAGGACGCAACCCTGAAAGGGTTGCGTCACCGCTCGCTGATCGCAACTCCGTCGCAGCTCCTTCAGAGTTTTGCGACGAACCTCTCAACGGATTCTGGGTTTCAAAGCAAACCCTGGGCTGGAATTAGCCAACGCTTTCAGCGTTAATCCCATTTACTCGCTTGATGGCCCCAGCTTGAGAGTCGCGCTTCACGAAAAAGTAGTTCATACTAAATCACTTCTGATCCCAATCCATGATCTACCGATTTAACAAACATAAACCAACTACTGAGAGCGCTGACCTTCATCTTTTGCATCTCGTTGTTGTCAATAGTCGTCTCGGCCTATCTAATCGGCGTAATCTGCGGACTTCCACAGGAGGTGAAATGAAGCGAATCTCTATCTTGATATTTGTTCTGCTGGTGACGGGATTTGTGCGCAGCGATGCGGGTGTAACACGTGCGCAAGATCCCCTGGTCGTAAACTCAAAGAGCATCACCTTGAAACTCGAAAACTCTCGCGTACGTGTGCTCGAGGCGACTCTTAAACCTGGTGTTAAGGAAGAGACGCACTCGCATCCCGCCTATGTCATCTATGTGATCGCGGGTGGCAAAGTCCGCACCCACAATGCTGACGGTAAGGTCACCGAAACAAACTTTCGAACCGGCGACGTTATCTATCGTGATCCGGTAACGCATTGGGCCGAGAACATTGGCAAGACCACAATCCGCCTCGAGCTGGTGGAACTTAAGAATTAGTATTTTGAAGGAAATAACGCTGAAAGCGTTGGCTAATCCAGCCCAGGGTTTGCTTTGAAACCCTGGGTCATCGTCGTCGGCAATAAATTGTTCGCAACCCTGAAGGGGTTGCGCCGCCGCTAGCGATTCCCCGACCTTCGACGCAACCCCTTCAGGGTTGCGTCCTTCTTTTAATAGACGCTCGTGATCCCAGGGTTGCCAAAGCGCAACCCTGGGCTGGAATTGGCCAACGCTTTCAGCGTAAACCATTCAGTGGAAAGTTAGTCGTTGGGGCATCTAGTGCCCAACGCCGAAAGTTAGCTGCGCCGCGCGGTACAACTCGTGACTGCTTTCAATCTACATCCGCTAATGACCTTCCCTAAAACGGTAACCTTGACAGTCAAGCCTAAGCCATGGGCTAATAGTTGACAGTCCGCTCAATCACTGACACGTTGCAAGGTCTTCTATCCTCGCTTGGGAAGCGCCAAACTTATCTATTTCTTCTCTGCAGCGATATGGATATCAAGATCAGTTAATGTGATTCGAATGGCATTACGCCTGGCGGTCCCTGCCGGGATGTCCGAGGCACGTCGGCTCACTCTTGGGACTCTTACATTCCTTTCCGAAGATTGACGTCCTGGGAGTGGTCGTAAAATCCCTACCGGGGAAACATCCAGAGAATCCTGTCACCTCATGACAGCCGAATGGAGCAGAGTCTTGAAAAACCTAACCGAATTACAACTCGAGAGTGGTGGAACAGTGTTGGTTGAAGTAGATGAGAGCGTTGCTAATACTACCGTTCTGCGTGGTTTGGAAAGCAAGCAGCTTGCCGCGAAAGTTGTGCAGACATTTGAGGATGCGCTGGAAAACCTCCGACCAGCCGTCGAAGCGGTTGTCATAAGATTCAAGGATCTGAGTGTTGCTCCGGAAGCGCTGGGTGTCGAGTTTGGAATAAAGTTTAGCGCCGATGCTAAGGCCTATATTGCGTCCGCCAGCGCAGAGGCCAACTTCAAAGTGACATTGAGCTGGAAGCGCAAGTAGGTGCAGAAGTTAATGTTCTGGACGCTGCCAAATCCAGCGGACAATTTGGTCCGCGGACGCTAAGACAGGTTGAGAAGGAAATGAAAGAGTGTCCTACATGCCGGAGTTGCTATACCGACAACGTGCAACGCTGCCCAGTTGATGGCCACCCCACGACTACCTCGCTGGCGGGCGATCCGATCATCGACGGACGTTACCAGCTGGAACGCCGTCTGGGCCAAGGCGGCATGGGGATGGTCTATCTGGCGCGACACATCTTTCTCAAAACCCAGCACGCGATCAAGGTAATCCTTCCCGATTTGGTCGGGAACGATCCGATGCTGGTCACGCGATTCAGACAAGAAGCGATGGCTGCGGCTGCTGTTCGCCATCAAAACATAGTAGCGGTGACGGATTACGGCGTTTTGCTGAATAGGATGCCGTATCTCGTTATGGAATACGTCAAAGGCCCGTCGCTTCACTACATCATGGCGCAAGAAGGACCGATGTCAACAGCGAGGGCCTTCGAGTTGATGCGTCCAATCGCAGCCGGCGTAGCTGCTGCCCACCGACAAGGCGTTGTCCATCGCGACTTGAAACCTCTGAACATCATGCTTCAAGAGGGTTTCTCGCCGAGCGAGGGGTTGAAGATCCTTGATTTTGGCTTGGCAAAAATCAAGTCAGGAGACTTGCTCGGATCATTTGTCCAGGCTCAGACGACAGGCCTGATGGGTTCTCCACACTACATGGCGCCCGAGCAGTGGAGCGATGAAGAGCTTGATGCCCGGTCTGACCTCTACAGCCTGGGAGCCATCCTCTATCAAATGATCGGGGGAGATGTGCCATTCAAGGGGGCATCGATACCGTCGGTCATGAAAAAGCATCTGACCGCCGTTCCGCCGAGCTTCACATCGTTGGGCATCAAAGTGCCGCCACAGGTTGAGTCGGTCGTAATGCATGCGCTGGCGAAGGAACCTGAAGACCGTCCGCCGTCTGTTGAAGACTTTATCCAGGAGCTGGCGGACGCGGTCCAGGCGGCCGGCATTGCGATTGAGCCCAGCAGGAAAACCCTGAGCGAGCCGAGTGAGGCGAGTCTGGTACAGCCGACTCACAGCGAAGTTGAAAACACTGCGCAGCTAATTTCGGGCACGAAGCTCGGTGATGCAATTCAGCCTCGGGAAACCTCAACTGTGGTGCAGGGGCATTTGACGCTACATATGGACAAGATTGAGCGAGAGGTGGCCCAGGAGCAACCCGATTTCTCTGCCACCGTCGCCCTTCGTCACTCGAAAGCCTTTCGCCATAGCGGAGAACATATTTTTGAAGAGCTCGTGCTGCACAAAGACTATGAACGACTGTGGCGCTCCTTCATCCACGCCGGGGGCGGATGCAACCTGTTAACCGGCTACGGTCCCTTCGGCGGTACCTCGTTGGTTCGGTGTGCCATTGCCAAAGCTCGAGAAGAATTGAGCAAAACCGCACATGGCGAGGCCGCGCTTTTGGTTTTCTACTTTGCGCTTCTAAAGGAAGATAAAGAGTCTTTTGAACTGGAAGCCACCAAATTCGGCCTTGAGCACTTAAACAAGCCTTATAGCGACAGCGACGATGCTGCCTTTAACGAACTAAAAGCCCGGGCCGCGCAAGCAACAGACGATAAAGGGTCTCTGTTGAATTTCTCCCTGGCGCGTCCTCTCGGCGAAACGTTCTTCAATCCACGTGAGAAAGTAATTAATGCTGAAGTCGCCAAAAGGAATTACGATTTCTCCGATCTCATTGCGGACCTCAATGCATACTTTCGAGAGCACAAGGGCTCAAAAGCCCTCCACCAAATCATCTCGCGTCTCGTGAGAAGCGAGTTTTTGCCATCTCGCGTGGTTTTCATAATTGATCGGATCAAGCATCTTGAAACACTCGAGACGTTAGCCGCCTCCGATTTTTTCAGCAATAAGCGTATCAGGGTGATCGTGGTCTCCCGGAAAGAGGATTTAGATTCCTGGACCGATGCCGATAATCGCCTGGAAGCGGTTAACTTTTCTAAGTGGTACGTTCCATGTCTCTGGAACATCAACTTTGATAAGGTTCTATTCAAAATGAGCGGCGGACGGCGATCACCGCCTGAGAATCATTGGAAGGTTTTTCTAAAACACCTCGAATTTAGAGGTCGGGGATCTCTGGGGAATATTATTGCCGAGCTCAAAGAAGCCAGGAATATTAACTTTGGAGAGGAAGACAATTTCATCGATGTAGTGAACCTGGCAGGTCGCGTGGACATACTGCACAACGCCTGGCTCCAGGATTTATTGGAGATGAATTGGGATACCGTGCTCAATGATCAGTTCGTCGGCTTTGATCAGGATGAAAAGACGGATCGTGCGCGCATCGGTATTTACTATCTGGTTGATTGGCTGTCCCGGAAGAGTCGTTTCACCAGAGAGCAGATCGTCGAACAAGCACGGAAAACCAGAATTACAATCTCCGACGATGAGGACATAAGAGCTGAGACAGTCGAAACACTTCTTCATGTGCTGACCAGCACCCACTATCTCCTTTGGAAAGATCCGCAGTATCGCGTCATTTGGAATAAAGACAAGCAGCCTAAGTTCCGCAGAGTTGCTAAAAAACGGCCCGCAAACTTAGTCGAGCCACAGGGTTCTGCACCTGAACAATTCAAAGTCCCGCCAATCGATCCCACCAGGGCGCAGGTCACTCCTGGTATTCGAGCATCTGATCAAACGCCAGTCGGATCCGGCGCCAGCGTCGAATATAGAGAAGAGTTATCAATAGTGAAGCGGTTAACAAAAGCCCTGGCTTCACTTATCAATTGGCAACCACCGCCCGCACCCCAGGCCTCTCGATTGAACGACCATTTATCTCTTAATGATGCGCCCGTTGCACCCGCCGGTGGACGTCCGAAGCAGACGATTGAAACGCAAAATACCTTGGCGGACATGCCTGCCAGGTCCATTGTGAAGGCTGTTAAAAAGACCATCCATGAGACCCTATACTTCGTTGATAAAGACAAACTGGCCGCCAGCATAAACATGTTGATTGTATTTGCGAATCCGAAGGGCAGTGATCCTTTGCGGTTAGGCGAAGAGGACCGAATCATTCGGGAATGCATAAAGCGATCTAGTAATCGGGAAATGTTTCGGGAAAAAATTATTCACGCCGCCAGAATAAAAGATGTCCAGCGCGAACTGCTTGAGGGTAAATATCAAATTGTGCAGTTCTCAGGACACGGCGATCCATCTGGTGAACTTGCCTTTGAGGATGACAGTGGTGAGATAAAGCTTGTTCCGCAAAAAGCCCTCTCTGATCTGCTAACCGAGTTCCCATCTATCCAATGCGTAATTCTGAATGCCTGCTACACAGCAACCCAGGGCCAGATGATCTCACTGGGGGTCCCGTTTACAATTGCGATGAATAAGGCAATATCAGACGAAGCCTCCCAGCACTTCGCGCGTGGCTTCTATGACGCCCTCGGCGCAGGCAAGGACTACCGGTTCGCTTTTAGAATGGGATGCAAAGCAATTTCGCTGGAAGGATATGATGAAGACTCGACGCCGACTCTTTTTGAAAATCAGCACTAGACCCGATTAATGGTTGTCTCCTGATTGCCACCGCTTGCGGCTCACTGCTAACTTTCGCGCCCGCTGCCTTCTGGCCTCTGACCTTTGATTACCAAGGCTTCGTCGTTTTAACAAAAGCGGATGGGTTGATCGCTGGCACAGCATCCATGATCATGCCACCCCGCATCAGGTCCCAGGTGATTATTGCTGAGACCGCTCGCGCTAAAAAGATTGATAATGGTCGAAGGAGGATCGCAATGGAGGAACGACAACTTAAAGATTGGGCGGAAATCTATCAGGACATCATTAACCAAGTCCCGGTCAATGTCGAGAACGCTATTATCGAGGTCAAGAATGAGCTGCGGCATGGCACCGTGGCGCGTGAGTTTAGTCTTAAGAACTGTGTAGTGAAAGGATCATTTAGTGCGATCCGGGTCACGTTTGCGGAGTCGGTATCATTTGTCGATACCGTCTTTGAGGACGGCATAGATCTCAGAGGGTGTTCTATTAATGGATACATGCTGGCCCAGAACGTCGAGGTGAGATCATACGCAAACTTTGAAGGCATTTCCGTCCTTGGGCAAGCTCAATTTGAGCGATGCTTTTTCAAGACCGAAGCAAACTTCGCGACAACATCATTTGGGAACTTTGTAAGTTTTGAAGGCTCGACTTTTGAGGCTGGTGCGTCCTTTATAAGTGCGACTTTTGGCGGACATTTGATGCTGACGAACATTCCCATATCTTCCGGCAAATTCGATCTGACATGGGCGGCGGTGGCAGGGGTTTTAAACGTTAGTGACTCCGTATTCGAAGGCAACCTATCATGCGATAGCGCAAAGATCGGCGGCACGGTGTTGATTTCTGATACGCGCTTTGGGGCAAATGCCAGCCTCAATCTCTCGCATGCCGCGGTGGCAGGAGACGTCGTAATTCAGAAATGTAGCTTCGATCACGTGAGCGGGAATTGCTTGGATCTTAACAGCATCGCGATTTCCGGTGGATGCAAGATAGAACGAATCAACTGCCAAGGGGGATTCAGTCTATTCAATGGCAGAGTGTCGCGTTACCTTTCAATCGGAACTATCGATGTGAAAGACGCCACCGCGACAAAGCACGAGACATTTTTCCATGGGAACTTTAGAATTTCATCGCTCCGCCTCGAAGGCTACTTCTGGTGCACAGGGACAGTATTCGATAGCAAGGGTCACTTGGGAGGGGGCAAGGTGGATCCAGCAGCTCCGCCGCCAACTCCATCTTTCACCGACGTCACAATCTATGGCCAGACTTATATTATAGCCTGCGAGTTCAAGGATGGAACGAACTTCAATCGCTCAGATTTTCGGGGCGTGTTTGGCACGGACGCAGTTTTTGCACGACAGGTAACATTCGAAGGTGCCCATTTCAGGAAGGGCGTGCGATTCCTTCCGGGTTGTTCATTTGCGAAGGGCGCGGAGTTCTACTTCGCTGAGTTTGATCAGGAAGCTAATTTTGGCGGAGCAAAAGTTGGCAGCACCCTTAGCTTTCGGTACGCCCAGTTCCGGCACTCACTTTTGTTCGAGTTGAAAGGCGCTGAGCGCGGCACACCCGACGTCGTGAAGTTCCAGGATGAGGTGGAAAAAAAGGTGGTAGTCGCGCTACGAGGATGCAGCTACGCAAGGTTGGTGCTGCCGGACGGGTCCCGAGGCCTTAAAGACTTTGTTGAGCGCGTACCACCTGACGATAGAAATTCGTTTATTTATCTTGAGCAATATCTGCGCAAATCCGGCCACCGTAACCAGGCAGATTACGTTCGAAAGCATTGGAACCGTGTCGAGGGATTAACTATCTCTAAGCTTAGGCCGCGTTGGTGGCTAAACCGATTACACAAGTTCACTACCGGCTACGGAACAGCGGTTTCACCGCTCATAGCGTTTGCGCTGGTGGTCGGCTTGCTGGGACTGTTCGTCGGTTATGTTCCCAGACTTCATGATGATGCCGCGAAGATCATCCAAACAATCTGCTGGACCGTTGCGACTCTAACCGTTGCACTTGTGATTGACTCCGTCCGCGGCAAGGTCTGGCACGAGTAATATTTTTCTCCATTAAGCCTGAAACTGCTGTTGACGTGCGCCCGAAAAGGGCAGTGCATCACCGAGAATGAAAACTACTACCTGATGCGTCTGACTTATGCTTCACCTTTATTCATGAATGTTCTTCTGAACCACTTAAGATGATATAAAAATTAAAGAGTTCGAACTTCCACCATTCAAAGCTGTTGCATACCTTAGAATCGAAAACCTGACGACGCTTTTCTTCTATTTTTTTCCGAGACTGGTTTTAATACGTCACTCTCAAAAAGCATTCTATCAATACTCTTAACACGCGCGTGTCCTATTTGCTCGGTTGCATAAACCAGTTTCACGAATAGATAGCCTTGAGTCAGGACGACAACGGCAATGATGGAGGCCTCTTGGAAGAAGGCTCAAAATACCCTGGCCCGTTAGCACTGAAACAATTGAAACGAGGAAAGTCCAGAGTGCATAGACCTTTAGGGTGTTGAATGCTCTGCGTGCCGAGCGAAGTTGTTTTGCCAATAGACCACATTAGATCGATTGTCAGGCGGAGCCGAGTTAAGTTTCCTCTGAAGTATGTCGTCCAATATTTGTATGACTTCATAAGCACTGTCGATCTCCGGCATCTTAGCCCACCATTCAGCGAGACGGTAGGGGGTCACGACATGCAATAACAAATTCAGGAGTGTGAGTTACCCGTCCAGGCAACATGCGCCCGATTTTAAGAACGAATGTCTGCACCAGATATAAGAAGACGATCAAGCCTACGAAAATAAAGACGGGACTGAGCTTATTCAGTCCATAAAAATCAACGAACTTCTGGAATGCCTCATCATTCAGGAAACCAACATTAACCGAGGTGGCTTTGGTCAACAGATTTCTTATCAATTCGGGTGCGATGAGATAGGTAAGGGAAGTGAGCACAAAAAGGTGGATGAATGGCGGAAGGAAAAACTGCCAAGCCTGGTGAATACTCTCTTCTAGATCAGAGAACTTCATCTTAACTGATACCCCTCCTGGGTGCTTCAGGAAGTAAAAGGTCTTTAACCACTAAACTGGTGTACATCCGATCCATACGCGCACAGGCTTCTCAGCCATTATCAAGAACGCGTACTGTTATTTTCTCAATACCTCTAGCTTGCCACTGGCCAGCTCGAAATTCCGGACGCGAGCGCAAATTGCCGATTACATTCGATGAGGCGCGGAAGTTCGGGGAACCAAACCGGGGTCACGCTTGCGATTTGCGATTCTAGAGCGGCGGCTCCGAGATTATTCAACAATACAAACGTTCGCGAGTGACAGAGAATCGCAATTGGCAAGCCTGACCCCAATCGCCACTGTTGTTATTTGCAAGCGCGAAATGGAAACGTTAAGACGAGATTGTGAAGGTCTTGTTTGGGATCGATCTTGAGCGCCAGGGTATTAATCTTCTCTTTACCGCTTTGCTTGACGATCATCTGCACCTGGGGACAGTTGTCGTAGTTATATCTGCCCAGAACTCTGGCGGTGTTGCCGCTGTAGGCGAAGAAGTCAGCGTGAAGTTCACCCGGCAGGCCTTTGAAAATCTTGAATGAGAATCGTCCCTTCGCATCCGTGTCTTCCAAAGCATGGCCGTCGATACCCCGCACGTTCGCCGGGGTGAATCGCACTGTCGTCCTTTGGAGCTGGGGTGCCATCCGCGAAGCGAACCACACCCTGCACGGTCACCATTTCTTCCACGTTAGGCACAATTATCTTTAGGCCTTTTATGCTGTCGCCGGCGCGAATACGAAAGACGCGGGCTCTTGATTCTTCAGTCACATTTGGGTAGTAAACCGCGGGAAACGGCTCTTCGATCCTTTTCTCCCCATCCTCGTTGAGAACTAAAACGTAAGTTCCGGGCTCGATGGATTCGATGGCGAACCGACCCTTTTCGTCAGTGGAGCCAAAATTCACGGAATCGTTACCGGCGTCCGTGGGCTTAAGCGATACCTCGACCTCGGGAAGCGGCTTGCCATGCGCATCCACCACGCTGCCACTCACGACATTGTCTAGAACGAATGAGATATCGATCGCTGCGTGCTTCTTGGGCTCTAATGTGAACACAATGTGTCTGGTGAGGATTTGTCGTTTTCGGTCGGTAATCGTCGTAGTGCCCCTGGTAGCGCGATCGATCTTCCAGCCTGCAGGCAACTCAGGCTCGAGCACATATCTTCCTGGTGGCAAATCATAAAACTCGTAGACACCGTTCTTATCGGTCGTAGTCTCGTATGCCTTGTACCTCGTCATGATCCAGATCTTCTTGCCGGCAACGTCCCGCTCATCTTCTCCGGGGTCAACGGTGCCCGAAACTCTCGTCTTTCCACGTACTGCTTCAATATTGTTGAGGTAGAGGAGATCATCGGCAACCCGCGAGATAAGACCAGAGCGCCAAAATCCAAATTCGTACCATAAGGCTGAACCTTTTGGCGGGGTTTCAAGGTAGAACAAGTACTCCTTTCCGATATCGTCTTCGTAGAAAATCCATGTGCAATAAATGCCGTCGCCCTGACCAAACGTCATCTTGTCACCGGCGCGAAGGGTTCCTTTGAATACCTTTTGAACTTCCATCGTGGTTGAAAGGACGCGACTACCTGAGAATGGCGTTGGTGATTGGTCGTCTACTTTTTCTACTGAAATGGCGCGAGCGATAATCACCACGTCGGCCCTTTTGTAGGCGTCAAGAACCGTGGGCTTCGGCCCGATTGCGCAAGCGTCTGCAATCCTGGGGAAAAGAAGTAATGCCAGGCCGAGCAGTAAAAGCAAAGCTCGCGTTTGAAAGTGTTTGTTCAAGAGTGTTCGCATCGGGGTTGTTGTGCGAGACAATTATGATACTGCAATGGCGGATTTCGAGTCCTGGAGAGTCTGTCGCGAAATTCAAAATTTGCCTTTCTCTGTGCTTCCTTAGTGTGCTCCGTGTCTCTGTGGTGGGCGTTTTCTTCGTAAATTCACCACAGAGGCACAGAGTTCACAGAGGTTGCACTGAGGCTTGACCTTAATCCGACAGACTCTGGAGAGGTGCGAGAATTCTTGCACGCCTTCAGCGTGCGGAATCATATGAACGATGATCCGGTGGTCTGCGCAACGCTTCGGACCACCGGCTACTATCTGGAACGCCTCCGGCGTGAAGACAAGACGCATGGCCTGCGGGCACCCGCTGACGCAGGTGGTTCTGACAAGAAATCTGATTGAACCCCATCACCCTAATTTTTCACTCGTATCTCAATGCCACCATCGGATCGACTTTGGTGGCGCGACGCGCGGGGATGTAGCTCGCTAACAACGCCACGCCCACCAAAACTAACGAGATGGCAGCGAACGTCGCCGGATCAGTGGCGCCAATTCCAAACAGTAAACTCTTCATCAGTCTCGTTAAAGCAAAAGCTCCAGCCAGACCAAAGACGACACCCATCAACACCAGTTTCAATCCCTTACCGATGGTCAGTTTCAAGACATCTCGTTTTTGTGCGCCCAGCGCCATCCTGATTCCAAACTCGCCGCGACGCTGCGCCACCGAGTAGCTCATCACTCCATAAATTCCAACGGCAGCGAGAAGCAAAGCGACACCCGCAAAAATTGCGAACAGCAGCATGCTGAAACGCTGCCGCGCCACAGACTCCGCAGCAATCTCATCCATGGTGCGAATATTTGAAACAGGCTGGTCCTTGTCGATCTCCCAAATCGTCTTACGCACCGTAGCCGCCATGCTCAGAGGATCAATCTCGGTCTTCACCACCAGGTCGCGTGGAACGAAGAACCCTACTTGCTGATAACTGACATACATCTGCGGTTTTATTTCAGTGATCAAATCGTATTGCCTCACATCCCCGGCGATGCCGACGATCTGGATCCAGCCCTCTGTCTCCGGCTTACCGAACGAGATGCGTTTTCCAATCGCATTCTTGCCGGGCCAATAACGCCGGGCCATCGTTTCGCTAATCACCGTGACATTCGGAGAATCAGCAGTGTCCCGGTCAGTGAGTTGTCGACCAGACAGCAGTGGAATTCCCATGGTCTCCAAATATTTCGGACTGATTACTCGCACGGTAATGATCGGTTCCTGATTCGGTGGTGGGTCCGGCCGGCCTTCGATGCTGATGTTGGTCGAGTTGCCCTGTCTGTATAACGGCAGGTTCGTGGTAACGGCCGATGACCTAACGCCGGGAACACTTTCCAGACGCTGGTTGATCTCGGTGTAAAAAGCCGCTCGTTGAGCCGGCTCGCCATACTTCGACTGCGGCAAGAACACGCGCATCGTCAGAAGGTTATTGCTCCGAAACCCAGGATCGACATTTCGTAAGCGCAGGAAACTATTGATCAAAAGACCAGCGCCAATCAGCAGCACGAGTGATATCGCCACTTCGGCCACGATCAGACTCGCGCGAATGCGATTGCCACGGCCGGCCATGGACCCACGTCCGCCTTCTTTGAGCGTCTCGTTTGGACTGAAGCTTGACGACTGAATCGCCGGAGCCAAACCGAAGATAAGTCCAGTGAGCAACGAAATCAGTATCGTAAAACCCAGGACGCGAGGATCGATTGAGATGTTTTTGACTTGCGGGATATTGGGTGGAATGATAGCGGTCAGTAACTTCAATCCGCCCACCGCGAGCAGCAAGCCAACAACGCCGCCGAGCATGCCAAGCAAAACACTCTCAGTCAGAAACTGTCGAATCAAACGCCAGCGGCTGGCGCCCAGCGCGACGCGCAACGCGATCTCCCTTTGCCGGACAGCAGCGCGCGCCAGCAAGAGGTTGGCGACATTTACGCAAGCAATCAGCAGCACGAGTCCAACTGCACCAAGAAGAATCAGCAATGCAGGTCTGATGTCTCCTACCAAATGCTCGTGCAACGGTACCACCTCTGACCCAATGTCAGTGTTCGTAGCCGGATACTGTTGCTGCAAGCGAGCGGCGATCGTGCTCATCTCAGCCTGCGCCTGCGGCAGCGTCAGGCCAGGTTTCAGCCGCGCCACCACGTCAAGATAATGACCGGAGCGATTTTGCTGCTCCTCTTGAGAGAAAGCGATTGGCACCCACAATTCGTCGTCTTCAGTATAGAACCGAAAGTCTGAGGGCATGATGCCGACGACCGTGACGCTGCGGCCACTCAGAGTTAGCGCCTTGCCAACGATATTTGGATCGCCTCCAAAACGTCGCTGCCACAAGCGATGGCTGATAATTACCACGCGATTCGCCCCGGCTTGATCTTCGTCAGGTGTAAACCAGCGTCCCAGTTGTGGAGAAACACCGAGCATCGGGAACAGTGACGCGGACACTCGATAACCAGCGATACGTTCCGGATCTCCGACGCCCGTAAGATTTAAACTTGCGCCGGCGATGGCGGCCATACTTTCGAATACCCGGTTCTGGTCGCGCCAGTCGATGTAGTTCGCGGCGGTTGGCGTATCGCGCGGAAATCCATGCTTGCTCGAGTCCTCAAAGACCATCACCAACCTTTCGGGATCTTTGTAAGGTAACGGTCGCAACAGTACGGTGTTGACCACACTGAAGATCGCCGTGTTTGCGCCGATACCTAAGGCGAGGGCGATGATAGCCACGGCAGTGAAGCCCGGGTTCTTAACCAGCATGCGCGCTGCGTAACGCAAGTCTTGCCAAAGGTCTACTACCATGTTTTTGCGACCTCCTTTTAGTGGTGAGGCTAATGGTGAACCGGGGACGACTGGATGTTTTGGAGCCATCCTCTCCACGCGAGATAGTTCGGTCGCAAGCAATTCGCCCTCAGCAAGCTCAAGAACTACGGCTCGATGGGCCTCATCTGCTGATGAACCGTCGGACAGCAAACGTTCGTAACGGTCGTCGAGATGTTGAGATAGTTCTTCGACGATCTCCGCTTCTCGAGTAGCAGTGAGACGCAATCCACGCAAACGCGCTCTGATTTCAGGTTTCCAATCAGGCATGGTTGCTCCTACCTCTCAGTGCAACCGCTGTGTTTCTTTGTGCCTCCGTGGTTGTGTTTTTCGGGCCGATAACTTCACCACAGAGACACAGAGAAGACAGAGGTTGCACAGAGAATTGATTGTTAGGCGGGTTCGATCCCGGTAATCAGGTTCATCGCTTCAACAAAATCTCTCCAGCTGTCGCGTTGTGCAGCCAAAATCTTCTTGCCTTCGGGGGTCAAACGGTAATAGCGCCGGCGTCGCTGACCAGCTTTCTCAACCCAACGGCCCTGGATCCACCGCCGTTTTTCAAGACGATAGAGCAGGGGATACAGTGATGCGACGTTGAATCGAAGCAGGCCGCCTGAACGTTGTTCGATCAAGTTGCCAATGTCGTAACCGTGACGCGGGCGGTCTTCCACCAACGACAGAATCATTAATTCAGCGCTGCCTTTCTTGAGCTCGCGCTCAAGAATGTCCGAACCTTTATATGGCATAGCAATATATTACTGTGAAGAATAAGAGAGGTCAACGGAAAAGACGAGACGTGAAGCGTCGATTCTGTCGTGCCGCGTGGTGGATTTGCGACCCGGAGGGTTTGCGAGAAAGCAGCCGGTGGTCTCCGCTTCGCTTCGACCACCGGATCACGAGTCGATAGTCTCGGCACCCTGGAAGGGGTGCGAGAAGTCTTGCACGCCTTCAGCGTGCGGAATCTTTTGAACGATGATCCGGTGGTCTGCGCAACGCTTCGGACCACCGGTTACTATCTGAAACGCCTCCGGCGTGAAGACAAGACGCATGGTCTGCGGGCCACCCGCTCACGCAGGTGGTTGTGCAGCGTTGCCGGATCGGTTTCGCCAAAACTAGCGATTCGCGAGGGAGAGCCGGAATGCAGCCATCTCGTGGTCATTGCGAACCAGCAGGACGTCGCCGGCCAGCACCGGGTGGTTCCAGGTCTTGCCCTCGATCGCCGGGAAACGCGCGAGCTCAGTAAACTGGTCGGGCGACGCCTTTACCAGCGCCACCTCGCCCTTTTCCGACAACACCAGCAGCACATCCTGATCGGGCAGAAGCACCAGTTGGCCGTAGCCGTACCGTGCGCCCTTCCACTTGCGCTTCCCGTCCTTGAGGTCAATACACGCCACGGTGCCGTAGTCGAAGCCAAAGGCATGGCCCTTATGAATGACAAAGTCGTTGAAGCTGGAAACGAGATCCTCCGAGGTCCAGCGCTCTTCGGTGGTCCATCCGCTGGATCCCTGCTTGACCGCGATGCTGCGCATGCCGCTTCCACCCATTCCGTCACCGACACTGATCATAAGGTCACCATCCGCAATCACGGCTGGCTGCATAATGCGCGTGTCCGATGGCCAGGAGTGATTCCAAAGCAGCTTGCCGTCTGCGAGTGCCACACTAGTCGCGCCAGTTGAGCTCATCAGCACGATCTGCCGGACTCCATCTATGGTGACCAGCTGTGGTGAGCTGTAGCTGTTGCCGCCGCCTGGGCCGAACCAGCGCGGTTTGCCGGTGGGCAGATCGTAGGCGACGAGGTTGCCGGACGCGGCGACAATGACCAGATCCCCGACTACCAACGGGGAGCCCGCGATACCCCAGCCGGGGATCTTCACGCCCGTGTCAGACACGGCATTGCGCGACCACACGACTGCGCCAGTACCTTCGTCAAGCACGTTCATGACTCCAGTCGCACCGAGTGCATAAACACGACCGTTGTTGAGGGTGGGCGTTCCGCGCGGTCCGGGGCCGCCAACGGACTCGTAGAAGCGAACGGTGTCGCTGTGTCTCCACACCGGCTTTCCTGTGCCCACGTCATAGCAGGCCACGATCTCGTCGTTACCGCGCTGCTCCTGTGTATAAAGGTGCCCCGCGCGGACCGCGAACGATGACCAGCCTGGCCCGACAGGCCGGCGCCACAATTCGACCGGCGGCGACGCCGACCAGTCAGTTTTAATCTGCACACCGCGAGCGGCACCATCGCGCTCTGGCCCACGAAAGCCCGGCCAGTTGGCTTCGGTCGCGGCTGCTGCCGGAGCGACGGGAGCTGCGGGCGACGCTAATGTCTCATCGCCGGCTTGGGCCAGGAGGCGCTCTTCAGGAGTTTTGGACCAGCGCCAGTGGAAATCGTTTTTGAAGTCTCCAGAAGCACCAGCGGTTCGGAGGAGCGTAAACACTCCACACCCGAGCAGGATCGCCGCAGCGATCACCGCGCGCCGCGGCGCTGCGGAGAGGCGACGACTCACCACTGCCGCTGCGACGAGGGCGAGGCTCATAACAGGGATCGCCATGACGAAAAGCAAAAACCCCATACTGCCGGTTGCAATCGACACGTGGACAATACGCTTTGTTCCGATCACCGCGAGGACAATCAGGACGAGGGCACCCAGGCGCTCATACCAGGGCGCGCGGCTGAATAACAACCACCAGAGAATGACAGCCAGGGCGCACAAGGCTGCAACCATCATTGCATAGAGAATCGCCTCGGGTAGAAAGAAAGGGACGACGAACCAGGCCAACCACTGCACGATCACAAAGACCACGCCGGGCCACACCCGGAGGGGCTTTCGAGGTATGGGTTCGCGGTCTTGAGCGTTGATCCTCTCGGTCTGCGGAGAAGGGAGTTCGTTGGCCTGTGTAGTCATATTAATCAGGTAATACGCGCGCGACGGGCCGCTTGTTTCTTTTTTGGCAGCTGAGAATCACGGAACAACAGGAAAAAATCGGTCGGCGCAGCCAAGGGCGGCATGCTTTGACATCGCAATTTGCGATCTCAAAAAAGGAAGAGGTGAGCGCCGTACCTCATGCTTTTCCCGAGCAAGGCGTAGCAATGCTGGTCGAGTGTGCGGAATCGCGAACGAGCGATCGAGGTCAACATCGTGATCGTCCTCCATTAGGCGCCGGTTTGAACTCCATCGTGCCGTCGTCCACGCGACCGAAGCGAAGCATGGAGAGGTCCTTCACGTAGTTTTGGTGTACGCGCCAGGGCGTTTTCGATCCCTGTTGCGGCAGAGTGTGGAGTGCCCTCAGCACGTAGCCGGAATTGAAGTCGATCGCCGGCTCCGCGGTGAACTCGGGATCGTTCACGCGTGGAGTGCACTGCGCGTAGCCGTGCTGGTCCATGTGTTTCAGGAGCCGGCAGACGTACTCGGCGGTGAGGTCGCATTTCAGAGTCCACGACGCGTTGGTGTAGCCGAAGGCAGAAACAACGTTCGGAACATCGCTGTACATCATTCCCTTGTAGGTGAACGTCTTCGACAGGTCCACGGGCGCGCCGTCAACCGTGAGTTGCAGCCCGCTCATGAGTCTGAGCACCAACCCGGTGGCCGTCACGATAATGTCAGCGTCGAGGTGCTCGCCAGACTTGAGCTGCAGACCAGTCTCAGTGAAGGTTTCAATCTGGTCGGTGACAACAGTTGCCCGGCCGTCACGGATCGCGTTGAAGAGGTCCGAGTCAGGGATCAGGCACAGACGCTGATCCCAGGGATTATATTTTGGCGTGAAGTGCTTGAGGTCGTATTGCTCGCCGAGGTGGTTGCGCACGCCTCTCGCCAGCATCCACTTAAAGACTTCGGGCCGCGACCGGGCCAGGTTGTAGAAGAACAGCTGCAGCAGCACGTTTTTCCAACGCGTGATCACGTAGGCCGCGCGAGCGGGCAGTACGCTGCGCAGCGAGTTCGCAATGTTGTCTTCGGCGGGCCGCGAGACAACGTAGGTAGGGGAGCGCTGGAGCATGGTGACATGGGCGGCATTCTCGGCCATCGCCGGAACCAGCGTGACGGCGGTGGCGCCGCTGCCGATTACAACCACGCGCTTGCCTTCGTAGTCGAGGTTCTCAGGCCACTTCTGCGGGTGCACAATCTGGCCGCGAAATCGCTCTACGCCGGTCCAGTCCGGAGTGTAGCCAGCCTCGTAGTCGTAGTAACCCGTGCAGAGATAGAGGAAACGGCAGGTGAACTGGGCGACGGATTTTTCAGGTGCGATATCGGACCGAAGCTCGGCTTCCACGGTCCAGAGGGCATCTGCCGTGGACCACGAAGCATGCTTCACACGGTGGCCGTAGCGGATCTCTTTGTCTACGCCGAACTCAGCTGCCGTCTCGCGAATGTAGTTGAGGATTGACGGTGCGTCGGCGATGGCCTTGGCGTCGCGCCAGGGGCGGAACCTGTACCCGAGCGTGTACATGTCAGAGTCTGAACGGACGCCGGGATAGCGGAACAAATCCCAAGTGCCGCCCATCGCGTTTCGCCCCTCGAGGATGGCGAAACTCTTCCGCGGGTGCCGCTGCCGCAGGTGGCAGGCTGCGCCCACTCCCGAGAGACCAGCGCCGACGATCATGACGTCGAAATGTTCCATGCTCAAGACGATCCGCAGATTACGCAGATTATGAATTTAGAGCTTTGTTGCGTTTATGCCAATCTGTAGCCTGCTCGAAAGCGTGAGCGAAGGCCAACACTCTGCCCTCGCCAAAGCGTGGTCCGGCGATTTGCAAACCGATAGGTAGTCCGGCGCTGGTGAAACCACAGGGAATAGAAATCGTCGGCAAGCCGTAAGCATTGAAGGGCCGGGTGTTGCGCAGCCACACCTCGCCTGCCGGGTTTGGCGACATACTCGAAGCTTCTTCGATCGTTATCGGGGGTACAGGAGTGGTCGGTGTTACCAACAGATCGACTTCAGCAAACACGTCATTGATTATGCGTCGCACGCGTTCAAGCGCGAAACGATCTGTAACGTATGCAGCTGTGTCTGCCGCCGCTGCCTGGGCCAGTCGTTCTCGCATCCACGGGCGATACAACTCAGGGGAGTTGGCGTAGTAGTCTTTATGGACTGCGTAAACTTCGGGCGCCTGCACAGCAGTTGGCACTACGGGAAGATCGACTTCTATGACTTGCGAGGAGATATGGCAGAGATTGCGAATGACTTCAATGGCTTCGTTTATTGCCAGCTCAATATCCGGATAGAGGTCGGCAAAGAAAAACTGACGCGCCACGCCAATGCGGAAGTCGGTCTTCACGCTTAAAGCTTCCGCATACTCTTCAGTGGGCCAATCGACGCAGGTAGCATCCAGGACGTCATAGCCGGCAATCGCTTCCAGCATGATGGCGGCGTCCCTGACGTTACGACTGAGCGGTCCGACGTGATCCAGCGACCATGATAGAGGAAACACTCCACGCGTGCTCACCCGCCCGTAGGTTGGCTTGAGACCAACGATGCCGCAAAAAGCTGCCGGCTCGCGGACCGAGCCACCCGTGTCAGAGCCGATCGCCGCGAAGCACATACCTGCGGCTACCGCGGCTGCGGATCCACCCGAAGAACCTCCGGCGATATGTTTGGGGATCCAGGGATTGTGCACGGGGCCGTAGTGACTTGAGGCCGAGGTCCCTCCGTAAGCAAACTCCTGCAGGTTCTGCTTGCCAAGCAACACTGCGCCCGCATGCTTCAGACGTTGCACCACCTCTGCATCTTCAGTTGGGACTCGGTCGGCAAACAAAGCGCTGCCGCAAGTTGTGCGAACGCCGGCCGTGTCGATCAGGTCCTTCAAACCGATCGGAATGCCG
>Ga0070697_100000552_pt1 | contig 28161 bp, 25 predicted proteins | sample KBSK1501metaG_FD_65475 | JGI IMG/M metagenome (GOLD analysis project Ga0070697, IMG submission 65475) | Corn, switchgrass and miscanthus rhizosphere microbial communities from Kellogg Biological Station, Michigan, USA - KBS K1-50-1 metaG | ecosystem: Host-associated > Plants > Roots >...
CGCGCTTCATGCTGGCTGCGGCTATGAATCCCTGCCCGTGCGGCTATTACAACGACCGCTCGCGCGAATGCCACTGCACCCCGATGATCATCCAGCGCTATATGTCGAAGATCTCCGGCCCGCTGATGGACCGCATCGACATTCACATCGATGTCCCGGCGGTGAATTACAAAGAAATGCGATCGAAGGCTGACCCGGAGAGTTCAGGGAAAATCCTGGAAAGAGTAATGCGCGCCCGCGATATCCAGCTCAAGCGGCTCTCAAGTGCTCCCCGCGAAAAACTCTACTGCAACGCACAGATGGGGCCTCGCCATATTCGCGCCTATTGCCAACTCTCAGCCGATTGCGAGCGCCTGCTGGAACGCGCCATGGCCCAGCAGGGCCTCACCGCCCGCGCCCATGATCGCATCCTCAAAGTTGCCCGTACTATCGCTGACCTCGAAAATGGCGCCGAGATAGCCCCCAAACACATCGCCGAAGCTATCCAATACCGCACGCTTGACCGAACGTTCTGGGCGTAGAAAGCCCCTGCTTCTTCAACCACACAACCATCTGACCCAGCTTGGGGAATCAGAATCGCTGATCACCAGGGTGGCGCTGACCTACCAACAACGCCTCAAAGTTCCTCTTGTCTGGCCTAAGTGATTGTGTTTAAATCATTTACCGCCTTGCCGCAGCTAGCCTCCCCCACCATTTCCAGAGGAATCTCTCAACGGATCACTACTGTTAATACACATGTACTCCCGTGCCTAATAAATCCTTGACCTACCTCTATTTTCCGGGTAACCTACGACGTTCCTTAGGGCTGTGCAGGCAGTAGGCCGTTCCGTGCTATCTCCGCTGAGAAGGAACCGAGTTCCTGCAATACCAAGAAACTTTCCGGTCTTGCGGAGCATCTATACGAGTAACCGAGCTTTCCCGAACATCTCACTTGAAATGTGTCAGTTACAAGGTCCGGTCGGGTTTGCCCGTCTGGCCCCCGGGGATGAGGTTGCAAAGGCCGCTCGGATTTAGAGAGAGGAAGCAAGATGCGTTCTGATCGCGTTTTTGAGGCTTTACATACTTTGCGGAACCGATATATGCTTTGCCAGCTTGCCTCAAAGGCTACCCGTAAGTTTCACAAGCCCAATACCAGAATCCAGGAAACCATGAACGAGGTACTGGATCGGATTGCAAGCTCGGAGCGGCAATCGGTTCTGTCGGAACCGGAACATTTTAACGAGGCACAACGGCGGGCTGCTTAACCGCCCGCCCGCCTGCCTCCTGGAAGTAACGTCTTCCCTTTTGTGTTCCCCCCTTTGAAAATCTCCTCGCAGGTGACGAATGACCATCGCAGAACTTAAAGAAAAGAACATAACCGAGCTGACCAAGATCGCCCGATCTCTGGATTTGCCCGGCGCCAGCGGCTTGCGCAAGCAGGACTTGATCTTCAAGATCCTCCAGGCCCAGAGCGAAAAAGAAGGACACATCTTCGCCGAAGGCGTACTTGAGATCCTGCCTGACGGCTACGGATTCCTTCGCTCCCCCGATTACAACTATTTGCCGGGCCCGGACGATATCTATGTCTCGCCCTCGCAGATCCGCAAATTCGACCTCAAGACCGGCGACACGATTAGCGGACAAGTCCGTCCTCCGCACGAGGGCGAGAAGTACTTCGCGCTAGTCAAGATTGAAGCCGTTAATTTCGAGTCACCCGACGAGGCCCGCAACAAGATCCTGTTCGACAATCTGACGCCTTTGTATCCCCAGGAGCGGCTGAAACTCGAAACGCTGCGCGAGAACGTCAGTGCCCGCGTCATGGATCTGCTTACGCCCCTCGGTAAAGGACAGCGCGGCTTGATCGTCTCGCCGCCCCGCGCCGGCAAGACCATGCTGCTGCAGAACGTCGCCAATTCGATCACCACTAATCACCCCGAAGTCGTACTCATGGTTCTCCTGATCGACGAACGACCGGAAGAAGTCACCGACATGCAGCGCTCTGTAAAAGGCGAAGTCATATCTTCCACCTTCGACGAACCGGCTGCCCGTCACGTGCAAGTCGCCGAAATGGTCATCGAAAAGGCCAAGCGCCTGGTGGAACACAAGCGCGACGTGGTCATCCTTCTTGACTCGATTACCCGTCTCGCGCGCGCCTACAACACGATTGTTCCGCCGTCAGGCAAAGTGCTTTCCGGTGGCGTCGACTCCAATGCGTTGCAGCGTCCGAAGCGCTTCTTCGGATCGGCGCGCAATATCGAAGAAGGCGGGTCGCTGACCATCATCGCGACTGCTCTCATCGACACCGGTTCGCGTATGGACGACGTGATCTTTGAAGAATTCAAAGGCACCGGCAACTCGGAAATCATCCTGGAGCGCAAGCTGGTCGACAAGCGCGTCTTCCCGGCTATCGACATTCAGCGCTCCGGCACCCGTAAGGAAGAGCTGCTGATTCCCAAAGAAGACCTGCAGCGAATCTGGGTGTTGCGAAAGGTGCTGAACCCACTGTCGCCGGTTGAAGCCATGGAACTGCTTATCGACAAGCTAAGCAAGACCCGGGCCAACGGCGAATTCCTCTCTAACATGAGTTCGTTGTAAAGGCTCACATTGCGAGAGCCGCCTCTGTCCCAATCTCGAAAGAAGTAAGATATTTCGGATCGAAGGTGAAAAGGCGCGGACGAAAGTCCTCGCCTTTCTTTCATGTCGCTACCGCAACTCAATCAAGGTTTGAAATCGAACGGAACCGTGGCGTCGATCTGATTGAAGATCGGCCCCGACGACGACGTCGTCAACTGCGTCACCGTCAGGCCAGTAAGCGAGTACAACACAGCTTTGGCATTTCCACCCACATCCGCAATAGGCACAGTCAGCGTGATAACCCCCGGCGCTGTCGCCGTGTAGCTGCCCGTAATCGTATGCGCCGGCGGATACGTCAGGAATTTTCCGTGGGTTGTGTCGATCGACGATGATTCGCCGTCGAAGAACGTCGGAGCCGCGCCGCCATCCGACTCCATCCCTGCGAAGTAAAGATGTCCCGCTGCATTCGTTCCCGGGACTTCCCACCGCACCAGCCAGACGGCGTCCGTTCCACCGAGCGTCGGCGAGACCGCCAGCGTGGTTAGGTCTTGCACTTGGATGGTGATCTTGTAATGAGTAGGATTGGATTTGGTGATCGACGCCGATTGAATAACCAGGTTCGTGGATGCCGCCAAGGTCGTGCCATTCGCGGAATAAAACGCATCCACCGATCCTGTCCCTTTTCCGTTGGCAGGGGCAGGACCTGTGACCTGACCTACACTCGAGAAAAGGCTTGGACCAGACACCTGACGGTTAAATGCGATTACGGCCGACGACGTGCCGCTGACCAGATTCTGGTTCACGGCATCGGCCCAAACCACGTTGGCCTCGCCCTGCAGTCCCACATTGACGCTCAAGAAGTCGAGCAAGCCCCGGTCGCCCCCGGTCGTACACCCGATGCCAAAGGTGCAGATTGCACCGTAGTGGTTGGGAATTTCCGACACCAAGACGGTCGCGAAAGTGGGAGTCGGATTGGGAACTCCGTTCACTACTGTGTTCAGACTCTGTGCCATCATCACCTGCCACTGTCCAGTGATGCCCCCGGACCCGCAGGGCTGATTCGGACAAGAGCCAAGTGTCGTCGTCCCATACCAAACGATGTCGACACGCCCGGAATCGCCAGCAGCTATCCACGGGAAAACGTTGGTCAGCAGCGTGGGCGTTGCCGCAGTCACGTTCACTGGCGCTCCCCAAGTCGCGCCCTTGTTCGTGGACACCGCCATATAGATCTGGGTGGACGAAGTGATGTTTCCTGAGGCAGGATCCACCGTCGATTGCGCCCAAACTACATAGAGGTTACCCGCGCGGTCGATCGCCATGGGGCTGAAATCCTGTCCCACGTTGATCGTGCTGTTTCCGGTTACGCTGTCAATGGGACCGTGAAACACCACCGAGGTTGAGCACGTGGTTGGGGAAACCTGGCAGAGCGTCTGTCCCGGAGGCAGGATGGTAGCCACCACACTCGAATACCCAGTAGGAAAGACTGCAACCACTACCGCGTTGCTGCTGCCGTTGGCATCCGCGCCCCCGATCAAATTGCCCGATGAGTCCGTCAACCCTGTATGGGCGATGTTAAACGCCGCCGGCCGTATCGGTCACAATACCTGACACAATGCCATCCGGCTCAATCTCCTGTGCCGGTAACGGCGTGAACGTCACCCCGTCCTGGGAACGCGTGATCTCGAGCACATTGCCGCCCACCTGGCCCAACCCTTGATCTCCTTGCAGGCACGGAGTGATGCATTGGTTGATCTCATCTACCGTCTGATAGAGCGCGCCACCATTTGCCGGATCGCCGAAAGTCGTAATCCAGGGCCGATCAACGCCCACCGCGTTTGCCGCATTGCAGGTGCTCAGCCAGGTGGCGCCCTGGTCCGCGCTCACGCTGTTACTTACATCAGTTAAGCCCTGCAAGTCGACATAATAGAGACGGTTTGCGGTGTCCACCGCCAGGCCCGAATCGCCACCTCCCAACACGTGACGTTTGGCTTGCCGTAAGGCGAGACATTTCCCGGCACTAAATGAAAGCTCACACCGTGGTCGGTCGACCGCCACACGTAACTGGCAGTGGTCGAAAAGCCGAACGGTGCGGAAACGTAGACCCGGTCTTGCGAATCAATGGCGAGGCTCGGCTCGCCGGTAACGCGCTGGTGATCCACAATCACCTCGCGCCCGAAACCCAGCGGTTTAGGTTTTCCGGCCGCATTCGCTGTTGGCGCGAGCCAAAGCGCTTGGCCCCAGGCAATAAATAAAGCCACAACGGCAAGAACCAGTTTTCGCATGATTTCTCTTTCTCCTGCGAGGTGGCGAAAAGCACTACGAGGTGGCGAAAAGCAGTTGCTCGTGGGCCAGAGCGTCACTGTGGATGCAGCCGGAAGTACAACGGTTGCCAAACTCAAACGGAGGGTTATCGATGGGTAGCTTACGGAACCGAAAGATCGTCTAGATATCTAATAGATGTCTAAAGCACCGGATTGGCCCGCATCATTAGCATCGAGCGGGCGGCTCGTCGGTCCAACCTGCGGGCCGGGCAGACAGGACACCCGCTGATACGCTCGTCAGCCAGCAAGAAGCGTAAGCGAATATTTTCCGGCGCCTTCATCCAAAAGCCCATTGACCAGATACTTGGGAGGATCATCGGCGCAGGCAGCTTTCTTGTTTTACATGGCAAACTCTGCCTATCTACGAAGCATCAACTTGGGAGTTTGAGACGGATGCCGCGGCGTTATTTCGTGGACTCGTCAGCAAGGAGAGGAACGTGAACCGTTCTAAGGTTGGCCTACATGGATTCGTAATTGGGGTGGTGCTTCTAGCGACTGTGGCGACGGTCATCGGGCGCGGCAGGCTGTTGGCGCAAGTGGGGAATGCATCCCGCCACGCAAACACCTCTTCGACAGCGGCCTCTCAGGATGCGAACCTAAATCCACACAGGCTGATCTCCACCACACTGCGAACGAATGCTGGTACGACGACTGTTTCGTGTACATCATCTCTTTGTGAAAACCTCGGCCTCGTGTTCGAGCCTTCGGTGGCATTCATCAAGTGCCCACACGCCGCCGGTGGGACTTGCACCTATTACTTACATCTGGAAACACAGGTTTCAGTCAGTTCATTGGACACCGGCGTCTTCGAGTTCTTAGTCGATGGTGTAGCACCCTCGCCGGGACCCACTGACGCCATGGGGTTCTTCGCTTGGGACGCTTCCGATCCAAACTCAAGCATTCTGCAGGCTCGTTCCTTCGCGGTCGTGGCGCAAGTTACCAACTCTGCTTCCAATCAAACTCACAGCATCGAGGTCCAGTTTGGCTGCATCGATACCACGGGCGATGGCTGTTCCGCGACAAAGGGGCTAACCAGCATGAGCATCGGATTGTACACGCCATGAAGGCGGGCACGAGGGCGCTCTTTTCTGCTGTAACAGCGTAGGAAGGGATTGAAAAGATGGTAGCCACCTGGGACTCGAACCCCAGACCTCATCATAATGCTCTTGTCGCAGTGTTCCCTACCCGCTACTCGCACTCCACGACACGCATAGACGTGCCCCGACACATGCAGGCACCGGGTTACGACACAAGTGACTGGGGCGGGTTGAGCCTGGCTCCGCAGCCTGCATCTAACTTGCAATGGGGTTGCTAAGGGTTAAGCCGGTTCTGCAGAGCTGGGGTCGTACCTTACGGGGCCGAGTCCCATCGCTTTCCATTGAGATTACGCGTGAATGCCCGCTGCGTTGTCCGGGGTGCTACGCCTATGAAGACGCTCATCTTGGGACCACGAACCTGCGCAGCCTGTCTGATTTCAAAGGACAGGAACTGGTCGCGCGTGTCCTCGACCTGATGGATGAACATAAACCGCTCCATCTGTCTATTGTTGGGGGCGACCCGCTGGTCCGTTATCGCGAGCTCGAAATCCTGTTGCCGCAATTGGTCAAGCGTGCCCACATTCAGGTTGTGACTAGCGCCTTCCGCCCCATCCCATTGTCCTGGGCGACCCTTCCAAACCTGCAGCTCGTGGTATCGGTCGATGGACTTCAGCCGGAGCACGATCTCCGCCGCAAGCCTGCCACTTACCAGCGAATCCTCCAGAATATCCAGGGGCATCACCTCGCTATTCACTGCACAATAACCAGCGCGATGACCAAGCGCGGTGGTTATGTTCCCGAATTCCTCGATTTCTGGTCAGCCCATCCGTCAGTGGAGAAGATATGGATGAGCATCTTCACCCCACAGCGTGGGGCCGAGAACGTGGAATGCCTCTCCTGGGATGAGCGGCGCAGGGTTGTGGAACTGCTGATGCGGGTTCGTCGCGATTATCCAAAGCTGGACATGCCGAAAGGCATGCTTAAGGAGTTCCTCTCCCCTCCGGCCTCGCCGGGGCAATGCATCTTCGCCCAGACCACACGGACCATTTCGGCAGATTTGAAGACGCGCGTAGAACCGTGTCAGTTCGGGGGCGACCCGGACTGTTCGCGGTGCGGCTGTATAGCCTCGATGGGGCTTGCGGCAATTGGGCATCGCAAGCTTATAGGCCCTCTCACCGCTGGACATATCTTCTGGGCGTCAGCCTCGATGGGACGTGGCGTGAAGCGTCTCGAAAGCGCATTGCTGCAATGCATTCCTCGCAAGTTCCATTGATTGCCAACCCCACAGACCCAGATTTCGCCCCCCGCTTTGCCCTGCTGGGCAAGCTACGCACTTGAACCGCAGATGTGGGGCCGGTTTGCGCCGGTCCCGCGCAGCTCAGCATGGAATTCTTACGTTTTGCCTGAAACGTTTTGCCTCTCTCGATCACTAACGGATAGAGGCAACTGTACTAGCTTCGGAAGTTCCGATGACTCCTGATTGTCACCGATTCTCTCGAACGCTAAAAAATTGAACCCATTGTGGCGAGGAGGAAAAATGCCCAACATACAGCCAAACGAATACACGCTGAAAGGCGGGAACATCACCGTCAATTACCTGACATCCAACTTCTTGGGTCAACCGTTTCTGTCCTATAACGACGGCACCCAGACGAAAGAGTTTTTTGGCAGCGCCGTCAGGGTCGCGGAGATAGGGATTGGAACCCTTGTCACGGTTACGACCTTTATGACCATTGACACTGGCGGAACCGAATTCAGTGTTTTGCTCCCCGTTATCGAGCTTGCGGATGCCACCAAGACGCAGCAGTTTTCCACCGGCGGCATCGCCACGCATTTCAAGGGACCAGACTCCTTCCCCTCGACCGGAGTGCGCGAAACCTATGAATTCATCCCCATGACTGGAACTGCCAGGATCTTCCGATTCGTGTTCGGTAAACCGGCGCTCAGCAAAGCCGGATAAGCTGCGCTTTTTGACCGAACCGGATGGATAAGGAAGCTCCGGCCTGCCTGTCCGTCGCATGGGTTGTCGCCTGGGCTGAAGCTAAAGTTCGGCAACACCGGTAGGCGACACGAGAAGCGCGGGGATGTGCGAAGAAACTTGGGGGCATCCTCTCTGGGAAACGCTGCAATTTGCGGTACCCGGATGTGGGGCCGGTTTGTGCCGGCCCCGCGCGGCCGCAGCGTTGATGATGCTCAATGTCGCGCGGTCTCCTCTGGCGGGCAAGGACTGTCAAAGGAGGCCGGGCGATTAAAGAAAGTGTCAAGCCGAAGGAATCGCTCCACGCTCGGCTGCCGCCTAGCCTCGGGGCAGGATGCACTATGGGGGCTCTGGCCGCCTCGTCACGTGCCAGTCCCGCTCAGCATAATTTTTTGCGGGCTTCCGCCAGCATTGTCGCTTACTCCCAGACTCCCGCTTCGAGTTCCAATGGCATTGGGAGTGAACGTTACGCTCACCGCACAACTGCCCCCTCCAGCCAGACTGCTGCCGCAGTTGTTGGTCTGACTGAAATCCCCCTGCGTGCGGATTGTCGAAATGGACAGCGAGGCACTGCCCACATTGTGCAGAATCACCGTCTGTGAAGGGCTGGCCGTGCCGAGCTTTTGACCACTGAAGGTCAGGGAGGCAGGAACCAGGCTGACCCCGGGAGCATTGTTGGCATCAATCTTTACCACAAACACATCACGGTTGCCACCAGCAAAGCTTGGCTGAAAGACTTTGGCCGTCGTGGGGAAGTCTGCCGAGCGTGTCCAACCCGCCACGTAGGCAGCACCGTTCTGGTCGATGGCGACAGAATCCGCCAACTCCAGGCTGCTTCCACCCAAGTAAGTGGAGAAGAGAAGTGCCGTGCCCGCAGGATTAACCTCAGTGACGAACGCGTCGCCGGGTCCGTTGATCGCAGCCTGAATAGCGCTTACCGTCGGAAAATTGGACGACAGCGTATCGCCGGTAACATACGCATTGCCCTGCAAATCCGCAGCGATCGCGGCCCCGATGTCGCTGTTCGCACCGCCCAGATAGCTTGAGTAAACCAGCGATGCCGCACCGCTCAGCCTGGGGTTGAATTTTGCCACGAACGCGTCACCATTACCGCCAGGTGTGGGTTGGAATGCACCCGCGGTCACTGGAAAATTCGAGGAAAATGTCATGCCCGTTAAATAGGCGTCGCCAGCCACATCGATAGCTAACGAGAACGGACTGTCATAGCCGTTACCACCAAGGTAGCTGGAGTAAAGAAGCTTCCTGCCCAGCGCGTCGAAGGTTGAAAAGAATGCATCGCAGGGACCACCGCTTTGTAATTGGAATGCTCCGGCAGTGACCGGAAAGTCGGTCCCACAGGTATTCCCGCCTACAAAAGCATGGCCTCCCGCATCCACCGCGATCCCAAAGCCGTCCTCGTCACCGCTGAAGCCGCCCAAGTACGTGGAATACACCTTTTGCGTTCCCGAGGAGCTAACCTTTGTGACGAAGGCGTCGGTACACGGCCGTGTCGCTCCGCTGCGCCCGATGCAGGTATAGTTTCCGGTGAACGTCGGCTGAAAACTTCCGGGGGTGGTTGGAAAGTCCGCAGAAGCCGTCGCGCCGGTTACGTACGCATTGCCCTGGGAATCGACGGCGATGGCCTCAGCATATTCATTGTCGGATCCTCCAAGATAACTGGAATACACCAGAGAAGATCCAGTCGGGTCAATCTTGGTGACAAAGACATCGCCACAGGGATTTCCGGTATCACAAACAGCTGGTGAGCCTCCGAAGTTGGGCTGAAACGCCGACACGACTGGGAAATTTGTGGATTTGGTGTACCCGGTAACATAAGCATTCCCAGAGCCGTCAACCGCCAATCCGAAGGCGTAATCGGAGTCACTTCCGCCGAGATATGTCGAGTAAAGAATCGCGGTGCCAGTCGCGTTGACCTTCGTGATAAACGCATCTCCGCAGAACAAACTCTGCTGATCGCAGATTGCAGGGGCTCCGCCGAAGGTGGTCTGCAGGCTGCCGGAAGTGACGGGAAAGTCGGTCGAAACCGTACCAGACGCAACGTAGGCATTTCCGGCGCTATCAATGGCGACGCTTACGCTCGCGATTGCGTCGTCTCCGCTGCCGCCGACTAAGCTCGAATAGGTCAGGACGGGGTCGATGACCAAGGCTTGACTCCTGTCATAACTGCCAATTTGGAATCCGACCCTGTTGCTACCACACAGGATATAGCCCCCCTCGACCAAGGTTCGTTGCCCGGTGTCACCCGCTTGTTGGTAGATAACTGGTTTGTCAAAGCGGACTTCGCCCGCTGCGGTTTGCACCACCAACTCGCCCGCAGAATTCAGGCGCACACGCCCGGCCAAGGATCGCTCTGAGGTTGCCTCGGCGACATTGAGTCGGATCACACTAGGATCGGCGTGGGGAGCTACGACGAAGTCATACTCAAGCTGGCGCTGAGTGCCGTAGTAGACCAAGTCAACGCCAGGGTAGATGCTTCTGTAGCTCACCTTGCTGTAGGTTGGAATATGGGTACGCCAGTGTGCCGGATCATTTCCCACGAAGTAGTTGTTGTTGCCGGCCAGCTCTCCAACCCCGGCGATCTCGGCGTCAGTATTGGCTCCGACAATTCCCATCCGCACCACGGCTTTGTTCAGCGCCAGAACCGCTCCGTCGTCCGTTAAAAACAGGGCGTATCCACGGCCCCGGGAAACGAACCTGGCGCGTGGATCCGTTTGCCCGTGATTAGCCTCAAAACTCAACGGGAGCTTGTCGTATGTCGTGCCCAGACGAATCCGATCCGCTGCACTTGGTCGAGTACTCCCCAATGATCGCGCAGCGCGGACGACTCGCTCCGCTCTGGCGGATCGCGTCGCAGGTGCGAATGTGTCCGCTTCGAACACGATCAAACAACCCAGCCCGCACAGCCACAAGAATGCAATCCAAATCGAGATCTGGTTCTTTGTGATTCGATTCATGACGTATCTCCTTCGCTGAACGCCTGAGACGTGGTCCAAGTTACAGATGGAATCTATCTATAAGCCCCCGCTGACGAACTGCCGTGGCCGAGCGAGCACGGCCCCATTGTCTCCTGGAGTCGTTGGTAACGGCCCGAATCGTCGTCGAAAGTCTCGGTGGTAAAAACTTAACGATCTGCCGCGCCAACGGCGAGGAGGCGCGAAATACTACACCTGCCGCGGGGAAAAGGCCATCCTACTTTCTACTCATGCCTATTTATGGAGCTCCGGCGCAATCTTGGCTTTCCTCGGGACGACAGTAACACCGTGGTTTGCGTGACTTGGAACGATGCGAACGCTGGCAGGAGAATGTTTCTTGCGAGTCGCGTTTAGGAGTCGTTTCGGGGGCAAACAAGCTGTGGGAGGGATGTAAAGCATTGGAAAATAATGGTAGGCCCGAATGGACTCGAACCATCGACCTCTTCCGTGTCAAGGAAGCGCTCTAACCAGACTGAGCTACGGGCCTATCTGTGTCTCATCATGTTTTCACGCCTCAAAAACCGCGTCAAGCCGACTGGTAATGGGTACTTTCTTCCTCTATCTGAAAACCCAACCGTCAGGTGCGCCTTGAATCCGTTGCCTTGAAAGCAGATTGGAATCCCCAAAAAAAGGTCATTCGTCAGCAATTTCTATATTTGAACATGCTTCATTTGTGAACATGCTTGGTTTGAACATGCTTCACTTAAACATGGACGAGAAGAACCCCTTGATCTTCCCCAAGAATCCCTTGTGTGTCTTCTCTTCTTTTTTAGGCTTTGCGGGTGGGGCCTGCACCGCGGTCTGCAGCGCCTCCGGCGGCTTGGAATACGCTAGTGGGATACGGGCACTATCTGTTGTGGGCGGGCTTGGAATCGGTTTCGTCGGCGGTTGGACATCGGGTGGTTGTGGCTGGTTGGCACGAAATACGAACGGGGCTTCCACCTGCACGTGAACATCATTGTTCTTACCGGTGGGCAGGCCGGAGGCTTCCGGGCCAGCGACCGCGACCTGCGCCGGAGATGGCTGACTCGCCGGAGCGGCTTGCGTCGGAGGCGCGGCAAGCGGCGCCTGCGCCGCGGGCTCAGGCAGCCGCAGCGCCTGTCGCAAATTTTGATCCGTTATCGCCGGCGGGGGCTCGGCCGATGCCAGCTTCACCGGCTCTGGCGGAGCCGGACATCCGCAGGTTGGCGGCACAGTCGTGTCCACCTGGCTCAGGCGGCCGGAATGAAACACGATCTGCTCGCTCGGCATCACGTGATATACGCCATCCCCCATCAGTTCCTCAACCGTTGCTGAAGCCGTATTTCCCGGCAGCGCCCGCACGCACGTGTTGCCGCGCGAATCGGCGGTGAAGGCGTAATGGAATTCGCCGGGGCCGCTCAGCAGGATGCGGAAGTCTGGCGTCAGAATGGAATCGGAAGCGCCGTTCAATGCGTAATGCGTCTCCAGTCCTCCCATGCTCATGCCCAGCATCATCTGATTTCCATTGGCCGATGTGGTCACCGAAACTGTGGTTCCGGGGCAAACCCGCACCTCTCCTCCGCGGCCCAGTCGAAGCACCGCAGTGTCAGAACCTGCGCTGACCGACGATCCCGGAGCCACGCTTCTGCCCGCAAACAACAACGCACCGGAGATTCCCGGCGGGGGCTCGATCCCTTGCGTGATCGCCGGAGGCCGCGTGATATTTGCCTCTTCCGTAGCCGGTCCGGCCACCGGCTGCAGGCGGATGGTCAGCACATTCGCCACTGAATTGGCACTGTAATCACTGGGCTTCAATAAGCTCAGCACCACGCGTACGGTAGGCGGCGTCTTCTGATACTGATCCAGTCGCACCAGGCTCAGGCGCTCGCTCTGCACGGGAATTTCCTTGCTCTCTACCGACATCTGCGCGTTCGGCAGATCGACCATCAGCCGCGGAGGCCCGTCCAGCTTGGTGATCTGCGGACTTATCGGATGGTCGGAAGTAATCTCCACAGCGGGCGCATCGCTGTTCAGGAGAATGCGCACCCGGGTGATCGCAGCCGGAGCGTCGGGAGTAGCAGGAGCGGAATTGTCGTTGGCTTGCGGCGCAGCCCGGCCCGCGAGTGAGATCCCGAGCAGATAAAGAAAAAGAAAGATTGGGGAGCCGGTCCGCAGCCAGAACTTCATGCCCAAATTTACCTGTGTAACTCGAACGATATCACAGGTTGGCAGGGAAAGGCTCTTCGAGGGTGCCCCATCCTCGTCGCGTTTTGTGCGACAGGGCGGGGATTTTCTCTCCTGGCGGAGACTTGGGTAGACTAGGGCTCGGACAGAAACTCGTATTCGTCGATCACCGCGGCGACCGCGACTTTGCCGTCTGGCGCCCCGTTTTCCACCCGGACCACCTTGCCTTTGCAACGCACGCGAATGCTCTCAGTCAGGGTAATTTCCGGCGGCAGGGTCAGGGTGAATTCGATGGGCGAGCCGGCCTCGATCGCGCTATCAAGAAAGAAGCAGATTCCGCGGGCACTGACGTCGCGCGTCTGCGCCGCCTTCTCGCTCGAGCCATTTTCGCTGTAAGAAACCGTCACCGGCAGCCGTAGCGCAAAACGGCGGGTGGACCGCTTATCCTGCTGGGTCTCTGCCATAGATTCTCCGATGATGCGTAAGCATGGCGTTTCGTGGGCCGCGTGTCAAGGCCTTGTTAAACCCGCTTTGGTTGTCATCCTGAGCAAGCGTCTGTTGCGAAGCGAAGGACCTGGGCGAGCCGCGCGAAGTCGCGTTCTTTGCGACATGGATCGCGTGTTTGGCTCGCTTCCTTAACCAAACTACATGATTACCTTAGAACCGCCGAAAAACCCTCAAATCCTGGTGTAATCTGAGATGCTGGTGCCGAACCTATGGTGTTTGTTCTCGATAACTACGATTCGTTTACCTACAACCTGGTGCAATACCTGGGCGAACTGGGCGCGGAAGTCGCCGTCCGGCGGAATGATCAGGTTACGCCGGCCGAAATAGAAGCCATGCGCCCCGAGCGGATCGTGCTTTCCCCCGGGCCGTGCACCCCGGAGGAAGCCGGCATCAGCATCGAACTGATCCGCCATTTCACGGGGAAGGCGCCAATTCTGGGCGTTTGCCTGGGACATCAGGCCATCGGCGCCGCATTCGGTGGAAAGATCGTTCGGGCGCCGCACCTGATGCATGGCAAAACCAGCGAAGTGCACCATGACGGCAAAACAGTTTTTGCTGGACTTCCCTCTCCCATGACCGCGACTCGCTACCACTCGCTCATCGTTTCGGAGCGGGATTTGCCCCAGGAGTTGGAGATCAGCGCGCAGACCGTCGAACGCGATGGATCGCGAACCATCATGGGATTGCGGCACAAGAAGTTTCCGGTTGAGGGGGTGCAGTTCCATCCCGAGAGCGTGCTGACCGACCAGGGGAAAAGGCTGATGCAGAACTTTCTGGGACTGTAGGCGAAGCGGATGTCGGAGGTCCGAGGTCCGACGTCTTAACTTCCACCTCTCGCCACTTCCACCGCCCTCAGCAGCGCCTGCGCTTTGTTCATGCACTCCTGGAATTCCTTCTCCGCATTGGAATCGGCAACGATTCCCGCACCCGCCTGCAGATATGCCTGCCTACCCTTCATCAACAGGGTGCGGATCGCGATACAGGAATCCAGATTGCCGGCGAAATCAGCGTAGAGGACCGACCCACCGTAAATGCCGCGTCGCACCGGCTCTAGTTCTTCGATGATCTGCATGGCGCGGACTTTGGGCGCGCCGCTGAGCGTGCCGGCAGGGAAGCAGGCGGCGAATGCGTCCAGGGCGTCGAGCTCCGCGCGCAGCGTCCCTTCCAGGGCAGATACCAGGTGCATGACGTGGGAGTAGCGCTCCACATACATCAGATCGCGCACCTTGACCGAGCCGTATTCGCTCACCCGGCCCAGATCGTTGCGGCCGAGGTCCACCAGCATCACATGCTCGGCGCGTTCTTTTTCGTCCTGCAGCATCTGCTGTTCCAGTTGCTGGTCTTCGGCTTCGTCGCGACCGCGCGGATGGGTCCCGGCAATCGGTCGATATTCCAGTTTGCGATCGGTAACTCGGACCAGCATCTCCGGCGACGAGCCAATCACGTGCGTGTCGCCGTTGCGGAGGAAGTACATATACGGTGACGGATTCACCGTACGCAAGGCGCGATAGACATCGAATGCCTCAGCGCCGGGCGTGAAGTCCACCCGCTGCGAGAGCACGACCTGGAAAATATCGCCGGCCGCGATGTACTCCTTCGCGCGTTCGACAGATTGAATGAATTTCTTTCGAGTGGTTCCTGCATGCACCTTCAGCTTCGACTTCCCACTACTGCGTTTTGCAACATCGCCCACTGCAGACGCCTGAGTGGCCGCGGATCTCGAAAAGCTTGCCCTGCGCCAATCGGCGGGACGCGATCCTCGCGCAAGCTTCTTCTCGAGAATGGCGATATCGGCAAGCGCTCTCGCATAGCCCTTCTTAGGACTCTCTCGCGAAATATCTGCGGTCGCAATGATGTGGATCTGGTGGCGAACATGGTCGAACGCCAGCAGCCGGTCGAAAAACATGAGCACGCAATCGGGAAGCGCAAGATCATCCTTCGCGTGCTCGCCGATGTTTTCCAACTGGCGCACCAGATCGTAGGCGAAGAATCCGACCGCCCCAGCGCTGAACGGTGGCAGCCCCGGAACTTTGGCGGGACGGTGTTCCCGGAGCAACTCTTTGAGAATCGTGAGAATGTCACACTCCAAATCCTCATGGCGATTGCCACGGCGAATGCTGATCTTTTTTCCGCGCGCGCTCACTACCATGTACGGTCTTGCCCCCAGAAATGTGTAGCGACCAACCTGTTCGCCACGCTCCACTGATTCCAGCAGGAAGGCGTTGGGTTCCCGCCCAGCCACCGCGAGGAAGGCTGAGACCGGCGTCAGCAAGTCAGCGAATACAGACTTGACCACCGGCACCAGCGTCGCTTGCTGCGCTAATCGGAGAAACTCCTTGTAATCAGGCTGAAGCATGAGTTATCAAAGCATGTTCATCGAAGGATGTTCATCAAAAGCATGGGTCCAAACCATTCGAGTCTCGACATTATAGGAGATTGCGCCACCACATATTGTTATTGGCCAGTTTGGATTTCTGAGTCCGACTAGAGGTGAAGACCAAACATGGCTCTGGGCGCGGTGTTCGGCTTTCGGAACAACACATTCGGAATTCAGCCGCCACCCCGGGAACTGTACGTTGCAATCACGTGCGTTAGCCCGCGCTGTTCGTCTTTCGGAACAGAAAAAAAGTTTTTTTAATTCACATGCCGAGTGCGACTAAGTAGCTTTCAACACAAATTCGTTCCACGTTTGTTTTCTTGCGTCCCTTCCGTCCGAAAGCTACAGGAGAAACACCGGGTCGAACACCAAGCCTGATCGCAGTCCAAAGCTGTATCCATAGGTTCGCGCCTGTATTCCGCTTCAGCGAAGGTGCAGGTATGCAAAGGGAGAGATCTTGTCTCAATTGTCAATCACAACTGTTAGAACGCTACGGTTCGGAGGGTGTCCGAGGAGTGCCAAGCCACAAGCGCCGTATTCAGAGGAAGTATTAGTTCAAGCTAAGGAGAAGTGTATGAGAAACGGAAAAGCAGGTAGCAGATGTAGCGTGCTGGCAGCCGTTCTGTGCCTCATGGTTGGCCCGCTGACCCGCGTCAATGCGCAGATCATTAACCCGGGAAACGCAGGTAACAATGCGATCTGGGCTGATTCAACCCACATCTCGCCTTCGACCGCTTACATTGACGCGGATGTCTTTGCCACCGCGAACGGAGGACTTGGGGGCAGCGATCTCTGCGCCATCCTCAACTACATCTACACCAATAGCATTATCCCCGCCGGGGGTGCCGTAATTGACGCTCGTGGCATCGCAGTGGGCCAGACCCGCCCGTGCACCGTCAACCCTTGGAATGCAGTGAGTAATCCGCCTCCCACTACGGTTCTGCTTCCCTCCGGAGGCATTTTCCTTGAGGCCCAGTGGACTGTCCCCAGCGGGACACATCTCATCGGGGAGCGCCGCAATACCAACATCGGAATCTATACCACCAACAGCATTGGCAGCGGTTACATGATTCAAATGGGACCTCTCGCGCCGTGCTCCTGTCCGGCAGCGGGCTGCGCCCCAGTCGTGCTCGAACAGATTGTGTTGCAGCCAAATGTGAGCGTGTCAACAAATGTCAGCGGCATCGACAACGAGTGCTCTGGCCCGCTGAGTTACCTGGATCACATCGCGTTCTTCAATCTGGCCGGGGTTGGCGTGAAAGTCGGCGCCGGCGCCGCTGGCTCCGGACCGTATACCGACCTCAGTTACACGGCAGGCGACTTTTGCAAGACCCAGGGAAGCGGGGTCTCCTGTCCTTCGCAGTGCGTCAATCTTCAGGCACCCACCCGCGGAGTGCATGGCATCACCTGCACCATGAAATCCGACATCACAACCAACCGCGCGGATGAAGCCGCAATTATTGTTGATGGCCAGAACTCCATCGAAGATATCCACATTGAGGGCTTCTATGACGGTGTGCTGCTCGGCAACACAAGCGCCGCTGCGGGAAGTACTTTGCTTCACCTCACTAGCGGCAACGGTGGCCTGAGTTCGGGTCCTGTACTGAATACGGTCCACATCTGCAATCCCGCCAGCCCGGCCGCCGGTTCAGCATGCACCTCGTACTCCAGCACTGACCCCGGTGACATCACGATTTCCGACGTGACCAACAACACCGGCAACGCGTTTTTGATTAAAGACGACGTAACCAGCACCAATGTCGGAGTTCCTCCCGGATCAGCCATCGAGTACGTTACGGGCGTGTACGTTCTGGGAGAATCGGTAGCCGGCGGCTACTCCCGCTTCTCTACCAGTCCTGCGACCACTCCCGCTCCGGGCACTCCGACCTGGGGCGCCGCAAACCTGGGTAGCAATCTGCCTTCGACGCCGTGCCCTGCGGGATCCGTCTTCTCCAACACAGGCGGCAGCACAAAGGCCAACACCGTTTACGTGTGCGAGTTCAGCGGATCGTCCACCGTGTGGAACGCGGTCAACTGAATCTGGAGAAAGCTATGCCTGAATTTTCATCGCACGGGTTCAACGCCTCACGACCGAAGACATTAGGAGATACTGACATGAGACGCACAAGCATTGCAGGGCCGGGCCGCCTGTGGTTGGTCATCATCGCCGTGTTTATCGGCTGGCTCTTGATTTCGCCAACCGCCGCCCAGGCTACGTGTACCACTAACCAAGGCAACAACGCCGCTTACGGAACCTGCGCCGGGTCCACGCCGGCTCCCCAGGGATCGCCTGCCTACATCGACGCGAGCGTCGTAACGCCAGGCACGGATTTTTGCAATACGCTGTTCAACATTATCAACAGCGCCCCTGGCTACCCGGCCTACCCCACCAGCGGCGCTGTCATCGACGCTCGCGGCATCAGTGCACCCGTGCCTTGTGCCTCCGGCAGCACCCCCTGGATCAGCGGCAGCACAGCTCCTGCCACTAACTACCCCGCCACAATCCTTCTTCCTGCGGCAACGATAACCATCTCGAACACCTGGATTCTGCCGCAGCACTCTCGGATTGTCGGCCAGGGACCCGGCCTGACTACCATCACGCCTGCCACGGGCTTCAACTACGACCCCGCGGAAGACACCCAGATCGACGCGTTAATCGAAATGGGGACTCAATCCACAGCGCTGGCCGCTTTTTGTGGAGGCAACGCGGATTGCGTCGAAGTCGGCGTGCAGGACCTGACTCTCAATCTCAACGGAGGAGTGGTCTCGGTTCCCTATGGCATTTACAACGCGGCATCGCAGGAACTCAGCTACGTCGACAACGTGATCTTCAACGCTGTCGGCAATTCGACCACTGCGACTTACGCACTAGAGGTGACAGTTGTTTCCGGACCAAGTTCCAGCAATTCCGGACCTTACACCAACCTGGTCTGCAATCTCGGAACCAGCGTAAACGCCGGAACACGGTGCGTGGATCTGCAGGCGCATACGCGAGGACTACATGGCATTACGTGCAACGGAGGATCCAACTCGGCGACGGCGGCGATCTATCTCGACTCGGACGCAAATTCCATCGAAGACGTCTATATCAATGGGTTTTTGAACGGCATCTACATCGGCTCGCAAGCTGGGCTGTCGAGCCATCCGCAGGCACCGAGCAACGTGCTCTTCAATATTGCCGGTGGCTCGAGTGTGACGAATCTGATCCATATCAGCAACAACACCACGGCTTCCAGCACACCTATATGTCCCGGCGGGACTCCCCGCCAAGCGGTTTGTGATCTGACCATCTTGAATGCTTCCGCTGCGGCCAACACCACAATTCTGGATGACCTGACTCCTCCAGCGCTCACGGTCACCGGAGGTGACACCAACGTTGGTGTCTACATTGTGGGCGAACAGATCGGGTCCACCGCGACTTCGCCTTTGCAATACACGCGCTTCACTAGCAGCCCCAGAGTTCCGACCTGGGGCAGCGGCACCAGCAGGCCCTCGGGCACATGCACCTCGACTGGATCTCTTTACTCCAGCGTGAGCACAGGCACGGGTGGAAACCTCTTTGCCTGCATTGGTTCGTGGACAAAGATTCCGTAGCCCAAGGACCTGGCCACTTGCTGAGAGGCTGAAGCACCAAAACTTAGCTCCATGGTTTGAGGAGAAAAGGACTTGAGGAGAAATCGCATGTCAACCACATCGAGATTGAGCCAGATATTCTTCCCGGCGCTGCTGCTTTTCGGCTGGTGGATCGCCTCACCTGCGGGTGTGCTGGCACAGAGCGCCGGCAACAACGCGGTCTACAATTCTTCGGGCGCGTTGGCGGCGTCTACTTCCTACATTGACGCCAGCCCGCTGTCCGGAGCGGACATTTGCGCCAAAATCCATACCGCCCTGGGCACGATTGCCGCAGGTAGTACGGCGGTAATCGATGCCCGTGGCATTGCCACGAACCTTACCTGCCCGGTGGCGAAAACGCCCTGGGTCTACACCACCACAGTCACAACTCCAGCCACCATCCTGCTTCCCGCTGCAACCATTCTGCTGAATACTGGATGGACTCTTCCGACCGGCACCAGGATCATCGGCGAAGGAGGCGGGGCGAACAGCTCGACTGCGACCGCCGGAGTTTCCACCATCCGCGCCTGCACGTCCACCACCCCGACATGTTCCCAGAATCTGGCTGGCGCCATTATTGCGATGGGGAACGCCACCACAACTTTCTGCCCTTTTAACGGCGCTTCCCAGCCCGTATGCACTGGAATCTCGGTCGAAAACCTATGGCTGGATGCCCAAGGTCTCGCGATCAACGCGATAGCCAATAACTATGCCCAGGAACAAAGCTACGTAAAGCACGTCACTCTGTACCAGATTGCGGGAACCGGCCTCGGGGTATCCCCAGGCACCGGTGGCGGCACGCCACAGAATTCCGGGCCCTATTTGGACATCTCCTGCACGGTGAATACCGGCGCTGCGGCAGGCACGGTTTGCGCCCGCATCCTGAATGTCAGCACTCGCGGCATTCACGGTATGACCTGCATCAACAGTTCCGCAACCATCCCCACTAACGCGATAGCCCTGGATGGTCCCAACAATACCGTTGAGGACGTGAAAATTCAGGGATTCAAGTACGGCGTCCGCCTCGGCGCCAGCGCCAACGCGCCCAACAACCTCCTGAAAAACATTACGGGTGGAAGCAATGTGACCAGCGTCGTTTTCCTCACCAATGTCACCGGTATCAACGTCAATGACGTTGCAATCCTGGGTGTGGGAAACGGCGGGGCCGCAACCGATAGTATTACCGACAACCGTACCACTCCCGCAACTACTCTCACCGACGCGACCGTAGCTATGTACATTCTCGGTGAGCCGTTGACCTCGGCAGGCACTCCGATCGGATATTCCCGCTTCACTACTAGCCCAAACGTACCAACTTGGGCTCACGGCAGCAGCGTTCCCACGGGAACCTGCAAGATTGGGAGTCTCTACTCCGATACCAATGGAGGAATGACAGGGCACACTTTCGCCTGGTATGTGTGCACACCCTCTGGAGTAACTACGGTCTGGTCGGGTGTGAAGTGACCTCGTAACTAGGAGTAAGTAGAAGGTCTAATGAATGGCTGCGAGGAGGCCAAGCTTCACCCGTTGCCGCTCATGAAGGATGTCGAATGCCCGGCGCCGGTCGAGGTGTTTCCGGAAACAATTGGGGAGGGCACGGCTTCAGCCGTGCCGCACAGACCCAATAAAGACCGGGCTCTAGCCCCTGAGGAGCGCGCCAGCTCTTGAGAAAGTCTTTATCGGACCATTCTAATGAATCATGGCAGAAGCCTGTGTTGACGGATTTCTTCTTATGACGAGAGACCGCCATTCCGAATGCTTCGCCCTATTCCAAAGACTCGCGGCGGGTAGCCCACCTTTGCGGTCTGTACAAAGCTGGGGAGAGAAGAACTCAGCAGCCTTGAAGTTCTGGCGGAGGGTGTAGTCCACCGCGAACTGCTCTCCGGCGAAATTCCCTGGAAACAGGGAAAGATACAGGGAATTCGCCTCGCGATGAGTGGTATAGGAGCCCGCTCCTGGAGCGCAATCAGTAGGTTACGCGATCTCTGGGCAAAAACGAACAGGGAATTATCAGAACTGCATCAGGGAATTGGTTTCCCTCATCGCGAAACATCCTTGGGGCTTTAAAAATTACATGTAGTTGAATTGGTGATCGGTCCTTCGGTTCAGGCACGGCTTGTTATTCTTGGTGCTTCTTCGGCAAAGGTTGGGACCGCCTATAGTGTTCCGGTTACACCAGCCCGGAAAGGTGTGGCGGAGGGTCGGCAAAGCGGAGCCAGCCTCAACGGCGACCAACCTAGATACCTTGTAGCGCGCTTGCATTGAGCCGCGTAGACTCCAGTCGGCCTCCTAGATTGTTGCCGGGCATGTGGCCGAACTCATAGCATCACGGTCGAAAACGTGACAGTCGGGAATTCCAGGTAGCGATGCTTTGCCCAATCCAGAGCCTGAGAGGTAGAGTCCACCTGATCGTCATGTTTGCCATTAGGAAACATTTTCAGCTCCCGTATGTATTCGTCAAGCCATTCGGCTTTACTTGGTAGGTAAACGAAGCCGTTCTCGATAGTGCTACTGCAAGAGTGCATTCGCATGATCTTGTCCTGCCCCGGGCGAGGCTCATAGCGCTTTATGCCATAAATACCCTCGTAGATTAGCTCTTGAATCAGTTGTGTTCCCGAGGCCTTGTCCTCGATGATAACCATCGTTGCGCTCCACAGGCGCATCTGATCCAAGACCGCCCGTTTCAGAGTCGGATAATCCACCTTCTTGCGGTAGACGTGCAGAAGGTACAGAGACTTCTGCTTTACACCCCAGGTCGTGCACACACTGTAATCGCTGAGCTCGGTGGGTTTGTTGGCGGTGTCCCAGCTTTGGAAGATAAAATCCCACCTTTCGGGTTGGTCTTGCAGGGTATAGGTTCTAAACCAACTCTCCTTGATCATGCCACCGCCAACCGGCGAGGGCGCCTGCTGGTATTGGCCCGCAAAGTTGTACGAACCCAAGCTCGCGGCAATCTTATCCAGGGTGGAGCGATCTTCGCGTTCAGGGTGCAAGATGTCACCTTCTTGCCGAGTGTAGGTGACCTCACTTCCAAAAGAAGTTCGGATTGTGTAACTCTCATTGCCGTCCGCAATGGCGGGAAGGCGCACCACCCTCCAGTACTCTTTATTGAGCAGATGCCCTACGAGGTCGTCTTCGTGAAGGCGTTGCATGATAAGAACGATTCGGCCGGAACGCTTGTCATTCAAACGGGTCAGCAGGGTATGGTCATACCAGTCGTTTACCTTCTGCCGATTGGTCTGGGACAATGCTTCATCGGGTTTAAGCGGGTCATCCACAATCAGGTAATCCGCGCCGCGCCCGGTTAGCACCCCGCCGACCGATGTCGCTAGCCGGAATCCGTTCTGTGTGGTAACCAACTCTTGCAAAGCGGGGCGTTGCGCCGCGAGCCGCGTTCTGAAGATGCGCTTATAGCGATCACCCATCATCAAGGCCCGGCAGTCACTTGCCAGTTTGTCCGAGAGATCCTGCGCGTAGCTTGCGCAGATGATCTCTGAGCTAGGCTCATGGCCAAGCACCCAGGCCGGGAAGGCCACTGACGCACAATGGCTCTTTAATGATCTTGGCGGCACATTTATGATCAGACGCTGCGTTTTCCCGAGCCGCACCTGTTCAAGCTCGTACGCGATTACATCTAGGTGCCAATTGTTTTTGAACTCCGCAACGGGATTCAAGTCGCAAAAGCTGAGCTCGATGAACCCATAAAGGTCGCTTCTCATCAGCGCAGCAAACGCTTGCTCAGTGGATGGTTTTTTCATTTCTGTCAGCCTTCTTTCATTGATTGGTGATACCGTTCAAGAATTTTGAACATGACTTTCGTGTCAAGCGCGTTGAGGACTTCATTCGGTGGCATTTCTTCCGCGGCGCTCTGCTCGACGGTGAGCGTTATGCCGACCAGTTGCGAGACTGCACGTAGGTCGCCTGATGCCGCCTTATTCACCAGCTGCTTCACGAAAGCTTCGAGCTTGGTGATTATCGTCCGCCTGCCGTTTTCGTTAATCACGACCCGTTCCCGCAACGTCTTCTGCAAAACACTCGGCAAATTGAGCGTCCCTTTGGGCCGGCCACTTGGGTTACCGGACACGCCTTTCTCGAAGCGTGAATGCGCCGGCGGTTTCCGATACCCAACGGGGTATTCGCCCGCCTGCTTGTCCTTACCTTCCTTTGCCATTCCGCACCTCCTCCGTTTCATTGAAGGAACGTCCGGTTGCCGCGTGGATCGCCTTTTGACCGGTATAGGCTTGCCAGCGACGGATGGCCAAGTCCACATAGACTGGATCGAGCTCAATCCCGTACCGACGCGGCCAGCTCGCTCGGCAGCCATCAGCGTCGTCCCGCTTCCCACGAAGGCATCCAGAACGATCTCGCCGCGCGCAGTGACGTCCAGGATTGCTTCCGTCACCATCGCCACTGGCTTGATAGTCGGGTGCAGTTCAATGAGGTTTCCTTCCTCTCCCTTGTTGGAGACCGAGTTCACTCGGGGGTACTGCCAGACATTTGTCCGATAGCGACCGAACTGGCCTAGCTGAATGTTGTTTCGGTGCTTGCCCTTGCCGCTTTTAAAGACAAACACCAGTTCATGCTGGCTGCGGTAAAGCGACCCCTGCCCTCCTTTGTCCTTGACCCAAACACAAACATTCTTGAGCTCTGAATATGCATTTTCACCAGCTGCGAGCAGCTCTTTCATATGACGCCAATCCATGCAAATGAACTGGAGCGACCCCACCGCACTTGCACGAGCGAGATGGAAAAGGACTTTGGAGAGAAATTCTGTGAACTCGGCCTCTGTCATTTCGCCCGATGCCATGGGGAACGCGGGGTGATGGACTTTGCCAAAGCCGGTGACGTATCCGTCGATCGGGTCGTTGTATGGAGGGTCGGTGAAGACGGCGGCGGCATGGTGCTGCTCCATCAGCGACGAATAGCTCTGCTCGTCCAAAGCATCGCCGCAGATGAGCCGGTGACGGCCAAGCAGCCACAGATCGCCAACTCGAGTCACCCGCAATACAGCGTCTATGTTGGGTAGCTCATCAGCGGAATCCTCTTCGCCGGCCGGTGCCGGTGTAAGCCCCTCAATCATTACGTCAATCTCGCCCACCTCGAAGCCAGTTGCTTCCAGACTGAAGTCGAGCTTGACCTCGGAAAGGCTCTTGAACTGTTCGGCTAACAGGTGATCGTTCCAGGTCGCAGTCTCGGCCAGCCTGTTATCGGCAATCATGAATGCGCGCACTTGGGGCTTGGTGAGGTGCTCGAGGCAAATGGTTGGTACACGTCGGATGTTGAGGAGCTTGCAGGCTGCCAAACGTCCATGTCCCGCGATCAATCGCTGGTTGTGATCGATCAGGAAAGGAACGTTGAAACCGAAGACCTCAATACTGCGAGCAATCTGTTGGATCTGTCGTTTCGAATGCAGGCGGGGATTCTCGAGATCAACTGCGAGCTGGTCGATATTGTGGTAGACGATCGAAAGCGCGGGCCCTGCCCTGTTTTCTATATCCTTGCTCACGTTTTTGCTGGCGGCTTCCATTCGAGATTCTCCTTCATCCGTGCTGCCTGGATGGGAAGCCGCGAATCAGCTTGCCGTGAGTTCCCAAAAGGCGCACGAGGGGCACCGAAACTAGTGCCTAGCAGCCGTCTGCATTGGTATCCCACCACTGCGAGAAGGGTTGTTGAAGGGTTCAGCCGCCGCGTTCAGCGTCCCGCTGGAATCGCGACAAGCCTATTTTCATGGAAGAAGCCAAGGCATCCCGCCCCGACTCCGTCATTCGAGTGGGCCATCCCGGCCCGAAGTTGGCATCCCGCCTACCACCGAATGAGGTTGGAATTCATACGGTAGCAATAATTCTTTTGCGGATGCAAAGAGGTTTTGTGCCCAAGCGAAACTTTAGTGCACGATGCTGGTGCATCCTTTGTTAGGAACGGGGCATCCCTCGGCCTTCCCTATCCTATTGGTGTTTACGCCAGCACGCCGAGCATGCATCTTTGTGCCTCCCAACTCAGAGGCACTCCTTTGCGGAAGGTCTCAAGCGTTAGATCCAAAGGTTGTTGCCCGTGGAGAACGGCCTCCACGATGTCGGGCGCCAGAAATGCCCAATCGAGGATTTTGCGAACGTATCGTGGATGTATGCCTGCCCGGCGTGCCAGTGATGTTGCGTCGCTCACCTCCCCATTCTTGATTCTTTGGCACCAATCATGGGATCTAGCGACCGCCTTAACGAGCGATGTAACGGGCGAGCAACCGGTTGGGCGCGGCGCAACCAGCAGGCGAAGCTCTCCACGACAACGCCGGTAACCACTCTCAATCAGCAAAGTTAGCATCGAGTCGCTTCGATCACCCTGACCGGCGTTGCCCTGTGTGTCTCCACGGAGACATCGCCGAAGCGCATTCTTGCTGACCGACAGTTCAATCCGATTTGGGTGTACGGTTATTCGCCTGACTACCGCTTTTACTAGTTCCTGCATTTCAGACTTGCGGCGCGACGAACACCGTGCCGAAAGTTGCTGTGCTGCTGAGAGCAATTTCCGAGTCGTTGTCGCATCTTCAGCCAAGCTCAACTGATCAAGAACATCGGATTGGGACCCCAGAAACGATCGCAATCGTGCCATGACCTGCTCTTCGATTTCTTGTGCCGGCAGCCTTACAGGTTTCCTGGAGCCTGTGGTCTCTCCGCGAGAGTTGCCAGATTCGCAAACGTAATAGCGATACTTGCGTCCTTTCTTCAGGGTAAAGGAGCAGGTGAAGCGCTGGCCGATATCGTCCTCGAGCAAACCGGCTAGTAGATTGGAAGATTTTTGTGTCCGCGTGTTCCGGACCTTGTGGTTTCCCGTCATGAGCTGTGCCTGAACCCTGTCCCAAGTCTCGCGAGGCACAATTGCCGTGTGCTCGCCCGGATAGCGGCGATCTTTGTGACGGACTTCCCCAACGTACAAGCAATTGGTCAGAATCCTGTGAAGCTCCCCTCGGGAATAGAGTGCTCCTCCCCATTGTCTCCCACCTCGGCTCATCCATACCTTCGTCCTCGTCCCCAGGCGGTCGAGATCAGCTTTCAGCCGCGGAATACTCCTCAGGTCTAGGTATCGTAGGAACAGCGCGCGCACGAATTCCGCCTCCTCCGCCCTTGCCTCAAGCTTGTGGTCGTTGAGTTCATAACCCAGCGGAACGTGGCCTCCCATCCACGTACCTTTGCGCTTCGAAGCCGCCACTTTGTCCCGAATTCTCTCTCCCGTAACTTCGCGCTCAAATTGTGCAAACGACAGCAGCACATTCAATGTCAGGCGGCCCATCGATGTGGTGGTGTTGAAATGCTGGGTGACCGAGATGAACGATGCACCCCGCCGCTCCAGTACCTCGATGATCTTGGCAAAATCCGAGAGGCTTCGGGTCAATCGGTCTACCTTATAGACCACGATGGTGTCCACCTTGCCACTCTCAACATCGGCGAGCAGTCGCTTCAACGCCGGGCGTTCCAGGGTACCGCCAGAGAACCCTCCGTCGTCATATCGGGTTCCCAGGACGCGCCAGCCCTCCTGTTTATGGCTCACGATGAAGGCTTCACAGCCCTCCCGCTGTGCATCGAGTGAATTGAAATTCTGCTCCAACCCCTCTTCGCTGGATTTTCGCGTGTAAACAGCACAGCGAACTAGCCGTCTGGCTTCTTCAGCCTTCATTGTGCTGCCTCCATCTTTCGACTCGATCTCGATTTCAATCCGAAGAATAACGGTCCTGACCAGCGCGTACCGGTGATCAGGCGGGCGATTTGAGAAAGACTGTCGTAGTGAGTCCCCCGGTATTCAAAGCTCCGCGCCTCGACGTTGACCACATGCTTCTGTTGTTGCCACTCCCGAACCAGCCGCGTGCCAGGCTTGATACGCGCGGTCGGAAGAGAATTCGCTGCCTTGCCCGAAAAGCCTGCTGCCAGCTCGTGTAAGCGATTACGAGTTCGTTCAGACAATCCTCCGAACGCCTGCTCCTGCATCGCATATGCCAGGATCCGGATAATCAGTCCTCTGCGCAGCCCATCCGGTGTATTGGCCCCCAACAGCTCCTTCCACAATGCTCGCAACTCGGCCTTGCTCAGCTGCGGTAGGGCTGCGAGCCGCTCAGTGACTGCAATTGCCATATGCCTCCTTGTGTATAGGCACACATTCCCGCTCCATTCCCCACAAAAATCAAGTTGTGCTGCTTAGCCAATTCACGCTGACTTAGCAGGAAACACTTGACAATCAGTCGGTTCAGAGTCCCAATCCGGGCTCGGCGATCACGGGCTACGACAAATGACTTGCATGGGTTCCGAAGAAGAGGTGATGGTAAGATCTTCCTTCACCTGCCGTCGAGATTTGTTCCAGCGCCTGGAAACCTTTTAGTCCGTCTTGTTCTAGGAGGAGTCCGACAGAGGCAGTCCATAGATCCGGGCTCCTGTATCTCATCAAGTATTGGCGTGAAAGGCTTATCACTGTTATCGCCTTCTCGGACGACCAGCAGGACTTCACCTCTCGAGCCCCTGGTCCCGAACCAGACTCCAGCCGCTATTGAGCGCTGTTGAAATTTGAGGTTTCTAACTGATTGGTGTTGAACCTGTTGCGGGGTGCTGGTTGAGAGCTATTGAACTTTGAGGAATCTGGATGCTTTGACAGCCGC
>Ga0070697_100000553_pt1 | contig 28150 bp, 23 predicted proteins | sample KBSK1501metaG_FD_65475 | JGI IMG/M metagenome (GOLD analysis project Ga0070697, IMG submission 65475) | Corn, switchgrass and miscanthus rhizosphere microbial communities from Kellogg Biological Station, Michigan, USA - KBS K1-50-1 metaG | ecosystem: Host-associated > Plants > Roots >...
TTGGAAGAGGAAATCTCGAGAGGAAATTTTCGCGAAGACCTGTTTTACCGGCTGAACGTGATTCCCTTCTCGGTCCCGCCGCTGCGCGAACGCAAGGAAGACATTCCGCTGCTGGCGCGGCATTTTCTCAAGGAGTTCTCCGCTGCCTACGGACGCCGGCCACGGGAAATTACGGATGACGCTATCGAGACGCTGATGCGCTATTCGTGGCCGGGAAACGTTCGCGAACTGCGCAACGTGATTGAGCGCATCGTGATCATGAATCCGACCACTAACCGCTTCGATCGCAAGCATCTGCCGCCGCTGGTGCATCGTGACGGCGGGCGGCGTCCAGGGGGAAGTGAATTTTCTACGCTACATCAGGCCCGCGCAGCTTATGAGCGGGATTACATTTTGAAGAAGCTGGACGAGAATCATGGCAACGTGAGTCGCACTGCGGAAGTCCTGGGGTTGGAACGTAGCCATCTTTATCGGAAGATGAAGACGCTTGGGATTGCCGCGAAGGAATAGGGGAGAAGTATGACGCGCGGGCACCCATGTCCGCGCTGTATCAAGACCTCGACGAGGCAAGAGATTCCGTCTGGTCAGAATTCTTGCCTGAGGCATCACTTACTCGATGCGAGATCCGGCTAAGTGTTCCAACTGCCGGCGCCAGTCCATTTCTTCGATGAACTGCGGGGACTCCCGCCAGCCGGGCCGCACTTTGACAAACAGTTCGAGGAACACGCGGGTTCCCAGCATTTTCTCGATCTGCAAGCGCGCCGCGGTGCCAATCTTTTTCAACATGGCGCCACCCTTTCCGATGAGGATGGCCTTCTGCCCTTCTCGTTCGCAGTAAATGGCCGCAGCAATCCGCGTCAGTTTTGGCCCTTCTTCGAATTGTTCGATAACCACTGTCGCGGCGTAGGGAACCTCTTCTCCGGTCTGCCGCAACACCTGCTCGCGAATGATCTCCGCCACCATGAAGCGAGCCGGCTGATCTGTGACTTGATCCTCCGGGAAATAGCGCGGACCTTCGGGAAGGCTCTTGAGCATTTTCTCAAGCAGCACATCGAGTCCTTGCCGCTTGAGCGCGGAGAGGGGGATGACTTCTTTGAAATCGTGCAACTGGCGGTATTGCTCAATGATGGGCAGCAGTTCGTCTTTTTTGCGGAGCAGGTCGATCTTGTTGAGCAGCAGAAAGACGGGGGTGCGTGTCTTCCTAGCCATGTTGAGTACGAATTGATCGCGCGCGTCGAATTTGCGGGTGACATCAGTGATGTAAAGAACCAGGTTACAACCTTCCAGCGCTTCTCGAACTTCCGCCATCATCTTGCGTCCGAGAGAACTGTCGGGCTTGTGTACGCCCGGGGTATCGATCAGAACAACTTGTCCACCCGGCCGGCCCTTCTGCTGCTCAACATTGATGATGCCGAGTATGCGATTCCGCGTAGTCTGCGGCTTAGGGCTGATGATAGCAAGCTTCTCGCCCACGAGTGCGTTCAGCAGAGTGGACTTCCCGGAGTTGGGCCGGCCGAGAATGCAGACGAAACCGGAATGGAAGGACATGGGCTAGTTCTCGGTTCTCAGTTCTCGGTTCTCAGTTCTTTTGGTCAAAATGTAATCCGGTTTCCGCGACGCAACCTCGAAATGACAATCGATGTAAATCCTGTGACCCGACACCTGCTTCAAATCAATTTCATCTGCCGCGGCTGGACTGCCGTTACCCGCACTCGTTCCACCTTACGCTCGGTCGATTCCACTACCTCGAAACGCAGTCCATCCTCTTCGACCGCTTCTCCCTTATGAGGAATGTGGCCGGCCAACTCGCTTACCAGACCGCCGACGGTCGCCGACTCTTTGCCTTCGAGGCGAATTCCGAACAGCTCGTCCAGGCGATCGACGTCCATGTTGCCGGGCACGATATAGGAGTGTTCGTTTTCGCGGATGACCTGCGCTTTCTCGTGCTCGTCGCCAATCTCGCCAACGATCTCTTCGACCAGATCTTCGATGGTTACCAGGCCCGCAACGCCTCCGTATTCATCGACCACGATTGCCATGCGGATGTTGTTCTTCTGCATCTCGCGCAGCAAGTCGCTGCCCAGCTTGCTCTCTGGGACGAAGTACACGTCCGTTCGCATCAGTGTGTCTACTGTGCGAGTGTGGGCCTCGCTGTCGGGAACCTGCAGCACGTCCTGCGCGTAAACAATTCCCTTAACATAGTGGATTGTGTGTTCGAACACCGGCACCCGAGAGAATGGTTTCTGCCGAAGCAGTTCGATAAATTTCTCAACCGTGGTATTGGTTGGGACAGCGACAATTTCCGGGCGTGGCTTCATCGCCTCTCGCACCGTCTTCTCGCTGAACTCAACCACCGATTGGATCAGGTCGCGATTGCTGGCGTCGAGAATGCCCTCTTCCTGGCCCGCTTCTATGAGCGCCTCGACGGCTTCCGTGTGGGTATCGGGCTGCTCTTCGGAATGCTCCTTAGTAAGGCTGGTTACCGACTGCAAAAAGCCGAGCACCAGGGTAACCGGCAAGACCATATAGATAAGAATGCGAAGCAGCAGCGTCCAGCGCGTTAGCCACTCGCCCTTCGTGCGTGAGAAGAAAACGAAAGGCAGAAAGCGATTGCAGACAATGACAATCAGAACCAGGCTTAAGGTCGCTTCAAAGATTTCGTGAGCGCTCCAGGCGCGATCGCGAAATACGGCAAATCCCACCAGCATAGCTATTGCTGCTATGGTGAGCTGGGTGAGAACCGCCATGGAAAGCAGGGCGCGGGTGCGGCTCACGCGGAGTCCAGGTTCAACTTTTTGCTCGAACACGTCGATGTTGTTCTGGAATTCGCGGGAGAGAAATTTCCCGATCTCGGTATACAGGCGATCTACATAAGACACCAGGATCAGAAGACCAAGCAGGAGCACAATCGCCGCTGCGACCGCGTAGTTCATCGCTTGCTCCTGGGCCTTGCCTTCACAGCTCGCCGTCCGACCGGCGGCGCTGCCGCGGGCCCGCCATTTCTCTCGATCAGTCCGACCGGCAATCGTAGCAGACGCCGCAGACGAACTTCTTTGCGAGCCATGCGGCCGCCATCAGTTTCGTGATCGTATCCCGCCAGGTGGAGAACTCCATGTAGTGCAAGTATCTTAATTTCTTCTGCGGTGGAATGGTGGAGCGACCGGGCGTTTTGGGCAGCGATATCGGCCGAAATGGCAATGTCACCGGCAAACCCCTGGGCAAAAGCTGGCGGGAATGACAGCACATCCGTCGGCTTGTCCTTGCCGCGAAAACGTTGGTTCAAAGTGCGTAGTTCCCGGCTGCCGGTCACCAGTATGTTGACGCTCCCGCTCACCTTGGATGCAGCACAGGCTTGCGCGACAAACTTTGCCAGCGCCGCCTCACTCAGGCCCGCAACTCGTCTTCGAAAGATGACCAAGCGTTCCAGCCACCTCTGCCGCATTCTCAGCGGCGTCTGCGGTTACGATTTTCTGATCCAAAACAAACAGGAGGGCCACAAAAGCACCCTCCCTACCTAATATTCTAATCCTTATTGGTCTTGCCGGATGTCCATCTCTGCAGGGCGAACCGGCAGCTTCTCTGGTGAAGCGACTTCCGCTCCAGTAGTCTTCCCGTTTGTAATGCTTTTCGCCTCGAGCAGCGGGATCTGCTCTTCCGCCGCTCGCGTTTTGTGCTCGTCGTACGCGCGAATGATGCGCTGTACCAGGTGGTGCCGCACCACATCGCCCTCATCGAAGTATACGAACGTCAGGCCCTCGACATTCTTCAGCACGTCGGCGGCTTCGAGCAAGCCGCTCCGCCGCGCACTGGGCAAATCGATCTGCGTGATGTCCCCGGTAATTACTGCCTTCGAATTGAAGCCTAGCCGCGTGACAAACATCTTCATCTGCTCGGAAGTAGTGTTCTGGGCTTCGTCAAGAATCACGAACGAATCGTTGAGCGTGCGTCCCCGCATGAACGCGATGGGCGCGATCTCAATCACGCTCTTCTCCAGATAGCGGTCAACCTTCTCGGGATCGAGCATGTCATAGAGCGCGTCGTACAGGGGACGGAGATAGGGATCAATCTTGTCCTGCAAAGTTCCGGGGAGAAATCCGAGCCGCTCGCCAGCCTCGACTGCCGGGCGCGCCAGGATAATGCGATTCACCCGCTTCGCGAGCAGCGCCGAAATCGCCATCGCAACCGCGAGGTACGTCTTGCCCGTGCCTGCGGGCCCGATGCCGAACACCATGTCGTGGTTCTCGATGGCTTCAAGGTAGCGGCGCTGGTTGACGCTCTTGGGCTGGACCGTGCGGCGTCCAAAGGAACGCTGCCGTCCGGCTTCGGCCAAGCCGCGCAGGCTGGCCTTGGGGTCAGCCATCAACACCCGCAGCATGCTATTTAGATCGCCGTTGTTGAAGGTATAACCGGATCGCTGCAGGTGATCGTAATCGGAGAAAACCTGCTCTGCACGGGCTACGTCCCGCGCCGCCCCTTCAAGTTCGAGCGAGTCGGAGCGTAGATCGATGGTGATGTTCAACCCGTCTTCCAGCACGTGCAGATTCTCGTCGCGCGTGCCGAACAGGGCCTCAATATTGGGACTGATTTCGATGCTTTTCTTCATTCAGTTGCCGGACTGCCCTCCAGCGCGGGTTGTGCCCGCATTCTGCCTTTGCATCCTGTTGGATGCACAGGTACTTACACCATTCAGGGTGCGCTGAACTTGCCGCTTCCCAATAAACGCTTGTTTTGCGTGGAGATGGAACCTGCCGAGGTGCTCGCCACCGAAGTGCAAGCAACTGCCATTGAGGTAAGGGTACCCCCGCCTTGGACCGGAGTCAATGCTAAGCGCGCCCACAATATCCGAACTTCAGATGAGGAAAAAGGGCGGTGGGGGAGCGGCCCTTGGGAGAAAATCGGGTGATCGGATCATCGGATGAGTTCAGCCTGGGAGAAAGTCGGGCCATCCGGCGATTGAGTCAGCGGGTCATTCCAAGGCAAACCTTCCCGATCTGCTTTTGATTTTCCAATCACCGATGGCCCGATCTCCCGATGACTCGATTCTCTTTGTCCCGATCTCCCGATGGCCCGATCTTCTTTTGTGACTCTGCTTCCATTCCCGCGTCTAATCACACTATGCGCAAAGCCATCGTCCACCTGAAACAGGCCGACCCGGTTCTAGCCGCGATCATTGAACGGGTTGGGCCGTACCGAATGAACTACGATGATCCCGCTTTCGCCAGCCTGGCGGAGGCGATCGTCTACCAGCAACTCCACGGCAAGGCGGCCGCAACTATCTTCAGGCGCTTGACTGATCTGACAGGTCTCCCGCTCTCTCCCGAGGGCATCCTGAAGCTCTCGGAAGAGCAGTTGCGGGGCGTGGGGCTTTCCAAGCAGAAACTCCGTTATCTGCGCGACCTCGCAACCAAGGTCGCCAGCGGGGAGGTAGACTTCGCGCGGCTTCCTGATTTGCCCGACGACGAGGTGATCAAGGAACTCACCAGAATCAAAGGCATCGGCGTCTGGACGGCGCACATGTTCCTGATGTTCTCGTTGCGGCGTCCGAATGTGCTGCCCACGGGAGATCTGGGCATTCAGATGGCGATTCGAAGGCACTACCGTAAACGGAAAATCCCGAAGCCTGCGCAAATGGAAAAGATCGCCAAGTGCTGGGAGCCTTACCGCAGCGTGGCTTGCTGGTACTTGTGGCGGAGCATGGACGTGAAAACAATGTGAGCAGCTCAGGCCTGGATCTGCCGTATCATTTGGTTGCACAGCGCTTATGACTATGTCCACCTTCAGGACCATGTTCGCAACAGGCCTGTTCACGACGACTCTCGTTGCATTGTCGTTCGGCCAGCGTTCGTCCGTCCCCCAACTCCTCAGCCCGCATCTGGCGCCGGATTGGGCAAAACCGCCAGTCATGAATAATCACATGATGGAACTGGCGGGCGAAGGAGCTTTGAATTGTGGCCGCGTACGGTATGACCAGGACGCGAGCCTAGCAAGCGACTGTGCTTTGAACGCGTTCAAGGCCAAGAAGCGGTTCTATGTACGGTACGATCTGCCTGGAATCGATTCTGACGTGTCTGTCGGAGTTGTTGGGAAAGGCACAAATGAAGTCTATACGCTTGTGTATGACAGCACACTCAGTTCGAATGACAAAGGGGACTTGTCGAAAGAGACGCGGCTTTGTCCAATCCCTGTGAACCTTGTCGAGACGAAGAGCGGCCGTTTGAAGTGCCTTTCACCTGACCCAGATGCCGAGAACGTCCTGCCTCGTACGGATGACATTTATTGAAGCTGCAATTGGGGTTTCAGACCGGAGACTGCACTAATGTGAGGATTCCTGCTGCTTCCCGTATAATTTCCTTGTGTTTGAGCAACTTGGGGGTCAAGCCCGCCCGTGACGGGTGCCACGATAGTCCAGGGATGGCGACGTTAAGGCGCTAAAAACCAACATGCCCAGTGACCCGAAAATCCGTGTGCTGGTCGCCAAGCCCGGCCTCGACGGGCACGATCGCGGGGCGAAAGTAATCGCGCGCGCGCTGCGGGATGCCGGCATGGAGGTCATCTATACCGGGCTGCGCCAGACTCCGGAGATGATCGTCAACGCTTCGTTGCAGGAAGATGTAGCCGTGATCGGACTTTCGATTCTGTCGGGAGCGCACAACGCCATCGTGCCGCGTGTCATGGATCTGCTCAAGCAACACAAGATGGATGACGTTCTGGTACTGCTGGGCGGCATTATTCCGGATCAGGATATCGAAGCATTGAAAAAAATTGGTGTGGCCGCCATCTTTCAGCCAGGCACGGCGATGGATGAGATCGTGCAATTTATCCGCGCCAATGTGAAGCCGCGCGGCGTACCCACTTCCGGCTAATGCCCTCTTTTCAAATCGAAAATCTAGACAGCGTTAGCATTCTTCGTCTCCGTTCAGGTGACGGCACCAATCGCCTGAGCCGTAGCTGCGTGCTCGGGCTGACGGAGACCGTTAGGCAACTCTCAAAGAACATTCAGCCGCTGATCATCACGGGCAATCAGAAATTCTTTTCCGCTGGCGCTGAGTTGGCGGAAATTGCCGCGCTTTCAGGTGCGCAGGCCTACGAGTTCTCAAGGATGGGACAAACGCTAATGGACGCCATTGCAGGCTTTCCAGCTCCGGTGCATGCGGCGGTGAACGGATACTGCATGGGCGGCGGCTTGGACCTCGCATTGGCTTGTCATCGGCGCATTGCCTCTCCGCACGCGGTGTTCGGGCATCGCGGCGCGGCGCTGGGATTGATTACAGGATGGGGAGGAACGCAGCGCCTGCCGCGTCTGATAGGCCGCGCAAAAGCATTGCAAATGTTCGTCGCCGCGGAAAAGATCGATGCTGGCGAGGCGCTGCAGATCGGCTTAGTAGATAGAGTGGCGGATGATGTTGTGCAAGAGGCGGTCCGAATGCTGCAGCAATCGGCTGAGCCGGACGGCAGAACAGCAGGCTGCCCTTCGCTTCGCTCAGAATGACGACAATCAGAAAATTGAGATGATAGAACCTGCTCCGCGTCTCCGTGGTGAGCAATTCCGCCGACATTGCGCATCTTCGCTCCGCTGATATACCGTAAGGAGTTTCGTGCTTCTTCTATATGGCTGACCGTACCGAATCCAGCGTTCCGCAAGTGGCGAACCTCCTGGAGAGCCGCGTGGATGCGACCTCTGCGCGGTTTGAAGCCAACATGCGCTTCATGGCTGACCTCATGTCGCAGGTGCACAATGAGGAAGAACAGATTCGCCAGGGTGGCGGCCCAAAGGCCATTGAAAGTCAGCATTCCAAGGGACGGCTGACGGCGCGCGAGCGTATCGACCGGCTGGCAGATCCCGGGAGTTTCTTCGAGCTTGGAACCTACGCCGCCTTCGGCATGTATGAAGAGTGGGGCGGCGCTCCGGCAGCAGGCGTGATCACCGGAGTGGCGCGGGTTCAGACGCGCATGGTGATGATCATCGCCAACGACGCCACAGTAAAAGCGGGCGCGTTCTTCCCCATGACGGCGAAGAAAGTCATCCGCGCGCAGAACATCGCGATCGAGAATCGCGTTCCTACAATTTACCTAGTTGACTCCGCCGGCGTGTTTCTGCCCTTGCAGGAAGATGTCTTTCCCGATACCGACGACTTCGGTCGCGTCTTCCGCAACAATGCCGTGATGTCGGCCATGGGCATCCCGCAGATTGCCGCCATCATGGGGATGTGCGTGGCCGGTGGGGGATATTTACCCGTCATGTGCGACAACGTGCTTATGACCGACGGCAGTGGACTTTTTCTCGCCGGGCCGGCGCTGGTGCAGGCGGCGATCGGGCAGAAAGTTTCAGCGGAAGAGTTGGGCGGCGCGGCCATGCATTCCCAGATCAGCGGCACGATTGATTATCGCGAACCAAACGATGAAGCCTGCATCGCGCGGATTCGCTCGCTGGTGGAGAAGTGGGGATACCGGCGGCAATCCATCTGGGACCGCAAAAAGCCCGAGCCGCCTGCGTTTGCCGCGGAAGAGATTTACGGAATTTACGACCCTTCCCCGGGGCGACCCTATGACATGAAGGAGGTGCTGGCGCGGGTAATCGATGGCAGCCGCTTCGACGAGTACAAGCCCGAATACGGCAAAACCCTTCTCTGCGGTTACGCGCGCATCGGCGGATTTGCCGTGGGCATCGTCGCCAACCAGAAGCTGCATGCGCAACAGACTGACCACGAAGGCCACAAACGAATCGAATTTGGTGGCGTGATCTACACCGAGTCGGCCGAGAAAGCCGCACGCTTCATCATGGACTGCAATCAGAATTTAATTCCCCTGGTCTTTTTCCATGACGTGAACGGCTTCATGGTGGGTCGCGACGCCGAATGGAGCGGCATTATCAAAGCCGGCGCGAAGATGGTGAATGCGGTGGCAAATTCCGTCGTGCCTAAAATCGCGGTCATCGTGGGCGGCTCCTTCGGCGCGGGACACTATGCGATGTGTGGAAAGGCATACGATCCGCGATTCATGTTTGCCTGGCCGACGGCGCGCTACGCAGTGATGAGCGGAGACTCGGCGGCGGGGACGCTGGTGGAAATCAAGATCAAGCAATTGGAGCGCAGCGGCAAGAAGCTGAGCGACGAAGAAAAGAAAGAACTCTATGAATCCGTGAAGCGGACCTACGACGAGCAGACCGATCCGCGCTACGGCGCAGCGCGTTTGTGGCTTGACCGGATTATCGATCCGGTCGAGACCCGGGCGGCGATCACTCAGGCTCTGGAAGCGGCGGCGCTGAACTCCGAGGTGGCGGAGTTTAAGGTGGGAGTGCTGCAGACATAGGGATTGAGTCATTGAGACACTGAGTCATTCTTTTGCACACTACAGCTATCGGGAGAAGGATTTCCCAATGATTCAATGGATCAATCGCTCAATGATTCAATTTCTGAGCAATCGAAAATGTCTGATGAAGTGAAGCTTATCGAATGTCCGCGCGATGCCTGGCAAGGGCTCAAGGGGCAAATTCCTGCCGACCTCAAGGCAGAGTACCTGAAGGCCTTGATCAATGCAGGTTTCAAGCGTATTGATGCTGTGTCGTTCGTCTCCGCCAACGCGGTACCGCAGATGGCCGACTCAGAGGAAGTCCTGAAGGAACTGGATCCGCCGGATGACGTCGAGATTATCGGCATTGTGGTGAATGAGAAGGGCGCGCGGCGGGCAATCAATACGAATGCGGTGCGGACCCTGGGATTTCCCTACTCGGTTTCGCCAACATTTCTTCGTAATAATCAGCGGCAGACGCTCGACGAAGCCATCGACGAATTGGAGAAGATCGAGAAGAAAGCTGACGAAGCCGGTCTGGACGTCGTCATCTACATTTCGATGGCGTTTGGAAATCCCTATGGCGATGAGTGGAATCCCGACGAGGTGGTCGACGCGATCGATCTTCTTGAGTCCTACGGGATCAAGCAGATTTCCTTGGCGGACACTGTGGGGATGGCCGGGCCCGAGCAGGTTCGCGAATTGGTCTCGGCGGTGCTGGCGAAGTACCGGTACCTGGAGATTGGGGTGCATCTGCACAGCCGTCCGGATGAGGCGGTGGCAAAGGTTCTTGCGGCTTATGATGCCGGGTGCCGGCGCTTTGATTCGGCTCTGGGTGGATTGGGGGGATGTCCGTTTGCGCAGGATTCTCTGGTCGGCAATATTCCGACTGAGAAAGTGCTGGAGGCGCTCCGCTCGCGAGGCGCGAGTTTGCCGGCACTCAAGCCCTTGGATACTTTGTTGCGAATATCGAACGAGTTTGCGGTGCGTTATACGAATTCGTCGGCGGCAGATTGAGGATTGGTTTGTCTTGAGCAACCAAAAAGCAGGTCCTTCGCTTCGCTGAGGATGACAAACTTAGAGTGACGGAGACCCGACCAATGAGCAATGGATGAACTATCAGACACTCCAACTCGCGTCTGACAACAACATCGCTACCGTCACGCTAAACCGACCCGAAAAGCGCAATGCCATCAGCTTTCAACTGGTCGAGGAGTTGCTTGCTGCGCTGGACGAGATCGAGCAATCGGACGCGCAGGTCGTCATCCTCACCGGCGCTGGCAAGGCATTTTGCGGGGGCATTGATTTGGAAGAGCTAAAGTCACTGCTGGGGAAAACCCATGACGAGAATGTGAAGGACTCGGCTCGCATGGGGAAATTGTTTCGTCGCCTCTATGAGTACCCGCGGCCTACGATCGCGGCGGTGAATGGCGCGGCTATTGCCGGAGGCACGGGTCTGGCCACTATGTGCGATTTCACTTTGGCCGTCCCCGAGGCGAAATTTGGCTATACCGAGGTGCGCATCGGATTTGTGCCTGCAATCGTGTCATCGATTCTGGTCTGGCAGGTCGGACACAAAATTGCTCGCGACCTGCTCTTGACCGGCCGTCTGTTCGACGCAGCCGAGGCGCATCGCTACGGACTGGTGAACGAAGTGGTAGAAGCGGATCGCCTGATGTCACGCGCCCGCGAACTCGCTTCTCAAATCCTGGAGAACAGTCCTTCCTCAGTGCGTGCTACGAAAAATCTTGTCAACGGCTTCATTTCCCGCTCGCTCGATGAGCAAATTGCGTCGGCGGTCGAAGACAATGCGCGCATCCGCACCACAGCAGACTTCCGCGAGGGAATCACCGCGTTCCTGGAAAAGCGCAAGCCGCAATGGAGCGGCAAATGAGTGGCGACAACGGCAAACCCGTGGTTTGCGAAACCCGCGTGCGCGTGCGCTACGCGGAGACTGATCAGATGGGCATCGTTTATCATTCCAACCACTTCATCTGGTTTGAGGTGGGACGGGTCGAACTGCTGCGCCAGCTTGGCTTCACCTATAAAGAAATGGAACGCGAAGACGGATGCCACATCGCGGTGGTCGACGCCCGTTGCCGTTACAAGGCTCCAGCCCGCTACGACGAAGAAATCATCGTGCGCACGCATCTGAAGAACGTTCGTGGGTCAATGGTGCACTTTGGATACGAACTGGTACGCGCGTTGGATGGAGCGGTGCTGGCCGAGGGCGAGACCACGCACATCGTGATCGATCGCGAGATGAAAGTTACGGCTATGCCGGAAAAATACATGACCGTGTTCCGGGCAGCAGCGGGAAGGTAGGTAGCGCGGCCTGCTCGCGGCAAACAAGTGTCAGATGATAGCTCTCAGGCACTTGGTTTTTCTGACACCTGAGACCTGCCACCTGATACCTGAAAATGAAAGCTCTTCACATCAACGGAAACGATCTCACTCTTGAAGCGGTCAGGGAAGTTGCGGCCGAGCGCCGTCCCGTACTGCTCGATCCCGATGCGCGCGCCTCAGTAGATCGCGCTCGCGCGATCGTAGACAATCTCGTCGCAAATAACGAAGTTTCGTATGCGATCACCACTGGTGTGGGCAGGCTGAGCGACGTGCGTATCGGCGGGGACCAGATTCGCGAGATGCAGGTGAACCTGGTGCGCTCGCATGCGGCCGGCGTCGGCGAACCTTTATCCATCACCGAAACCCGGGCCATGATGCTCTTGCGCGCGAATTCTCTTTCCAAGGGAAACTCCGGCGTGCGCGCCGTGACCATCGACACGCTCTGCGAAATGCTGAATCGAGGGGTCACGCCCATGGTTCCGTCGCAAGGCAGCGTGGGTGCGAGTGGTGATCTGGCGCCGCTGGCCCATCTGGCGTTGGCCATGATCGGCGAAGGCGAGTGCGTGGATGAGTCGGGAGCGCGGATTCCGACCGCGAATGCGCTGAAGCGCGCCGAGATCAAGCCTCTGATACTCGAAGCCAAAGAGGCGGTGTCGCTGATCAACGGTACTCAGGGCATGCTGGCGGTGGGAGTGCTGGCGCTGCTCGCGGCCGAGACGCTGGTGGATTCCGCGGATGTGATCGGGGCGATGACGCTGGACGCGCTTCGGGGGACCGACGTCGCCTTTGATGAGCGTATTCACAAAGCCCGGCCGCATCCCGGTCAGCTACGGAGTGCGGCAAATCTGCGGAAGCTGCTGGAGGGCAGCCAGATTCGCGAGTCGCATCGCGACTGCGGCAAGGTGCAGGACGCATATTCGCTGCGCTGCATGCCGCAGGTGCATGGGGCCGTTCGCAACACCCTGGCGCACTGTCGAGAGGTGATGGAGACCGAAGTCAATTCGGCGGTAGACAATCCGCTGGTGTTTCCCCGTCCGACTCAGGCAGCTCGCGGGGCTGGATCGCCGGAGTTGTCAGAAGGCGACATCCTCTCCGGCGGAAATTTCCACGGAGAGCCCGTAGCTTTCGTGCTGGATTTCCTGGGCATCGCGCTCAGCGCGCTGGCGGGAATCTCCGAGCGCCGGTTGGAGCGACTGGTGAATCCCTCGCTGAACGAAGGCCTGCCGCCGTTTCTGGCGCCAGGGGCGGGACTGAATTCGGGATTCATGATGGCGCAGGTCACTGCCGCCGCACTGGTCAGCGAGAACAAAGTGCTGGCGCATCCGGCGTCGGTCGATTCGATTACCACCTCGGGAAATAAAGAAGATTATGTCTCGATGGGCATGACAGCGTCACTGAAGCTGAAAAGAATTGTCGAGAACACGCGCAATGCAATGGCGATTGAAGCCATGGCAGCGGCTCAGGCTCTGGATTTCCTTCTGCCTTTGAAAACGTCCAAGCGATTGCAACAGGCGCACGCGGCAATCCGGGCAGCGTGTCCGACCATGGAAAAGGATCGGGTGATGTACAGGGATTTTGCGCGGATTGGATCAATTATCGCGACTGGCGATCTGGCCGAACCACTCCGTTAGGGCATGCATTCCGGTTTGTGGGCAATTCCGGTCCACTTCTCTAGTCACGGAGGTGTGCTAAGGTACTGCCGGAAGAGGTGTGCTAAGCTACTGCCAGAATATGTGTTGGTCGTTGAAGTTTTTGCTCGCGATCGTTGCAGTGAACTGCTTCCCCGGCGCACTCTTATCCCAAACACCTCAGTCATGCGCTGGACGAATCATCCCTGTGAGTGTGAGCGAACACGGTACCGTCATCAACAATTTGCCCTCCGATGCATTCCGTGCCAAGTTCCGCGGACATCCAGTCAACATTAGCCCAAGTACATTTCCAGTTAGCAACCGAATTGTGGTGCTGCTGGATGTGAGTGGCAGCGTTACACAAAGCCAGTCAGAATGGGAACTCGCGCGTCGCGTCGCGGGCGATATCATCTCGACCGCAAATTCCGGCAGAATAGCTTTGCTCTTCTTCGGCGATTCGATTGTGGCCGGTCTGGATTTCACACACACTCCGTCTGAGATATTCAACAAGTTGCGCCTGCTCGAACAATCGGGAGTGGCTGCACCAAAAGGCCACGGGCGAACGGCCTTGTTCGATGCCGCATTACAAGCTCTTCGCGCCTTGGGCCAGCCCAGTCCCGGAGATGTGATCTATGCTATTACAGACGGCGGAGACGATGCCAGCCGTGCAAATGATGACAAAGTGATCAGGGCGTTTTTGGACAGCGGAGTTCGGTTTTTTGCCTTTGTCCTACACAATCGGTACTTCGCTACTGAGGAGGAACGACTCGGGCCAACAGTGCTTTCCCGAATGAGCTTCAGCACAGGAGGTGCCACACTCGATACTTCTTACGATCTATCCTCAGATAAGGGCCGACAGCAACTCCAGCCCCTACTCTTGAGGATGTATCAACAGATGAATTCGTTCTATCTGCTTCAGGTGGAACTACCGATCCCGGTTGATAAGAAGCGAAGCTGGGATTTGGAGGTCGTGGACGAGCACGGCACCAAGCGCAAAGATTTAGATCTTTACTACCCGCGTGAACTTGTTCCGTGTGTCACAAAGCCATGAGCGACAGCGATATGTTCGCTAAAGTCGTCGTAAGGAACCTGCAAGGTAACAAATGGACCGTCCTCCGGATTTTACGTGATTGATTAGGGCTTGCGAGACTGTGCTCGGCTGAACGCGTCTTATCCTGGGCTCTTTCCCTCCAGCCCCAACTCCCCCGCAATCCCCTTCATCGCTTCGATGCAGAACGCGATGTGTTCTTCCAAATCCACTCCCAACTCCGCGGCGCCGGTCACGATGTCGTTTCGGTTTACGCTTCTGGCAAAGGCTTTATCTTTCATTTTTTTCTTCACCGACTTGGCTTCGACCTCGGCGAGCGACTTGCCCGGCTTCACCAGGGCGCAAGCAGTAATGAATCCGGCGAGTTCGTCGCAGGCAAAGAGGGCTTTTTCCATCGGACTCTCGCGCCGAACTCCGGTGTATTCGGCGTGCGACAGGATCGCTTTGCGGATTTCGTCCGAATATCCGCGCTCCATCAGAATTTCGTTTCCCCTATACGGATGATCTTCCAGGCTGGGATATTTTTCGTAGTCGAAGTCGTGGATCAGTCCAACGATGCCCCACAGATTTTCGTCCCCACCCAACTTCCTGGCATAGGCTCGCATGCACGCTTCTACAGCGAGCGCATGTTTGCGCAAACTCTCGGATTGGGTGAACTCAGTTAGTAAACCCCACGCAGTTCCGCGATCAGTCATGGTTTCGGCGTATCCTCTCTCCCGTTGTTTCGTCTTTCGTTCGCTTCCTTCACGTCGCTCTAATTGTAAGTCTCACAATTTTCTTGACTTCCACAGGGCACATCCCGCAGATTACGCAGCAGATTGGAATCCGGCGACCATCGGGTTCCAGGGCCTGCCCGCTCTGGCAGCTCCCACAATTCATGGCCACGACTCTTGCCCCGGTTGACTCTAGGGAGGTCGTCCGCTGCGACCGTTGCCTGCTGGTTCAATTCCGTACCACTAACAATCTCTGCCGCCGCTGCCACGGATCATTGGACGAAGATGAGCCCGAAGTAATCGTGGCTCCTCCGGTGCCGCAGGTCATGCCCATTCACGGCCGTGGCCCGGGACACCTGAACCTCGCCGGCTCGATCCGTTCGCTTCGGCTGCGCAACGGGCTGAGCCAGCGCCAACTGGCGTTACGCATGTCTGTGCCGCGGACTTACGTCTCAAAAATCGAGAATGAGAAAGCCACTCCGACGCTCTCTTCCCTGGAACGGCTGGCGCGGGCACTCGAGGTCTCAGTACCCGATCTGCTCTCGGGCGGCGAACGCAACCGTCAGGAAGAAGTGCGCGACCTGATGCAGGACCAGTTTATCGCGGAGATGCTGCCGTTCGTTCAGCAACTGAATGGCATGCAGCTGTCGAGCGTGCTGGCACAGGTGCGGGACTTGACGTTGCGGCCTCGGCGGAGCGCATAGCTAAAGATTAAAGATTTCAGGGCTGCTGCCGATAACATTGAACAGCGCTGAGCGGGCGAGGGCGCACGCTCCACAGAGTTTTATCCGGGCAACCACCAACTGACGCCGGGATCTTCGGATTTTGGATCCCGGCCTTTTTTCTGGAAATGTAATCCCCACTACTATGCTGCGAAATCCTCAGCGTGTGGCGCAGATAATTGTTGTGGCAGGCGATCCGTAACCTCCGCGAGTTGCGCCAGCTTCTGTGCTAGTTCCGGCTTCAGGGCTCCCGGCTGCATGCGCCAACGATAGTTCCCTTCGTGCGTGCTGGGCGTATTCAGACGCCCCTCACTGCCCAATCCCAGAATATCCTGCACAGGAATCACTGAGAACTCCGCGCAGGAATCTTGCGCCGCTCGAATCAGCGCCCAATTGATGCCATCTTCGCAGCGTCCCAGGTAAGCTTCTGCCGATCGTTTCTCATAGTCGGTCGCGCTGGAGTTCCACCAGCCCAGGGTCGTGTCATTGTCGTGCGTGCCGGTATAGACGACGCGATCCGGCGTGAGACGATGCGGCAGATACATGTGCGCGCCCGGATCGCCGAATCCGAATTGCAGCACCGCCATTCCCGGAATCTTCTGGCGCTCGCGCAGTGCGTTTACATCAGGGGTGATAACACCGAGATCTTCGGCAAAGAACGGCAATCCACCGAGCGTTTCGCGCAGCTTGTTGAAAAGATCGTCAGCCGGGCCGTCAACCCATCGACCATTAATTGCCGTAGGCTCATGGGCGGGGATCTCCCAGAACTGGGCAAAGCCTCGGAAGTGGTCGAGACGAATGTAGTCGCAGGTCTGGGCAGCCCAGCGCAGGCGATCGATCCACCATTCGTAGCCGCGGGCGCGCATGGCGTCCCAGTTGTAAAGCGGATTGCCCCAGCGCTGGCCGGTGGCGCTGAAGGCGTCTGGCGGAACACCAGAGACCACTTCCGGCTGCAGATTTTCCTTCAAGCGAAACAGTTCGCGGTTGGCCCAAACGTCGGCGCTATCGTAATCGACGAAGATAGCGATGTCGCCGACCACGCGAATCGAGCGCTCGGCGCAGCGATGCCGGATAGCGTGCCACTGCTCCCAGAAGAAAAATTGGATCACCCGCCTGATGGCGAGATCGAAGTCCAACTCTTTGCTAGCATCTTCCAGCGCTTCCGATTCGCGGTGGGCCAGACCCGTTTCCCAACAGTTCCAGCACTGCTGGTCGTAGCGGTCGCGCAGACCGTCATAGAGGACAAAGTCTTCCAGCCACCAGCTATTCTCGGAACAAAAGCGGTCAAAGCGACTGCGGATCTGCGGCTGAGCGTGGTCCATGAAATTGTGCGCCGCCTCGGTCAGTAGCGGCACTTTGGCTCCCCTGACCTGCTCGTAATCGATGGCGCCTACTTTTTCCGGCAGGCTGCTGAGGCGCGCGCCGTCAATCCAGCCGCGTTCGGCGAGCCTCTCCAGACTGATGAGCAGCGGATTGCCGGCAAACGCGGACGTCGACGAGTAAGGCGAGTTTCCGTTGGCCGGCGGACCGAGCGGCAGCACCTGCCATAATCCCTGATGCGCGGAGCTGAGAAATTCGATGAACTCGTAAGCCGCCGGGCCGAGGTCGCCGATCCCGCCGCGTGAGGGCAAAGAAATAGGATGGAGAAGGATTCCAGTCGTTCGTGGAAATGGCATGGTGATTTCTTATGAAGGTCAGGACCCAAAGTATCTGACGGATGAAACGGCAGGTCCTATGACTACTCGCCTTGCTCGCTGCCCTGATTGCGGGTTAACGCCTTCATCTCTTCCTGGTTGATCTTGATCTTGCCGGACTTCTCCATCTGATCGCGCAGGTTGCTCAAGAACAGGCCGAAGATTTCGTTCTGCTTGGCTTGCACCAGCGAGTCTCGAATCTGATCTTTCTTTGTGGCGAAATCCTGGTCGGAAGGCGCTTGCTTCTCAGTAAGCGAGAGAACTGCGCCGCTATTGCCGGCTTCGATCGGACCACTGATTTCGCCCGGCTTCATGGTGAAAGCCACCGACGCACCGCCGGTCATCGATCCCAGATCGGGCACCTGCCCATCAGGCGCGACCAGATCGCTGCTCTTCACCGTGGCCCCGACTTCTTTCGCCGCCTTTTTCAGGTCGTGTTCGGCCTTGGCGCGGTCGGACAGTTCCTGCGTTTTTTGCGAGAGCAGCGCGGCGGAACGCTCGTTCTTGAATTCACTTTCCACCCGGCTGCGGATTTCTTCAAAGGTCGGGGTCGCAGGCGGTTTGATGTCGAGCACCTGGAAAATGACTTGGCCCTGCGGCACCTGGGTCGAATCGATCTGGTCCTTGTTGCTCTCGTTGAATACCGCGTCCATCAATCCGGGTGCAGGCCCCAGGCCCGGCAAGATGTCGGTTCGGCCGACGTAGTCGGTCGTCACCGCCTGCAGATTTTTTGAAGCCGCTGCTTTGTCGAAGCCCTGGGTTCGCGCCGCGGACAGCAAACTACTGGCCATGGCATCGGCGGCGCGCTGGGCTTTCTGTTGTTTGATGGCCGGCTCGATTTGGTCTTTGACATCGGCCAGAGTCTTTACGTGCGCGTCCTGTTTGTCATCCACACGCAGTATGACGAAGGCATACCCGCCATCGATGACCTCGCTGGTGCCGCCCTTCGGCAAGGAGTACGCAACCTTGTCCACTGCGGGCACAGGAAAATGTTGTACCCAGCCCACCGAACCGCCTTGCTTGCCGCTGGGATCTTCGGAGTACTTTTTCGCGAGGTCGGCAAAGTTGCCGCCGGCCTTCAACTGCTTCGAGACATCCTGGGCCTTGCTGCGCGCCGCATCCACCGCTTTGGGATCTGTCTTGCCATCCGGGCCCGGCAGAGGTGTCTTGATCAGAACTTGACTGACCTTGACTTGGGCGGGAACGCGATACTCGTCCCTGTGCTGCTCGTAATAGGACTGCAAATCATCCGGCATCACCGGCGCCTGGGCAGCAAGCTTCCCCGTATCCACCACCACGTATTGAATTTTGCGTTTCTCGGGGATGGAGTTCGCGTAGGTCTGCTTGTTGCGCTCGTAATAGGCCTTCAGCTCGGCGTCCGTTGGACGAATGTTCTTGGCGACATCGTCTTTCTTGAGCACCGCGTAGTCGAACTTGACCTTGGTGTTTTTCTGGAGGAATTCCTGGTGCAGATCGGCGTCGGTTACGGCGGCGGTTCCCGTGACCAGAGCTTCCAGCTTGCGCTGCAGAATTTCGTCTTTAATGAGCTGCTCGAATTGCGGGACGGTGAGATCGTTGCGCGAGACGAAGTCTTCGTAGGCCGCCTGGCCAATGAACTTGCCCTCGGGGAACAGCATCGAGGAAAGTTGGCCGTGTTGAAGCTCGTCGGCAACTTCTTCGTCGGTGGCATGTAGACCGAGGCGATCGGCTTCGGCCAGCAACGCCTTCTGATCAATCAACTGGTTGGCCGCCTGTTGAGCGAAGAACGGCAGCAACATGGCGGATTGCGACGAGCCACGCGGGAACTGGCGGCGCAGCATCTGGCGAGCCGTACGTTGGACCTCGACGCTGGTGACGTCCTCGCCACCAACTTTGGCCACAACACCGCGTCCTGGACCGCCGAAACCGAAGCTGGAACCTACCCCGCCGGGCACCAGGGTGATGACCATGGCGGCACAAATGACCAGCAACATGCCGCCCAGAATAATTTTCTTGAGTGGGCCAGGGGTCTGTAGAAATCGAATCATCTTCTTGTAACTCCAGAGAGTATCGGCAGAATCATTGATTATAAACTACTCTGAGCGGGAGAGTGGGGGAGGGGCTCTCGTTGCATTGGTCAATTCACAGGCGTGCGACAATGCGATCACTCGTGCTCACGTAACCGTCGAAATTACGTCATTGAAACGTATCAATAAAACGTGTTATCACATTTGCGGGTAGCGCGGCATCCCGCCCGCCGATTGTTCATTCCGTCCGGCATCATTGATGATCGCTAATCATTATCACTCCAGCTCGCGAAGGGACCTTTTCATGAGAATTCGCAGCCTCTTTTGTCTGTCGCTGCTGGCATTTTCCTGTGTGTGTGTTGCGCAATCCACCCGATCCGCAAGTACTGAACTCAAGCTACCACTCACCGCGGGCTGGTCGCTGCAATCGTCAACAAAAGTTACTGACAGCGGCGATGTCATCTCCACACCCAAGTTCCAGCCTAAAGATTGGTACGGAGTCTCGGTTCCCACCACGGTCTTTGCGGCGCTAGTCAACCAGAAGGTCTATCCCGATCCCACCTTCGGCATGAACCTGCGCTCGGTTCCTGGCGTCACCTATCCCATCGGAGCCAATTTTTCCAATCGTCCCATGGAACCGGACAGCCCGTACGCGGTTCCCTGGTGGTATCGCAAGGCGTTCGATCTGTCAGCAAGTTACAAAGGAAAGACGATCTGGCTGCGATTTGGCGGAATCAATTATCGCGCCAACCTCTGGCTCAACGGAAAACGGATTGCAAAGCAGGAAGACGTAGCCGGGGCCTGGCGGACCCATGAATTCAACATCACTGACGCAGTGCATGTCGGCGGGGCAAACGCGCTGGCTGTTCAAGTTTGGGCGCCGACGGAAAAAGACCTCGCGATCACGTTTGTGGACTGGAATCCCGCGCCTCCGGACAAAAACATGGGACTGTGGCGCGACGTAGACATCGTGACCAGCGGGCCTGTGGCCGTGCGCTATCCGGCAGTGATGTCGAAAGTGGATTCGCCGGCGAATGACAAGGCGCACCTGACCGTCACCGCGTTGCTGAAAAATGGTACGAATCAGCCCGTGAAAGGCACGCTGCAAGGGAAAATTGACCGCATCGAGATCGCGCAGGAAGTAGAACTTGCTCCCGGAGAATTAAAAGACATCGTCTTCAGCCCCGACAAGTTTCCGCAACTGAGTATTTCCAATCCGCGTCTGTGGTGGCCGCGGCAAATGGGCACTCCGGAGCAGTACAGGCTCGACCTGCAATTCACCGCCGGCGGGAGAGTTTCCGATCAGGCTGAAACGCAGTTCGGCATCCGGCAGATCGATTCCACTGTAGTTGCCGCCAACGCCCGCGTCTTCACCATCAATGGGAAGAGGATTCTGATTCGTGGCGGCGGCTGGTCGCCAGACATGATGCTGCGCCAGACGCATCGGCTGGAAGACGATTTCCGCTATGTCGAGGACATGGGCCTGAACACGATCCGTCTGGAAGGCAAGCTGGAAACCGAAGAATTCTTCGATCTCGCCGACCGTGACGGCGTTCTCCTTATGGCGGGCTGGTGCTGCTGCGATCATTGGGAGCACTGGGGAGACTGGAAGGATGAGGATTTCGGCATCGCGCGCGAGTCGCTACGCGATCAGATATACCGCCTTCGCAGCCATCCCAGCCTGGTGATGTGGCTCAACGGCAGCGACAATCCTCCGCCGCCGGATGTCGAGCAGATGTACTTGGGCGTGGAGAAAGACTTGCTGTGGCCTAACCCGACCGTCTCGTCCGCCACGGCGAAGCTGGCTGGCTACTCGGGCGAAAGCGGCGTGAAAATGTCGGGGCCTTATGAATATGTGGCGCCTTCCTACTGGATGAAGGACTCGGTCGACGCCGATCATCCGCGAACCTGCAATCAGGGCGGATGCGGCGGAGCCTACGGCTTCAACAGCGAAACCAGTCCCGGGCCCGAGGTGCCTCCGATCGAGAGCATGGAAGCGATGATTGGCAAAGATCATCTGTGGCCGATTGACGATTGGTGGAACTACCACGCCGGTGGCGGCGCATTCAAAGATATGCACGTCTTCACTGACGCCTTGAATGCCCGCTACGGTCCTTCCAACAGCGCGGAGGAGTACACCTCAAGGGCGCAGGTGCTGGATTACGAGGGCATCCGCGCTATGTACGAGGCTTACAGCCGCAACAAGTACACCTCAACCGGCGTGATTCAATGGATGCTGAATAATGCCTGGCCGTCAGTGATTTGGCATCTGTATGACTACTATCTAAGGCCGAGCGGCAGCTACTTCGGGGCGAAAAAGGCGCTGCAGCCGCTCAATCCCGTGTACGGATACGACGATCATTCCGTCTGGCTGGTCAGCAGCCAGTATGTCGATGCAAAAGGTCTGAAGCTCACGGCCAAAATCCTGAATCTCGACATGACGGAGAAATTTTCCCAGCAGGTTGCGGTCGATGCTTTGGCCGACAGCACGCAGAAGGTGATCATCCTTCCGCAGATCGCCGATCTAAGTCCGACATACTTCCTGGTGCTACGGGCGGAGGACTCCAGCGGCAAGCTGGTTGGATCGAACTTCTACTGGCTTTCCACCAAGCCCGAAACCATCGACTGGGAGAAATCGAATTGGTTCACCACTCCCACCGCTTCCTACGCCGATTACACGGCACTATCGCAATTGCCGAAGGTCAAGCTGAACGTCACCAGCCGGAATGAAACCACCCGCGGCGGTGCTGTAACACACGTCACACTGGAAAATCCCAGCAAGAGTCTGGCGTTCTTTGTGCGGCTGAAAGTGAACAGCGCCGGGAAAGAAATCCTCCCGGTAGTCTGGGAAGATAACTACATTTCCCTCTTGCCGGGCGAGAAGCGTGAGCTCACGGCTGCCTATGATGCAGCATTGCTAAGTAAATCGCAGCCGCAGCCGACCGTCGAAGTGAAGGGCTGGAACGTGGAGTAGAAGCTATCGCGCAAATGGCTGTTCGGGGTGCCTATTGTGGACTCCATTCAAAAACTGTTCCGCATCCGAACCCTGGATTGCCCGTGCAATTGAGATTGCCACCATAAGACGTGGTCCCAAACAGGTTACCGGCGCTGTCGCGGATTACTCCGCTGAACCACGGACCCGAGCCGTCCGCGCCACCGGAAAAACTATAGAGTACGCTTTCGGTCCAGCCCGAGACCCCAGGAGTCAAACTGAAGATTGTGCCGCAACCATTCCCACCAGAACACCCCGTGCTCCCACCAGAGGCTGTCAGGCTATACAGATTCCCCGCGCTGTCCCGAGTCAGCGAAGCTTGCGGACCAATTCCATCGCTTCCTCCGGTGAAGTTGTGCAGCACAGTTTTCGTCCAACCCGTGCTCGAGTGGGTCAACTGATACACCGAACCGCACCCGGACAACGGTTCCCCAGGAACAACGCAGGTCGTGTCTCCACCCAGCAAAGTCACGCCGTAAAAATTGTTCACTCCATCGAACGTCACTCCGCCCTCGGCGATAGAGCCATCGCTGGTTCCTGTGAAACGATAGAGCACAGTCTCCTTCCACCCCTGCGTCTTACTCAGGCGAAACACGGTTCCACAACCGAACCCAGTGCAACCTTTTCCGCCGCCGCTTGTAGTCACGCCGTACAAGTTGCCGCTGTTATCGAAGGTCAGGCCGGCGTCCATAAAAGCGCCGTCACTGCCGCCGACAAAACGGTGCAGTATTTTCTCCGTCCAGGTACCGTCAGTATTCGGATGTAACTGAAATACGGTTCCGCAGCCGACGTTCGCATAGCAGGTGGGAACGCCGCCAAAGACGGTCGAGCCATACAGATTTCCCTTGGCATCCAGAATCAACGCGCCCTCCGGATTCACTCCGTCAGCGCCACCCAGAAAACGATACAGTGTGCTCTCCGTGTAAGTTCCATTGCCGTTTGGAGTGAGCTTGAAAACCGTGCCGCAGGTTCCGCTCGGAGTGCATGTACTGTTTTGCCCCGCGGTTGTACCGAAGATATTGCCTACTGAATCCATCACCACACCCCCGATAGGCTCAACCCCATCACTACCGCCAGTGAAGCTGTGAAGGATCGTTTGAGTCCAGCCCCCACTTCCGTTCGGCGTGAGTTTATAGACCATTCCACAGCCATTACTGCCGCAGGCGCCGCTGGTGCCGCCGCCGGGCGAGGTCCCATACAAGTTCCCGGAGGTATCGGAAATAACTCCGGAGAAGGGAAACCCTCCATCCGTGCCTGCATTGAAAGTGTAGAGAACTCTCTCTGTGCTCTGCGCGTTCGCAAAAGCAACCAGGGACAACACTGCAACGACGGTGAACAAATATTGGCGAGTAGAACTGCGCTGATTCTTGGTGGACATTGGACCTCCGCGAAAGGGACTAGCGGGCTGAAAGAATACCGCATTCGATCAAGTTTTTCGATGTGAAAGAAGTTGCACAAGCTCAAACTCCCTTATTCACGGGATGAGCTCTAGGTCTATCAACCACGACGCACACAGAGTCTCACGAAGATCTCAATTTCGGGATCTTCCTTCGTGTATCTTTGTGCCCTTTGTGGTTAACCTGGTTTGAGTTGGGTTGTGATTGAGTCACTACGACTGTGGTAACTCCAGATCGCCAATCGTAATTCGGCCGGGCAAATTCCTACTCGCCCGTATTCTCCTGCCCCGGATAATATCCGCTGCGGGTTCGCACTGTGAGTTTTCCGTAGCCCTTGGCGCGGGCGTCGACGCGAATCGTTCTGTACCCTCCCACGCTCTTGGGAGTCGAAGGCTTGTAGCCGATGGTGTACTGGTTTCGAATATCATGCGCCACAGTACTGCTGATCTCATCCACCTGATCAAGCGTGCGGGGAAGGAATGCGATGCCGCCGGTGCGCTCGGCCAGAGTCTCTAAAGCACGCCGAGCCCGACGGGCTTTCTCTTCGCCCAACAAGCCAATGGCGTACACCGTCGGCCCATTCTCTTCCTGCAGGCGCCGTACTGCCTGTTCCAGCGATTCGCGGCTGGCATTGTCTTCCCCGTCAGTGACCACGAATAGAACTTTCTTTTGCAGCTTGGCGTTCTTTTTCAAGTAGTCCGCCGACGCTACTATGGCGTCGTACATAGCCGTTCCGCCACGCGCTTCTACTTTCTCCAGCGCCTCTTTTAGTTTCGGAACGCTGTTAGTGAATTCCTGATCCAGGTAATACTCGTCGTTAAAGTTCACGACGAATACCTGGTCCTCCGGATTGCTGGATCGCACCAGGTTCAGCGCGGCCTTGTTGACCTTGTCGCGCTTCTCGCGCATGGAACCCGAATTGTCGATCACAATGCCCAGAGCGACCGGCACATCCTGATGGCGGAAGTCGGTAATCCTTTGCTGGATCCCATTCTCGTAAACCGTGAACGCATTCCGATCCAGATTCGTGACCAGGTGGTTCTTGTCATCCACCACGGTCGCATGTAGGGCAACTTCTTCCACCTGCTTAATGAAAACGAAGCCGTTGTCATCGCTGCTCGGTGCCTGTCCTCCGGTGGCCGGCTGCTGTGCCTGATCGGCTGGCGCGCCTTGCTGTCCCGAGGGCGACTGCACCGGCTGTTGATTCGGACCAGCTGCCGTCGCCGGCTGCGTGGGTGCGGTTTGCGCGGCAGGAGCCTGTGACGGCGTGGTCTGGGGAGAGGCTGACGTCATCGCCGACGAGCCTGTGCCCTGGGTTACAGGCTGGGCGCTTGTGCTCACCGGTGGATTTTGGGGTTGAGAGTTTGTTGGCGGCGCGGCGGTGCTCTGTGCCACTGCACCTATACAGAAGAAAACAAAGGTGATCAGCAGGATCAGAACACGGTCATTGCGTAGGTGCATAGTATCCCGTCTTGGCATAAACCCGAAGCGGCGGCAAACCTTTTGGTGGAATCAACTTCACCTTAATTTTACGCCATTTGCCGTCGTGTACCGGGTTCTTTGGACGGTATCCGAGCACATATTGGTTGCGTAGCTCGATTCCGATTTTTGTAGCTACATCTGCCAAGTCATTGGGATTATCTATGGTAAAGGCACGCCCGCCAGTGAGTTCCGTGACATCCGCTAACAATTGCGGCCCCATCCGCTCTTCTTCCGTGGGGAAATAATGATCGTAAATTCCGATGGCATAAATCAGGACATCCGCTTCTTTCACCAGCGACTTGATCTCGCCCTCGGTGTACCGGCTGTGGTTGTCGCCGCCATCTGAGATGATCAACAAAGCTTTCTTGGGAAATTTCGCCTGCCGCATCTTGCTCACGCCCAAGTAGATGGCGTCCAGCAAAGCCGTTCTACCCTTGGGAATCGTGTACACCAGCTTGCCCTGAATGTCTTCCACCGACTGGGTGAAATCCGAGATCTCTTCCGGCTTGTCGGCGAAGGTGATCATGAAGAACTCGTCCTGCGGATTGGCCGTCTTGAAGAACTCCACCACCGCTTCCCGGGCTCGCTCGATCTTGCTGCTCATGCTGCCGCTCATGTCGAAGATCACGCCCAGCGACACGGGAGCATCTTCGCTGGAGAAGTGCTTTATCTCCTGCTGGTCCTTACCCTCATATACCGTGAAGTTTTCTCGATCCAGGCCCGTCACCAGCCGGTTCATGGGATCGGTGATGGTCACCGGTACCAACACCAGGTTTACATCCACCTTCATGGCCTTGGTATGCGTGTTGAGCGCCAGCCCAAAACTCTCTAAAGGATTTTCGGGTGGAGCCGGCTGGACCCGCGGCTGAATGTGGACATCCTCTGTGGATTGCCCGGCGGCCGAGTGCATAGCCAAACCCAGAACAAACACAGAAAGGAGGGAGCAAACGAGGAAACGAGCCTTCATGGCCGGCGGCATAAGCCTTCTCTGATTCCCGGGCCGCGCCACGCCCGAGGCTTGGGTCAGGTGGCTGGATAACCCGCACCCCAGTGGGCGGGCCGAAGTTACTTTAGTGACCGAAATCCTAGCATAGTGCCAAACGCCCTGTGTCACAGTTTTGTCACCACCCTACGATGCTGCTGCCCTGTGCAAGAGTTTGCTTATTTTTGCTTCTCGTGGGAACGTCGCGGGCGTTCTCCCGTCCCAACGGCGATCCTGTTAGAATTTCGCGTTCCCTGCACGTGGCTCACATTGCACCATTTCGCGCCTTGCGTTACGACCCGGTACGAGTTCCCCTGTCGCAAGTGGTTACTCAGCCCTACGACAAGATAACCTCACAGATGCAAGAGCGTTACCACGCCGCAAGTCCTTATAATCTCGTCCGGATCATTCTCGGCAAGCGCCATCCCACCGACACCTCTGCCGAAAATCCCTATACCCGTGCCGCCGGTTACTTTCGAGATTGGCGGAGAGAAGGCATTTTTCTGCAGGAACCAGAACCCGCCATCTACGCCTATTCTCAGCAATTTGCCGTTCCAGGCACGGCCGCCGAGCTCACCCGTTCCGGCTTCATCGCCCTCGGGCGTATCGAGGATTACGATGCCGGCATAGTCTTCCGCCACGAACAAACTTTGGCGAAGCCCAAAGCCGATCGCCTGGAGCTGCTGCGCGCCACTCCCGCCCACTTCGGACAGCTCTTCATGCTCTACAGCGACCCCAGTGGAGAGATCAACACCGTGCTGGAGTCCAGCTCTGGAGACCCCTTGGAAGTTCAGGACGAGTACGGTGTCCTTCACCGCCTCGGCAGGATTACTGACCCCACCGTCATTTCCCTCGTCCGCGCAAAGATGCGGGAGAAAAAGCTCATCATCGCTGACGGCCACCACCGCTACGAAACAGCGCTCAACTATCGCAACGAGCGCCGGGCAATGGCCGCATCCGCCGCTGTGGGCGGAGTTCCGCGGGAGCGTTCTTCGACTGCAAATATTCTGGATCGCGGTGCTAATGTTTCTGGAGACTCTGCATCTCCCGCCTACGACTGGGTCATGATGACCTTTATCAACATGGACAGTCCAGGGCTGTTGATCCTGCCCACCCATCGCTTGGTCCACGGACTGGCTTCGTTTTCGGCAGACAACTTCAAAGCCGCCGCGAGCGCCTATTTCAGGGTCGAGGAAGGCGACCCTGCGATTAACGCCACCCGCGCCACAAATATCTTGCGCGAGGCCGGCCAGACTGGTACTGCGCTGCTGGCAGTTACCGCCAATCGGGCGTTTCTCCTCGACAGACCTAACACCGGAGCATCGAGCATCTTTGCCGCTATCTCGCCCCGACAACAATCGCTCGATGTCGTGCAGTTGCACAAGTGTGTTCTCGAGAATGTACTCGGCTTGTCCGAAGAAACAATCCGCGATCAGCAGAACATCGCTTACATTCGTGATGCAGGAGAAGCGCTCGAAAAGGTAAGGACTGGCGCTGCCAATATCGCCTTCCTGATGAATCCCGCTCGCATCGACCAAGTCCGAGACATCGCCTTCGCCGGAGAAGTCCTCCCGCAGAAATCCACCGACTTCTACCCCAAGCTCCTCAGCGGCCTGACGATATACGCGCTGGAATAGGTTCGAACGATTTTGAGCTCATAAGTCCTGGTCGAGCATCGGCTAACCATAATCATCCGTTCATTTACGTTGCCATGCAAGATTACTGTCGTTGACAGGCGTGGGTGTTGAAAAAGTCACGTCGATTCGCAGGATGAGATTCAGCAAAAGCGTGTTAGAAGGAAGCATTCGCCATGCTCTGTTTGATCCCGATCATCGGAGGCCTGCTGATCATG
>Ga0070697_100000555_pt1 | contig 28084 bp, 28 predicted proteins | sample KBSK1501metaG_FD_65475 | JGI IMG/M metagenome (GOLD analysis project Ga0070697, IMG submission 65475) | Corn, switchgrass and miscanthus rhizosphere microbial communities from Kellogg Biological Station, Michigan, USA - KBS K1-50-1 metaG | ecosystem: Host-associated > Plants > Roots >...
TACCTGCGGCGCCGGCTGCACGTCAGCCTGATGTCTGACGGCATGCACGCCATCGACGGCATCCTCGACCCCGAGTGCGGAGCGGCGCTGAAGACGGCGCTGGACGCCCTGGCCAATCGCCAGGGTCCAGAAGACGGGCGGTCCCATTCCCAGCGCATGCACGATGCGCTCGGCGAGCTTGTCCACCACGCCATGGACGAGGGCAGGCTGCCGCGGCGCAACGGGGTCCGGCCGCACATCAACGTGACGACGACCCTGGAAGGCCTGAAGGGGGAGGTCGGCGTACCGCCGGCCGACCTCGAGCTCTCGCTGCCGATCTCGACGCGGACGCTGGAGCGCATCGCCTGCGACGCCACCATCTCCCGGGTGCTGCTGGCGGACTCGATGGTCATCGACGTCGGCCGGGCGACGCGAGTCAACTCGGCGCCGAGACGGCGGGCGCTGCGGGTCCGGGATCGGGGCTGCCGGTTCCCGGGCTGCGACCGGGCGGCCAGCTGGTCGACCCCGCATCACATCGTCGCCTGGTCGCGGGGCGGCCCGAACAACATGGCCAATGAAGTCCTCCTCTGCTACTACCACCATCGGCTGGTGCACGAGGGCGGGTGGCAGGTGATCAAAGCCGGGCGCGAGTTCCGATTCCTGCCCCCGGAGCGGGTGATCATGAAGAGGGCCCGAGGGCCAGGGATGCGCTGGGCGGCGTAGGCCGGCCTAGGGTTTTTCCGCGCCCGCGTGCGGCGCCAGCGGGTGCTTGGGTTGATAGACGATCAGCTCCCCGCCACCCGGGAGCTGGACCTTCACCAGGCGGCCCCATCTCACCTCTTCGACGGGCATCGAGACGTTCGCGCCCAGTCGCTGCAGGTCGGCAGCCGTCGCGTCGATGTCGTCACACGTGAGATACAGCTCATGTCGCCCGCCGCGGTCGTCCGAGTGCACCGCGACCTCGGCCGGCGGCAGCGCGAAGATCAGCCAGCCTCCGCCGGCGTCGATGGAGTCGAAACCAAGCACGTCGCGGAGGAAGGCGCGATCCGCGCCGGCGTCCCGGCTATAGACGATGACGTGGGCTCCGCTGATCATGTCAACTCCTCAGAGCGCCTGCGAATCTCATCAAGCTCGGACTCCGTCGGCGGCGCCGTCATGCCGACATTACTCGCTTCCTTGACGTCCCAGCCCGTCTCCGCGCGCACGTCAGCCACCGTGTGACCAGGGTGCACTGAGTCGAGATAGGCCTCCCCGCCGCCCTCTGGAAACCTGAACACGCACAGGGTGGTGATGATCGCCACCGGACCTCCGCCCAGCAGCCCGTTGCGTTCGCGCCAGCCGCGCGAGCCGTCGCCGTGGCCAGGCGAAGTCACGAACGACACGCGGTCGACCAGCCGCCGTTTCTCGTGGCTCATCGAGGTCACCCAGCGCCGGCTGAGGATCGCGATGTCGGCGCCTCCCCCACTCCCCGGCAGCTTGACCTTCGGCTTCGCGTGATCGCCGACATACGAGGTGTTGAGGTTGCCAAAGCGATCCACCTCCGCGCCGCCGATGAACCCCAGGTCGACGTGGCCCTGGGCCATCAGCGCCATGGCGTTGGACATCCTGGTCGCCCACACGGCGCCGGCGACGTTCGGCGGGTCGCCCATCGTGCCGAGAAACGCGCCGGCGGGCCGGTCGCGCATGAGCCCGACCTCGAAGAGGCCCCGCGCATTCGGAGCATGCGTGGTGAGGGCGACCGCGTAGGCGAGGATCGGCAGCCGCATCCCGACGAAGACGAGGTCCCCATCGCGGATCTCCCGCGAGGCCACGGCCACCATGAGCTCCTGCGGCGTATAAGCCTCACTCATGCCCGAAGTCCGCGGGTGCGGAGTAGCGATGTCCTCGAATGCGCAGAGGCACCGCGTCGGTGCGGCTGAGGTAGGTCGCGCGATCGGGCACTTCGAAAACCCATCGGTTCAGCCACGCCGCGAAGCCGTCCGCCGTGCGTGACTGCTCGGCGTAGTCGCGATAGAACGCGTGGTCGCGCTTGAAATATCCCTGCACCGGGGACGGGTGCGCGCCGCCCGGCTCATGGACGACCGCGACGACCTTCGTCTCCGGCAAAAGAATCCGGTTGGGATCGCTAAGGGTGATGTCGGAGTCGACGAGCTCCTCGCACGTCACGATGACTCTGTCCGCCGCCAGCCCCGCCTCTTCGCTGATCCCGAGCGGCCCCCACGCGTGCGCGCGCCCCATCGCGTCGGCCCTCTGCACGTGGATGACGGCGACATCCGGCCGCACCGCACCGACGTGGACGAGGCCGAAGCCGAGCGAGAGGTTGGGATTCGTACGCAGGATGTCGCTGCCGAGGAGGGTCCGCGTGGGCAGGCTGGGAACGTTCCAGGCCGCCGCCCACAGCGCGAGCGAGATGGAGAAGTTGGTGTGGTCGAAAACCTCGAGCTCGCGCGGGATGCCCTGCTCGCAGGCGCGCCGGTAGCACTGCCCGAGCCCTTCCGATACGTTGCCGACCCACGCGGCCGTCACGCGCCTCACGCAGCCCGCGCCTATGAGCTGATCGAAGAGCGCGTCTGAGATCGGCCCCACCAGCTCCAGGTCTCGGCGCCGCTGCCGGATCATCTCGTGACCCGCCGCGAACGGGATCAGCGGTTCCAGCGCCGTGCCCATGGCCACGGTCGACCCGTCCGGCACGAATCGCTCGATGGCGCCGGCCATCGACGTCACCTTGCCATCCACGCCGGTCAAGTTACCTTGATGGAATGGCGGTGCGAATCGAGCCGTGGGGCGAGGGTGATCTTCCTCTCCTCGAGAAGTTGCTCGGCGACCCGGCGATGACGGAGCACCTCGGCGGGCCCGAGAGCCCTCACCAGCTCGCAGAGCGCCAGAAGCGCTACGAGCGCCTCGCGGAATCCGGCATGGGCCGGTGCTTCAAGATCGTGGATGAGGGCGAGCCGGTCGGCAGCGTCATCTACTGGGAGCGCACCTGGCGCGACGAAGATGTGTACGAGATCGGCTGGTCGGTGCTTCCGCCATTCCAGGGCCGGGGCATAGGCGCGGTGGGGACGGGCCTTGCGATCGCCGTGGCCGCCTCCGAGAGAAAGCATCGGTTCCTGCATGCGTTTCCGTCGGTCGACAATGCGCCGTCGAACGCGATCTGCCGGAAGCTCGGCTTCACGCTGCTGGAAGAGGTTGAGTTCGAGTACCCGAAGGGAAGCTTCATGCAGTGCAACGACTGGCGCCTCGACCTCTTCAGCGAGGTTGCTTAAAGCCCGATCGACTCCACGTATGAGCGGTGGTTTCGCTCCAGCTCGGCCATCGAGTCGCCGCCGAACTTTTCAAGGAATGCGTCGGCCAGCGTCAGCGCCACCATCGCCTCGCCGATGACGCCGGCGGCCGGGACGACGCAGACGTCGCTCCGCTCGTAGTGCGCCTCCACCTTTTCCTTGGTCTTCAGGTCGATGGACTGCATGGGCTTCTTCATCGTCGAGATGGGCTTGATGGCGACCCGCAGGTCTATGGGCTCGCCGTTGGTGACGCCGCCCGTGAGGCCGCCCGCGCGATTGGTGAGGTGGTGAAACTTCCCACCGGCGTAATCGATCTGGTCGTGAAACTCCGAGCCTGGCCGAGCTGAGCCCTCGAAGCCCGCACCGAACTCCACGCCCTTGATGGCGTTGATCGAAAGGACCGCCTGGGCGAGGCGCCCGTCGAGCTTGCGGTCCCAGTGCACGTAGCTCCCGAGGCCGGGCGGAACGCCGCGCGCGATGATCCGAAAAGTTCCGCCCAGCGTGTCGCCCCTTTCAGCGACCTCGTCGATGTCGGCGACCATGCGGCGCGACGCCTCGGGGTCGGGACATCGCACCGGCGACGCCTCGATCTCCTCGACTGTGATCGTGCTCGGGTTGACGCCCTCGAAGCCGATGTCGGTGTGGCCGATCGATTGCGTGAAGCTCAGGATCTCCACCCCGAACTGCCCGAGCAGCTTCCGGGCCACGCCCCCGGCGGCCACCCGGGTGGCCGTCTCGCGCGCGGAGGAACGCTCGAGGACGTTGCGCACGTCCGTGTGGCCGTACTTGAGCGCCCCGGCGAGATCGGCGTGACCGGGACGCAGCCTGGTCACCGGGGTCGGTGCGAAACCCTCCGTCGACGCCGTCATCTCGGCGGTCCAGTTGACATGGTCTTTGTTCTCGAGCACCAGGGTCACCGGGCTGCCGATGGTGAAGCCGCCGCGCACGCCGCTGACGATGCGGGCGAAATCGGTCTCGATCTTCTGCCGCCCGCCGCGCCCATGACCGCCCTGACGGCGGGCCAGGTCCTGGCGCAGGTCATCCTCCGAGATCGCGAGCCCGGCCGGCAGTCCCTCGATGACGACGGTGAGCTGCGGACCGTGAGATTCCCCCGCCGTGAGCCATCGCAGCATTGAGCCGATGATAGTGCCCTGTGACGAGGGCCCTCGACGTGGCGATGGTCGATGTCGGCGGCACGCTGTGGCCCAACTCGTGGCCGCTTCGCGAGGCCGACGCACTCGGCCGCCGGCAGAGAATCGCCGCCGCCATGCCCGACCTGGAGCCCGCCGCGGTCCACGTACTGGCGGACGACCTGATCCGAAGCAGTCGGCCCGGCGACGAGGCGCGAAGCATCTCGACCGAGATGGAGATCGTGGTCAAGGCCGAGGTCTTGATCGCCAATTCGCTGGCCCGGCTGGGCCTCCCCGCCGACTCGCAGACGGTGACGCGCCTCCGGCGTGCGATGTCGATCCCGATCTCGGATCATATGCGGCCGCTGCCCGGCGCTCGCGAGCTTCTGGCCGAGATACATGCGCTGGGCATGCGCACCGTAATCGCCAGCAACACGTACTGGCGCGATGCCGACAGCTACTGGGACGATTTCAGATTCCTTGGCATGGCGCAGCACATCGACGCCATCGTCACGTCTGTTGACGCCGGGCACCTAAAGCCGCACCCTGCGGTGTTCGAGCTGGCGTTGCGGTGGGCAGGCTCCCCACCCGACCGGTGCGTCGTCATCGGCAACAAGGAAGAGAACGACATCCTGCCCGCGCTCGCGCTGGGAATGCGAACGATCCTGGTCCACCCCGACGACCCTGTCCCGGCCTCCAGCCGAGCGCACGCGGTGGCGCCGGATCTCTGGGCATGCGCAGAGGCTCTGCGGACTATGCTCGACGCGACTTGAGACGCGAGGTAGAGCGCCCAGTCGACCGGCAGGTGCTGACGCTCGAGGTGAACGGCGAGCGGATCGAGCTGCTGCTGCCGGTGCACAAGACCCTCCTGGAGGTGCTGCGCGAGGACATGCAGCTCACGGGCACGAAGCACGGCTGCGAGCTGGGTGAATGCGGTACGTGCACCGTGCTCGTCGACGGCAAGCCCCAGCTGAGCTGCCTGCTGCTCCCGATCCAGCTCGAGGGACGTGCGATCACGACCGTCGAAGGGATGGCCGGCGGGTCTGAGCTGCATCCGCTGCAGCAGGCGTTCGCCGAGCTCGGCGCCGCGCAGTGCGGCTACTGCACGCCGGGCATGCTGCTGTCCGCCCGTTCGCTGCTCGACACCAATCCGGCGCCGACGCGCGACGACATCCGCGAGGCCCTGGCCGGCAACCTGTGCCGCTGCACCGGCTACGTCAAGATCCTGCAGGCGGTTGAGCTTGCCGCGAGTCGTATGGCATGACCGGCACCAATCATTTCGAAGTCATCGGGAAGCCGCTGCCCAAGGTCGACGCTGTTTCGCGCGTGACCGGCCAGGCCGTCTATGCGGACGACATGCTCCCACCGCGCACCTTGCACTGCCGCATCCTGCGCAGCCCCCACCCGCACGCGCGCATCCTTTCGATCGACACGGCGGCGGCGCGGCGCATCCCGGGCGTCCAGGCGGTGATCACCGGCGCCGACCTGCCCATAAAGTTCGGCATCCTCCCGGTCACGCAGGACGAGCGCGCCCTCGAGCTCGAGAAGGCGCGGTATGTCGGTGACCCCATCGCCGCGGTCGCCGCGACCGACGAAGAGATCGCCGCCGCGGCGTGTGACGCGATCGAGGTCGAGTACGAGGTGCTCGACCCCGTCATGTCCATCGACGCGGCGCTCGCGAGCCCCAAGGACGAGCGCATCCAGGACTACGGCGGACCCCACAACATCCACAAGCTGGTGGCCCTGGAGTTCGGCGACGTCGATGCGGGGTTCGCGCGCGCCGACCACGTGCGCGAGGACGTCTTCTTCTTCCAGGGCAACACACACCTGCCCATGGAGCAGCACAGCGCCATCGCGACTTATGTCGATGGCAGGGTGACGCTGTGGTCCTCGACGCAGGTCGTCCACTACGTGCACCGTGCGCTGGCCAGGGTCCTGGAGCTGCCGATGAGCCGCATTCGGGTCATCGGCGCGGCCCACGGCGGTGGGTTCGGCGGCAAGACGGATCCGTTCGCGCACGAGATCGTCGTCGCGAAGCTCGCGATGATCACCGGCCGGCCGGTGAAATGCACGCTCACCCGCGAAGAGGTCTTCTACGCGCATCGCGGCCGCCACCCGGTGCTCATGTGGGTGCGGACCGGCGTGACCAGGGACGGCCGGATCACCGCCATGCATTTCAAGAGCGCCCTCGACGGCGGGGCGTACGGGTCTTACGGGGTCGCGTCCACTTTCTATACGGGCGCGCTGCAGACGGTGACATACGACATCCCCGCATATCGGTTCGAGGGCTGCCGGGTCTTCACCAACAAGCCGCCCTGCGGGCCCAAGCGCGGCCACGGCACGCCGCAGCCGCGGTTCGCCGTCGAGCTGCACCTCGAGAAGATCGCCCGCGACCTCGGTCTCGATCCGGTGGAGATGAAGCGGCGCAACTTCGTCAAACCGATGACCCGCACGGTGAACTGGCTGCGCGTCACGTCGTGCGGGCTGGAGGAATGCACCGAACGCGTGATGGAGGCGTCCGGCTATCGCGATCGCGAACGGCGGCCAGGCCGCGGCATGGGGTTTGCCGTCTCGTCCTATCTATCTGGAGCGGGCACGGCGATCTACTGGAACGACATGCCGCACTCGGAGGTCCAGATCAAGGTCGACCGCGGCGGCGTGACCGCTTTCTGCGGCGCCATGGACATCGGCCAGGGCTCGGACTCGGTCCTGGCCGCCGTCGTCGCCGAGGAGCTCGGGCTGCAGCCGAAGGACGTCCGGCTGGTCACGGCCGACACGGACACCACGCCGATCGACCTCGGGTCGTATTCGTCGCGCGTCACGTTCATGGCGGGCAATGCCGCGCTTCAGGCGGCGCGCAACATGCGCGCGCTGCTCGTCGAGGCCGCGGCGGCGAAGATGGGCTGTTCAACCGACGAGATAGTCGTCGGCCAAGGCCGGATCGGCGATCTCTCCTTCGAGGAGGTGACCGTCCTGGCCGAGGCGCGCTTTGGCACGCTTACGAGCGCGGGGAGCTACACGCCGCCGAAGATCGCGGGACCCTACAAGGGATCCGGGGTCGGCCCCAGCCCCGCCTACAGCTACTCCGCCTGTGTGGTCGACCTCCAGGCCGACGCGCGGACCGGCCTCGTCAAGATCGACAACGTCTGGATCGCGCACGACGTCGGCCGCGCCATCAACCCGCTGCTCGTCGAGGGCCAGGTCGAAGGCAGCGTGTACATGGGCCTGGGGGAGGCGCTCATGGAGGAACAGACATTTCGCAAAGGGCTGCACAAGTGGCCGTCGATGCTCGAGTACAAGTCGCCGACCTTCCTCGACATGCCCGAGGTGCACACCTTCATCGTCGAGACCGTCGACCCCGAGGGACCGTATGGCGCGAAGGAGGCCGGACAGGGACCGCTGCTCCCGGTGATACCCGCGGTGAGCGCGGCCGTGTTCGATGCCCTCGGGGTGTGGATCGACGAGGTCCCGGTCACGCCCGAGAAGATCGTCGAGGCCCTGCGCCGCAAGGACAAGGGCGAGCCGGCCCGGTACGGTCCGCCCGGTTTTCCCGACATCCCGTATCCCGACACGATCAAGGTCGAGCCTCCGACCAAGGAGCTGGATCGCGATGCTGCGGCTCCCTCGATTTAAGTACCTGCGGCCGAAGACGGCGCGAGAGGCGGCGCGCATGGCGTCCGATCTCGGTCCTCGCGCGATGTTCGTCGCGGGCGGAACCGACCTGTTCCCCAAGTTGAAGCGAAGACAGTTCGAGGTCGAGGCGCTCATCGGTCTCGACTTCCTTCCTCGCGCGATCCATAGCGGCGACGACGAGACGGCGGTCGATGCCGGCGTCACCTTGGCGGCTGCGTCTGCAGATGCCCAGCTGCGGGCAGCGTATGCCGGATACGCGGAGGCGGCCGGGCTCGTCTCGTCTCCACCGCTGCGGAATGCCGGGACCATCGGCGGCAACCTCTGCGTCGACACGCGCTGCAACTACTACGACATGACCTACGAATGGCGCAAAGCCGCGGGTTTCTGCATGAAGAAGGACGGAGACATCTGCCTGGTCGCCCCGAGCAGCTCCCGCTGCTGGGCCGTCACCTCGTCGGATACGGCGCCGATGGCGATCGCGCTGGGTGCGGTGATCACTCTCGCCGGTCCCGATGACGACCGCGAGCTGCCGGTCGCCGCTCTCTATCGCGACGACGGCATCGACTACCTGGCCAAGCAGCCGGCCGAGGTCGTGACGTCGCTGCGCCTGCCCGCGGCGGACGGCATGCAAACGGCCTACGTCAAGCTGCGCCGGCGAGGCTCGATCGACTTTCCCATCGCCGGCGCCGCGGTCGCGCTGAGGCTGGATGGCCCGACCGTGACCTCCTGCCGCATCGTTCTCTCGGCCGTGGCCTCGCACCCCCTCGAGGCTGCGGAAGCCGCCGAGTTCATGGTCGGCAAGCCGGTGGATGAAGAAACGGTCCGAGCGGCTGCCGAGATCGCCGCGCGGCCGGCCAAACCCCTCGACAACGCCGACCTCAGCCACTTCTGGCGCAAGCGGATGGTGCGCGTGGTCGTCGAGCAGGCACTGAGACGAGCCGGCGACCAGGAAGGCCCGGTCGACGGTTAAGCTTCTAGGTCGATACCGAGAGTGACACGCATCCGAAGTCGCCAGTCAGGACAGGGAATGGTTGAGTACGCGCTCATCCTCGCCCTGGTCGCGCTCATCGTGATCGTCGCGCTGATCGCCACGGGCGGTCAGCTGATCAACCTCTTCTCCAACATCAGCGCCACCATGTGCAACTACCACGTCGGTTGCTGAGGGGCTGACCGAGCTCTAGTCCGCGCGTGCCGCCACGGCGGCGGCGACAGCCCTGGCGGCCGTGGCACGGATTCCGTCCATGTCCTTGCGGGCCATCGCCTCGGGCGCGAAGAGCGCGCCGGTCAGCCCGACCGCCTTCACCCCAAGCCTCAGGTAGGCCGGGATCTGGTCGATATCGATCCCGCCCGACACCCACAGCGGCACACCGCCCATCGGCCCCTGCAGCGCCCGGATGTAGTCTGGTCCGCCCAGTGGCCCGACCGGGAAGATCTTGACGAGCTGGGCTCCCGCCAGCCGGGCGTGGTAGATCTCGGTTGGAGTCATCGCGCCGAGCACGCACAGGATGTCCTCCTTCCGGCATGCCTCGGCGACTTCGGGCAGCACCACCGGCGTGACGACGAAGTCCGCCCCCGCGTGCTTGGCCTCGCCGACCGCGCCCGGGTCCCACACGGTGCCCACGCCCATCGGAACCTTGCCCGCCGTGCTCGCGATGAGGCCCCGGACGATCTCGTACCACGACGGCACCGTGGTCGTGATCTCGATCGTCCCGATACCGCCCTCGATGGCGGCCAGGCAGGCCTGGAACGCGGCGTCGGCGTTGTCGGTGCGCATGACCCCGCAGAGCCCAGACGGAAACACAAGATCGATGCTCTTCACGCCCGTGTCGAAGGATAGAACGTCAGCCTTACACCCTCCCCACTTGTGGGGAGGGAGGGTGGGGAGATTCACTTTTGAAACCCGCTACAGTAGTACATACGTATGACCGGGGCGACCGACAAGGGGTCCTCGCGAACTCGAGGCGAAGCCTCTGAGTTCGTGGGGTTAGCAACAGAGAGCACCCGAGATCAAATCATCCATGCCGCGGCCGAATCGCTGCTCGAAAACGGCTACTCCGGGACCAGCGTCCGCTCCATCGCCTCTCGAGCCGGGGTCGCGATCGGCAACCTCCAGTACTGGTTCCCGACCAAGTCCGAGCTGCTGGTCGAGGCGTGGCGCTTCCTCACCGCCCGTTCGGTCGAGGAGCTTCGCAGCACCCTGAACCAGCTGACCGACCCGCTGGTGGTGCTCGAGGTGGGCGTGGAGTCGCTCTGGGACTCGCTGCGGCGCCTTGGCGACATCCAGCTCGCGGCCTTCGACCTGCTGGTCCAGGCACCCCGGACAGAGAGGCTGCGCGCCTACCTGCCTGAGCTGTTCACGCGCTACCGTGAGGTCATCCAGGAGCAGCTCGACCGGCTCGAGGCCGACGGCCGGGTCCGCCTCACCGTGCCCCGCGAGGTGCTCGTCCCCCTGGTGCTGAACACGGTCCTCGGCTTCGGCCTGTACTACGTCGTCACCCGCGACGACGAGTCGTGCGTCCGCGCCCTGTCGGCGTTCGGCCAGCTGGCCGCCACCCTGGTCGAACCCATATGAACGTCCAGGTCCTCGACCGCGAGCTGGAGAGGCTCGAAGGCCTGTGGGCTGACGGGCTGTCGGAGAGCTACCGGTCGTACCTGGAGGCGGTCGGCGACCACGAGCCCTCGGCCCAGACGAAGCTCGCGCTGGCGGCGGCGCTGATCGAGGTCGGCCTCCGCCTCCAGGGGCTCGGCGGGCGCGCGGCCCCGCCGCCCACCCTCCTCATGGGCGACCTCTGCCTGGCGCGCGCCTCCCGCCTGCTGGCGGACGCCGCGAGCCAGTCCGTCCAGGTCGCCTTCGCCCGGACCATCGAAGGGCTTTCGGCCGCGGCCGCATCGGGCAACCCGAGCCGGCCGGTGCGCGAGCTGCTCGTGCACGCGTTCACCGCCGGCGCATGATCTCCGGGCGGCTGCGCTTCGAAACTTCGCGCGCCATGGAGTTCGTCGACCTGACGAGGCGGCTGCGCGACGAGGTGCGCCGGTCGGGCCTGCGGAATGGCCGGATACACCTGCAGTCGCTGCACACCACCCTCGGGCTCGCCATCAACGAGAACGAGCCGCTGCTCCTGCGCGACTTCCAGAAACTGCTGGAGCGACTCGTCCCCCGTGACGCCGGGTACGAGCACGACGACTTCTCGCGACGCTTCGAGATCGCCGTCGACGAACCGGTCAACGGCCACGCTCACTGTCGCCAGCTGCTGCTGACCGGCTTCGCAACCGTGCTGGTCGAGGAGGGCAAGGTCCTCCTCGGGCGCTGGCAATCGGTCTTCGCCGTCGAGCTCGACGGCCCGCGTCACCGGGAGCTAGCGATGCAGCTGGATGGTGAGTTTGTCGAAAAGGCGGGGTTCGAAGAGCGTGACGGCAATGGTGAAGCGCGCCTGGTGGAGATCGAGCTGGCGCGCCAGCTCCTGGTCGACCCGGACCCGGTTGCGCTGCCAATGCGCCGCCTGATGGAAGCGGGTGGCAAGCGCCTCCGCCCCAGGCTGGTGCAGCTGACGTCGCAGGTCGGGCCGCGGCACGATCCGCTGCGAGCGGCGCTGCTTGCCGCTGCCGTGGAGCTGCTCCACAACGCTACCCTCATCCACGACGACTACGTCGACGAGTCGACGCATCGCCGCGGGCGGCCGACCGTCGCCGCCGCGGAGGGCGCCGAGCGCGCCATCGCCGTCGGCGACTTCTATTTCGCCAAGGCGACCCGGTTGATCGCGGAGATCGGCAACGCCGGCGTGACGTCGACGATGGCCGAGGCGCTGGAGGCAATCTGCGCGTCACAGATCGACGACGTCGCCCTTCGCGGAGCGTTTCCCGGCGACCACGACTCGTACCTGAGCGTCGTGCGCGGCAAGACCGCGGCGCTCTTCGCGGCGGCGTGTGCTTCGGGCGCTCTCCTGTCGGAAGCCCCGGCCGACGTCGTCGGCGCGCTCCGGAGATACGGCGACCTCCTCGGAGTTGCATTCCAGATGGCCGACGACATGGTCGACTTCAGCCCGAGCTCGGGCAAGCCGGTCGGCCTCGACATCCGTCAGCGCGTTCTTTCGCTGCCCCTGATCTATGCGGCTGAGGACCGCTCGGTCGGACCAGAGGTGCGCAGGCTGCTCGAGGGCTCGCTTGGCGACGATGAGGTGGGTCGCGTCGCCAAGCTGGTCACCTCGAGCGACGCGCTGCGGCGGGTAGGCGAAGAAGCGCGCGGACTCGTTGACGCAGCGGTGCGTGAGCTCGAGTCGATCGAGCTCGACGGCCTGCGCCCCACGCTCGTGAGCCTGGCCCGCTCAGCCGTCGACCGGACCGCCTGACATGAGCCCGACAGTCCCGGCAGCCAGCCCGAGGTAGTGCACGTCCTTCCAGCCGGCTACGGCCGCCAGCGCTTGCAGCTCTTCTGCGCTGCGATATGAGTCGACCGTGTCGCTGAGGTAGCGATAAGCGGCCGGCTGACCGGAAAGCACACCGCCGACGGCCGGAAGCAGAGTCCGCAGGTACAGGCGGTACGCCTTGCCAATTGGTCCTGCAGGCGGCCGAACGAACTCGAGCACGACCGCCCGCCCTTTCGGTTTGACGACGCGGAGCATCTCTCGAAGGCCGCGGATCGGGTCGGCGAGATTGCGCAGGCCGAAGGCGATGGTGGTCGCGTCGAACGTCGCGTCCTCGAACGGGAGCTTCAGCGCGTCACCCTCGAGGAACTCAAGGCGTGGGTGTTCGCGGCGCGCGACGTCGAGCATCCGCGCGCTGAAATCCAGCCCGACCACACGGCCGCCGGGTCCCGCGATGCGCGCCAGCAGGGCTGTGAGCTTGCCCGAGCCGCACGCGACGTCAAGCGCCGAGCCACCCGGCTGGAGCCGGGTCAGCCGCGCCGCCCGCCGGCGCCAGCCACCGTCGGTGCCCGCCGACAGCACGGTGTTGACCAGGTCGTACCGTCCCGCGATGCGGTCGAACATCGTGCGCACCGCCGCCGGATCGCGCTCTGCCAGCGGTTAGACCCTTTGCCAGATCGACGCGATGCCCTGGCCGACCCCGATGCACATGGTGGCCAACCCGTACTCCACGTCACGGTGGGCCATCTCGCGCACGAGCGTGCCGACCAGGCGCGCGCCCGAGCTGCCCAGCGGATGGCCGAGCGCGATCGCGCCGCCGTTGACATTCACCTTCTCCTCGTCCAGACCGAGAAGGCGGACACAGGCGAGCGACTGCGATGCGAATGCCTCGTTGAGCTCGACGACGCCCATGTCGGAGGCGTGTAGGCCGGCCAGCTCGAGCGCCTTCATGGACGACGGCACCGGGCCGATGCCCATGTAGTCCGGATGGACGCCCGCGGGCGCGGCGGCGACAAACCTGGCCAGCGGCTGCAGGTCGCGCTCGCGGGCTCTGGCCGCGGACATCAGCACCAGCGCGGTGGCGCCGTCATTCAGTGGCGACGAGTTGCCCGCGGTGACAGAGCCGTTGGCGGCGAACGCCGGCTTCAGCCTCGCGAGCGCCTCCAGGGACGTATCGTCGCGAGGGCCTTCGTCATCGGTGAGCCGGACTGGTTCGCCCTTGCGCTGGGGCACCACGACCGGAACGATCTCCTCCGACAGCCGCCCTGATCTCTGCGCAGCGACCGCTCGCTGGTGACTGCGCAGCGCGAACGCGTCCTGGTCCTCACGAGACACCTCGTACTTCTGGGCGACTCGCTCCGCCGTCTCCCCCATCTGCAGCGTTCCATACATCTCGGCCATCTTCGGGTTGACGAGGCGCCAGCCGAGGGCGGTGTCGTACACGGTTTGGGGCCCGCGCGGAAAGGCTCCGTCGGGCTTCGGCATCACCCACGGCGCGCGGGTCATGCTCTCGACGCCGCCGGCGACGATGATGTCGGCCGCTCCGGACTGGATCTCACGGGCGGCGGCGATGGTCGCCTGCATGCCCGACCCGCACAGGCGGTTGACCGTCTGCCCGGGAACCTCGACAGGGAAGCCGGCGAGCAGCACGGCCATGCGCGCGACGTTGCGGTTGTCCTCGCCGGCGCCGTTCGCGCAGCCGAGGATGACGTCCTCCACCTCCGCGGGCTGCACGCGCGCTCGCGCGCAGGCTTCCTTGAGCACGATTGCAGCCAGGTCGTCCGGGCGCACGTCCTTCAGCTGGCCGCCGTACTTGCCCATGGGCGTGCGCGCGGTCGCGACGATTACGGCCTCACGCAGATCGCGCAATTACTTCTTCTGGGCTCGTCGGGCGAGGAAAGCCTGCACGCCCTCGGCGAACTCAGGGCTCGCCGCCTGCGCCTCCTGCAGGTAGGACTCGAATTCCAGCGCCTCCTCGTAGCTCGACTCCAGCGCGTGGTTGACCGCGCGCTTGGCCGCGGCCATGGCCTGGCGCGGCTGCGTGACGAGGTGGGCGGCGAGCTCACGCACCTCGGTCTCCAGCCGGTCCGCGGGGACGAGACGGTTGATGATCCCGAGCCGGTGCGCGTCGGCGGCCGCCAGCGGCTGGCCCGTGAAGAACATCTCGTACGCGACGCCGGTGCCGGCCATGCGCGGGAGCAGCCAGCTCACGCCGCCGTCGGGCGCGAGGCCGATGTTCACGAACGCCTCGAGCATGTAGGCCTCAGGCGTCGCGATGCGAATGTCGCACGCGAGCGCGAAGCTCGCCCCGATGCCGACCGCCGGTCCGTTCATGGCGGCGATGACCGGCTTGGGCAGCGTGCGCAGGCGCGTGAGCATGGGCATGTACTCGTTGCGCAGCACGTTGCCGACGTCCTCCGGCGTCCTCATGCCGGCGCCCTGCGCCATCTCCGTGACGTCGGCGCCCGAGCAGAACGCGCGGCCGGATCCTGTGAGGACGACCACGCGGACGGCGTCGTCGCGCTCGGCCTGCTTGATCGCATCGCTCAGCTGCTGCCGCGTGAGCGCGCCGATGGCGTTCATCTTCTCGGGGCGGTTGAGCTGGATCAGCGCGATCCCGTCGTGGACCTGCAGGTTGACGTGAACCTCGACCTGAGTCGCCATCTGTCTACCTACCTACCTTCCTTTGAAGACTGCTTTTCGCTTCTCGAGGAAGGCGCGCATCCCCTCCTTCTGATCCTCGGTCGAAAAGAGGAAGTAGAAGCTCTTGCGCTCCGCCGTGAGACCTTCGGCCAGCGGCCCCTCAAAGGCCTTCAGCACCGCCTCCTTGGCCATGCGCAGCGCGAGCGGGGCCTTCTCCGCGAGCTGGCGCGCGACCCGCCTGGCGATGACTATCGTCATCTCTGCCGGCACCACCTTGTTGACGATGCCGAGCTCCTTGGCCCGGGCCGCGGATATCGGCGCACCGGTCAGGACCGTCTCCATCGCCGCGTACTTGCCTGCCGTGCGCGGCCACCGCTGCGTGCCGCCGGCTCCCGGGATGATGCCGAGGTTGATCTCGGGCTGCCCGAATCGGGCCGAGTCGCCCGCGATGATCATGTCGCACATCAGCGCGAGCTCACAGCCGCCGCCCAACGCGTAGCCGTTGACCGCCGCGATGAGCGGCTTGGTGAAAGCGGCGATGCCCGCCCAGCGACCGGTCTGGTCGCGGTGGAGCTGCTCGACCGCCGTGCGCTCGGCCATGTCGCCGATGTCCGCCCCCGCGGCGAACACCCTGGAGCCGCCGGTGAGCACCACGGCGTGCACGTTGTCGTCGGCGTCGAGCTCGCGGAGGGCCTGGTTGACCTCTCCGACGAGCTCCGGGCTGAGGGCGTTGAGCACCTTGGGCCGGTTCAGGGTTACGGTCGCGATCGGCGGCTCGACATCGACCAGGATCTGCTCGTAACCCACGCCGTCTATGATCCGCCATATGGGGATGGCGAGGCTGCGGGACTCGTACGGACGAGTGGCGGACGACCTCCGGATCTCGATCACCGACCGCTGCAACTTCCGCTGCATCTACTGCATGCCGGCGGAGGGCCTCAAGTGGCTGAAGCGTGACGACCTGCTCCGTTTCGAGGAGATCACGCGGCTGGCGCGCCTGTTCGTCGATCGCTATGGCGTGCGCACGATCCGGATCACGGGGGGCGAGCCGCTGGTGCGCGTCAAGGTCGAGGAGCTGGTGGGCATGATCAACGAGATCGACCCCACCCTCGACATCACCATGACCACCAACGGCGTGCTGCTGCGCGAGAAGGCGCAGCTGCTGCGCGATGCGGGTCTGAAACGCATCAACATCTCGCTCGACACGCTGCACATGGACCGGTTCCACGAGATCGCGCGGAGCGACGCTTTCGAGCGCGTGATGGACGGCATCCAGGCGTCGCGCGAGGCGGGGCTGTGGCCGATCAAGCTGAACATGGTGGTCATGAAGGGCCACAACGACGACGAGGTCGTCGACTTCGCTCGCCTCGCCCGTGACAAGGGCTACGAGGTGCGCTTCATCGAGTTCATGCCGCTCGACGGCGACAACATCTGGACGAACGAGCAGGTGGTGCCCAGCCGGCGCATCCAGGAGCAGATCGAGGACCTGTTCCCGCTCGTGCCGCTCGCGGATCCGCGGCCCGGGCCCGCGACTCGTTTCAAGTTCGCCGATGGAACACCCGGCGGCGTGGGCTTCATCTCTTCCGTCAGCCAGGCTTTCTGCACCACGTGCAACCGCATCCGCCTCACCGCGGAAGGCGGCCTGCGCACGTGCCTCTTCTCCTTGCAGGAGACTCCGCTTCGCGACCTCATCCGGTCCGGCGCGTCTGACGACCACCTCGGCCGGGTGATCGAAACGGCGGTGTGGCGCAAGGAGGAGGGCCACCTCATCAACCAGCCGGGGTTCATCAAGCCCGGCAAGAGCATGTCCCAGATTGGCGGTTGATCGCGGAGCGCTGAACCCGCCCTAAGCTAACTGGCGATGCTCCGGCCCGAAGAAGCGCAGCGGCCCTATACCGTCACCGAGCTCGCCAATGAGATCCGGCGCGAGCTGCGCCCGCTGACCGCATTGCTCGTGAAGGGCGAGGTCAGCGGCATGAAGCAGGGCGCCGGCGGGCACTACAACTTCACGATTCGAGACGGGGTGAGCCGCCTCGACGCGGTCCTGTTCGCGGACGACGCGCGGCGAGTCACCACCCTGCCCGAGGACGGCCAGGTTTTCATCTTCCGCGGCCGGGTCGACTTCTTCGGCAAGACCGGGCGGCTGAGCTTCATTACCGACCAGGTCGAGTTCGACGACGTGGGCAAGCTGCGCGCGCGTCTCGAGGAGTTGAAGCGGCGCCTCGAGGCCGAGGGCGCGTTCGCGCCGGCGCGCAAGCGGAGACTGCCCTTCCTGCCCCAAGCGGTGGCATTGATCACGTCGCCGACCGGGGCCGTCATCCACGACCTGCAGGAGACGATCTGGGAGCGCTACCCCAACATGGGCGTTGTCGTGTACCCGGTCCAGGTCCAGGGGGCGGCCTCGCCGATGAGCGTGTCCCGCGCGCTGCGCCGCTGCAACGATGAGGCGCTCGCCCAGGTGGTCGTCATCGCGCGCGGCGGCGGAAGCTTCGAAGAGCTCTACTCGTTCAACACCGAGATCGTGGCACGCGCAATTCTCGGCTCGAGGCTGCCGGTCGTGACCGCATTGGGGCACACCTCGGATCGCACGATCGCCGACATGGTCGCTGACGTCGAGGCCCGCACGCCCACCGAGGCCGGCTCTCGCGTCGTGCCCAAGAAGGCCGACCTGATCGCGATGCTCCGCGAGCGTGAGCGGCGGCTGGACCGCGAGGCCGGCCAGCGCCTGCTCCGCGAAGGGGAAAAGCTGCAGGTCAGGAGGGCCAGGTTGGTCCAGGTCCTGCCCGCCATGGTCAGGTCACGCGCCGAGCGCCTCGCCCATCCCGCCGCCAACCTGTCTCGTCTGAGCCCGGTGCAGCAGGTGGCGCGGCGCGAGGACGCACTCCGCGATCGAGCACGACGGCTGGCGTCGGCGGCGGCGGCTCGCCTCATTCGCGCCCGGAATGCGCTGGCGTCGCGCCGCGCCGCGGATCGGCTGGAACGAGCCCTGGCGGAGCGCTTTGCCACCCAGCAGCGCCGGCTCGATCACCTCCGCCGTCAGCTGGCCGCTTTCAGCCCCGAAGCCGTCCTGGCTCGTGGCTACAGCATCACCGTCGACGCCGAAACCGGTCATGTGGTTCGATCCGCCACCGAGACCGCAGTCGATCGCAAGCTGCGCATCCGGCTCGCAACCGGCCGCCTTGGCGCCCGGGTAGAACAGGTCGAGCCATGAGCGATCAGCTGACGTACGAGCAGGCGCTGGAGAAGCTGGACGAGAAGCTCAAGGTCCTGGAGGACGGCGACCTTTCGCTCGAGGACGCTCTGAAGGCGATCGATGAGGCGCGCGTCTATTTGAAGATCTGCACCGAGCGCCTCGAGGCGGCGCGCAAGAAGATAGAGGTCCGTCCCGACCAGGAAACCTGAAGGTCGCGCTCGAAACGGGGACATCCCGCGCGCCGTTGAGTAGGATTGCGCCCGAATGACCCTCCGGAGGACGCTGGCGTACGCAGCGTCAGTCGCCGTCGCCGCCGTCGCTCTAGCCGCCATGTCGGCGCAGGTCCTCGCCGCGCCGTCGACGTGGCTCGAGCTCGATGGGAACATCCGCACCGACGCGCCGCCCGGCCCGATCCATGATTGGGGCAACTCGGGGGCGGCGAGCCCGACCAACACCTGCCCGGTGGTGCCTGGCGTGGTCAATGTCAGCGGCACGGGCGGCCTCTTCAACTGCGGCAGCCCTGGCGCAGGATTCGGTGGATTCGCGCCGCCAAACCCGCCCACGCTGACGCCGTCCGCGGCCGCGGACGCCAGCATCGTGTCGGCCGTATTCATCGTCGACCCCATCAAAACTGACAGCACAGCGTGTGGAGCCGGCGATCCCACCATCTTTGGTGGAGGCTTCAAGAACGGCGACGACCTCAACACCTTCACGTCCACGACCGGGAGTGTCGACCCGAAGAATGACCTCAGCAACGTCTATGCGGTCAGCCGGATCCGCCCGGACGGCCATCACGAGCTCTTCTTCGGAGCCGAGCGGCTGGACAGCAACGGTGACAGCCACATGGACTTCGAATTCCTGCAGTCGAAGGTGACGGTGAGCGCCGCCTGCTCGGGCACCTTCGCGGGTCACCGGACCCAAGGTGACCTCCTGCTGGCCGTTGATTTTACCGTTGGTGGCGGTCTTCCCTCGGACAACCTCTTCCAGTGGCACTGCAACGCCGAGCCGGGCCCGCAGCCGGCGGTGGGAACGGTCTGTGATCCAAGCGGGGCGACGCCCGTCCCCCACTACCAGCAGCTGACCACGCTGCTGCCGGGCACGCTGACCTTCCTGGTCAACTCGGCAACGATCGATTGCGGCGGGTGGGTCTGCCGGACCCAGATTGTGGCCAATGACTTCATGGAGGGCGGCATCGACCTCCAGGTGCTTCCCTTCAACGGTTGCTTCAACAGCTTCCTGCCCCACACCCGCACCGCCCAGTCGTTCACTTCAGACTTGAAGGACTTCGCCGGCCCGAGCGCGTTCCACACGTGCCGCGCAATCGCGCCGCCGGGCCTGCCCGACACGGGCCTGGTCGATCCCGATTGGGCGTATGGAAGGCCGCACCCGTTCGACCCTCCGTCGCCGGCTGCTCCTCCGGTGAGATTGTCGGTGCCGGCGCTCGGCATCAATGCCCCGGTGGAGACGGTCCGCCTCGACAGGCAAGGCAACCTCGCGTCGCCGGCAGCGCTCAAAGACGTGGCCTGGTACGCGGGCGGAGCGGCGCCTGGCGATCCGGGGAGCGCGGTCATGGACGGCCATCTCGGTGTGCGACCGGGCCAGGCCGTGTTCTGGAACCTGCCGAAAATTCGTGCCGGCGACGTGATCGTGGTCACGCAGGCTGACGGAACGCAGGTGCAGTTCAAGGTGGACAGCGTCCAGACCTACTCCCGGACCGCGACCGTGCCCCAGATCTTCAGCACGGACGGCCCTCCTCAGCTCTGGCTGATCACCTGCTCTGGTCGATGGGACTACTCGCGCGCGACTTACAAGGATCGCCTGGTCGTCCACGCGGTCCTGGCCGACAGCGGCCTCGGCCCGCGCAAGCGCTGACTCACCGCCCCAGGACCGAGCTCACCCCACTCCCGCTCTGACCCTCGTGCTGCGGGACCGCGCTGCTCTCCAGCTGCTCGTTCATGACGCGGATCCGCTGGCTGAGGTTCTTGACAAACTCGAGGAGGACCTCCGGGTGCTCGTGGACGAGGGCCTGCAGCCGATCGCGCCGCAGAACACGAACCGTGGTGTTGGCGGCTGCCTGCGCGCCCGCCGACCGCGGTTGGTCGTCGAACACGGCCATCTCGCCGACCACCGAGCTCGGGCCCAGGCGCGCGAGCGTGACCTCTCCGCCATCGTGGTCGAGGTGGATTCGGATCTCGCCGTCGAGCACGACGAAGAGCTCCGAACCCACGTCTCCCTTGAGGAATATCGACTCGCCCTTGGCATAGTGCCGCGTGACCATGAGGCGGTCGATGGTCGACAGCTGCTCCAGGGTCAGCGTGCTGAACAGCGGCACCCGCTTGAGCGCGATCAGCTCCTTCATGCCATCGCCGAGACCGTTGGCCGCCGCGCCGGCGGCCTCCTGGATCCACCTGTCAGGATGGCCCGCAAGCGCCTCCACCTCCGCAGCCGACAGAGACCGCGCCGATGCGGGGTCGAAAGCGTCGGGGTCGAGGAGCTGCGCCAGCGGTACGGCGAGCCATCCGGGGCCGAAGTTTAACAACGTTTCCAGGCCCTCGACCCGCGCTTGCGGCTCGGAGGAGAGGACCCCGCGCTCGACGGTCGCGAAGCCCCGCTTGCCGTGCAGGGCGCGCATCGCGCCCAGGCCGGAGTCGGCGGCATGGCCGGCGTAGTCGTCGAGGGCGATGCGCAGGAACGCGTAGGCGGCCGCCTCATCCCCCGTCCCGTGCAAGCGCGAGCTGGCCGCCGCGCGGGTCGACATGCGCGCCGACCTCACCCCATCTTCGAGCAGGCGCTCCAGGTGCGCCCGGACGCGGTGAAACAGGTCGGGCCGGCCGCTGCGCATGAGCGCTTCGACCGCGGCCGCGGCCGTGTCCTCGCGGGACTCGAGGAGGGGCAGCGTCAGCGCCAGCGCGTCCGGAGCCTGCGCCGCCATGGCTTCGGACGCGAGGCGCCTGACCTCGCGGTCACCGCTCGCGAGCGACGCGACGAGGGCCTGGGAGAACGCCTCCCGTTCGGGCCCACCGGGCGCCCAGCGCACCGCCTGGCGCAGCGCCTCGCGCCGCACCTCGATGTCATCGTCACGGAGGCAGGCGACCATCGCGGTCGACGCCTCGGGCACATCCGCCTTGAGCTTCGCAAAGCTGCGGATGGCTTCCAGCCGCACACGAGCGTCGCGGTCCTGCAGCGCGGCGACGATGGTTCCGCGGTCGGCCACGAACGCCGCCGCCCAGACCGCCGCCGCGCGCCGGTTGGGATCCACCGAGTGCCAGAGGCGGTGCAGCAGCAGGCCCACCTGCTCCCAGGGCGGGTCCTGTCCCGCCCCCGCCACCGCGGCCGCGGCGACCACCCATCCGTCCGGGTCGTCCGCCCCGGCCTGCAGCTGGGCGATGGTCACCGCCTTCGGCGCCGCCATCTGCAACCCCAGCCTGCGTACGGCGGCGTCGGGAGACGCCAGCAGCTCGGGCAGCATGGACGCGAATGTTTCCGGAGCCAGCCTAGCCAGCGCCGCGGCGGCGAACGGCCGCGCCCTGTCATCGCCGGCACGTATGAAGCCGCGCAGTTCGTCGATCTGCGCCTGGGTCGGCCGCCCGAGGGCGCGCTGGAAATCGTTGAGGGAGACCGCGTGCGTGCGCAGCCTCTCGTAGATCGCGGTGACGTACAGGCTGCGGACCCACAGGGCGGCGCCGATGAAGAGGACGGCGAGCACGATGCCGATGACCGCCAGCACCTCGACACCGGCCGTGACGAAACGCTGTACGAGCAGCAGGCCGACGCCCGTGACGACCGCCGCGCCCGGCAGCACAACGTTGTCCAGCAGCAGCTTCAGCTTCGGACCCACCTGGGCCGGAAGGGCGCTGCCGAGCACGCTCTGGGCGGGATCGTCGAGGCCGGTCTGGAGACCGTTACGGACGATGAAAAGGAACAGCGAGGTCGCGAGGACGGGGTTCACGGCCACGGCCGCGAAGCCGATCAGGGTGAAGATCGGCAGCGCCATGATCGCGTTCTTGACGCCCAGCTTGTCCAGCACCAGCGGTGTGATGAAAAGGCTGACAGCCAGCTGGACCAGATAGCTCACGAGCCAGGCGTTGCCGATGAGAATCGTCAGCGACTGCAGGTTTTTGTGCGTGGCCGCAACGAAGATGAGCGCGACCAGGTAATCGCCGACGCGGCTCGTCACCTGCAGCACGAGAGCAAGCAGCACCAGCGACAGGACCAGCCGGCTGCTGGTCAGGTACTGGACCGCGCCACCGAGGACCCGCATGATCCCCTGGCGGTGCCGCACGGCCTGCTCGTTCGCGATGAGCTCGTCGGCGTCGTCGACGAAGCTCGGCCTGAACAGCCGGCGCTCGACCCATTCGGACATCAGCGCCGCGGCCGAGGCCCCGATCGCCCATACGAACAGAAGCGGCTCGGTGGCGTAGATGGCGACCAGGGTCGTCGTGAACCCGGCCAGGATGTAGCCGATGCTCGAACCCGCCGCGATGACCGGAAAGACCCGCTTGCCCTCGAGAAGGTTGAAGTGCTGGCTGACGAACGTCCAGAAGTTGAGCATCACCAGCTCGAAGGCGATGGAGTAGATGACGTACACCGTGAAAGCGACCGCCGGCGCTTCGGAGACGAAGTAGACGACGTAGAGGATCGGCGCCAGGACCGCGTTGAGGACGAGGTTGAGGCGCAGCGCGCGGCCCACCCCGACCCGGCGCGTGAGCGCGCCCTGCAAGGCCACCAGCGGCCACACAGCCAGCGCGAGGACGATGAAGAACAGCGGGTACGCGTTCGGGCCGGCTTTGACGAGGAAGATGGCCTGGGTGGCGTTGAAGGCCGTGTACATGGCCCAACCGAGGAGGATCGCGAAGCCCGCGACCTGAAGCGTGCGGTCGAGCTCGCTGCGGCGCACGTGCAAGAACCTGGACAGAAGCGGGGCGGCGGTCACGGCAACGCGATTATCGGTCTGCGTATGTCGGCAGCGGCCGGTTCGGGTCCCTCAGCAGTCTCCAGATGGACCTGAGGCCGAGCCCGACGACGAAGATGAGCCCGATCAACAGGACGGGCGCGCTGAAGATGATCAATACGGCCGCAACACCGCCTCTCCAGCTCGACCCTCCGGTTGGGCTGTCGCCTGTCTCGTAGGCCGTTCCGTTCAAGGAGTACACAGTGGTGACTCGCCCTCGGAATTCTCGGACCCGCGCCTGGCCACCGATCGGCGCGAAGTAGACATTCGGGGCAAAGCAGTCGAAGTAGATATTGGTCAGGTGAACGCCATCGTCAAGCCTGAGCTTGAACGTGTCGGTGCGACTACCGCATCGCCCCTGGGTGGTGAAGACGTCAACGACTTCAGCTTGCTCGATCGTGACGCAATCGGCTTCGGGCGAGGTCGTGCACACCGGCGCGCTCCTGTACGCCCTCATCGCCTCTGCCTCCGAGGGGGTGGGCGTAACGAAGAGCCAGACCGCGAGCCCGAGTCCCGCGGCCGGTAGGACGACAAGGACCAGCAGCGCGGTGACGAGACATGAGCGCAGGGTCAATGACCGGTGCCGAAGCGCGAACGACTTGCTGTGTACGCCCGCGCCGGGGTCGTGGGGAGGGCCGATCATCTCGGCCCTCCCCAATCGGTGCCGATCTGCAGGCGCCTAGAGGGCGATGAAGATGGTGTTGCCGCTCACCTCTGTCGTGTATTCGCCGCTCACGCCGCTGCCGAGGACTAGCGTGACGCCCTCCATCACGCTCGGCGGGGGCGTGCCGAGAATGCAAAAGATCGTCAGGACCCCCGTCCGGCCATCGCTCAGGGCCACTCGCAGCTTCGCCTGGCCGCCGGCCGCGCCTGGCGGGAGAGGAAATGGCTCGGGCCCGGCCAGCCCGTAGCTGACGAAGCCGTCGATGGCTGTTGCCGTCCAGCTGCCGCTCGCTCCGGCGCTGTCGGTGAAGGTGCCGCCACCGGTCACCGCCTTATCAGGTCCCGCGGTCAGAGTGCCGTGGCCCTTAAAGGTGATCGTCGATCCATCAGGGGCCATGGACGTATCAGTGGCGACGGCCCAAAAGTAAGCCTCGTGATTGCCATTGGCGTCCGATGCGACGGCAGGTACCGTGAAGATGCCAACCGTCGCAAATGAAATGACGACTGCTGCCAACCTCTTCATTGAATCCCCCCGTTGACAAGCCGGCTTTACGAGCGATAGGTCAACCCAATTCAAACCCTGGATGTCCATTTCGTCAAGCGACGAGGGAATCAGGTCTGCTGGACGCTCGCGATCTTCTCCAGGGCGGCGATGCGCTCCTCGATCGGCGGGTGGGTGTCGAACAGGTGGTTGAAGAAGCTGCCGTGGTGCTCGGTCGGGTTGTCGATGCACATCGCGGCGACGGCGTGGTTGAACCTCTGCATCGGCTTTTCGTTTTGGGCGATCTTCTTCAACGCGTTGATGAGCCCGATCGGGTTGCGCGTGAGTTCCACGCCGCTCACGTCCGCCAGCGACTCGCGTTGGCGCGAGAGCGCCAGCTGCATGATCGGCCCGACGATGAACGCGATCAATGTGAAGATGATCCCCACTGCGAAGACGATCAGGAGCGCGCGGGCGTCACGGCTGCGGAAGCGCAGGGCGCCGTTCCAGATGACGCTCGAGATGATCGCGGCCAGCCCGATCATCGTCGTCACCACCAGCAGCAGACGCACGTCGAAGTTCTTGACGTGGCTCATCTCGTGGGCGAGCACTCCCTCGAGCTCCTCGCGGTTCATCATCTGCAGCAGGCCGGTCGTGACGGTGACCGCGGCGTGCTGCGGGTCTCGCCCCGTCGCGAAGGCGTTCGGGCTCGGGTCGTCGATGATGTAGACCTTCGGCACCGGCAGCCCATCTCCGATCGCCAGGGTCTGGACGATGTTGTAGAGCTGCTGGAACTGGTGGGGATCGGCCTCCCGCGCGCCGACGGCGGACAGGACCGTCGCGGCGCCCAGGTAGTAGGAGTAGAGAGCCGCGAGCACGCCCAGGACGCCCAGGACGATCGCTCCGGTGATCGCGTAGCCGGTCCCGCCCGCGAACTCGCCGATGACGAAGCCCGCCAGCAGCCAGACGAGCAGGAACAGCGTCACGACGATGATGCTGTTGCGCTTGTTGCGGGCGATCTGGTGGTACATGCGCTTGAAATCTTACGAGGTGGTCCGGCGCTCCCTCGTCACCGATTGGCGCACAGATTGCGCCAGCCACCGCCCCCAGATCTGGGCCCAGACCAGCCCGTTGCCGAACGCGGACTGGTCCTCCGCGTGGTGCTTGAAGTGAAACATCCACATGGCCCGGTGCTCCTCGTAGAGCATCCGCCGCCTCTCTCCATGGTCGGGGGTCGCGTGCGCGTGGTGAACCGCGCTCGCCGTGGGTAGGTAGAAGACTTTCCAGCCCCCGAGCTTCAGCCGGTAGCAGAGGTCGACGTCCTCCCCCTTCATGTAGTAGCGCGGGTCGAAGAAACCGACGCGATCGAGCGCCGCCCGCCGCAGCATCAGGCAGTCGGCGGTGCCCGAGTCGATCTCGTGGACCTCCGTTTCGTCGACGTGGCCCATGTTGTAGCGTCCGAATCGCGGGCTCCTGGGAAACAGCCGGCTGAGGCCGACCGTGCGGTAGAACAGCGTGCTGGGCTCCGGGAACGAACGCCGGGCGCCCGGATCCAGGCTGCCATCATCCATCAGGAGCCGCGGGCCGACCGCGCCGGCGTCCGGCCGGGTGAGCATGAAGTCGGCGAGGCGGCCGACGCACTGCAGGTCGACGGTGACGTCGGGGTTGACGAGCAGGACGAACCGGCCCGTGCACCGCTCGAGGCCAATGTTGGCGGCGCGCCCATAGCCGAGGTTCTTCTCCTGGATCAGCACCGTGGCGTCCGGATAGTCGGCGGTGACGGCCGCGGCGGAACCATCGCTCGAATCGTTGTCCACCACCACGGTCTCGAGAGGCACGTCGGCGCTCGCGTGCAGCGCCCGGATGCAGTCGAGGAGGTGTTCCTTGGCGTTGTGGCTGACGATCAATGCGGAGACGAGTGGCTTCGGCGAATCGGGCATCGCTGGTGATTATCAACGTCGGGGACCACACGACGCCTCGGCTAGAATCCCTGGGACTGTGCAGACCGGCGCCAGATCGCGTCTCCGAGAGCGCCTGGTCCAACTCAGCAAGAACCGGTTGGTCCGGCAGAACGCCGTCCTCTTCGCCGGCGGGCTGGTCGCGGGCATCGGCGGCTTCGTCTACCACGCCATCGCCGGTCGCATCCTCGGCCCGGTGCTGTACGGCCAGGTTGCCTTCCTCATAGCTCTCTACGCGGTCGGCACCGCGCCGGCGCTGATCCTCATCGTCGTCCTCGCCCGGTACACGGCCACGCTCGTCGCGCGAGGAGACGTCGGCGTGCGGTCGCTGCTCACGCGCACCGTGCGGCTGATCGCGATCCCGTGCCTACTGGCGGTGCTGGTGACGACGCTGCTGGCGCGTCCGGTGGCCGCCTTCGAGCACCTCGGCTCGACGATCCCGATCCTCATCCTCGGCTTTTCCATCGCCCTCATCTGGCAGGTGGCGATCCCGCGGGGCATCCTGCAGGGACTGCAGCGGTTCACGTCGCTATCGCTGAACCTTTCGCTCGAGCTCGTGGTTCGGACCTTGCTGGTGTACGCCCTGCTCACCGCCGGCTACGCGGTGTCGGGGGCCATGGCGGCCGTGTTCACAGGGCTTGCGTTCGCCTTCGTCCTCGGCCTTTACACGCTGCGCGATCATTTCCGCGGCACAGGCTCCCGCGTGCGGCTGCGAGTGATGGCGGGCTTCTCGTTGACGGCGACCGCCGGGATCATCGGCGTGCAGATCCTCTACAACCAGGACGTCATCCTCGCCGAGCACTACCTCAGCGGCCACGACGGCGGGATCTACGGCGGGCTGAACAAGATCGGCACGATTCTCTTTTTCCTCACTCTGAGCGTGAGCCAGGTCCTGTTCCCGAGGGTAGTCGAGGCCGTGGCCAAGGCGCAGAACCCAGGCCGCATCCTTCTCTCCTCCGCCGGCCTCCTGGCCCTGCTCGGGGGGGGCGCGCTGCTGGTGTTCGCCGTGGTGCCGGGCCTGGTCGTCGGCGTGCTGTTCGGGCCCCGTTTCAGCGACGCGACGCCATTCGTGTTCGCCGTCGGCGTGATCGGCCTGGCGCTGTCGCTCGACAACCTGCTCGTCCAGTTCTTCATGGCCGTGCACGATCGGGTCTTCGTGCCGATCCTGTTCGCGGCGTGCATCGCCGAGGCGGTCCTGATCGTCCTCTTCCACGCGCGTGTCGGCCAGGTGGTTCTGGACGTGCTGGCCTCGCTGGTGGGCCTGCTGATCCTGCTCAGCGCCCGGTGCTACCTGCTCCTCCCCACCCTGCGCCCCGAGAGCGTCGCCGAGCCGGAGCCGGCGCTGGGGTAGGTTCAGCGGGTATCCTTGTGCGGTCGTGCGAATCGTAGTCAAGGATCCGGAGGAGTTCGAGCAGGCACTGCGGGAGTTCCGCCGCAAGGTCCAGGAGCAGGGTCTCGTGCGCGAGATGCGCCGGCGTTCGCACTACGTCCCGCCCGCGGAAGCTCGCAAGATCAAGAGCCTCCGCGCCCGCAGGCGCCGAACCCGCTAGAGGTAATTCACCTCCCCACCCCCCAGGCGCCGTACCCGCTAGGAGGTATTCACCTCCCCGCCATGCGGGGAGGTCGGGCCTGCGCGAAGCGCACGCCCGGGTGGGGAAGTCTCACTACCCAAGTCCGTATAATTCCAACGTTCGGTGACTTTGGCGGAGGGGAAACACCCGTTCCCTTTCCGAACACGGAAGTTAAGCCCTCCAGCGCCGATGGTACTGTCGGGGTAACCCGATGGGAGAGTAGGTCGTTGCCGAGCG
>Ga0070697_100000556_pt1 | contig 28078 bp, 19 predicted proteins | sample KBSK1501metaG_FD_65475 | JGI IMG/M metagenome (GOLD analysis project Ga0070697, IMG submission 65475) | Corn, switchgrass and miscanthus rhizosphere microbial communities from Kellogg Biological Station, Michigan, USA - KBS K1-50-1 metaG | ecosystem: Host-associated > Plants > Roots >...
TTCCGTTGGTATTGCTCAGTCCAAATTACGCTGTTTTTTTGAACATCAACCAGTTCCAGGCTGAGCGTTAACTGGTCGCCGCGTTGCGCCACTATGCCGTTCAAGATCGCTTGGACATTCAGCTCCTTGGCAATCGTCTGTAAATCTGTATCTTTACCTTTGTAACGAAAGACTGCTGAACGTGGTTTGACATCCAAACTCGATAAGTTGGACAAACTCTTGATGAGCGTTTCAGTCATACCGTCAGAAAGATATTCAACGTCTGCATTTCGGCTTTCATTGACAAACGGCATCACGGCGATTGATTTGATTGCGACTTCGCTTTTCCCTGACCGCAGATAAAGACCGAGACCGATAACGCCCGCAACAAGTGTCAGAACCGCGACTCCTGCAGCGATTTTGTGTTTCCTGATTCCTGAGACGACGTACTCGGCGCTCGACGTCGTGTTAGGTCGCTCAGCGATTGTGTCGCCGGCATCAGACTGAGTTCGCCGTATACTCACTCGCGACGCGCTGCCACTCGTAGTTCGCAAGTTGGGTGCGACCGTGCGCTCGATCTCGGCATCAACGTCCAGCTTGCGGCGCAAATTGCGTAAGTCGATCAGCAAGTCCTTCGCAGTTTGGTAGCGTTCGTCTTTCTCTTTCGCCAGACACTTGGTGACGATCTCTTCGAGGCGTTCAGGGACGCCTTCAACTTGTTGGGACAGAGGCGTCGGTTCGGCTTCCTGAATGGCGATGATTTGCCGGTGAATGTCTTTCCCCGGAAAAGGAACACAGCCGGCGATCATTTCGTAGAGTACGACCCCAAAGCTCCAGATGTCAGTGCGATGATCCACACCCTTACCAACCGATTGCTCCGGCGACATGTAGCTGACTGTTCCCATTACCAGTCCGGGTTCAGTGTGTACCAGGACTTTCGTGCCGGCTTGCGAGTCGATTTGTTTGTCCGATGATGGTGCAGAGGGCTTCGCGAGTCCAAAGTCGAGTACTTTTACGATGTGATCCTTGCGGACCATCACATTCTCAGGCTTGAGATCCCGATGCGTCACGCCAGCCTCATGGGCAGCATTCAAGGCAGTAACGATCTGAATAGCTACATCCAAAACCTCGACCAACTTCAACCGCCGGTTTGAAACGTGCTGCCGCAGCGTTACGCCATCCACGTACTCAGTGGCCATGAAGGATGCTGACTCGGCCTGGCCAAATTCGTAAACAGTGAGAATATTCGGGTGGTTTAGATTTGAAACAGTACGGGCTTCCTGGGTAAAGCGCTGCAGTCTATCTCTATCTCGAGCGACCTCTGAAGGCAGGATCTTGAGGGCCACCGTGCGACCAAGTTCAGAAGTATCCTGAGCCAGATAGACCTCACCCATCCCACCCGCGCCGATCTTGGAGACGATGCGGTAATGCGAGAGTTCGGTATTTGCTAACAGTTCTTTATTCATCAACGCTCAAATTCATTCCGGCAGGTTCATCCGTTTCAACATTTCCTTGAAGCGCGGCTCGGAGCGCAACTCGTCAAGCTCCGGGGCGACCGCATACGAATTGGCGGTTTCGGCTCGGCTCGACATGTGCTTTTCAAGGTAGTTCAATGCTTCCTCTTTATCACCAAGCCCAATGTAAATAAGTGCAAGATCATAACTCTGAACATAACCCCGGGTTGATCCCTGCTTTAACTCGCCGAGCAGCTTCAGGGCTTCATCGCGCTGGCCGGATTTCGCCAGCCATAGTCCCAGGAATCCCTTTGCCGAAGAAGTATTATTCAGTTGGATGGATGAGCGCGTTTCGGCTATGGCTTCCGGATACATACCCTTTGAGCCATATGCCCAACCCAAAGCCCGGTGAGTGTAAGCAAAATTTGGGTTACTAACGAGAGTGCGCTTGTATTGTGCAATTGCCTCATCATACCTGCGCGCGAAGACCAGCGTATCACCGAGATTCGTACCGATGATTGGCGAAAGCGGGTCAAGTTCCTCGGCACTCCTCAACTCGACCAGACTATCGTCGAACCGTTTTATATAGACGAGGTCGGCACCTAACCAATGATGGGCGGTTGCGTAATTCGGTTTGAGTTCGATAGCGCGGCGATACTCCTTTTCCGAGCCATCCCGATCCCATTCATAATTGGAAAGATAGAACCCGAGAGGGGTGTGTGCTTCTGCCAGCGAGTCGTCAATCGCTAAGGCCCGCAGAGCCGCCGCCTTCGCCTGAGGCATGCTGTCGGTTGCCGCTGCGACGTCGTAACTCGAAAAGAGAACGTATGTTTCCGCCAAACCTGAATAGGCGAGAGCATAATTCGGGTCCTTCTCAATTGCCTGCCGATAAAGCTCAGCAGCTTGCTTAAGGGATTCGCCGGTTCGTTTATTCCAGTAGAACTTTCCTTTCAAATAAAGCTGATAGGCTTCCGGGTTCGTGGTGTTACGTTTCGCCATCATCTTCTGCTGCTCGGTCCCGGACAGCTTCAAACGGAGTCGCTCTGAGATCTGCCGAGAGATTTCCTGCTGCATCATGAGAGCGTCGGACACTTTGTGGTTGAAGCGATCGCCCCAAAGTTGCTTGTTGTCTCTCACGTCGACCAACTCCACACTGATCGTCACGTCGTCTCCGGTTTGTAAGAACCTGCCGCTGAGCACCGCGCGCACGCCAAGTTCTTTGCCTACAGCCAGCGGATCTTTCTGGGTGCCTTTGTAATGAAATACTGTGCCGCGAGGACTCACTCGAAGGTTGGGCAATTGGGCCAGATTGTTGATGATGCTTTCGGTGACGCCATCCGACAGCCACTCGACACTTGCGTCGTGGTTCTGATTTTCAAAAGGCAAGACCGCGATCGATTCGATTGCGACTTCGGTATTGCGCGCGTGCAAATAAGCGGCGAGACTAACGCCGCCAATAATCAGCGTCACGACAGCAATGACGGCGACGAGCTTGTGCCGTTTGATTCCTGAAACGATGTATTCGGCGCTGGAGGCCTCAGATTTTATTGAGGCAGGCTGGGTGCTTGCCGCCGAAACCGATCGCGTTTCCGCATCACCAGGTCGCTGACTCGATTCCTCTATGGAAGCCGAGACGGTCGCGTCGAGCGGAGCTGCGCCTTCCATTTCGCGGCGCAGACCCTTCAATTCAATTGCGACCTCTTTAATTGACTGGTAGCGCTCGTCGGCGTCTTTTGCGAGACACCGACGTACGATCCGCTGCAGTTCCGCAGGGGCCGACGGATTGAGGTCCGCGAGTGGCGGCGCTGGTTCGTACACGACCATGTGCAACGACTTGATAACTGACTCGCCTTCGAAGGGCTTCTTGCCGGTGGCTGCTTCGAACAGAATGCAGCCGAACGAGAAGATGTCAGAGCGCTGATCGATCTCTTTGGTCTTTCCCTGTGCTTGCTCTGGTGACATGTAACCGAACGTACCCATCACTGCTCCAGGCGTCGAATGTTGCGGCATTACTGCTGTCGCCACCTCACTGGAATCACCGCCTGTCATTGGCTGCTGCTCGATCAGTTTAGCGAGCCCAAAGTCGAGAATCTTCGCGTGACTGTCCTGCGTGATCATTATGTTGTCCGGCTTCAGATCGCGATGGACGATTCCGGCAGCATGGGCTTTAGCTAATCCTTCCGCGACATGCTGAAGGTATCGCAACAGCTTTCTTAAATCGGGTTGCTGCTGATGAATCTTCTCGCGCAGCGTGGCACCATCGATAAACTCCATGGCGATGAAGTTCACGCCGTCAGCCTCACCGATTTCATGAATGGTGGCGATGTTCGGATGATTGAGCGCCGCCGCGGCCTTCGCTTCCTGCACGAAACGGCGCATGCGGTCCTGGTTTGCTGCGAGGTCAGCGGGGAGGATTTTCAGCGCGACTTTGCGATCAAGTTTTGTGTCCTGGGCCAGATAGACCTCACCCATTCCGCCAGCACCTATCTTCGAGACGATGCGGTAATGCGACAGAGTGGTGTTGGCTGCCAGTTGTTTATTCATCTTCACCAATTCTGGGCGCACCCTCGCGACCGAGCACTGAATCCTGGGCCAGGTACACCTCACCCATTGCGCCAGCGCCCAGGTGGGAGCGGACATCGTACCGTCCGAGTTTTGTGCCGGAAGCAATCGTCACTTCTGGGGGTGCGGGAGTGCGAATCAGTGCCGAAGCTGCAAATGAATAAAGCGCCTCATTCTACTCGCATTAGCTGGCGTAGGCTAGACCGTCAGGGAGGGCCTCCTGACCGCATAAGTCGGGCGAGTTCCGTCCGTTCATAATAAATTCCGCTGTTCTTATCAGGAGGGCGACGGAAGAGGATTGAGGAAACCCAACAAACTCAAAATGACTTTCTGGTTGATGCCATTGTCGCCTATATTCTGTCTTGTGTGCCCTTCATGAGTTATGGACGCACCTGATGCTTGTCGGATCGAGGTGATCGTATGAAGTCTCTTGCAGTTATTGGTGGAGTTGGACTGTCCATTGTGTTCACAGTAATTGCCGTAACCTGCACAGGAAAAGAGCCGAATAGAAATCTCACGCCTTCCTCTTCAACAGGTTCGCCGATGCCGGGTACAACCAGTCTTCCGTCGTCCGCAACATCAGGTAATCTTCCACTGCGCACTTTGCGTGACGTTCCGTTAAGCGGCGGCGTGACGCGTTTTGATTATCAGAGCTTTGACGAAGCAACCGGGCGACTCTACATTGCCCATCTCGGCGATGGCGTTCTGACGGTCTTTGACGCAAATAAAGAAATGATCGGCGACATCAAGGGTCTGCCGCGCGTCCACGGCGTCACTGCCGTTCCGGAGCTTCACCGTATCTAGGCTTCAGCCACAGGCTCGAATGAATTGGCAGTCATCGACGACAACACTTTGCAGATCATAGCGCGCGTACCTGCTGGAGATTATCCTGACGGCATCGCGTATGCGAGTAAGGCGAAGAAGCTGTATGTATCAGATTTGCATAGCAAGACAGATACGGTGATTGATGCAAACACCAATCAACGGCTTGCGACGATTCCTCTTGGCGGAGGAGCGGGAAACACGCAGTATGATTCGGCCTCGGAGCGTGTCTTCGTCACCGTGCATGGGCAAAATCAGATTGCCGAGATCGATCCGAATAAGGATCAGGTAATCGGACGCTATCCACTGGGCGGATGCAGCGAACCGCATGGACTCTTGATCGATAGTGAACACCGGCTGGCATTTGTGGCTTGTGAAGACAACGCGAAGCTCGCGGTTTTTGATCTGGAAACGAGGAAGATGACGGCTATTCAGGCTGTTGGCGCTGATCCCGACGTGCTCGCTTTTGACAAGAGCTTTGGTCGTCTTTACGTTTCCGCCGAGAGTGGCATCATCTCGATTCTCGACGGGCGTGGCCGCAAACTGGAGAAAGTGGCGAGGGATTCTTTGCTCCCAACGCACACAGCGTGTCCGTTGACAGCCGCACTCATCGCGTTTATTTCCCATTGCAGAACGTTGGCGGAAAGCCAGTCCTTAGAATCGCAGTGCCCTCTGATAAGCAGCTATGACCAACGGATGGAGGCGTTTCGATAACGGATTCGAACGTTTCAGGGCGCGTTTGATTGTTGCGCTCAGCATCACTTTGCTCGGCGCCATCGCTCAAGCACAGCAGTTTCCAACAGCGGATAACCTTCAGCAATCTACCCGGGCGAAGCCCATTCAGTCGCCTCCGCAAAGCACGGACTCGCGACGAATTCAAGCGGTTCCAACCTCCGATACCATCAAGATAGACGGTCTTCTCGATGAATCTGCCTGGTCGTTGGCCCCACCGGCGACTGATTTCCTCCAGCAGGAGCCCACCGAAGGCGCATCTGCTTCCGAACGTACGGAAGTACGAGTGCTCTTCGATGATAGGAATATTTATTTTGGTATCCGTGCTTTCGACGATGCCGCGCAGATCAACGCCCGCGAGCTTGTACGCGACGCAAGTTTTTCAAACGACGACAAGATAGAAATTCTCCTGGACACCTATAACGATAAGCGAAATGCCTTTCGGTTCGCGGTCAACCCACTGGGCACACAACAGGATGCCCTGATTACAGATGAGGGTCGCGATGTAAATCTTTCCTGGGATGCCTCGTGGCTATCTTCCGGTAAGATCGATCAAACCGGATGGACCGTCGAGATCGCAATCCCCCTGACAACGTTGCGTTTCAAGGAAGGCGAGGATACGTGGGGCTTTAACTCGGCTCGGATCATCAGACGGAAGAACGAGGAAGACTTGTGGACCAGTTGGCAGCGGTCTTTCGGGCTTGAACGAGTGTCACAGGCTGGCGAACTTGTCGGGGTCGGAAAGATCAAGCGCCGTCGGCTCTATGAGGTTAAGCCTTACGTCACAGGGGGATGGCGCGAGGGAGTGCCGCAAGTTGGCGCGCCCGGTTTTGACTCGGGGATTCAAGGAAAAATAGGACTCGAGGTTGTCAAGGTTGGCATCACGCCTTCGGTTACGGCCGAGTTCACGGCGAACCCCGACTTCGGTCAGGCCGAAGTGGACAATCAAGTAGTTAATCTCTCTCGCTTTTCAGTTTTCTTCCCGGAAAAACGCGATTTCTTCTTGGAGAATTCCGGCATTTTTCTTTTTGGAAGAGCCGAAGCTAACCAACTGTTCTTTACGCGCCGAATTGGACTCACAGAGCGCGGAGCGCCCGTGCCGATCGACTACGGCGCAAAGATCACCGGCAAAGTCGGGCGGTACAATATCGGTTTTCTTGAGGTCCAAACTCGGAAACTGGGCGACGCCAGTACTCCTTTTCACGTGCCGCGAGCCGAGTTCACTGTTGCTCGTGTTAAGCGCGACATCTTTGAGCGCTCATCGATTGGCGCCATGTTCGTCAATCGCCAGGGCGCAATCTCAGCTAGCGGAACTCGTTACAATCGAGCGGCAGGAGTCGATGCCGAATTTAACGTAACCGATCATTATCAAATCAGGGCCTTCCTGATGGGCACGGCAACGCCGGGCGTGCGTTCGAGTTTTCATTCTGGTCGCATTGATTCCCGCTTCGAAAATGACTTGTTTCGTTTCATCACGGTTTACGAAGATATTGGCAGCAATTTCAATCCGGAGGTTGGCTTTGTTGAACGCAATGGCATCCGACAATACTTCGGGCAAGTGGCTTACAAGCCTCGTCCGAAGTTCATTCCTTATGTCCGGCAGATGGAGTTTGAGACGCAGCTTGAATACTACGAAGATCGCTCTGGCCACTTGTCAACAAGACAGACGGAACTGTCCTGGTTCACGGAATTTAAGAATTCCTCGAGCTTCTTTTATCGCCCGATCGAAGATGTCACCGATGTCCTGAAGGAGCCCTTCGAGATCAGACCGGGCATCGTGATCCCGGCGGGTAGTTATCATTTCAATCGTCCGCGAATTGAAGTCGCATCTGATCGCAGTAAGCGAATTGGATTAAATGGACGATACAAGTGGGGTGATTTCTATTCTGGTAAACGAGATGAGATTTCAGGAGGAATAACCTTCAGGCCGAACGCCCATTTACTTTTCGATTTCTCCGACAACTTCAATAAGGTGAAATTGGCCCAGGGTAATTTCACGACCAACCTTTTGATCGGCAGAGTCAATTACAACCTTTCAAGAAAGCTACTCACGTCGGCCCTGATGCAATTGAATTCGGCTGCGCGCATTTCGGCTTTCAATTTGAGACTCCGTTACATCTATCGTCCGAACAGTGACTTCTTCATCATTTACAACCAGACGAGTGGTGCAGGTCTGGAAAGACCTTCGTACAGTTTGCAGATAAAGCTAACGCGGGATTTTACGTTCTAGTAGTAAATATATAGCATGAGTTTGACGGGCGTTCGACCGTCGCATAATTGCAGTTTTCTAAAAGTCGGAAGGAGGGAGCTTTGAAATATAGAGGATACTTGTATGTAGGGCTTGCCACCACTCTGAACATCGTGCTTTACGCTCTGACATTCGGACACTATCTGTGGCTCGAGGGAAGAGTGCGCGGAGGTGTCTTCAAGAATTGGGGTCGGCGATTTAGTTACCGACCCCAAAGCTTTGTTCAGCCTCGTACAGAGGAAGAAATCGTCGAACTCGTCAAAAACTCGCGCCAAGTTAGGTTCTTTGGTTCTGCGCATTCCTTCAACGATGGAATAGTAGTGGACAACACTCTCGTGTCATTGGACAAATACAGCGGCGTTATTTGGAAAGATCTGGAAAAACAGCAAATGGCTTTCAAAGGAGGGACACGGGTGCGAGACGTGGTCCGGTTCTTACTGGACGACGGTCTCGCCTTCAAGGCGCTGCCTTCTCATGATGCGCAGAGCATCGCCGGGATTCTGTCCACGGACGTACACGGGACAAGTGGAAAGGATTGGGATTGGGGGTTTGTCAGCCAAGCGGTCGTCAGTCTTAAGGTGGTTGACGGTCAGGGAGTGGTCCACGAATGTCAGCCCACCGATGATCTTTTCAAAGCGGCAATCGGAGGTGTCGGGGCAGTCGGAATAATCACCGAAGTGGTGGTGCAGGCCGTTAACCGTTTCAATGTTGAGCAGAAATTCGAGGTATCTGATCTATCTTTCGTCGAGAGCAACTTTGATCGCTTGTTGAAAGAGAACGAACACCTCAGTCTCTACCTCTTTCCGTTCACTCAAAAATGCCAAATCAGCACCTGGAACAGCACGACAAAGCCGAAATCTTTTCTCGGACCGTTTCAGGAATTCGTGAGTATCTCAGTGGACGCCTTGCTCGCGGCGTGGTTCGGAAACCTGATGGCGTATCTTGGCTGGTTGCCCAAATTATCCACCAGGACGCACGGTATAAAAAAAGGAACCGATCTGGTAATGGAAAGTAACAAGGCTTTCAACCGGACGATCTATCATCTGCACCAGGAGTTGGAGTTTACAGTGCCATTCGAGGATACCTTTGAAATGTGCCGGCGCTTCACGGCGCTCTATGAAAAGATGTATTCAGAGGGGCTTCCCTACGTGCTTTTCGAGGTGCGATTCACTCCGGCGAACCATACGCGCACACTGATTGGTGCTGGGCGCGAACGCACGTCTACGTGGATTGATCTGGTCTGTAACGATTCTCATGGATTCGAAAAGTATTACGACGCCGCCGAAGAATTAATTAAGCAGGTCGGGGCTCGCCCTCATCTCGGGAAGTTCTGTCAAACTTTACACAAAGATGATCTGAAGAAAATACATGGGGAACACTTTGAGAGGTTTCTTCAGGTGGCGCAGGAATACGATCCGGAGAAAAAGTTTGTCAACGAATTCACGCGGCGTATCTTCTGGGACTAAGTAGAGCTATGGTCAAAGGAGCCGCGACTTCACGTTTTAGGACCCAAGTAATCCACCGTTTCCCAGATAACCTCAGCGTGTGGGTAGCAACCTCTCGATCTGGATAGGAGACGCCTCATGAGCGAATCTCAAACAGCGCCAATCGTATTGGTCCACGGAATTTTTGGCTTTAGTCAGTTGCCTGTGGGCAGCGCGAAAATTGCGGATTATTTCCGACTCATCCCTGATGCTCTACGAATGGATGGTCACGTGGTTCCCATCCCTCCCAGACTGAATCCGGCGGGCAGCATCGTGGAACGCGCGCAGGACCTGAAGAATTATCTGCAAACTCAGACTGAGATCTTTGATAAGAAGGTCCACATCGTTGCACACAGTTTGGGTGGACTGGATGCACGGCACATGATTTCGAAGATGGGCATGGCGGATCGGGTGTTGTCGTTGACTACTATTGGCACGCCACACCACGGCACCCCAATAGCGGACATTGTTAACGGGCACACAGATCCGGCTATGGATCAATTTCTGGAACACCTGGGAATCGATATCAAGGCAATTGCCGATCTGACTACGGGCGCCTGCCAGCAGTTCAACCTTGACGTTCCTGATTCCCCCGGCATTGCCTATTTCTCAATTGCAGGCCAATTTGAACCGCCTCGGATTCTCAAAAGACCACTCGGCCTTTTGGGACATACTCACGACATTGTCCGGATAAGCGAGAAAAGTAATGATGGACTTGTATCAGTTAAGTCGGCGACTTTTGCCGAACGGCCCGAGAGTTGGCTTTCGTTAGGCGTGTGGGAGGCAAATCATTTTCGTCTTATTAACTGGGGAACAGACATTTTGCTATCGCTGTCTGAATTGACTGACCACACGATTGTAGAAAAATACCGAACGTTGGCAACTCGGGTAAAAGAGCTCGTGGGATGAAGCTAACACGCCTGATCCAAACCTGGTTGAAATTCTTTTATTCGAAGACCCGCTTTAACATAGATTCCCCGGGGCTGGTCGCCTTGTTTCGTCTTTGGTTGGTCTCCTTTTTCAGAAAAAATTACTTTGGATACTCACAGTCTGATTCGCTATCGCTAATCCGCGCGCTTCAAGGTACGGAAAGTGTTACTTTAGTTCCGCAATGATTTTGTCCCCAATGCGCAGTGACAGTGTTGAGATTGTCAGCGAGGGATTTACTCCGAGCGCCGTAGGAATGATTGATGCGTCAGCGATATAGAGTCCTTCGTAGAATGGTTGCGCTCCGGTCTTTGTTTTGTCAAAGACATGCCCAAACTCATCAACGACACCTTCTGCGGCTGACTTTGCCATGCGGCAGCCACCAAGCGGGTGACTAACCGCGATAGAATCCGCACCTGCGGCTTTAGCGGTTGCGGTCAGGAATGGGTTAAAGAATTCAAAAGTTGTACCGTCGGGTCGAAGCTTCGCTGCTAGTTGCTTAAGCGAACCGAGAATGCTTACGTACACTGGATCTTCCCAGAACTTCTTGCCTCCAGGTTTCGAGATTCTCAAGGGGGTCTCGCCGCTTTTGCCAAGCCGGAACTCGCCCAAAGAAGATTCTCGGCCCATCGCCACCACGCAGCTCACATTTGAAATACGCTCCTCTTCTGATTTGAAGAAGTCCGCCCGTTCGCGGTTGTTCCGCGAAATCTCTTTAATTAACTGCAGAATGCGCTTCGTCCCGTATCGCCAGATGGCTCGGAGAAGAAAGCCTCCGCCTGCACCGTCGTCTACAAGCTTCTGCATCAGCGGCAGGCCTTCGCCGAAGACTGATGCCATCGCCGGCGGAATACCCTGGTCTTCAAGAGTGTGGAACAGTTCTGTGTTCGGTGGGGTTGTAGAGTCTTTACCGTCTGGTCCGGTGCCGATCACGGTATTGTAATGCGCGAATGAAGTTGTGACGGGTCCCCGGATCAGACTGGCACGCTCTTTGGTTTTTTCCAGAAAGGCAAGATAGTCGCCATTCGTGGAAAAGCCCACTCCCACTTTGTCGCTCAGGTTTGGAAGAGTTTGTCGTTCTTTGGATCGCAACATGATTTCGTTGGTTCCCAGACATCCAGCAGACACAATCACCTTATCAGTAGTCACAGTCTTCTTGTCGAAGCTGGAGGGATCATCGTAATGACGCTGGATGAACTGGATCTCATAGCCGCCATCAGGTAGCGCGCGAATCACATCAACCTCGCACAATGGTTCAATCTTGAGGTTAGTAAACAACGGGGGCGTCTTATCCGGTTTACCGAGAGTGGCGATCATCAACTGTTTGTTGAGCGTGTGCCGGGCACCCGGCAAACAACCGACGTTACAGCGGCTTTGCCGCTCGCAATAGTTCGGGGCCTTTAGAGCTGGGTAGTTCGTTGGCATGGGGTCACCCGTGCTGAAGGGGCCCTCTTCGGGCGTCAAATCGTTGATCGCCAGATCGACAAGGCCATAATCGGTCGTCAATTCTCCAACCGCCGTCTGAAAAACGCGTGCGCGATCCAGCCAGAGATCGTTGGCGCGATCTTTGGCGTCTACCGGTTTATCTGCGGGCTTAACAATGCGTTTGACGCCGCGCAGGTTGGTAGGATTATTAGGATCTCCATTGACCGACCAATGTGGCGCAAGGCGAGCTGTACGGGCGGCGATGTTGCTGAGGCCGATGTTTACTTTTGTATCCTTATCCGGGGCTTCGTTGCCTTTGAACGGCGTGTGGTTCGGTCCGCGGACCTTGAGAGCAGAGACTACGCTGAAACTTATAGCGTGTCGTGCAAAGTTGAAATAATCTTCGCGTTCTGCGTTAGACCAGGATATCGGCCAGCGCGAGTCTTTGAAGATGAAGTCCGGCGGCTGGATAGTAATGTTTGAGTAAACTAACGAACCACCGCCGACGCCGCTGGCCCGAATGACCGTCACGCCGTCTGACTTCCGTCCGAAGAGACCCAGGAAACCCTTCGTTCCCATAATTGTTAGATCAAACAGAGCGTCTTCGTTGCGAAGGCTTTTGAATAAACGGGTAAAAATATTCTCATCTTTCGTTCGACGGAAGCAGCGGCTGAAGATATCGAGGAAGCCCCGAAAACCGTTATTTGAAGACCAATACTGCACCGGCTGTTTCTTTTCTTTCAGGAAATCAGCTGCGTGGACCTCTTTGTCCTGCACCGTGCTGTGAGGCGTCGTCCACCAGGTGCCGCGCTCGAGCATGAGGATGTCCTCGCCCTTATTACGATCCTTGAAAGCCTGCGCCAGGGGAATGCCAGTCATGGTGCCACCGAAACCTGTGCCGATGATAACTACTGTGTGATCGCGCTTTGTTGTTTGTGACATGTTGTAAGCCTCCAAAGTATCTTGAGTTGAGGGAGGAACCTGATTCAACTCCCAGTTTCCCGTGCTACGGTGATTCTGACTAAATCGATTTAGCCCGTTCAACGCCTCGCCTCCGGCGGCCAGTCGGAGGCAGCAACCTTCTGGCGAATCGCATACTGGCCTGTTGGAATTTGTTGAGCGGCGTCCTTTTCGTTAGTGGTTTCGGCAGCCTCTTTGTAGAAATCCTGCCAATACTTTGCAGCCTGCCAGATCGCTTCCGGGCAACTGGTAGCCGACGCCAGTCCCGGCGTCAGCTCGATTCCGGCTATCCCGTACACGGTCTCGACAAAGGCAGCACTCGGGAGTCCCAGACCGTCAGCTAACGGGTTGGACGCTTTGCCGGCAATCCAGATGTAACTCAACCATGGGAGCATCAAGCTCGGTAGATCAATGATGCCTCGCTGGGCCGGCTTCTTCGTTTCGGGATCGCCGCACACCTGGGTGGCGAGATCAAAGATCATCTTGGTATCACTCGTGAAACGAATCACCGCGATGTTGGGGAAGCGCGCCGGGTCGTCATAGTCCGCGATGTTGCAAGTCTGCACGCCATTTCGCTGGGCGAGGTCCGAAGCTTCGCCACGGAGTTCCAGCGGCACGGCCAGAAACGTCTGGTTAGCCATGAGCAGTCCGGCCAGCGACCAGCAGCTTGGCTTCAAATCGGCACGGGCATGTGACTGGGCCACGCGAATTCGGAAATGTGAGATGGCTGCCCCACCGAGCAGCAGCACGCCGTCTTTAGCGCCCACCCGTTTCAGCCAGGCGCTATTGGTTTCTTTTGGTTTGGCCGGGATCTCATCTAAGGATACGTTCGGTGAGACTGCGTTTGATTGGCGAATGGAGATCACGAGCTTGCTCCTTTAAATTAGTTCGATTGGCCCATTACCGATGATTTGTGATTGCAGGGACATTCCGTTCTTGACGATGGGCCAGAATTTCACAAGCATCGAGGCCCGCTGCGCGCTTGGCGCGCTGAACTCGAGCGTCAGAAAGTGATTTCGCTTTATCGAGAATTCCGGCTGAGACATTACTGAGCCGAAGACTTGCGGCGCCGCTTTATAGTTGCCGCCGCCGCCGGGCACGAGTTGCAGCGGCGAAGAGATAACTTCATAGAGCTTGGTGCCCAATTCAGGCCGCAAAGTGGCGACGGCGAGCCGGCCAAAGTGAACGTCGCCAGTAAGGATAACGATCGAATGTTGAGCCTCGTGAAGATACTTCGTGAGTTGCTCATACTGCTTTTTGAAATCCGGCAAGCCATAATCCTTAATGCTTCCAGCGCTCTCAAAAAATGGTTGGCCGACCACCAGAACCCCGGGTCCCCGCAGATTAGCCGCCCAGTTTCCGATATCTTCCAATGCGGGTTGCGGCATGAGATCGCCGCCTCCCCCGCCGCCTGAGCCTCGATTGAAGCGTGTCTCGGCAATGCAGAACGAGAGGGGTTCAACTTTGAACTTAACAGGGAAGCCCGGCGTGGTCTGAAAGATTTTGTACAACTCGTGTGCGATCCCCCACCACTCCTGGCGCCCTTTTTTCGTTGTGGTAAAGAGCGGCACATTCAATCCTATGTCTGGCGCATTGTTCCAATACTCATGATCGTCCGAGCTAAAGAAGTTGGCGTTGTGTTTAAGTAGCTGTCCAAAGCCCCCCACAGAATTGGATTGGGTCCAGGTGTCGGCATAGACCTTAAACGATCTGGCCTCAAGCCAGTCTTTGCCGTGAAAAGGGTTGAGAAAGTCCTGGAAAGGATTATCCAAATAGACCTGATCACCGCACAAGAACTTCACATCGGGCCGCGCGTCCGAAGGCAACTGCATATAGGTTTGACCGACAGCACCTGTCTTGTCCTCGCGTCCGTAATAGCAGGAACCCAGGAGAACCGTGAAAGGACGCTCGCCCGCAGGCGGTAGTCGATAAGGAATGGTGGTTATGCTGCCGTCTGCTTTTATGATGCCGCCGACTCGCAATGCCAACGAATACTTCTTTCGCGGCAACAGATCATTCAGTGTTACGCGCTGGTAGCGAATACGGTTCTTCCCATCGGCAGTGGAAAAATCGCTCCACCCGGCATTCAGCGGCAATTGATTCGATCCGTAATCGAGCACAGTCGCTGCCGGATCAAAGTTGTCATTGATCGCGGCGACCCAGACAGTCGCTTGATTCGCGTAAACCTCGTTGGGAATTACCAGAAACGCCATAATAACGACTGACTGCTACGTCGTTGCTTCAAAAACCATTGGTGAATTCTTCTAGTAGCTCGACTTCAGTATTCAACTGGTGAAGGTTAGAGCGGCTGCCTTGGCGACCTATGCTTCGCATAAAGTCTCCGATTGCACTTTCCGAAGCGAATGTGACAGTACCGTTGTCAGCAGCCGCTTATTTCAAGCCCGTGCGATCCATTGATTTCCACTAACAAAAGTAGTGAAGCCCCAATACGTTTTTTAGGCCGGCGTTATCGTGACCGGCCCTTCGATCAAGATTGGTGGCTTGCCTAAACTGGGCACACCAATAGGAAAAACATCAAGAGTGCCGTCCGGCTTAATACGAAGCCGTAAGAAGTTTTTGTAGTCCTTGATACGAAGAGATGAGAAGGCTTCGTTGTGATGATGCCGCCAGAGATTTAGCGAGAGCAAGAGATATATGCCCATAATAAAGGACCCGATTAAGTGTCCCCCGACATACAGCATACTCACGCGACACAGGGCTATCTTCCAATTGGCCAGGCTCTCAGCGTTCGTCACCTTGCAAAACTCATTCGCGCGATCTGCTACCCAAAGGGTTGCGAATATGTAAGAACTTCCGTGAACTAAGGCACCCCATGCCAAGCGAAAAAAGCGACCGCCTTCAGTGAAATAATAGAAGCCAACGTAGATCGCGAGTATCAGCGCCAGCCTCGCAGTTGATTGTGTGAAAAGGCCGAACAAATAGTTCGTGTCCCATTCGACATGTGTTAGTCGCCAACCCAGCAGCACAAAGAGCGCTCCGGTTAGGATTCCGAACCAGGGGTTAATGAAAGGAAATAGAAGATTCTTGAATGTCAGCCAAAAACAAGTCGATGGTTTGGGGAATTGAGTTTCTTTCTTTAGCTTGAAAACATTGTCGTAGACAGTAACCTCGGCAACATTATTAAAATGCGTCGCGTGAAGGAACGCGCCGCCGCCGCCCGACACTATCTTCTGCTGGTTTTGGTCGGTAGCATGTTCGTGCCGCCGGTAATGGTGCAGATCGCCAGACAGAGTTAGATTGGCAGTTACTTTCTTTTGCCCGAGTACCCATTTGCCTAACAAAAACCCAAGGTTGTTCATGAGTGTCGGATCGTTTTGCATCTTTCCATAAAGCCAATCTGGTTCCGGTATACATACAATTAATCGATCGCCATCACTCATCTGGTCGACGATTGAGCGGAAGTACTCTACCTGTGGACGATCGAGATCATTTTCCAGTTGCGTATCAACGGCCCATAGCCACCAGCGATAAGGTAATTTTAGTGCAAAATAACTTCGCTTCTGTTTCGTGCCCCAACTGCCTATACGTCGTTGCTGAGTAAATTGCCGTAAAAAACTGATAAGTCCGTCGTACCAATCGTGGTTGCCAGGAATAGCATATAAATCCCACTGGGCGGGTTGATCTTCATTTGGAAGAGGTGACGCAGATTCAAAAGGGCCCACCAGTCGCTCTTGATATTCCTTTTTGCTGGCAAAGGGATAAATCTCATCGCCGCCCAACAAAAGAAACTTTCCCCGCCGCAGTGTTTCGTTTGCGAGCTGAATGGCTGGCTGGCTGACAAGGCTCGCCATATGAAACGTGGAATCCCAACCGTCGCCCGTGTCCGCCATGTAATCGAACCAGAAATCGCCGGATACGTCGGTGCTATAGTCTTTTGGTTGTTCTAACTTTTCAACGGCAAGCGCTTGTTCCCGACGGGTGTCAAAGCGCGTGCCGATCAAATCAGATACAAGGACCTGAATCCCCGTATTCATCAATTGACGAGGATCGTACCATCCGACCATTGATCTCTTTATGGGTGGGGTATTCATCGCACGATTCCTTTAGCTTCGACTGATAAGAGTTTACGAGAGATGATGAAACACGCCTGTCTCGATGTTCTTGAGACTGGGCCTCCTCAACCCCAAAAAACCTAGTTGTTTTGAAAGCAACCTCTCAGACTGATTTAGCGAGTGTGCAAGGAACTTAGTAGTCTCGTGAGAAGTCCTGAATTCAAACGGCGAGACAATATTCCGGGTGCAGAGAAAAGTCAATTATTTCCTACGGTGGCCTAGAAATCCTTACTATTAGAGCCTGATTCTCTTTATTGGGGACTGGAGCGGTCGGCTAGTCTGAAGCGTATACTCCGTGAAGTCCCGCTTCCACGTATGCTTATCTGAGGCCCAGGGAGAATCGTAATGACGGCATTATCCAAACCACAATCGACAACTATGATTCTCTGGGCCGTTGCCTGGGCAGCAGCGCTGATTGTGTCTGCGATCTTACTGAACGGTAATCCGATTAAAGATTGGATTCAGTCGGCGACAACTGGCTGTGGCCGAAAATCACAAGAAAGATGCGGTTTGTTTACAGTGAAGTTGCAACAGCTTCTCGGGAGTTGGGAAGCGATCCAACTAGTATTACCTGACGGCCTCGATTGTGGGACTCTTCAAGACTCCAGAGGCAATTCGACTGTAAACAAGCTACCTTGACCCGGCGTGCTCTCAACGTCGATCTTCCCTCCGTGAGATTCAACAATCCAGGCTGCGATTGCCAGTCCCAGTCCCGCGCCTCCGAGCGCACGAGAACGAGCCTTGTCCACGCGAAAGAAGCGATCGAAGACGTGGGCTTGATCAGCTTGAGAGATTCCAATGCCTGTGTCTCTCACGGAGATCCGGGCACTTCCGTTTTGCCTCGCCAAGACGACGGAAATCTTCCCACCCTCGGCCGTGTATTTCACAGCGTTATCGAGAAGATTCAGAATCATACGCTTGAGCAGCTCGTCGTCACCGCGCAGAATTATGGATTCAGAATCGCTCTCAGTATTCAATTGAACACCTTTGCGGATCGCAAGCACTTGCGCTGCGCGGGCACAGTCTCTGACGGTCTCATTCAGAGAGAGCGGTTCCTTCAGCAAAACCATGGGCGCATCTATGGGTTGGCGAGCGAGCATGAACAAGTCTTCGACAATATGCGAGAGTCGTTCGGCTTCGTCTTGGATCAGGGACAATGACTCCTGGTATTCCGCAACCGCGCGTGGCTTACTGAGTGCCACTTCGGTTTCTCCTCGAAGCACAGCAAGCGGCGTTCGTAGTTCATGAGACGCATCGGCGATGAACCGCTGCTGCTCTTTGAAAGAAGTCTCGAGACGAGTCAGCAGATCATTGATGGTGGTGGCCAGTCGTCCCAGCTCATCTCTCGGATTGTCTATGTCGAGACGGGACGATAATCGTTCCGCCGTTATGTGTTGCGTCTGTAGATTCATGGAGGCTATCGGTGAAAGGCTCTTGCGAGCGAGGAAGTATCCTCCGGCCGAAGCCAGTAATAAGATGAGCGGAACCCCGGCGTAAAAACCGCGCCGTAAGCGACGTAGCCCTTCATCAATTACAGTCAACGGTTCGGCAACCGTTGCGAATCCGAGATCTCGATCGGATGAAAGGCGAACGATGGCGACTCGCAGACCGTTGACAGTCACCAGACTGAGGCCTCGTTGACGCGCCTGACTAAGCGCAGGTAAGGGGATTGGCAGAGCGGTTTCTGAAAGATTCCTGGTCGAGGCGATTGGTCGGCCGTTGTTGTCTATAACCTGAACATAGCGATTGGGAAAGACCAATTCCGCCAAAACGATCTGGCCGGCTTTCGCCAGCGAGTGTTCTTCTTCAAACTCCTCGACGTATGCGCTGGCAACCGTTTCCGCGGTTGAACGCAAAGACTCGTCCTGACGTTCGTAGAAAATCGCGGCGGCTGCATAGTAGACGAGGACTGCAAACGCGATGAGCGACAAAGCGAGAACGGCAGCGTACCAAAGCGTTAGTCTTGTCCGAACTGAATCAAACATAAACAGCGATCAGCCGGCCACATTACATCGAGAACATGGGCGTCATGATACTCTCGCACAGCTTAGAAGCTCCACGTAAGCGCAACCCCATACTGGCGCGCGCTGTGACTATATTGAGGCGTGATCGCAGGCCACCGCGATGCCTTGAGTGGTTCGTTCTCGTCGCCTGAATCCGATTCTTTGCGATGATGGGCCTGATAAACATATTGACCGATTCCATACCCAAGTGCGCTGCCGACCACCACGTCAGAAAGATAATGTTGGTGCCCGGTGAAGCGAGAAATGCTAACTGCAGTCGCTGCGGCGTACGCAGCTACCTGCACGGCGCGGTGATCGTGATACTCGTTGGCGATTATCGTAGCCATTGACCACGCCTGGATGCTGTGTCCAGAAGGGAACGAACTTCCGCCGTCGAAAAACTCGCTGCGGTCTTCGCCGGCCAGGGGTCGCGCGCGTTGCGTAACTGCTTTTAGCGCATGGCTGACGACTAAACCATCCACCAGAGCCTCGGCGGTAAATAACCCTGTTTCCCTGGCCCGTGAGTCGTTCGTTTTGCGACCAACTATGTAAAAGGTTGCGGCGAGCGCACCGACACCGTAAGTCGAGCCCCCGTAGCTAACAATTCGACTGGCTTTCACCTGACGATCAAATTCGGCTATCTCGTCTCCGGTGATGCGATCTGTAGTAATCAGCGCCATCGAACCTATACCGAAGGGAACCATCCATTTCGCATCCTCTCGGTGAAGATGAAACGGTGCGGTCCAGATCGCTTTTTGATCTCGCAGGACATTCTTGAAGAATTCCTTTTCAAGCGACGGCGTTGGTGATGGAGTCGGAGCGGACGGCTTGGTGGGCGTTTGCGCGTGCGCTGGAAATCCTACCGAGAATACGAAGGCGAGAAGCGTCATGCTGAAGAGACAATGCGATATTCTATTTCTTCCCATGTTACTTTCCTCCTGGTTGCAATCACCTTATTTGCTAACAACCAACACTACAAATGAACCGGGCTTCACGCTGCGCTGCGGTCTGCCGCCTGGAGTTGTCGCCGGCGTCTCAATAATCTCCGCCGCACTTAGAAATACCTTTTTGGTTTTTGGGTCGAACGCCATCGTCCGGGCACTCGGCTGCGTTTTAACCACGCCTGCATCTTCGTAATTGTCGGCAGACTTTTCGTGAAAGATGTTTAAGACACCTTCGCTGCATGAAAAGAAGATTAGGTTTGCCTGTGGATCAAAGGCCGCGTAGTCCACGCCGCGGCCGATGGGAAAGCTGGCAATCACTTTTCCGGAACCGGCGTCCATTACGACCATCTTCGGGTCGTTGCGGCAGCCGATAAACAGGCGTTTCGTCTTTGCATCGTAGGCCAAACCAGTCGGGGTTTTGGCGACGCCTATCGGGAAACGCTTCTTCACCTCGAACGACTTCGGATCAAAGGCGACAACTTCGTTTGTATCCTCGATATTGACGTATACCAGACCATCGGCGATGACTGCAGATTCTCCGTCGCCTTCAACCTTAACCGTACCAATGACGTTTCCTGTTTTGGCGTCAATCGCGGTGATGTCGTGCGAGCCATGATTGTTGGTAAAGACGCGTTTGGTTCGCGGATCATAATAAATTCCGTCTGGTCCCTTGCCGACATCGATCTTGTTAATCAACTGCAACGTGGTCGGATCGAACATCGAGACTTTGTTCTCGCGACCATTGCTGGTGAAACCATGTTTGAACTCCGCCGCGATAGCAACACCGTGAACGCCGGGAGTGTCGGCAATGGTCCCAATCAACTTGCCGTTGTCAGGATCCACAACGTCGACTTGTGTGCTATGGGAAAGATAGAGGCGGCGAGCATCGCTATCGATGGTTACGTAGTCGAAGCCGCCATTACCTGGAACCGGATAGCGCGTTTCGAGTTTGTATCCCGTGCCGCTTTGCCAAATCGTAACTGTGGCCAACATGGCAATCATTGCGTTGGTTATGTTCATGATCTCTCCAATCTTTATCTGTTTCGGTATTGCTGTCGCTTCGCCCCAGAGGGGCGAGATGTTTATAGCGTTACGGCCCTTCTTTAGTCCTAAGCTCTGTAGGAGCGCAATCGTCTTGGCTGCTTCGGCAATCGTTCCGCAGCAAGGTTTCGCTCCTAACGGAGCGAGAACACTGGATGGAAGCTCACTTCTATAAACATCTCGCTCCTCTGGAGCGAAAACAATCCTCTACTGCCCCGGCGGAGATAGTTGCAATGGCTCCCTGCGCAACATCGCATAGACAGTTGGCGTCACGATTAGCGATAGCCCCAACGCCATCGTCAGTCCGCCAATGACGGCGATTGCCAGCGGCTGTAACAATTCTGAACCGGCCCCTAAGGCGAGAGCCAGAGGCAGCATGCCGAACATCGCCGCCAACGATGTCATTAGAACCGGTCGGAAGCGGCGCCGGCCAGATCGCAGCAGAGCTTGTCTTAAGGTGTCGCCGTCGGCGAGATGATCCTCGACTGCATCCAGCATCAGAATCCCGTTCTTGGCGACAATACCCACGATCATGATCATTCCCATTAGTGAAACGACATTTAGTGTCGATCGCGTAATGAACAGCCCCAGTAACACGCCACTTAGCGCCAGCACGGCACCCGTGACGATTGCGATCGGGTGAGCATAGGAACGAAATTCAATTAGCAACGTAATGAAGACCAGCAGCACAGCTAAAACAAGCGCTATTGTCAGCTCACGAAAACTCGACTGCTGCTCCTGATAGAGCCCGCCATACTCGACCGTCATTCCCGGGGGCAGCTTTACATCCTTTACCAGTTGACTCTGAATTTGACGGATGGCGGTACCGAGGTCGCTTGCTTCAAGCCGGCCAGTAACCGCGATCATCTGGCGCAAGTTTTCACGCACAACCTCGGCCTGTCCTTCGACATATTCTATGTCCGCAACTTGATCCAGCCGAAATAATTGTCCGGAGGAAGAGCGAACTTGTATGGCTTTCACTTTATCGAGCGACGTACGCACCTCCGCCGGAAAGATCACTCGTACCTTGATCAGACGGTCCTGTTGCAGAATTGAAGATGCAGCCTCACCCGACATCGCCGTCGTAATCGTGCTCGCAATGTCACCTGCCGTCACTCCAAACTGCGAAGCTCGCAAGGGATCGATGTTGAAAGTCACCGCCGGTCCGCTAATCGTGACTCCGTTGAACGTGTCGACAACTCCTGCCACCTTCTTGATAGCGGCCTCAACCTCATCTGCCTTTGCCTGTAGAGCCGCCGCATCCTCGCTGAAAAGCTTCACTTCTATCGGTTCCGGGTTCCCCTGCAAATCTCCGATGACGTCGGGCAGGATGCCTACAAACTCAAACTCCAACGCCGGTTCTGCTTTCTGAATTTGTTCGCGGAGATCTGAAATGACTTCTGCCGTCGCGCGCTTGTGTCCAGGCTTCAGCTTAACTGCGAAATCTCCCGTGTTCGGTTCAGTCACGAACATGCCCAGCTCCAGGCCGGTGCGGCGCGAGTAACTTTCAACCTCCGGTGTTTTCAACAGCATCTGTTCGACGTGCTGGAGCAAACGGTCAGTTTCGGCGAGTGACGATCCTGGGGGGGCCTTATAGTCGAGCACGAATGCACTCTCATCAAATTCCGGCAGAAATTCCGACCCGAGTGAGCGATAGAGAAAGTAGGAACCTCCAAGTACGACGATGATCGTGACAACTACGAGCCAGCGATTGTCGAGCGCAATGCTCAACACTGCTTCGTAACGTCGAATAATCGCCCGGAGAAATCTGCCGCCAGTTTCTTCGTCGTCGATGTCGCCACCGGAGGCTTCCCTTGGTTTGGCTCTGACGAATCGCTCCGCAAGTACCGGCGTGAAAGCAAGAGCAAGCACCAGCGACGTCAGCAATGCGACTGACATTGTCAGGGCCAATGATCGAAAGAAAACTCCGGTCACGCCGGTTAATAGTGTCAGCGGTAGAAAGACCACTACCGGCGTAATCGTCGAGCCAATGATCGGAACGGTGATCTCCGAAACTGCGCTCTGCACCGCCTCCCGACGCGATTGTCCACGGGAGATATGAGTATAAATATTTTCAACCACGACGATAGCGTCGTCGATTACCAGACCAATGGCCGCGGCAACACCGCCCAGCGTCATCAGATCAAAGCTGAGGCGCGCCAGCCACATCGCCAGAAAGGTGGCAAGGACGGTGACCGGAATAACCAGAATTGCAACGAAGGTGGTACCCCAATTGCGGAGGAAGGCGTAAAGGATTACGACCGAAAGTAACAAGCCGATGAGAATCGAGTCGCGTACGGAATTGATCGACTCGCGAACAAGCAGCGACTGGTCGTAGTAGGCGGCGACGCGAACGTCTTTCGGAATCTGCCCGCGCATGGCAGTTAGTGCGGCTTTCACTTCATCGGCGACCGCCACTGTATTCGCATCGGGTTGCCGATTGATGTTCACCAGCGCGGCCTGATGTCCATCGGCAGTAACCATCGTATATTCCGGTTCGACTCCCGCTGCGACTGAAGCCACGTCAGCCACCAGTACCGGCGCGTTGTTAACCGTCGCCACCACAATGTTATTGAGTTCGTCGGGCCGCTTCGCCTGACCACTCACCAATGCCAACTCGAGCTGGTGGTTCTCTTCGATTAGACCCGGCGAAACAATGATGTTCGAGTTGCGGATAGCCTCAACCACCTGTTGGGCTGAAACATTGTGGGCCGTCAACTTCTCAGGATCGATCGTGACATGGAACTCTCTCGTTTTGCCGCCGGCAACGCCGACGATCGCCACGCCAGGCAGGCGAGCCAGTTGTGGCCGAACAATGTAAGTCGCCAAATCCCGCAACGTGGCTGGGTCGCGTTTGTCCGAAGTCAGGCTGTAGCCTGTCACCGGAAACACCGCAAACGTGAGTCGTTCAATGTTGCGAATCTCGGCGGTCGGCGGCAGCGTCGACAAGAGTTGCGACATCCGCGCCTGCACCAGCTGCAGCTCCTGGAGAATGTCGCCACTCCAATCAAAGTAGAGATTGATTTCAGACGAGCCGCGCGCAGTTTTGGATTTGATTCGAGCGATGCCGGGAATTCCGTTCATCGCTTCTTCAATAGGACGCGTAACGGAGACCAGCGTTTGTGAGGCTGGAGCTTCGCCGTTATCAACAATGATCACGATGCGGGGAAAATCGGTCTGTGGGAAAACAGCGATAGGGAGCTGCCACGCCGCGTAGAGCCCGGCAGCGCAGAGCAGCGCTACGATCACTACGATAGCGCGAGACTGATTTGAAACTGTACGAGCAAGGCTCATTTTTTGGAGTGCGCCGGCAGAGCGAAGCGGCGACGGCGCTTTGGATCCTTTTCTTGTAAGTCAGCAGAACTGGGGCGAGAGGCGTATCCAAAGCGGTGTCGCGCTGCGCTTGCCACCGCACTCCATAAAGAGCTCACTTCTCCTCACCCTCGTCTTTCTTCTCTTCATCTTTCGCGATATCAACCTTTGTTCCGTCAGGTAAAGCGTAGTTGCCTTCAATTACGACAGTTTCGCCACCCTGAAGTCCCTCAACAATTTCAATCTTCTCCGCCGTGTGAATGCCGACGGTTACTTTTGTTTCATGAGCTACATTCTGCGCATCGACCACCATCACCGTTCCTTCGTCGGCGTTACTGGCTTCAAGCGTTACGGCCGCAGCGGGCACGACGATGGCGTCATCTTTGGAGTTCGCAAAAACAGTCACCTGCGCAGCTCCATTTGCGCGTAGTTTTCCGCTGGCATTTCCCAGGGTTACCCAAACTTCAACCGTGCGATTCGTTGGATCACTCGACCTGCTGAGCAACGTGATTTGCCCGTGCATTTCCTCGGCCGAGGTGTCGGTTGGTAGAACGGTCGCGGAATCCCCGGTTTTGAGTTGTGCAACCGCTGTGTCTGCAAAGGGCGCCTTCACGATCACCGTACTGGTGTCGGCGATTGTCACCAGCTTTCCGCCGGCCGACGCGAATTCGCCCTGGTATTGAAATTGATCGGTAACAATGCCGGTGATGGGTGAGCGAATGGTCGCGTAGCTCAGTTGCGCGTCAAGAGTGGCAACTCTTTGTTGTGCTTGCGCGGTCCGCGCCGCAGCCAAAGCGCGATCATTTGGATTCAGCGACCGCGCTCGCAGCGAAACAGTCTGTTCCTGCAGGCGCAATTCATCTTCAGCCGTGGTCAGTTCGAGTTGGGAAGCCTCGAGGTCTTTCTTCGAGATGCCGCCCTTTTCAAAGAGCACTCGGCGGCGCTCGTAGGTGGCGCGAGCGTTGTTGACTTTGGCGCGGGCGTCGAGCAGCGCCTTTTGATCTTCGGCGTTTGTCTTCGGAATAGTTCCCGTCACCAGGCTGCGCTCACTCGCGCGCGCTTCGTTGAGTGCAGCGACGGCTTCCGCGCGTTGAGCCTGAAGATCGCGCGACTCCAATAGGGCGATTACTTCACCGGCTCGCACGACCTTATTTTTGAGGAGCGCCATCTTTTTGATCTGCGCGCTGATCTTGGCGGCAACGTCAGCCCTTTCGCGCGGCCAAATAGTGCCGACCGCCGAGAACTGGGCGGCGATGGCTCCTTTTTCAGCCTTAACAACCTTGACGCTGACTGTAGGCGTTACTTCGGTCTCAGCCTCGGTTGCAGAACCCCTCGAGCGCCAGATCATCAGGATGATCAACGTAAGCGCGACCAAGGCTACTGCTGCCACAACGAGCACCAGGTTTCGCTGACGGACTATTCGAGCACGACGAGCTTGATCTTGTTCGACGAGCTTAGAGTCGTCAGGTTTATCTCGCAGATTGTCTGGTTCGTTGCTCATGTTTCTATCCATGACTCATGTCGCATAGCAAGGCTCGCAACTTTCTCGAACCGTCGGCTCTGCCGCCTGATGTGCGGAAGCGGCTACGCCCTTCCGTCAATGTCGCTTCTTTGAACCGGGCTGCGCCCTGGGCATAGCCGAAACTCACCGGCACCTTTACGGCGCGGCAGAGACACCGCCTCACATCAGGCGGCGAAGCCGTACGCGACGCATCACTTTCGCAAACCGTTCATCACTGTCCCGTCGCTTGCCTCAATCTTGCCAGCGCCGTTTGGTAATCAAAGATTGCCTGATACAAAGCGCTGCGTTGCTCGACTAAAATAGTCTGCGCGTCCGTGACCTCAACTATCTGAGCCTCGCCGGCACGGTAACGCGCGATCGAGGCTGCGAGATTGTCCTGTGCTTTGATTACGCCTTCGCGCGCGAGACTAATCCGCGCCGCAGCGCTCGTTGTTTGCGCGCGAGCGGCGTAAAACTGTTGCGTGAACCCGCGTAGCGCCAACGTTCGTTCGTTCTCAGCGATCTCAGCGCGCAAACGCGCTTGGCGCTCCCGGCTGCGACTGGCTCCCCAATCGAGTATCGGAATCGACAGAGTCATGGCGGCCGACACGCCGCTGTGTTCCTTCAGGCGCGGGCCCTTTATTGAATCAGAATCAAAGCCGCCATTAACAGAATAGGACAGCGACGGTAACCGATCGGCACGAGCGACCTTGATCTCTTGTCGCGCGGCGCGCACTTGTTGTTCTAACTGGGTGAATTCGGGTCGTCGAGAAACGTCGTCAGCTTTGAATTGCTGATACTCAGCATCGGTGGGAATTGCGAGCGCCAGATCCGTCGTCAGTATCGGTCGGGTGAATTCATAACCAACGAGCACACGCAACGCTCCCGCTGCGATCTGCTCGTTTGCGAGTGCCTGCGCCAAATCATCGCGACGCTTGAGGGTTTGCAACTGAGCGCGTGTCAGGTCAACCGGCGCAACTTCGCCGCCACTCATCAGCAACGAAGTAATATGCTCGAACTCTTCAGCGGCTCTGAGATTTCCTTCAGCGGCCTGGCGTTGGGCTATCGCCAGCGACAGGCCGTAGTAACCCTCGATCACTGCCTGCACCAATGCGTGTTTCGCTACTTCAGTGCCCGCATGCGCGGCCGCCAATAGCGCCCGATTCTTAGCGAGATTGGCCCGCAGCTTTCCGGCAATATCAATATCGCCGGCTACATTCACAAACGGCTGGTACACACTAATCCCATCACTCGAGACGAAGCTCGGTGCGCGCGGCTCTCCCGGCGGTAGCCCCAGCGCCGGCGTCGTATAGATATAACTTAAAGGAGCGCTGACCTTCGGCAGCAATTCGGCCTGCGCTTGCCTTACATCCTCCTCAGCGATGCGCTCGTTCAGGATCGCGCTCTGGAAAGTCGAAGCCTGCGCATTTGCAAGGCGAATTGCTTCATCGAGCGTCAGCGGGGTTGCTACCGTGCCTGATTGATTGATAGCCGGAATCTGAGGCGTCGCAGAAGGCGAGGGAATTTGTGCGCGAGTTGTTACAGACGAGCAGACTGCCGCGAATGCTACCGCAAGGGGGATTGCCCTCGGTCTCTGTTTGTTCGGCATACCAGGTTCGTGATCGGTGATCGCGCCGAGTATACCGGGGCCTGCCTTAATGGAAGATTAATAGACCGTTACAAATCAGTGTCGGGAAATGTAAAGCAAGCTGTTAGCTTGCGGGGAAGTTCGGCGCATTACGCGCAAACTAACAGTTCGCGTTAGAGAGAATTGAAATTAGGGCAGGCTCCGGGATTCGAGAATGTAACCCTCGCCCCGCCGTGTGTGCAGCAGCTTGAGTGAATGGTTGCCATCAATCTTCTTCCGCAGCCGGTTCATGTAAACCTCAATTGTGTTTGAGAAAGGATCGAACGACTGGTCCCAAACATGGGCCGCGATTTCTGCGCGGGAAACCAATTGACCCTTATGTCGAGCTAGGTATTCCAACAAAGCATATTCCTTAGCTGTGAGCTCTACATGATGATTGGCCCGGAAGACACGATGACTGGCTGAGTCGACAATAAGGTCCTCGATCTCCAGAACGTCCGGACGAAGTTTTGAATCACGTCGGAGTAAGGCATGAATTCTCGCCAGTAGTTCCCGAAATGAAAAGGGCTTGGTCAGGTAATCGTCAGCTCCCGCCTCAAATCCAGTAAGGCGATCGTCAACAGTTGCCCGCGCTGTCAGCATCAGGATGGGGGTTGCGTCTCCTCGAGTACGCAGTTCGCGGCACACTTCATATCCGTCACGATGTGGCAGCAACACGTCGAGTACGATTAGGTCGTAATCGTTGATGGAGGTTTGATAGAGCCCCGCCTCGCCATCTTCGGCGACATCGACCGCATAGCTTTGCTCACGCAGACCCTTGGCAATAACGTTCGCCATCCGCGGCTCATCTTCTACCAGGAGAATTCGCATTTGAACTTCCGACTGGATACCAATCTGCGAACAACCGAGTTTAAGTCCATGCGAGGCCCATATTACTCGATCTCACGAATCGAGATGTTGAGGATATTCTCTCTCGCTCCCAACCTTGGAGAATTCTGATCATTGGTCGTATCTGTAAGCTAA
>Ga0070697_100000557_pt1 | contig 28059 bp, 33 predicted proteins | sample KBSK1501metaG_FD_65475 | JGI IMG/M metagenome (GOLD analysis project Ga0070697, IMG submission 65475) | Corn, switchgrass and miscanthus rhizosphere microbial communities from Kellogg Biological Station, Michigan, USA - KBS K1-50-1 metaG | ecosystem: Host-associated > Plants > Roots >...
GAACACGCGGCCTATTGCCGAGAGTGTGGTGAGCGCATCGAGGCCATTGATCGGCAACATTTCGCCCAACTGCCAGTGGAAGAACAGAAGGCCTGCGAAGAAGTCGCAGCTGCCTTCATTGGTCGCAATTTCGTTGCGACAAACTAACCATCCGAAAGCTCGCCTACACGCCGCGATTCAACGCATTTAGATCCAACGCCGCCATCCGACTCATGTGGGATATGGCGGCTTTTTTATCGAAAATTCTGTGCGGCCGCTGACGGGTCGACGACAGCTACGCGTGTTTGAGACAGGCGGCTGAAGAATTGCCAAGATGTGTATCAGATGGGGGCAGTGGAATCAATCTGTGATGCCCATAAATGCGATGTCGTGAGACAGCCGCTCACGAGTCGACACGTAAAGGTATGGCGAACATACTCCTGATCGACCCCGATGAAAGACTTGCCGCACAACTCACCGAATTCCTCGGCTCTCGGCAAAATAAGGTGACCGCGTGTCGTGGCGTTTCGGAAGCGAATACCGAATTCCGCGCCAATACTGCCAGCTACGACGTGATTGCTCTGAACATGTCGCGCAATCGGCAGGATGATTGGAAGGCGCTTGAGCAGGTGCGGGAACTTGTCCAGGTCACGGATGCGGCTCCAAGAATTGTGTGTTTTTCCACCACATACTGGGGCCCGCAGATGCAGCTTGCCGTCGAACGTAAGGGAGGTCGGCTTGTCTACTTCTGATAGGTTCGTTCCTTTTTTTCGAACGATCGATCTTGTGCTCGCCGAACAGCGAGAACTCGCAGTGGGAGGTCCGCATCTGACCATCTGGCATCGGTTCCAGGTACCAGGCATGGCCTGCGCACCAGGCGAAGAAATATGGATGATCTCCCTCGATGGTCCCAGACGCCACGTTCCGTTGAAACTGTCGTTGGCTGTCCGGATTCTCACTGACTATCTCGCGCGCCACCGGCACATCCCGCAGAGTGCTTCTCAAATCGAGGCTGGAATTCGATCTGATCCCTTCTATACGAAGCATGGCAGCACCGTAAGAGCGAGCACGAGACAAACACGGATGATTTGTCGTTCTTTGCTTAAGGTGTATGTGCCACGGTTCCGGAATGCTCTGGAGAATGCATCCATCGATGCCGGATTAGTGCTCGATCCAGATTTGGTCTTGATCTCTGAACCGACGGACGGCAATGAGGTTCTGTATCGATTGAAAGCGAGGGTGGATTGGCATCACATTCCGCTCAAATAACAGAGGATATGATTCCAAGGAGTCCTTTCATCGGCCCCTCGCAATTATGACGGACCGCAAATGGGTCTATGCGTCATTCGGGGGCCGATGAAAGAACTCCTGCTATTCCTGCTTTTGCGGGTGACGCCGAGCAAAATAGCTCAGCCCAAGCGCCACTGCTTCGAAAACGCTCATCCGATAATGTTCGGCTTTCCACGGCTTGCGCCGCGGAGGGAGATAGAGTGAAAGTGCGGGAATACGTTCCGCGACTGCTAAAGCGAGTTGATCCTTGTTGTTTGATTGAGGAAATGTGCTCTTGATGGAGTGTGCTGATCCGACACGCACCGGAAGGTGATAGGCAGCAGCGAGCTTGCCGACCATGTTCATGCGCCGCAGTGTTCCGGTGCTCGGTGGCTTCACCAGCACGACGCGGGGACGGTATTCTTCGATAAGGAAAGCAAGCTTCCTTGTCATCGGCACCTTCACTTCGTTGACGCCATGCCGGAAACTGCGCACTCCCCAATCGAGGAGCCGATCTGGACCGTCGAATACGGCGAAGCCGAAGCTCAGGGGATGCACATCGAGCGCCAGAATTCTCTTCGGAAAGTGTTGGTTCATGCCGCTGAATCAGAATGGTCACCTGGGTTCGACCAGCGTTCGTCCATCCAACGAAGCTTTCGCGTATCCGAGGCAGTCTCCCGATGTTGTTGCCGCCGTGTCTCGAGCTTGTCGCGCAACTTCCTGATCCGTGCCAACACTGCTCTGTGGATCCCGATTTGAATCCCGGAAAACAATGCGCCTAACGAAACGCCAAATATGGTGGTGTAGGCGAGGGCCGTCCGGAGCGGCGGGAGACGGTGTCCTTTTTCATACCGCGACACCTGCCCACCGTCATGTGATCCCAACAGAAAAGCCAGCTCACGTTGACTGAGGCCCGATTTCTTGCGATATGACCGAAGATAATTGTTGATCAGAGAAAACATGTTTGCGGAAGGCAATTACTTTGAATTTCGACCTTTTGCTTCAGCGTAGCGGAAAACCTAAATTGGCCTAGGCGGGAGAATATGCCGGAACCGGCAAGAAACACCGTAAAACAGCAGCTTTTACGCGGTGTGACGATTGGAATGACGAGTCGAGCTACTTACCGCGAATCGCGCATATTAAAGCACAAACGGCGGGATGCGTCAAAAGTGGAACCTAGGAACGCTACCGTGCGACTCATTGGCTCGTCCATGGACCTAAAACCGGCTCTCCCCCGGAAACTGGGGATGGATCATCTTGCTCGTTATTGAACCCAATGTTTCTTAGGTCACGTGACGGTCCGGTCACCAGTTCCGGCAAGATCGCCCACCTTCAGAGTCGATCCATCTGAGCTTATGGTGTGGCAGTTATGGCGAAGCTGTCACCATTAGGAGTTGTTTGGGAACGAGATCCCGAAGTCGATGCCGATGAAGCTTTGCGCAAGGCATTTGAGATCATTTTCAACGACCGCTATCTAACTCCACGAGTTGCGTTTGACGAAAGCCGCAATCAATCCCACTATGAAAGCGAGGGGAAGGAGGTCGTCTTTCCGGAAGAACAGCTTCGCGAAAAGTAGATGCAGGAGAATTTCAACAACGTTCTGCGCGTTGGCCTATATAGCCGGGTTTCGACCGAAGAACAGCGCGAAGGCCAAACCATCGACTCGCAGGTAGGCGAGCTGGAGCGATTTGCTCAGGATAAAACCTGGGTTATTACCCGCGTCTATAAGGACGAAGGCTGGAGTGGGAGCGTCCTGGCACGTCCAGAACTCGACCGGTTGCGTGACGACGCTTCGAAGCGTGTTTTCGATATCGTGCTGATCAACGATGTTGACCGCTTGGCGCGAGATGTCACTCATCTCGGCATCATCAAGCGTGATCTGGAACGCCATGGGGTGAGATTGGTTTTCCGCAAGCTGCCCAACGAAAACAGTCCAACACACAATCTGTTGGTGAACATCCTTGGCAGCTTTGCAGAATTCGAGCGCGAACTCATCGGTGACCGCACCCGCAGAGGGAAGCGTTACAAAGTCGAAGTTCGCAAACAGTACTTGGGTGCGATTGCGCCGTACGGATTCCGACGAATGCCACGAGATCGCCCAACTCCGGGCATCGCCGAGTTGGAAATCTTCCCCGAGGAGGCGCTAATCGTTCGGCGAATGTATCGCTGGGTGGACCGCGAAGGCTTCTCAGCTCGAAAAGTAGTCGAACGGCTAAAGCAACTTGGAATTCCCGCAAGAAGAGGTAAGCCGTGGCAGAAATCCAGCGTGCTGAGGATATTGCGCAGCGAAGTTTATGCTGGCGTTTGGCACTACAACAAACACCAGCACTGCGAACCTAAGCGCGCGACAAACACTCAAAAGTACCGGCGAATCCTCAAGAGCAGCTCACGACTGCGGCCGAAGACCGAATGGTTGCCGGTAAAACTGGCTAAACGATTGCGGATGATTACGCCGGGGCAGTGGAGAAGAGTCCAACGACAGCTGGACCGGAACATTGCGTTCTCACCACGAAACTCTAAGCACCATTATCTACTTGGGGGTCTCGTTCGTTGTGGAGGATGCAGTGCCAGCTACGTTGGCGATCCCTCGCACGGGCGTTTCGCCTATCGCTGCCTCAGACGCTGCGGCAAAATTCCTTCCATTCGGGAACAATTTTTGAACGTAACCGTCTGGGCTGCCTTTGAGGAAGCACTCCAAAATCCGGATCTCATTCTGCAAGGAGCGAAGGTAAGCGAACAAAACCTCGACAGTGAGAGCACCAGTTCCGAGCATAGCGAGATGGCGCGGGCTCAGGAGCAGATTCGGGCTGAGGAAACCCGTGTCCTGGAAGCTTATCGGTTGGCGATCCTCACACCAGAGCAGCTGGCGCGCGAATTGGAGGTATTGAAAAACCGTCGGAAACTGCTGGAATCGAGGAGCATAGAAACGCCAACTGCCAAGATTCCCGAGCCTTTGCTGAAAGGACGTGTCAGGGAGGCCTGTGGACTCGTTGCTCAAAGACTCGCTACCCTCAATTTCGATGGTCGGCAAGAACTCTTGCGGAGGCTCCTTACGAAAGTCATCTTCGAGGGCAACCGGGTAAAACTGATCGGCAGCCTGCCGCTCGATCGAAACAAACAGCCTGACAATCCCAACAGCTCAGGGCGAATTGCGACCACGGCATCATCAGATTGTGACCGCCGGCTGAGAGAGATACCGGTCGACAGCAGGCTCGTGCTCGCATACTTTTAGTTATGAACCACAATAAAAACTTAGATGTAGCGCGGGAAGCAAAAGCGATTGTCGCTTTGGTTTTTCGCAACGGTCCGATTGAAGATGTTCACGCAGGGAAACCATGTTCGACATGTCGTGGCAAACAGGGGTATTCCCGAATTACCGATGCAGAGGTGAAGCGCATCATTCAGAACGCAGTAAATCGTCTCTACCGATTACTCTTATTGAGAGACAGCGATCCAGCAGAATACGAAGCGGAGATTGCATTTGGAATTCAGTACACCGCTTCCTGGGATAATCCAAGTGATTCGTAGTGAGATATGCCGCACGTTTTCAAAAGATTGCGTGATGATTAAAACACGATTATCGTTAAATGGACGGTTCTTCCCGAGATTCGTCAACGCCGTTTGCTACGGATCGACTCTCGGGAGGAACTGTCATGCCAAAAAAGAAATCTTTACTCCACAACCAGCTCTTTGATAAAAAGGAGGGGCGCAAATCACGGCGTGCTCAACGCCGGAGATCGGACCTCAAAATGTTAGACGAAAAGGATAGTACGCAGCGGCGTGGAACGCACGGTGTCGAACAGATAACCGGCAGACGCTCTCACGCCACGGATGTCAACGAGTGGCGGAGATTGGACCGGGCTCTGAGAAAAGAAATGCGAAACTTCGAAAAAGTGATGGCAAAAGAACAGCAAAACCTGAAATAAAAGCTATTGCCCGATACGTGTGCCACCGCCCGCTTTTTTTGCGGGCGTTTTCTTTGGTCGAAACTCCTCGGTGAGTTCTTCCTCCGCTAGCGCTTTCACCGATTGCAGCTTGATATCCGCGCACATAGTGCGAAGGACAATTCGCAACTGTGATCCAAGCCCCTGGTTTTTCCCATACTGGGGAGGCATTGCATTCCTCACTCGTTTAGGGCCGATGAGTTCCAGCCAAGCTCGCCGAGCAGAATCTTCTCCAGGATGAAATACGCCTAGCGGCGTTCCTTGTTCCCTCTCTTGCTTTAGGAGAAGTGAAAAGCAAGGGATGTCGGAAATGCCGTCCCCGATATAGATCATGTGCGAGAACGGTATCGGGCGTTTACGAGGTGGTACATGTTTATTCACCGCGAGCGGATTTCTCGCAGCTTCTGTCGGACTGATCCCTTTATTGATCTCGAACAAGTGCCTGGTCTTTTCGGTAAATGTAATTACCCGTTTCACGTACTTCACGGGCCCACCTGGTGTTTTGGAAGATAATTGACAACCCCATACGCCGTCGAATTCGGAACGAAGCCGAAACCCTTCAACTATGTCTTGGATGCCGCCACTGATCACATAGAATTTTATTTTGAACCCTTCTTCTGCTGCGATGTCGCGGAGGTCGCCGAACAAACTTTTCAAGCCCGGATATGGTTTCAGACTTGCCCCAAATTTCCGCAATTGTTCGTTCGTGTACCGAGGCATCTTCCCATCCTCCATATACTTAAGCAGGAGGTATAGATACGCGCAACCCGAATCCCAACCTTCCTTGGTTAGTCCATCTACCTGCTTCTTCCAGAACTCTTTTGGGGTGATCTTGCAAGTTTTCTTGTGTTTCAAGAGCAACTGGGACGTAGAATCGGGCGTTAGTGTGTCGTCAAAGTCAAAGATCACCGCAATAGTATTTTTGAAGGCCATCTGCCCCTTTGGTAACGCTAGTACTGCCGGAAAAAGGTACCCTTAACAATAAAGGAAGTCAACCAGCCGTAGATCGAGGATCTTCGAAATACACCCTGATCAATTCATAAATGGTGTTTTCAGCATGACACGAAGCGAATTGCAAATTAAGGAGTGCTGCGATGGGATCATTTGCTGATGCGCCAAAGCCGCCCGTCTATTCAAAACGAGTTGTATGGCTTAAGGTGTTAGCAAAGGGTCACAAAGCAGGCCAAATCAAGGCCCGAGGGTTTTGATTGCAATATGTATAGATGTCCTGAATTAGATTTGCCCAGGTTCGACAAGTCCCCCGATTATGTCCACCATCATCATTCTTTTCGCGCTCGGCGATCATCCGAAACGGAACTGAGAGCGCCATTTCTACGTTTTTCCCGGAAACACTGAGGTTCGACAGTAGAACTTTCAGTAGCTTTCGTTTGTTTTCCGAAGAAGCGGTTTTGTAAAGCAATGACGCATGTTTTGCGAGTTCGACAGTCTTTTCAAGCTGTGCGACGCCAGCATCCGATCCCTTTTCGAGTTCCTTAAGTTTCTCTTCCACCATGGCTTGTTCGAGGAGAAGAGCGCGCTGCTTGCTTTCAAACAATGATTTCTCAATCGCTCCGTCCAACAGCAAATCCGTGAGCGTTGAGATCCGCTTTCGTATTTGGTCGTATTGGAGCTTCAGTGCATTCTTCATTGCAGCACGTTGCTGCTCGAACTCTCTACGACGTGCAGTCAGGCTTGTCCTTGCCATCGCCAGCTCCTCTTCCGCAAGCTCCACGGTCTGAAGCATTCTGAGCACTGCCTCCTCGATCTGCTCTTCGCGTACTGAAGTCGCGGGACAGATGGCAGGAGTCTTGAATGGTCGGTTGTGGCATCTGTAATAGACGTGTCCTTTCCGACATTCGGCTATGAGCGAATACTTGCAGGTGGCGCAGCGAACGAGTCGACTATAGGTGAAAACGTGATTGACAGCTCGATCCACTCGTTTGCCACTCAAGACCGTCTGAACTTTCTCGAATAGCGTGGCGGGAACGAGCGGTTCATGGTTGCCCTTGAACGTCTCTCCGGTTCTTCGGATATGCATGAGACCGATGTAGAAGGAGTTCTTGAGAATTGTGGCGAGCCCATTAACCGTTACCGTTCCTCCGCTCCGGTTGCGCAGCCCGCGGCGGAACATTTCTTTTGCGAGCTGAGGCAGCGAATATTCTCCAGTGCTGTACAGTTCAAACGCAGCTTTGATCAATGGAGCTCGGATCGGATCCTGGACTTTTGGTTTCGCAGAGCCTTGATCGAGATAGCCCGCGGGAGCACGCAGCGGATAGAAACCTTGCTTCAGTCGACCGTAGAGACCCTTCTTGACTTCGTCGCGAAGATTGCGGCTGTAATGAGTGGCAACAACCGCCTGAATGTCGGCGGACAAACGCCCTGCGGTTGTTTTGAGATCGATGCTCTCGGTTGCAAAATGGACATCAACGCCAGCATCCACAAGCTTGCCAATGTCGTTCCAATCCTCCAGATTTCTGGCACTGCGATCAATTTTGTGGATGACAACGCCGTCCGCTACCCCAAGGCGCAGCATGCGCAACATCTGATTGAAAGCAGGGCGACCTTTCGTCGAGGCACTCTCTCGCTCCTCAAACCAGCGGATGATTTCCAAACCGTGGCGCTCGGCATAGCGGGTGATCGCGTCTCTCTGCTCTGTGAGCGAAACTCCCCTCTCTCCTTGTCGGGGTGTCGACACCCGGGCGTAGGCGAATACCGTGCCCATGGTGCGACTAGTTTTTCAAATTCACATTCGACCTTTCCTTCATCGTAGAGTGGGGAGGCGAGATGTCAACCACGTTCTCGGCGTCAGCCGCATCTTGTTCCACAACCTGTAACGCGATCTCGAAGTAGCGCTCGAGGTTCGCGCGTGCTTCTTGCAGTTGTTCCGTTGAAAGAACGTGCTGGTCGCCGGCTTCATCCTCCATGTCGCAACATCCTAGAGCAATTCGCGGAGAGTAAAAAGGTGGGAGACTTTGCTGGAAAGTTAGCTAAACTAAGACGCTGGCAATTGATCGGTATCTTTGATTGTGGCGCTTGCTGCGCTGCTGTGTGATTGGTATTTCGGGTCAAAAATGATCTGGAATGCTTTTGTCAACGCCTCGTCTTGATCAGCGAGGTCGTCCCTCTCCCAAACAACCGAGAGCTGTTTTATGGGCGACCTGCGGCGGGTGCCTGCGCGTGAAGTGTTCATGCTCGTTCAAGCTTATTATTTCCATCGACCTTTTGTGGAATTAAAGCTGGGTTGCGAGGTGTGGTCAATTCTGATTTGACCGGCAGCAGAGCCGGCGGACACGCCATCATCACATCATGGCCGTAATCTCGACGCAGACACACTGATTGACATGGTTCCCTGTACGGCAAATGCATATGAACTGCATTTCGAGATCATCAGGCCTGTGGTACAGAAGAGGCCGACGACGAACCGTGAGCTCATCCTTCAATAGGCACACCTCGCGGGAGCGAGTTGGAACCGCCTGATCCAAGAAATACGAGAGCTCTCGAGTCTATTCGATCACTTCAAGGACGAAACAAAGGCAGCCTAAAACCCGGTTTCAACAATTTCACCCAAATAGTCCTCACGTGGTCAGTTGGAACCGCTGAGATTGAAAGCGGGGCCTTTGCATTCTCCGTTGAAATTGCAGTTCGAGCCAAAGTTTCTTGCTTCAGCACAAATCTGAACACTCGCCCTCGCCGGGCCGCGACCAGAATCTACGGATGTTATTCAAAACACACCTCGTACGCCGTGACCACTCCCGGCAAGGGGGGAAGTCTTCAGAAGAAAGGTGTGATTTGCCGTCAAATGTGCAAGGCTGGCTGCGGAGTGCCTGTTCTTTGGGTTGTGATTGTGCCCTGATGCTAATGTTTACAGAACGAGGACTGAGGTTGGGGGGCCGACTCCCGAATCTCCTGGATGGGTGAGGTGATGATAGGAGTTCGGTACTCGGGGTGACGAAATTCGAGGTGCATGCCCCGACCGACAAAACGCCGCTTGAGCATGGAGCCGCCCCAGGTGGAGCCGTCGATCGTCACCAAAACGGGCTCCGGGCAAAACAGCGGGTGGCCTGCGATCAGGGCCTTGCATCCCTTCAACAGAACTGCCGTGTAGCAATGGTGCTGGGTTTCGATCTCTAAGATGGTTTCTGGTCCCAGATCTTCGAGGAACACCCCACCCTCGATCTCCGATTGCACAATGTTGCGATTTATCCCATCGCTGAGATTGGGATGTGGCGTGAAAACCGGGCGGGAGACTGTATCACGCAAATCTGGACTTCTCCGCGTGCGACTGGCTTATACCGCTGCTTCCCAGTTCCTGTGACTATAGGCTAGCGGCTCGTTCTTGTACAGCTTGTAGCCGCGCGGCGTGAGCCGAACCACGCCCCTTACCTGTTCCTCGACGTAGCCTTCGTTCCTTAACTCCGCAACGACCTCACGCGCTAAAGAGGAATCCAAGGTTTGCTTAGACAATGTCACGAACCGATCCTGGTCGTCTTCATACCATCTAGCCAGAGTGACCAGGAGTCCGTCCCGGATCAATTCTCGATTCATACCGCTCCTGTTTCAGAATGTGATCCGATGCTATCCGGTGGCTGGCGCTCGAGGAATGGCCCACACGTGCCACTCTAAGGAACGCTTTTCGGGGCTTCCATGTCCCATCGCAACGTCGTGGCTTGTACCTAAGTCATCCTCCCTTCGCGGAAACTGCTGCTGCGGCGACACAGGCCTTGTTCGATGATTTCTGCGAAGCCCTACAGCTTGCGACTGATATGGCGTAGAACATTTCATGCTGGGGCCGAATGTGATAGTTTCGTCATTAGACCCGCGAGTGGTTGTGTGAACTGCCAGCCTCCTGGTTATCTAGTCGCTGATGGTTCTGTAGGGATCGTCGAATCGATGCTTTTGCTCTCTTGAAAATACAAAGTGGTCGGCTCGCCAAAAATCACGCTTGACAGAAATTGCAGGCAACGATATCTTCCGGGTCTTCCCTTAGGGATCCCCTTGCTTTTCTTCGCAAGCCGGTAGGACAATCGCGGGTCATCGTGATGCAACTTCGCAGTTACCTCTTGGGAAAAACGCGGCGCTCTCGGACATTGCGATTGCACCTTGCGGTGTTCGTGGTCCTTGCTCAGCCCATAAGTTTTGCTGAATCAAATGTGATAAAGGCTTTCGTGGATGACTTCTCGCGGCCTGATCTTACTCGATATTACGATGTTCGCCCCGGCGCCGGTTCTATTTTGCGAGGCAATGGGCGTTTGCACTACCAAATCGAGCGGGCGGCTAATGGTGCGTCGATCACTGGCGACTTTCTTGGCATCGATCGTCTTGGGCGGCCCGTGGTTCCTTCGACTCTGGCTTCGCTAACCTTCAGTGGTACTGAATGGGTTCTCGATACAAGCGTCATCTACCACTTGGGAAAAATCGGCAATGGCCGCTCGGCCTCCATTTGGCTGTCACTTCAGGGGCCCGACTATCGCGACCGCAAAGCTATCAAGATCGTTCGTTCCGCAGATCTTTCTCCTAGCAGTCATTCCTTGACGGCGTTTGTTATCGAGAATGGAAAGCAGGTCGTGAGTCACAGCCTGGCGACCGCTGACCAATTGGCTCGTTCCGGGGAAGATGCGTGGGTCATCCGAGTTAGTCGGCGGGGCCGGCGGTTTGAAGTCAACGTCGGATCCGGCAACAATAACTTGCAGAGTGTGCTGACATGGTCTTTCGACGAAGAGGCAGGTGACTCTTTCCAAAGCCTCGTTGTCGGCGGGGCAGCTTTTTCAAACGGAGCGTCTTTTGACGTTAAGAGTATCAAGCTCACGGGAGCTTCTCCGGTGGGAGTTACCGATCGACCACAAGTTTACTTCAAGACGGGGGTATCGGTGAGTCGCATGATCGACGTTTCCTCGGCGGATGTCCTTCAGGCTCTGAGCGCTGGGCGTGATGTCTATCTTCGCATGGTCCGAATCTCCGGCGAACTTGACTTCCGATCCCTCGGACAAAAGCACTCCGGCGCACCGACCGAAGTTGCCGGTCGTTGGACTTGCGAGTACTGCCTCTTCGAGGGAACGTTTCTTGTCGGCAATCCGCTCACGTTCCAATCAGAGGTGTCTTTTTTCAGGAGCATCTTCGCAGATGTGGCAGTACCGGGAGCAACATTTACCAAATTTTTTTCCTGTGTGGGTTGTGAATTTCGAAAGGATACTCGGTTTATCGGCACTCAGTTTCTGGGCGGTGCCGATTTCTCGTATAGCGTATTCGATCAGCGGACTTTCTTCCGAATCGCTCGTTTTGGGCATGATGTCAGCTTTTACGGAGCCACTTTCAGGCAGGGTGCTGATCTCTCATCCACGACCTTTGACGGCAACGTCTCATTGTCGAACCTTGAGTTCCAGGAAGGGCGTTTAACGTTCTACGGTTCCAAGCTCGGTGGGGCAGTACGTATCGTTGAAAACCTGGAAGGCGAAGCCCAGCTCAAAGGCCAAGAACTGAATTTTGATCGAACGAAACTCACCGAATTGATCTTTAGCGCGGGTGATCGGCAGGACCCAGGCGAGCAAACCGGGCCATCGTTAACCGATGTCGACGCGCCTGTGTCTTTTAGGCAGGCCCACATTGGCCGAGTTGAAATATTTAGGACCCGTTTCAACAAGAGAACTGATTTTTCGGGTGTACAACTGGGTGCGGTCAAACTAGACGGTTCAGAATTCTCAGATCTCAAGCTCGACTGGCCGGTTGGTAAGGTTGACGCGCCGGACGATACATTTGACAGCATTGTCCGTTCCTACAAAGACCGAGGTGACATAACCAACGAACGATTGGCCCGCTGGGATTCGCACGTTCAGAACGCCCAGCGAGGGATCACCGCCAATGACACTTGCTTGTCGTGCTGGATCACACTCGGTATTTGTAGGTTGGTCTGGACCACCACTGAATACTTCACCAGTCTGCAGCGCCAATTTTGGACTGGACTGATTTTGATCCTGGTGTTCGCGACCATTGTTTATGCATATTCCATATTTGGCCGGACGATCGTTAGGATTGCGAAACCGATTGAGATTAAACTGCGCCCAGCAGAGACCCCCACGCTCTCACATGGTGAGCGATACTTGCGAACATCCTACCAACCCGGATATCGGGGACAGATCAAGCGACTGTGGTATTGCACCCTTTTCAGCTTGATGACGTTTGCCAAGTTCGGGGTCGGTAACTTACGGGTCAATCCTGCCGAGAGATCGAAGATCTTTGTCAGCTTAGTCTGGATTGAGTGGTTTCTGGGATATGCGTGGTATTCCGGAATTCTTTATACGATCACCGGTAAATTACCGTTTTTCGGAGGGCTCGGCTAGGACCGTTCCAGGGGACCGGTTCTTCGGATGTCGAATCGACTGCGGTCAGCCTGCAACGCGGTGTAGGAACTCTATGTATGGAGTACCGAAATCTGTCAGCTGAACCTAACAAGGGCGCAGCAATTTCGGGAAGCCCTGCCCAGCGGGAGCACGCACCATTTTGTTATCCATGATCGTGATTCGATCTTCTCGGCGGAGCTCGACGAAGAACTGGTGCAGGGATTAGGGCTGAGAGCGGTGCGAACTCCGCCATAATCGCCGCAAGCGAACGCATATTGTGAGCGGCTGATCGGGACCGTACGACGCGAGTGTCTGGATTTCATCATTCCGCTGAATGCAAAGCACCTCCGCCGTATGCTCCAGCGCGGCTCGCGACATGATCGGCAAATCTTGCAGGGTCCTTGCTCGCCCGGTGCTTGGCGGACTGCACCACGAAGATGCTTGGGACGGGGTAGCGGCTTAGGAACATGAAGGAGACGAACTCCAGCCTTGACATCCCCCATTTCGGAGAGCACAATGCCGCGAATTCGCCGTTAGTTCTTGACTGCATTCGCGATGCATCGTCCCGTGCGCGTGAATGGTAATACCAGCCCAGGAGATGTGTCGGGAAACGCATGGACCATCCCTGCCCAAGGAGCTCCCCATGTTTCTCGTTCAATCTGGAAAGAGAGGAAGCATTCCTCTGATAAGAGTGCTGGTTGTCCTGGTGCTGTCAACTTTCGCTTTGGCCGGGGAATCGTTGATATTTGATTTCAACGCGGCACAGGATGGCGCCAACCCTTATAGCAAGCTCGTCTTTGACACGGCCGGTAATCTCTATGGCACGACCCAGAACGGCGGGACGTCTCTCCATGGTGGGGTGTTCGAATTGACACCGCTGGGTGGAGTATGGGCGCTTAGCAAACTCTACAACTTCACCGGCGGCACAGATGGCGGAACACCTTACGCCGGAGTGACCTTGGATGCAGCGGGCAACGTGTATGGAACCACATTCTCTGGTGGAATCTACAATGGTGGTGTGGTCTTTGAGCTGACGCCGAACCAAAGCGGCGGATGGAACGAGAGTGTACTATACAGCTTCAAGGGTGGCCTAGACGGATCTGAGCCGATCGGTGGTCTGGTTTTCGACAAGAAAGGAAGACTCTATGGTACTACTTGGGCCGGTGGTCAAACTGGGAACGGAACAGTTTTCCAGCTGACACCGCATCAAGGCGGCGGATGGACCGAAACTATTCTCCATACGTTCAGTGGCGCCCCGGATGGCGGTGGACCGCTGGTCAGTTTGATATTCGACAAGAACAACAATCTGTATAGCACAACGTGGCGTGGTGGCACACTGGATATGGGATGTGTCTTCACATTGACGCCGAGCCAAAGCGGTGGATGGACCGAGAGCGTGCTGTACAGCTTCAAGGGGGGCAACGACGGAACATCCCCTTATAGCGAGTTGGTGATGGACACTCATGGGAACCTCTACGGAACTACTTCAGGAGGCAGTCAAACCTGCGGCGGTTGCGGGACATTCTTTGAACTCTCTCGTGCACGCGGTTGGAAGGAATCTGTGATTCATAAGTTTGCGGGCGGTTCTAGCGATGGATCATATCCGTACGGCGGCTTGACCGTAGACACATCGGGCAACATCTATGGCAGTACAACACAAGGCGGGGCCTCTGGGTTCGGCACCGTGTTCAGTTGGATGCCTGCCACCAAGAGTTTTGTCATTGCTTACAGTTTCTTTGGCGGATCAAGCGATGGTGCTAACCCCAACGGAGGCTTGGTACTTGACACCGCAGGTAATCTCTACGGGACAACGTATTTTGGTGGTGCTTACGGACAAGGGACTGCATTCATAATAAGGTAATGATTTGCACCCTTGATGGGTACAGACCAATCGGATGATCCAAGAAATACAAGAGATCTTAAGGGCATGGATGTGGAGATCGCATCGTTCCGTACTCGCCTTGCACGTGTGGAACGGGCTGGACAAGGTTAGGATCATCCACCTTGCGGCTGGGACCTGCTGAACGGGAGGCTTTGGGCACTCACGAGCTCTACGACGATGTGTGGTCAGGGCACAAAAAGAAAAAATGACCGCAAGCATCGCTAAGTATGAAGCCAGCACAGCAGTTCTGGCAGGTCTGCGAATTTCGGCCACTCGCCACGTCCCACAAACACGCGCGAAGTTGCCATTCCCTGATTTCGGGCAAATTCACGGCAGGCGACCTCCTGGGATTCGATGCTCGTTTCCTTCGATCTGGTCCTTGGACGAAACCCCGGCAATAAACGATGCCGTGCGCGATTGTCCGGTCGCAAAGGAGGATAGCAAGATCACGAAACTAGTTCTTCCCTATAATCCAACGCAAAGGCTCTCATGGCCAAAACAACCTGCTGAACAGCGTCGTCCAATTCGAGCCTCTCGTTAACTCTTTTGGGAGGCGGATGCAACGCCACGCTTTCATTTGCCGGATGCACTAATCCCTTCCGCTTAGCTTGAATTTCACATTGTGGACCAACAAGTCGTTCAATTCTGTCGAGAATCTCCATTATTGCATCCGGTGATTTATGATCGAACTTCAAGATACGACCAATCGTATCTGCCCGAGCGCGCTGCAGTCGTTGAAAGACCTTTACGTTGTATCTTCCTACTCTCTCTTCCGGAAAGAGCCACTGCAAACCGATTCCACTAATGTAAAGAAGGAACGCGACTGCTAGCTCGTCTTGCAGTGCTTTTATCTTCTCGGCTATCACAGGAACCGCAAGTGCCTGAGCGATGTACCGCAGATCCTTGTTGTAGTTATACGCATACGCAGCAGTTGCCAAATGAACCCCGTTCATTAGCCAATACTTTTGAACTTCGTAGGCCTTGAACTCAGTCCTACTATGGGCAAGAGTAATAAGGTCGTTCTTTTCTAATAGGCTGAGACTCGGGATCTCTTCGTTTGGAGACTCGACGATCCAACTCTGGAAGGTCTCGATCGGTATCCTGACTCCGCCATTAGAACAGGAGATTTGGGCACAAACCCGATCAACCAGGGTGTTACAAAAAAACACCTCCTTGCGAAGGTGTTGGCGCTGTTCAGCCGATAACCGCAGCTCGACAAGTTTTTGCAACTCCGCCGAGTTTCCAGAGAGATTCTCGCAAGCCATAACACATAATTTTGCAGAGCTGGGGACGGCTTTGTGGCGCCTGGCTAAACCCTCCGACAACAGCGGTGTAATCAGGGACAGGTTTTCTTTCCGGACAGCGGTCGTAATTAGCAACAGAGAGGGGCTTGCCAGTAGGTTGAGCAGTCGCTCCTTGTCTTGTTCAGTGTAGTAAAGGAACTCAGGTTTCAAGGTTGTGTGTCGATCCCGGTCACCATCAAGTTCAACAGCATAGGAGCCATTCGCCTTCAGCAGCTTGTGGTGATCCTTTTCGCTCTCTCGATTCACAACGACAGTTCTTAAACCAGCCTGACCGTGACAGATTTCTACGACCATGCCGAGGCCGAAAGAGCCAGCACCAAAGTGAACATGCTGGGGCAGCGTTTCCTCAGATATATCGCTGTCTATCGTAGGCATGGACTTTCCGCAGTTCGTATCTGCGCAGCGAGGTCTTTGTGGTTCTGTGGCAGAACTTGATCTACTGTCTTGCTTGGGAGTTATTCTTGCGCCGGGTTCGATAGAATTCTAGATTTTCCGAACAGATTGAGCAGTCCTTAACTTCTGCGTGGAACACAGCTAATCTTTTTGCCAAATGAGCATCATCCATAAAACCGTCTGCCCAGGCCTCGAACACCGCTATTCCAACATGTTGATCAACGTGTTGAGGAGTCTGCATTCCGGCCCGGATCCGATCGCGGTGCTCAAGGAACGTCCTAAGAGCTGGGGTGGCTTCATTATTTTCCATGCATTGTACATTGGAAATAGCAGGTTGGGTTGTTGTGGCTTCGAGGTTCGACCGAGCATCGGCGAAAACTTGGCGCGCTACCATTGCAGTGATCCTCCCTTAAGCATGGTAAGTGGCGCATAATCGTACACTTTCGCAATAAGCATTACAACCGCGCAGCTCGACGGCCTTATAAAAACCAGCTCCCAATCCTGCTCCTCCATTCCCTCCTTCTAGATTATCAAAGTGCAATCACTTACATGTTAACTCAACTGTTACCCCTGTCCAGTAGGGCGGGTAACGCTCTGGATGACCCGAACACCCTAACGGTTTGTCCGCTTGACGCCCACTACAAGGATAATTTCGCCATTATGGGGGTCCAACATCACAAGCGTGTGGGGACGAACGTAACTGAGTTTGGACATAGAAACCCGGTGACGAAAGCTCTTAGGGCCCGAACAGAGCAAGGGATGACGCCCGATGTAGGAAGACGAGCGACAAAACGCCCTAAATCTTTGCACGTCCCGCAACATCTCCCACCTTTTCTTTCTCAGCCCACGCTATAGAGTGAGTTCACGCTTCGATTCCGGGGCCCCGGTCGAGGCGTCGCCAGAAATCATACGGAAGGCCCAATCTTCATTTCTGGAGTCAATGATTGGACCACTGTCATACATTGGAGGGAAGCGATCACTCGCAAAACGGGTGATCGCGCTGTTCCCGAAGCACACGACGTACGTTGAGGCCTTTGCGGGAGGTGCCCAGGTCTTTTTCCATAAAGAGCCGTCCAAAGTAGAGGTCCTGAACGACCGGGATGGCGAGATCGTGAACTTCTTCCGCATCTGCCAGTCGCATTATGAGGAATTGCTCCGCTATTTCCGCTTTTCGCTCGTGAGCCGCAGATTGTTTGAGCTGCTACGAGCAACCGATCCTGCGACGCTCACCGATGTTCAGCGGGCAGCACGGTATCTCTACGTCCTCAAAGGCTCGTTTGCGAGCCTCGTCGTACGTCCCAACTACCATTGGCACGTGGTCCAGCCGCCAGGGTTTAACCTGGAACGCCTTCCTCAGCTCATTGAAAACGCACACAAGCGACTGGAACGGGTGCAGATCGAGTGCCTGCCTTTCGAGGAAATCCTCAAACGGTATGACCGGCGGGAGACGCTTTTCTACCTCGATCCACCGTATTGGGGACGCAAGCTCTACCGCTACAACTTCGAGCAGGCAGACTTTGTCAAGCTCGAAATGCATCTGCGGAAGCTCACGGGCAAATTTGTGCTTTCGCTCAATGACCTGCCCGAAGTCCGCGCCCTGTTCCATCGCTTCCACATCCAGGGAGTCGAACTCGCCTATACCGCCCAAAAGCGCTCCGGCCGCAGATATAAAGAGGTTCTGATCACGAACTTCAAGCCGTAGCCGAAGCGTTCTGACCCACGCGATTTTTCTCCCCCAGCTTCCAGGGGCTCGGATCACCCGAGCCCCTGGGTACTTTGCACTCTCATCCGTTTCGTGCCCCGTTGTTACCGTTTTCGGCGGAGCACCCTCGACAATTGAATCCGTGATGATCCATGTACTCGAAAAACTATTTGCAGCGATTTGGAACCGCCTGCGCGGACGGCGTCGCGGAGCATGGAGTGAGGAACGTGGAAGCCTGGATCTCGGATTCCGGGTGGTGGACGGCCAAGTCACCAAACGGCATGTAGGTCTGAGCAATATGCGTCGCACGATGCACATTGCCGTGCTCGGCAAAACGGGCACCGGCAAGAGTTCGCTCCTGCGATATCTGAGCGAGCAGGACATCGAAGCCGACCGCGGGTTCGCGTATTTCGACCTCCACGGAGATGCGACACCGGACCTCTTGCGCACCATCAACGCGCGCGAGCGCCGGCTGCGAAGGCACCTTTCCCACAAACTCATCCTCATCGAGCCTGCCGACCCGATTGTGTCAGTGGGGCTCAACCCGCTCGAATCAGAATCCGCGACGGATTTCGTCCGGATTTCGGAATTCGCGCAGGTGCTAAAGCAGCGGTGGGCCCTCGACCACTTCGGGGCCCGCACGGACGAACTCCTGCGGAATACGCTCTACGCACTTGCGGCGAACGGGTTCACGCTGGTGGAGCTTGCGCCCTTCCTCACGAACGGCGCTTTCCGCACCGCTTGCCTCAAGCGGGTCGAGAACCCGGAGATTCGGCAGTACTTCGAACTTCGCTACGACCAGGCGAGCGAAGCCATGCGGGCCACCATGCGGGAGCCGATCCTTAATAAGACTTCGGCCTTCACCGCCGATCCGCACTTCCGTCACATCGTGGGCCAAGCACACTCGACGTTCTCGATTCGCGAAGCGATGGACCAAGGTCATTGGATCATCGTGAATCTCGCGAAAGGCCGCCTGGGAGAGCAGGCGCTCACCTTGGGAAGCTTGATCTTCACGGCCCTCAAGAATGCGCTTTTCACCCGCGAACGGCGGTCGCTCTTCACCCTCTACTGCGATGAGATTCAAAACCTCATCGCCTATGGGACGGGCATCGAGACGGTCTTGAGTGAGGCCAGAAAGTTCGGCGTCGGTATCGTCTCTGCCAATCAGTTCCTTGAACAGTACCCGGCAGAAATTCGGGCCGCGATTCTCTCGGTCGGCACCCATGTCTTTTTTCAGCTTTCGAGCGCCGATGCCGCGCACATCGCCCAAGCGCTCGATGGGGGAAAGCCTTTGGCCGAACGATTGAAGAACCTTTATCAGCGACACGCGATTGTGAAAAGCGGTGCCGAGCGCTGGGCAGAAGTCCGGGTGCCCGACGTGCGCACGCCGCAGGTCGACTACACGGACCTTCTGAACCGAACCCGGTATACCCGCGGGCGCGTGCGCGCTCACATCGAGCGCGATATCGCGAAGCGCCAGGAAGAGTTCCTGCGCAGCAAGCACGAGGCGATCCATGACTACGAATGACGGTCCCGGCTTCGTGCTCCAGGAACGCGATCGGCACCTGCTTCGTGAACTCGGCGTGATGCGCATTGTTGATCGTGAACAGGCGAGAACTGTCGGTGGGTTCGGCTCGGGATCACGGACCAATCGCCGGATGCTGAAGCTTACCCAGGCCGGACTTCTGCGGCGCTTTTTCCTCGGTACAACCGCGGGCGGCGCGAAAGCCCTTTATTCGCTCTCGGAAAAAGGCGCACGTCTCGCCGAAGTCCCGCTCCGGGCTCCACGCCGAACCAGAGATCAAGCCCTGGTTGCCGATTTCTTTGTGCAGCATCAGCTCGCAGTCAACGAAATCTATTGCGGCTTCAAGTATGGAATCCCGCCCACAGCAGAAGTGACCTTCAAACGCTGGATTGCTTTTCAAGAGCCGCCCAGTCCTGGACTGCGCCTCATTCCGGACGGTTACGTCGAATTCCAAACCCCGGCGGAAATCACGGCTGCATTCCTCGAAGTCGATCTCGGGCATGAACGCCTCAAGGTCTGGAAGGAAAAGGTGGAGAACTACTTTCAGCTCGCGCTCTCGGGAAAGTTCTCGAGGCAGTTCGGGCCGAGGCGGTTCCGAACCCTCGTCGTCGCCCATTCCAAGGCAAGGATGCTCTCGATCCGCTCCGTTGCTGCTGCTGTTACCGAGAAGATCTTCTGGTTTGCGAACCTGGAATCCGTGAGGCGAGAAGGAGTCTTTGGGCCGATATGGCTCCGACCAAGGCAGGATGTGCCTCAAACGCTTTTTCGAGAACCCCAATGAAGTATTGCTACGAATGCGGACGCATCACGGCGGGCGAGCCGCTCTTCTGCCAATCCTGCGGCCGGAGCTATGACGTAAAACTCTGTCCGCGACTCCATGTGAATCGGCGCTATGCCGAGGTCTGTTCCCAGTGTGGCAGCCGTGAGCTCTCGACGCCACAGCCCCGCGTTTCCTTCTGGTGGAAGGTTCTTGGGTTCGTTCTGCGGGTCATGACCGGCATTCTTCTCGTCTTGCTATCGTTCGTGGTCCTCCTGGAACTGCTGAAGACCCCGATGGTTCAGAACGGCGTTCTCGCTCTCGGACTGCTTCTCATTGCCCTCTGGGCTGCCTGGATGATGCTTCCCGATTGGTTTCGGAAATTCATTCATCGAGCGATGAAGCGCAAGGAGCGCCGGCATGAACGCTAGAGGCGCAAAGCTACGGATGCTCACAGAAGGGCTGAAGTACGCCCGGCCAGGCGACGTGAAAGCCGCGGAATCATTGGACATTTCCTCGGTCGCCATAGCGCAGAGGAGTGCTAGGCATTGTGCTAGGCGGGAGGGCGACCAGAGATCATTCGATGCCTTCGAAGCCTTGGGTCAACCGATGAATATTCGTCACGTGGCAACGTTTCTTGGCTGCTCCGCCTGGACCGTGCGCCAGCGATTGTTGCCTGCCGGGCTACCGCATTTCCGGCTCGCGCGCACCGGCAAGCTCGTCTTCTTTGAAAACCAAATCGTGCGCTGGATTGTCGACAAACAGCGCGAGAAGGGAGGTGATATCCGATGACGCTTTACCGACGAGGAAACGTCTACTGGACCTACGTCTATATCGATGGCATTCGCCATGGAAAATCGACTGGGACCAGCAACCGCCGCCAGGCTGAAATAATCGACCAGCGCTTCAAGGAAGAATTGAACTTGAAGCGCCAGGGAGTGAGCCAGTTTGCTCCCCAGATGACCTTCGGCGAACTCGCTGCCCGGTTTCTCGCCGAAGGCGAACCCCGCCCTTACCACATCGACCGGTTGACCGTGCTCCTGCCGTATTGGCAGGAGATACCGATTGGCCGCATTACGAAAGCGATGGCCCGCGACTATCGCCGCGAGCGCCATGCCACAAAGAAGCTTTCCGAAACCACGGTGAACCGCGATCTCGAGGCTCTGCGGCACATTCTCTTCTGGGCCGTAGACGAAGGCCTGCTTCTTGCGAATCCCTTGAGCCGGATGCCCATGATCCGCGAACGGCGCAAGCCGAGGTTCATGATCGGCGTTGGGGAAGAGCTGGAGCTCATCGAGGCGGCAGCCCCGCACCTCCGCTCGATCATCGTCGCCGCCCTCGATACCGGCATGCGACGGGGCGAGATCCTCGCCCAGCGCTGGGAGCACATCGACTTCGCGCGCGGCATTCTCTACGTCACCCACTCGAAAACCGCCGAAGGCGAAGCGCGAGAGATTCCACTCACGGAGAGGTTCCGCCAACTGCTCGAGGCGAACCGCCAACCGGAAGGGCTGGTCTTCACCTTTAAAGGCCATGCCATCCGCAAGATCAAAACCGCCTGGAAGGCCGCGATCCGTCGAGCCGGTATCCGCTACTACCGCTTCCACGATCTTCGGCACACCTTTAATACCCGCCTGCTCGAAGCCGGCGTCATGCAGGAAGTCCGCAAGGCCGTCATGGGGCATTCGAGCGGCGAGGACGTGCATTCCATTTATGTCCACGTCGAGCTCCCTGCCAAGCGCGCGGCCATCCGTCAGCTTGAAACTTGGGTCGCACGCCAAACCGAACAACTGAGAAACGAACCAGAGAAAGGAGGAAACGAAGCTCATGAGACCGAGGACCGGAATTCGCAATTCGCTGCTCATCTGCCTCTCGAAGGAGGTGAGGGCCAGTGAAAACCAGAACTCTGCAACTCATTACCCAGTATGACGCACACCGCAACCAGTACACCGTCTTTCACCACAACCTGACCCCGGAGCAAGCCAACGAAGAGCTCCGGAAACTCTCTGCCCGCTTGCTCGCGCTCTTCGTCGTCGACCAACACGGAGTGCATCCCGAGGAAGATCCCGACGAATGCGAAGCCTGCCGCAGAGAGGTAGAACGCACGGCACACGTACAACCCAAACCAACGCAGCAAAGGAGGAAGTCATGACCGCAAAACAGAGGGACGCGGGCAGTGCCCGGTCCACCACCGCAACGACAGCAGTGACTACGACCAGCGGACAAGCACAACGGAAACCGTGGAAGAAGAAATCTCCCGTGGAAGTCGTGCTTGACCAGATCAACCGGCTTCGCGACGACGTTGCCCAGAAAGAGGAAGAGCTGAAGGCTGCCAAACGGCAGCTTGAGAAGCTCGAACAGGCACGGAAGGTCCTCGAAGCCACTTAGCTCTTTATTCATGGAGTTTGCCACCGGCAGGCTCCATTTTTGTGGCGGCGGAGCTATCAGAGGCCGCGTCGGAGAACAACAGGTGATCATGGAATGCATAACTGCGCTTGCCGTTTTGGGCATAGTCATTATCGGACTGCTCCTGATCATTCAGGCGATCACGCTCGACGAGGCATTGCAGGCCATCGGGCGGGTGCTCGGAACGGTGGTGCTCTTCCTGGTCGGGCTGTGTCTATTCACCAGCATTTTGCAGACGATCATTCAGCCTTGGCTTGCATCGCTCCTGCCGCTTCTCGCGAAGGTTGCGCTGATCGCCTTCGTCATCCTTCTCCTGGCGCTCGTTACCAATATCGTCAGGCACCGAGTTATGAATCGAGATAGGAAGTCCATCAACAGAGGTGAACCGTGAAGCCGACAAATAGACGAACCATGACGCCGGCCGATTTTGAAGAGCTGGGACATCAGACCATGCTCGAAACTCGCGACCTGGAGCGCACAAAAGAAATCTGCGCTCTCCAGCTCTATGCCTACGAGGACGAAAGGCAGCCGGAGCTGGGCAGTTTGCGGAAGGAAATGGAGCACGCGACCGAAAGGCAGCGCGCCCTGCATCACCACCTGTACGCGCGGCCGATCCCGGTGAACGATGCCGCCATGCTCTCTCGATCCCAGCGCATCCGGTTGTTGCTCGCGCTCGCCGGGCTCGCCGCCGTCGCCTCGCTCGTCGGAAATACGACGACCTTCTATCTCTTCGGCTTTTCATTATTGACGGTAGTCGTGCTCGCGCTGGGCACCACCGCCCTGCCGGTCGTGGTGGGCCATCTGGTCTACGAATGGATCATCGTGCGCCACCGACTCCTGCAAGGGGTGGTGATCCTGCTGGCAGCAGCACTCTGCTGTGGGGCTCTCTTCCGATTGGCGGAGGCGCGACGCATGATGGTGGTTAGGACTGCGTCGAATACGCCCGGTGGTTCTTATGTCGAAGAGACTGCAGCCGATACGCCAGCCGGAGAGGCAGCGCCATCCGAGGAAACGTCGGAATCGAAAGTACGCCAAACCCTCAGTGGAGGAATGCTCTTCCTGCTGTTTGCAGCGGACCTCATGTTGGGCTTCCTGTTGGGCGCGATCACCCAGATGCGCGGCGACGAGGATTATGTCGCCTGGCAGGAGCTCGGCAAACTGAAAGGCTTACGGATGAGCCTGGGAGAGCGAATGTCAGAAATCCTTTCGCGTTTCGAGGTCAACAAGAAGCGTTGCCTGGCGGGTATTCTCCACGCCCAGAATCTCGCGAACAATCGACAGCCTCCCTATCACCAGATACTCGCGGCGCTCGCGCTCTTCCTGCTCGTGGCTGCTCGTCCATCCCATGGGCAGACGATTCAGCGCTATGAGGGAATCCTCATTGACACCAGCGGCTCGATCCAGAGGGGTGGCGGCCACAATGACCTCTTCCGCGAGTATCTCTTCGCCACCAGGAAGCTTCTGCTTACCGAACCGGCCAACAGTCGCGTGTGGGTTTCCGCGATCTCAACCGATTCCTTTGGTGGAACCCGCGAGATCCTCAGAGGCTGGACGCCCGATGCACGCGGGGTATTCACCGATGATTTGAATCGTGCTCGCCGTCAGCTTGCTTCCAGCTTTGAGGAGAAATCCTCGGGGATGTCGCCGGTCGCCGCAGGCACAGACATCTTCGGCGGCCTGTGGCACCTCAAAGCTCTCTTCGAGCCCGGTTTAAACAGCGGTACGTCTCAGGCCATGCCGAAAACCATTTGGATCTTCTCGGATATGGTCAATGAAACGCAGAACTTTCCCATGCCGGCATTGATCGCGACCGGTCCAGAACGGATGCTGGAGCGCGTGAAAGCAAATGGGCAGTTGGTTCCGCTGAACGGCTACAAAATCAATGTTTACGGAGCGTCTCCGAGCGGCCTCACTCCTCAGGCCTGGCTGGCGGCAAAAAGATTTTGGACGCTGTACTTCTCGGCTGCAGGCGCTGAACTGGTTTCATACTCCGCCGAATGCGAGATCGAGCGCTAATGTGGAAGCAGAGCGATACGGAGTCAACGACGAACCCTGTTCAGTAGGCGCTGGCTTTGTTCTGTTTTCGGAACAAGGACGAGGAATTTCCAAAAATGGCACAGCCGGGCTGACCGCCTTATTATCGGGTTTCCGGTCCGAGAAGCCGCGCCTATCCTGAGTTCCTAACCTCTGGCCCTTTGCCGAGCCGTTGTTCCGTTTTCAGAACAAACAAAATTAGACCTTGACAGAAGCAGGTACTCACCTTATTCTCCGGGGCAATTTCTTGATGAGAATACCCGATGGGGCGCGGACGCTGTACTTCTCATCCACCTTTCTCCTAACTAAAGACATGTTGTCGTGCGCGTAATCTGGATTGCGTCTGGAAGAATTTTTTCTGGCGTGCGATGTGAGGGTGTGTCTCGCTTACTGCAACGATGGAGAGATCTATGCCGCGGCTCATCGCTGTGATAGTGACACCGATGGTGATCCTGACAGGCGTCTGTGATGGCATTCTGCCACAATCAGCCGCCAGGCATTGAACTCTGCGCTTTCGAGTGATCTTAGCTGTAAGGGGCGTTACTCCGAGCCGCCCAGCGCAGTGACGCTCGAGGCTGTGGGAGTGCTGTGTTGCATCAGCTGGCTTGAAGACATAGGTTGCCATGCCAATGGTCTGCGAATCGCATATTGCAAAGGCGCAAACGAAGATGGTTGCTGAGGCCTAGCTCAGTCCTCACATCGCTGTCGAACTCAAATGGCCGCTGAGGCATGGGAGGCTTTTCGATGAAGCTGGCGCATTCAAAAGTAATTCTTGCTCTTTTGACGGTTTTCGCCGCCTCGTGGGCGTACGCCCAAGCGCCAAACATTGCGAATCTTAACCCAAACTCCGGAACCACGGGCACACCAGTCCAGATCAACGGCACAAATTTTGGTAATACGCAAGGATCCAGCACCGTAACTTTCAACGGTACGCAAGCGTCGCCGACGAGCTGGAGTTCGACTCAAATCGTAACACCGGTGCCAAGTGCAGCCACGACGGGGAATGTTGTGGTTACCGTCGGCGGAGTACAAAGCAATGGCGTGCTGTTCACGGTTATCCCCCATATCGATAGCTTGTCGCCAACCGCGGGATCACCGACTACGGTTGTTCAGATCAATGGAACGGGATTTGGAACTTCCCAAGGAAACAGTTCGATAACATTCAATGGTACAACTCAGAATCCGACCTTCTGGAGTGACACTAAGCTGATCAGTGAACTCCCCAGCACTCTGACGCCTGGATCGGTGAGCGTGGTAGTGACGGTTGGCAGTAACGGCAGTAACACGGCTGTTTTCACGCTTGCGATCACCGGGGCAATCAATGGAATAGTGACAAATTCAGGCAACGGCCAGCCGATAAGTGGCGCGACAGTGATTTTGTATTTGGCAGGCATCCCCCAAAGCACAACAATGACTGCGTTGGACGGCAGCTACTCCTTTCCCAATTTGTTGACTGGAACCTATTCAGTTGGTTGTTCCGCGACTGGGTTCAGCATGACCAGTATTGCGACAGTGCCGGTGAACGCAGGAGGGACCACAACGACAAACGTTATACTGTCGAGTCCCTCTATAGCTTCGCTTTGGCCATCCTCAGGGCCGGTCGGAACTGTGGTCACCATAACTGGATCCAATTTTGGCCCACTGCAAGCTTCCAATACTGTAACCTTTGCCGGTATCGCAACGATCCCTACAAGATGGAGCAACACTGGAATTGTGGCCGCGGTTCCCGTCGGCGCGGGCACTGGTTCAGTTGTGGTCACCGTTGGTGGTGCGGCTAGCAACGCGGTCTCTTTCTCCGTGGGGACAGGAACAATTCAAGGGACCGTCACCAGTGGCGGAAACGGCGTAGTTGGGGCATCTGTGACTGCCTTGCAAAACGGAGCACAGATATCATCGACTAGTACGGGTTCAGGAGGTAGCTATTCGATCGGAAACCTAGCTCCAGGAAACTATGACATGGAGGTGCAGGCGAATAGTTACGGCACGCAAATCGTCCAAGGTGTTTCAGCGACTGCTGGCAATGTAACCACACAGGGCTTCGTCCTTTCTGCATCTGGAACACTTTCGGGCACTATCACGAGTGGTGGTGCCGCGCTGACCAATGCCACCGTGAACGTGTATCAGGGTTTCACGACGGCTGGCACAGCCACGACCAACGGCTCGGGGGTCTACAGTATATCGACTCTGGGTCCAGGTACATATTCGGCCACTGCCTCGAAGCAGGGATATGCTAACCAGACCAAGTCTGGATTGGTCGTCACTTCGAATCACAGCACGAATGCCAACTTTTCATTGCGGAGTCAACCGGCAGCTGTTGTGAGTTATGTCTACGACGAGGCTGGCAGGTTAGCCTCAGCTGTGAATTCGCTTAACAATGCGGCTACTTACAACTACGACGCCGCTGGAAACATAAAGTCAATTGTGACCCTACCATACAACCAAGTGTCCGTCACCGAGTTTACGCCAAACACCGGTACCGTAGGGTCTGCAGTTACCATATACGGCACTGGGTTCAGCACGACTCCGAGCCAAAACACTGTGACCTTCTATAACAATGTAACGGCGACCGTCACCTCGTCAACCGCGACGCAAATCATGACGGCTGTCCCGGCCAGTGCGGTAACAGGGCCAATAACCGTGACCTCGCCATCGGGAAGCGCGACGAGCAGTTCCTCTTATGCGGTGACCAGTTCGAACGGATTGCCTACGATTACGAGCTTTACCCCCTCCATCGCCAGCCCAGGAACATCCGTCACAATTAACGGCACGAACTTTGACTCGACAGCCAGTCATAACAGTATCACAGTGAATGTGATAAGAACGTTTGCTACATCAGCCACTAACACTAGTCTCTCCACCCCGATTTCGGGCGTGCTGGCCTCTGGGCACGTTACCGTTACGACGACTGTTGGGTCATACACTACGCAAAGCTATCTTTTTGTACCTCCAACGGGATATGCGACATCACAAGTTGCCTTTACGGGCCAGGTGACCCTTGGTAGCCAAATTCCCGTTACGTTGAATACGACCACTCAGACGCAGATCGGCCTAGTTGTGGTCGATGTGCCTGATGGTGACGGACTATGGGTAAACACGAATAACACTTCTTCATCGACTGTGCCGTATACAATTTACGATCCTTACGGCACCGCAATCGGAAGTGGAAACATCGCTACGGGGGCGTCTTACATCAACACGACTCAGCACATTGGGATCGCCGGGACCTGTACCATCATGGTCGGGCCGATCTCTCCGAATAGTGCACCGATTAACGTCTCGCTCACCCCAACGGCGATTGCTCCGGATATCTACAGTAACATCGCGGTTACAACCTGGAGCTCCTCTCCAGCTCCGGTCCAGGTTGCAACGACTGCAGCCGGGCAGAATGCGTATCTAACCTTCCCTGGGTACACGGGTGAGCGGATATATCTGTATGCCTTCGGTGCGACGGGGACAGCTACGGCTGCAGGTGTGGGTATCAAGAACCCAGATGGAAGCATTCTCACGAGTAACTACTCTAACGTCAACGG
>Ga0070697_100000558_pt1 | contig 28033 bp, 24 predicted proteins | sample KBSK1501metaG_FD_65475 | JGI IMG/M metagenome (GOLD analysis project Ga0070697, IMG submission 65475) | Corn, switchgrass and miscanthus rhizosphere microbial communities from Kellogg Biological Station, Michigan, USA - KBS K1-50-1 metaG | ecosystem: Host-associated > Plants > Roots >...
TCCTCCTGACCTGCGCAAACGCAAGGTTCTGCGCCTGGCCGTACAGCACCGACTCGGAGAACTGCGGCCGGATCAGGGCGCCGCAGCCCAACCCCGGATAGGTCCAGCTGTGCTGCACGTCGATGGGATGCGACATCGTGTCGTCCACGGTGACGTCGTGCACGGACTGCGGCAGCTGCGGCTGGGGCAGCACGATCGCCACGCTGACCCGGCCGGGCACGCCAGTCGCCGGGCGGCTGAGGACCTGCAGCTGGTAGTGGCCGGTCGCGGGCGTCCACCAGGCCGGCCCCGGGTTGAGGTCCACGGTGGCCGACGCATGGCCGACGGTCGCAAAGGTGGCGGAATACCAGCACGGCCAGATGCCGATGTCCTTCGACACCTTGTGCGTGAAGGTGAAGTTGAAGTTCTCGGTGCCGAGCGCGGGCCGGGAGATCCCCTGGATCTTCTGCAGCACCCAGGGGCCGATGCTGGTGTCGGTGGTGGTCCCGGCGCCGACCGACTGCCACGGCCAGCCGAACCTGACGTGCGGCAGGTGCACGTTGATCCCGACCAGGTGCAGGGTCGCGCCCAGCGCGGCCAGCACCGCCCAGGCGATCGCCTTGCGGAAGATCAGGCCCGCCAGGATCAGGACCGCGGCCCACTTGAGCTTGCCCGGGATGCGCCGTCGCCGCCGCCCGCGCTCCTGCCTGAGCAGCATCGTGCGGGGCTCGCCCGGAGGGCGCCGCGGCGGCCCGGGCCGGGGAGGCAGAAACCAGGTGGGGTCCTCGTCCTCGTCCAGGGCCTCGCCCGGCCGCGGGGAGACGCCCTCCGGGCGGCGCGTGGACAGCATGCCCACGAGGAAAATCAGCAAGCGCAGCATCTGGCCTACCTCCTATTGGCTGGTCATGGAGAGCTAGGCAATGGCCGGATAGCCGAGGCTGAGCACGGCCGGGACCGCCCCGAACGGCATCCGGAAGCGCGTCCCCGGCTTGTCCGGCGCGTTTGGGTCCTTGATATCGGGCCAGCGCATCTTGACGTGCTGGTCGGTCAGTCCGGCCACCGAGTAGGGGAACTCCATGGCCGATATGCCGTGCAGCTTGAGCAGGCCGCCCCAGCGGAACGCCGCGAACACCCTGGCGAGGTCGCGGACCGACAGCGGGCGCCGGGCGGTGATGTCGATCCAGTAGACCGCCATCGCCAGTTCGATCAGGTCGCTGGCGCACTGGCCGAGCGCCTCCGACTTCGTGCGGTACACGGTGCCGCCCGCGTTGACCGTGCCGAGCTTCTCGCCGTAAACAGGGGAGTAGCGAGGCTTCGCCTGGCACTGCATCCAGTCGCAGGCGGCCAGAAGCTCCCAGCGGATGCCGGTGCGGCTGGCCACGTCGTCGTACAGCGGTTCGGCCCGGCTCAGCGGCGCCTTGGCCGTCGTGACGAACGCGGCCGTCACTGCCTCCGGGATCTGCGCCGCGTACCGGCTCGTCCTGGCCTGGCGCGGCGTAACCCGCGCCGCCGGATGGCGCTGAGTCGCCCGGTCCTGGATAGAGCGGCCCTGAGCAGCCCTGTATTGCGCGGCCCGGGCGTGCGGCGCCGCCGCGGCGGGCACCGAGCTGGCCGGCCCGGACTCGTAGGCGTCGAGGACGCCAGGGATCGTTGCCTCGCCGCCATACCCGGCACCCTGCCCGCCCCCAGTTCCGGCCCCATTTCCGGCACCGTGCCCGCTAGCAGCGGCCTGGCCGCGAGAGCCGCCCTGCCAGCCCGACCCAGCGTGGCCGGCCGTCCCGCCCAGGTTGACTACGCCGCCCAGGCCGAACGTGCCGCCCTGGCTGCTCGTGCCGTTGATGTCGGCCGTCCCGCTCTGATGGCCCCCCGCCCCGGCCTGCGAGGTCCCGGCCTGCGAGGTCCCGGCCTGCGAGGTTGCCGCCTGCGGGGCCGCGGCCTGCTGCGCGTCCGGTGCGCTGTACCGGTACAGGTTGTAGAGCCGCATGATCGCGATGAGGTTGGAGCCGTACTGCGGGTCGGTGGCGTAGACGCCGGTCAGGTCGGTGGCGAAGGCGTCCGGCAGGTGCCGGTCGGCCATGGCGTGCTGGTAGCTGGGGCCGGTGGCGAGGAGCTGGCCGTGATCGGCGATGCTCTCGGCCACGTTGTGGTACACCCGGAACGGCGCGCTGACCGTCACGTACTGCCCGTTCTGGTACTCGCGTGTCGGCAGCATGTCGCTACCCGCAGGCCCGCTGCCCTTGATCCCGAACAGGTTGTGGTCCCGTAGCGCAAGAGCGCTCTGGCCCCAGCCTGACTCGTCGATCGCCTGGGCGATCGTCACCGCGGCCGGGATGCCGTGCCGGCTCTGCATGGCAATGGCCCCCGGCGCTATCTGGCTGATGAAGGCCTGCTGGGCGGCCGTGCCCGGGACGTGCGTCGTCTCGGCCGGCGGGGTGTGCCTGGTGTACGAGGGCGTCGCGGCCGGCGACGAGCCGTGGGTTGCCTCGGCGCTCGGCGCCTGCAGGCCCGGGATCACGGCCGTGCCTGCCCGCTGGCCCTGGCCGCCCCGCCCGCCGTCGCGGGCCGCCGTTCCGCCCCGCGATGTGGCCCCTTTTCGCGCGGCGTTGCCCGCCCCCGTAGCGCCCCGTCCCTGCGAGCCCTGCCGCGCCTGCGACGTCTGGCGCGCCTGCGAGCCCTGCCGGGCCTGCGAGCCCTGCCGGGCCTGTGGCGCCTTCCTGGCCTGGGATCCCTGCCGGGCGGGCGATCCGTTCTGCGCCTGGGACCCGTTCTGCGCCTGGGACCCGTTCTGCGCCTGGGCTCCCGCCAGGGCGTCCCCGTCGCCCGCCCCGGCTGTCACGCTGCCGCCGATCCCGCCCGCGAAGTTGGCCATCGTACCGGGCATCGCCACCATGCTCTGCGTGCCCAGGCTCCCAACCCGGCCTGCTGTGCCCACCATCCTGGTCGTACCTTCCCTCGCCGTCGTGCCCCCGGCCGCACTACGTCCGCCTCCCTTCCCGGCCGCCCCGCTGCCGACCGACGCCAGCGTCGTCCCTGGCACGGCCGCGCCGCCCGCGTCCGCCTGGCCCTGGCCCAGGAACCCGGCCGTCTCGGCCTCGGCCGACCCGCCCCGCTGGCTCGTCGCGCTGATCAGCTGTCCGTTGTTGACGAAGCCGTTTACGCCCTGCGCGGCCAGCGACCCGGTGAAGGTGTGCGCGTTGACGGAGAGGTTCGGCGCGGAGTCCCCGCCGATCGTGCGGAGGGCTCCGGGCGCATTGCTGGTGACCACCTCGACGTGCCCGTCGAACAGCACCCAGTCGCCGGGCTGGGGCTGGTAACCGTCGCCGAGCGGATGCCAGCGATGATGGGCCTGCGCGTCCTGCATGACCGAGATGACCTGCGGCGAATCCGGATTGGGGTCGACGCGTACGTCGGCCCACTGACGCAGCGGCCAGGGATAGGTGGTCCCCCCGGTGACCCAGCTCTGCTGGCCGGTGGCCTGGGCGCCGAGCGCGAGCGTGAGGCTGGCGAAGGCGGCGCAGGACTGGCCGTGGTCCGCGCCGTCTACGCTGCCGACTCCCCAGATCATCGCCTGCATCTCGGCCGGGCTCTTCGACTGCGCCATGCGGAGGTAGTACTTCGCCACCTTGACGATGGCCGACCGCAGCGCGCTGTCGCCCGTCTGCTCGGGCTTGGCCGGCTTGTCCAGGGCCACGAGCTTGACCGGCATCCTGGTCGGCGACGTCATCTCGTCGACCGTTCCGTGGGCGAAGGCGAACCCGGTCATCGCGCCGCATGTGCTGAGACTGACCAGCGCGGTTGCCTGCTGCCAGGTCGGTTTCCTCAGGGCCGGCACGAATTCACCTTCTTTCTGGTCCGCGTTCGGGCTGGATGGCTGTGCGAAAGGTGCTCTGAGTTCGGTTTCCGGGCTCCTTACCTAACGTTAGGCAGCGACTTGAGGATCGCCTGGACCTGCGGGTTTCCTGGGTTATTGGCGTTGGAGAACAGCACGCCCACGTCGAAGGCCGCGGCGGCCGTGGCGCCGACTACCCACTGCCGGTAGGTGTCGGCGACCAGCGCCGCCTGGCCCGTCGTGCTGGTCACCGGCTGCGCGCACTGGCTGGGGAAGCCCGCGTGCGAGACGATGGCCGACGAGCCCGTGTACTTGACGCAGTTGGCCGGGTCGCTCTCAAGTCCCGGCTGAACCACCGGCTTGCCGTTGGACCCGGTAAGCGTGGCCCCGCCGATGATGTTGTTGATGGCCCTCGCCGCGACCTGCAAGCTGTCCACCGGGTCCATCGGGTTGTACGGGTGATGCAGGTTCAGTGACCACGCCACCTGGCCGCCCTGGGCCGGGGTGATCGGCTCCAGCCCCTGCCGGCCCGTCTTCGAGTCGCTGAACTGCGGGTTATTTCCGCTGGTCATCAGCGCGAACACCCACAAGATCTGGCTAGTGTCCTTCCCGCAGGCGAAGTTGACCTGCGCGGGCTCGGCAGCGACGTTGGCGTTCTGGCAGGCGGTCTCGATCTGACCCTGCACCGTGGCCACGCTCGGCGGCCAGCCCGGGCTGGACCGGAAGATGAACACCGACACGATGGCGATCATCGCCGCGACGGCCGCCACGGCCAGCACGCCCTTGCGCGACTTCGGCAATCTGGCCCGGCCGGCCCCGCCGCGGCCAGCGCTGCGCCGCCCGCGGTCGATGAGTGCCTGGGTGCGCCGCTGCGCGGACCCCCCGGGCCAGCCCGGCCGTCCTGCGGTCCTGATGATGGTGGTCAGCTCGTCGTCAGGCTCGTCGTCCTCGATGGCATACGGCATCGCCACGTCCGGCTCGTCATCGAGCGGCATGGCCGGCTGGGGTGCCGTCCTGCGCTCCTGTGCTGGCCGTGACTGTGCTGGCCGGGACTGTGCTGGCCGCGACTGTGCTGGCCGCGACTGGGCGCGCAGCATCCCGGGCATGCCCTCCCTGGATCGTGGCGGCGTCCCGTCCCGGCCGTAGCTGCTGTCGGTGAGCTCCCTGGCGTGGGCCTCACGCCAGTCAAAAAGATCGTTCTCGAGGTCTGTGGCTCTGAGTTCTAGTTCACGCAGCCACTCTTCGTCTCTATCGTTAAGATTTTCGAACTCATTGGTCATCGTTCTCACCTCCAGCGGCTCGCTTGAACTGGGGACACTCCGGGCAGCTGGCCGGCCTGCGGCCGGCCTCGGCGGCGGCGACCTAGCCGGGCGGCATGCGCCCGGGCGGGAACCGGGGCGGCGGCTCGCCGGCTACCGGCTTCGCCGACCTTGCCCCTTCTCCGCGTCGCCGAATCATGCCAACTATTAGAACACAACTTCGATCAACGAGGGAAGAGTTTGTTTCTACAGCTTAGCTGCGTTCGAAGGGCAGTCCGGCAGGCCCGTAGCCGGCCCCGGTTCAGCCCGGCTCGGCGCGGACCGCGCGGCCGGGCCGCGCGTCGGCGACGATATCGCCGTCCCGCACCACGAAGGCGCCGTTGACCAGGACATGGCTGATTCCGGCCGACGGCCGCGTGCTGTTCTGGTAGCTGGCCTGGTCCGTGACGGCGGCGGCGTCGAACACGACGATGTCGGCGTCGCTGCCGGGCTGCAGACGGCCCTTCGTGCGCAGGGCGGGCACCCGGTCCTGCAGCAGCCGGGCGGGCTCCAGGCTGCACTTGGCGAGCGCCTGAGCCAGGCTGAACGGACCACCCCGGGTGAGAAGACGGAGCGCCCGGCTGAACGTGCCCGCGGTGCGGGGGTGGGTGATCGCGGTCGCGGGCAGCGGCCAGGCTTGCGGGTCGGCCGGGGGAACGGTCCAGGTCAGCGGCATGGCGTCGCTGGCGACGACCGCGCCGGGGAAGGTCAGCGACCGCATCAGCAGCGCCCGGTCGGCCGGGTCGTCCTCGCTGAGCAGGTCGATGATCACCAGCCCGCCCGGGTCCGTCGCGCGCAGTTCGCGCAGCCGGTCGGCGCTGGCGACCCGCTCCCCGGTCGGCGCGTAGGTGAGCGAGGAGGGCGACAGGCTCCGTTCGCCGAGCCGTTCCGGCGCCAGGAAGGCCGCTCCGATGCCGGTCATCCCGGAGCCGTACGGGTACGCCTCGGTGGTGACCCGCGACCCGGCCGCCTGGGCCCGCGCCACCAGGCCAAGCACCCGGTCGATGTGCCGCTGCGAGGTGCTGTTGACGTGGCAGTAGTGCATGTGAGCACCGGTCTCGGCGGCGGCCCTGACGATCTCCTCGGCGCCGTCGGCCAGGGTGGCGGGCGCCATTTCGACGAGGTCCCTGGCGTGGGTGAACGTGGGCACGCCCGCCTCGGCCGCGAGCCCGGCGACACGCAGGTACTCGGCCGGGCTGGCCGCGGGCGCGTAGCCGAGCAGCACCCCGATGCCGAGCGCCCCCTCGGCCAGATCCGCCGCCAGCCGGGCCATCAGCGCGCTGACCTGCGCAGGCTCGGCTAGCCGCTGCCAGGCCGGGTCCGATATGCGAGCCATGAACGCACCCAGGCTGACGTCGGTCGGCAGCCCGGCCACCGCCTCCATCCTGGCCAGCGCCCAGGAGGCGGCGAAGCCGTAGTTGATGGGGCGGCCCTGCTCCGCGGCCCGCCGGTACGCCTGGGCCACAGGGGTGACGCCGGCCTCGAGTTCCAGGGCAGTGGTCACCCCGTCCATGGCCTGCAGGCGCAGGCCGCCCAGATCGCTGACGTGGCTGTGCAGGTCGATGAACCCGGCCGTCACCACCTGGCCGGCCACGTCGACGTCGCCCCGGGACTCAGCGGCCGTCAGGCGGGTCCCGACGGCCGCGATCCTGCCGCCGGCCACGGCCACGTCGCGCACCGCGTCCAGGCCCGATTCGGGATCGATCACCCGGCCGCCACGCAGCACCAGGTCCCATCCGCCCGCCGCAGTAGCCACCGCACTAGTGTCCTCCGGAGCCTGCTAGCCTGGCCAGGCCGGCCCCGAGGACGGCAGATGACGAGCGGGGAGAGGCCCTCCATGGCGGCTACCGCGGGCGTGGTCCTGGTCGCGCACGGCGGCCAGGCGTCGAGTACCGCACCCACCTCCGCGCTGCAGCCCGCCGTGCTCCGCATGATCCCGGTCGCGGTGGCGATCCGGCAGGCGCTGCGGGGGAGCGACGCCGTAGTTCAGCGTCCCCGCTTCCGGATCCGCGGCTGGAACGGAGCGCAGGCCTCACCGGTCGGCGACCTGAACGAGGCGCTCGACGCGGTAGCCGCCGGGTTCGGGCCGGTTCCGGTCGTGCTGGTCGGGCACTCCATGGGCGCGCGCGCCGCGGTCCGCGCCGCCGGCCACCCCGCGGTGTCGGCGGTCGCCGGGCTGGCGCCCTGGCTGCCGCCGGGCGAGCCGGCCGCCCAGCTGGCCGGCCGGCGGGTGCTGCTGGCCCACGGCAGCGCCGACAGCATCACCACCCCGGCGGAGACCTGGGCCTTCCTCGAACAGGCCCGCGCGGTCACCGAGGTGACCGCCGTCGAAGTGCGCGGCGGCGACCATCCGATGCTGCGCCGCGCGCGCCTGTGGCACGCGATCGCAGCCGAATTCTCCCGCGCGGCGCTCGGCTTGCCGGCCGGTGACAGCGCCGTGGCCGCCGCAGTGACGGCGACGGCCGGTTCCCGCACCGCGCTGTAGTGACGTCCTCACTGCCCCGGTTCCCGTCATTTGTCGGCTTTAGTCAATTGGTCCGTAAATGACATGAGAAGCGTATTAAGTCAGCCTCCCCGAAATACCTAAAGTCCCGCTAAGGACATATATGTCCTACGGCTGTGACCGGCAGTAACTAACTAAAAGCGTCCAACTAATCGCTGAGTGTGCTATACAAAAATGCATGACAACTTGCCCCGTCTGCCGGAGTACGGGGGAAGGAGTGTTGAAGTGGCGAGATTAGTCCGTGTTGAATACGAAAACGCCGCCCCTGGGCGTACTGTGCGACTGCACGAGATACCCGCAGCGCGGACGCCAGGCCCGGCCGAACCCGCCGAAAACGAGGCAAACCGGGCGTCATCTCGGCCGGTCAAGGTGCCGCACGTGGCCCGCCACGCGAGAAGCTCAGACCTGAGACCCCGGCACCGGACATCTCTGTCGATCCGTTCCGCCGAACGCCGTCGCTGGGCCGCCGACCTGACCGGCCCGGGCAGTGGCGGGCTCGTCATCTACGGGATGGGCGGCATCGGAAAGTCGACCCTTGCCGCGCAGATCGCCACCCGGGTCAGCCGGCTCCAGTCCGGCCGCATGATCAACGTCATTAACGGCGAGCTGGCGACCTCGGCTCCGTGGCCGCCCGAAGCAGACCTCGTCATCCTGGACAACTTCGACGACAACCTGACGCAGGAGTCGTCGGGCCGGTGGACCGTACGGGACCCGGAGCTGGCCGCCGCGCTGTCCGGCTGGCACGGCAAGCTGCTGATCACCTGCCGGCATCCGTTCAGCCTCGGCGAGGTCACCCAGGCCCGTCTCACCTTCCGCCGCCTCGGGCCGCTGACCCGCTCGGGTGCCGCCGAGCTCACCACCTCGCTGCCCGCGATCCGGCTCCTCGGGGAGGCCGAACGAGACCAGGTATGGCGGCTCACCGCCGGCCACCCGCTGGCGATGGAGTACTTCGATCGGCTCCTCGCTCGGGGCGAGCGCTATCCGGACCTGGCCGGCCGGATCGAGGCCGCGATCAGGGCCTGGGGTGACCTGCCCCCGGAACCCACCGAGCTCCCCGAGGCAACCGCCGAGCGGGTCGCCTCGGCGGCCGGTGACCTGATGTTCGGCGATCTGTTCGGCCGGCTCGGTACCGCGGCCAGGTCCCAGCTGGTCCGGGCGTCCGTATTCCGGACGCCGGTGACGGCCGAGGCGGTGGGCGCCCGGCCTGGTCCCATCGCCGAGTGCGAGGCGGCCGGGCTGCTCGGCATCGGTCCGGGCCATGAGGTGGCGGTGCACCGCTGGACGGCCGCCGCGCTGCACCGGCGGCTGGCCGAGGCCGGCCTGGGCGCCCAGCTGGCGGCCGCACACCGGCAGGCGGCCGCCTACTGGCTGTCCTGTGCCGCCCCCTCCGCGCAAGCCGGCTATCACCAGCGCCGGGCCGCCGAACTGACCCGGGTGGCCGGGCCTGGGCCTCGCCCGGGACCCAGCCTGCGCCGCCGGGCCGCCGTGCTCGCGCTGGCCGCCGTGTCCGTCGCGCTGGCCGTGGAGGCGGGGCGGGCCCTGGCCGTACCGCACCTTGCCTCGGCCGAGAGGCCCGCCGGCGCGGTCTCGTCGGTGACGCTGCCCTCGGTGACCGGCGCGTCCGCGACTCGCGCCCGGGCCGCGGCCTGGGTGGCCGGCCAGGTCAGCGGCGGGGCGGTGCTGGCCTGCGACCCGGCCATGTGCGCGGCGCTGGCCCAGCGCGGCGTCCCGGCCGGGAGCCTGCTAGTTCTGGGCCCTGGCGCGGGCGACCCGCTCGGTTCCGCCGTGGTGGTCGAGACGGCCGCCGTCCGCAGCATCTTCGGCAGCCGGCTGGCCAGTGTGTACGCGCCCGAGGTGCTGGCCAGCTTCGGCGCCGGCCCCGCCAGGATCGACGTCCGCATCGTCGCGCCGGACGGGGCGGCCTCCTACCGCAGGGCACTCGCCGCCGACAGCCGGGCCCGGCGAGCCGCCGGCGTCCAGTTGCTGCGCGACCCGCGGATCACGGTCACGCCCTCCGCCCGGGCCGCGCTGGCCGCGGGCCAGGTAGACGCGCGCCTGCTGATGACCCTGGCCGCGCTGGCCGCCAGCGAGCCGGTCAGGGTCGACGGGTTCGGCGGCCGCGACCCGGGCGAGAGCCCGGGCCTGGCGCTGCGCACGGCCGAGCTTGCCGCCCCCGCCGCCACCGAACGCCGGATGCTGGCCTTCGTCCGGGCCCAGCGCTCGCCGTACCTGGCCACCCGCGCGGACCTCACGCCCGGACCAGGCGGAGCCGTGCTGACGATCGAGTTCGGCGCGCCCGCCCCGCTCGGCATGCTCCGGTGAACCCATCCGGGCTCCGGCGCAATAGAGGGGCGATGGTTCCCTCACCCGTTCGGGAAGATGATGACGACTGTGCCGCCGGCCAGCCAGCCGCCGGAGCCGCCATGACCGCCTCGGTCAGGCTCGCCCGACTGCACCTGGCGAGCCGCCGCGTGCCGGCCAGCCTGCTGGCCCTCGCCGCGGTGGCCGTGGCGCTGCGGGTGGCGCTGCACTGGACGCCGGCCAGCGGCGCGTACTCGGTGATGTTCCCGCTGACCGGCGCGGCGGCCGCCGCCGCGGTGGTCGGCATCACCACGCACAGCCCGCTGGGCGAGCCGGAGCGGGTGGCCGGGCAGTGGCTGCCCTGGCTCCGGTTCGGCGCCGTGCTCGCCACCGCCGGCGCCGCCTGCGGCGCGCTGGCCCTGGGCGCCGTGGGCGGCCGCCTGACCCTCGGCGCGCCTGCCCTGCTCCGCGACCTGGCCGGCCTGACCGGGATCGCGCTGCTCACCGCCGCACTGCTGGGCGCGGGACTGAGCTGGACGGGTCCGTTCACCTACCTGGTCGTCAGCATCTACGCGGTCCGGCAGTCGTGGGCCACGCCGTGGCTCTGGCCGGCCCGCCCGGCGCACGACCGGGGCGCGGCCATCTGCGCCGCGCTGGTCTTCGCGGCCGGCCTCGCCGCCATCACCGCGCGCGGCGCGAGCAGGCGCTCCTGATCAGGGCTCGAGCACGACCGCCGCAGGCCCGCACCCGAGCATCACCTCGCCCGCCCGCGGCGGGCGTGGCTCGGGCAGCTCGAGCAGCCATATCTCCGCCCCGATCCGGTCCACGCCCGCCGCCCGCATCAGGTCCGCCCTTCCTGTTTAGCCCGGGGCTGGAGGGTAGCACTGTAGTCCGGAAGGAGCGCCTGTGGCTCATATCGACGTGCTGACCGGTCGGCCTATCGGCACCGTCGACCGGAGGATATTCGGCAGCGTCGCCGAACACGTTGGACGCTGTATAAACGGCGGTCTCCTCGACGAGGAATCGCCCAGCGGCTTGCGCGCCGACGTGCTCGCGGCCGTCCGCGACCTCGGGGTGACCAACGTTCGCTGGCCGCTACGCGCGGGCCCCGGCCGCGGGGAGCCCTTCGGCACTGGCGAGTTCCTCGCTTGGTGCGCGGCCGCCGGGGTCGAGCCGCTGCTCGGTCTCGACATGGATAGTGGCACCCTGGACGAGGCGCTGGCCTGGGTGGAGTACTGCAACGGCAGCGGCGACACCCACTGGGCCCGCCGCCGGCGCGCGGACGGGCACACCGGACCGTTCGGCGTCACGTACTGGGGCCTGGGCCGCGACATGCACCGCCGGCGCACCGCGGCAGAGTATGTCGCCGAGGCAGGACAGTGGGCCTCGGCGCTCAAGCGGCACGACCCCGGCATCCGCCTGATCAGCTGCGGGCAGACCGGGATGGACGACTGGGACCGGGACGTCATCGACGGCCTCGCCCGGCACGTCGACATGCACGGCATCCACCTGTTTACCGGTTCGGCGGACTACTGGTCCAACCTCCTCACGCCGCACTACGCCGAGCGGGCGCTATCGGTCGCCGGCGCGCTCATCGACCGGGCCCGCTACCAGCAGCACGTCGAGCACGAGATCTCCGTGGCCTGCGACGAATGGAACGTGTGGCACCGGACCGACGACGGGCAGCTCGAGGAGCGCTATACCCTGGCCGACGCCCTGGCCGTCGCGACCTGGCTCAACGTGTTCGTCCGCCAATCCTGGACGGTGCGGATGGCCAACCAGGCCCGGCTCGTCAACGTCCTCGCTCCCATCGTCACCACCCCGGACGGGCTGTTCAGCCAGGCCATCTATCACCCGTTCCAGCTGATGGCGGCGGCCAGTGAGCAGGTCGCGGTGGACACCTACACCGACTCGGGCGTCCACGTCCACCGGGACCGAACCGGAGACCGCTGGCCCCACCGGGTGGGCGACCTCGGCCTGTTCCAGCGGCTCGATGTGGCCGCCACCGCCGATCCCGGGCGTAGCAGGCTGACGCTGTCCGTGGTCAACCGCGATCCGCGCCGGGCGATCCGGACCCGCATCCGGCTGCTCGACGCCATGGCGACCGGGGTGATGGGCGTCCACGAGGTCACCGGGGACAGCCCGGACGCCGTCAACACCTTCATCCGCCCGGACGCGGTAAGCGTGCGCAACGCCAAGCGCGATGTGGACGGCGCGCGCGTCGACATCACGTTCTCCCCGCACTCGTTCACGGTCATGGAGATGCGGCTGGCGTTACCTTGGCCAGCGAGGCGCGCAGCGCCACCGCGTCCGCGGGCCGGTTGGTGATCAGCACGGCGACCCGCCGGTCGGCCAGCCAGCGCCTGATCTCCGTGTCCTCGTCGACCGTCCAGACCATCGCCTTGATCCCGGCACGCTGGCACTGCGCCAGCACGCCGGCCGCCGCCAGCCGGCGGTGCACCGCCACCCAGTCCGCGCGGCAGGCCCGGACCCTGCGCATCGGGAAGAGCTCGCTCAGCCGGGTCGCCGCCCGTCTCGACCTCGGCACCTCGTCCAGGTCCCGGCCCAGCGAGAGCGCCGTGGGAACCGCGGGGAACCGCGCCTTGATCGCCGCCACCGACTGATCCTCCAGCGTGGTCACCACGAAGTTGCCGGGTCCGAGGATGTCAAGCGCCAGCTCGACGACCTGCTCCTCGCCGCCGGTGTCCTTGAGGTCCAGGTGCCCAGTGGCCTTCCCGGCGATCGTCGCCATCACCTCCGCCACCCGCGGTACCGGGTAGCCCGCAAGCGCGCACAGCCGGGCATAGCTGATGGTGCCCAGCGGGTCGCCCTGGCTCGTACACGCGTCGTGGAAGGCTGCGAGTTCCCCGTCGGCGGTCCGCCGGATGTCGAACTCGACGTACTCGGCGCCGGTCTCCAGGGCGTCGGCGTACGCCTCGATGGTCCCGGTCCGCGGGCCGTGCGCGGAAATGGCCGCCATCCCTGACCTCCTATTAGTGCCCGGCTCGCCCGGATAGCGCTAATGCCTATTCAAGCCAATTGTCCCGGATATAAGGATTTTGACGTCCGGCCGCCAGGTTTGCCGAGTTTCGTAACGGCTAGAGGTCTCGGTAACGGTTCGTGCACGATCGCAGACCGGACGGCTGGATGATCCCGTCCTTGTCGTAGAGTCCGCTTGCAGCCAGCGCATACAGGGGAGTGAGACTGCCGTGACTTTTCCGGATCCGTACGGCTCGGGGCAGGAGGCCATTCAGCCGCCGCCTGGCCAGGGATATAACCCACCACCTCCTAACCAGGGACTTAACCCGCCGCCGCCCGCAGGCCAGGGCTATGACGCGCCGCCGCCCGGCCAGGGCTTCGGCCAGCCGAACCAGGGATACGGCCAGCCGCCGCCGCCTCCCGGGTTCACGGCCGCGCCCCCGGTGCCCGCCGGCTACGGCTACGGACAGCAGCTGGCGGCCGCCGTGCCGCAGGGGATGTATTTCGACCAGATGTCCGGCCTGCTCCTGCCGGATGGATCGGAGCTGGCCAGCGTGGGCCGCCGCATCGGCGCGTACTTCCTGGCCATCCCGCTGGCCATCGTCACGCTAGGCATCGGCTACATCATCTGGGGCCTCATTGTCTGGGGCAACGGGCAGACGCCCGCGCTGCAGGTGCTCGGGATGCGGTGCTGGCGGCCGGAGACCAACCGGGTGGCCGGCTTCTGGTACATGGCGCTGCGCGAGATCCCAGGGCGCATCATCGACGGCATCCTGAGCCTCATCACCGAGATCACCTCGTTCGTGCTCTTCGTCACGGGCAAGGAGCACAAGGCGCTGCACGACTGGATCGCCGGCACCGTGGTCCTGTACGACCCGAACAAGGTCCTCTCCAGCTGACGCTCCGTCCCTGACACGGGGCTCTTAACACGGGGCTCGTCACGCCGACCTGGTCCGCTACCGTAGGCGGGTGCCTGACCCCGGCGCCATCCCGCCCGCCGCCCGGCTGCCCCGGGCCCTCGGGGACGCGGTGGTGGCCGCCGAGCCGCTGCGGCACGGGCTGGGCAACGCCGCCACCGGAGGGATCTGGCGGGTCCGCGGGACGGCCGGTTCGGCCATCCTCAAGGTGGCCCGGCTACCGGCCGCGACCGATCCCCGCCAGGCCTTCGGGACCAGCGACGAGCCGGATCACTGGAACTACTGGCGGCGCGAGGCCCTGGCCTACGAAACCGGCCTCGCCGCCACCGCCTACGCGCCCGCCGGGATCACCGCGCCGGCCATGCTCGAGGCGAACGCGCGCGCCGACGGGGGCATCGAGCTGTGGCTGGCCGACGTGACTGGCGTCGCGGGCTGGGCCTGGCCGGTGCCGCGGCTGGCGCGCTTCGCCTATGAGCTCGGCGCAGCGCAGGCTCGGTGGGCCGGGCGCGTGCCTGACTTCCCGTGGCTCTCCCGCCACTGGCTGACGCAGTATCTCACGGAAGGCCCGCCTCGCCTGGCCCAGGTGGCCGACGAAGACTGGGATCACCCGAGCGTGGCGGTCTGGCCTGCCGCGGTTCGCCGGCGGCTCCGGCGGCTGCAAGCCGACCACAGCCGGCCGGTCGCCATCGTCGAGTCTGCCGAGCGAACGCTGTGCCACCTCGATGTGTGGCCCGCCAACCTGATCGATGACGACGGCACGTCGGTCCTGCTCGACTGGTCGTTCGCGGGGGACGGGGCGGTGGGGGAGGACGTCTCCAACCTGATCATCGATAGCTGCGCCGACGGCCTGATGGACGTGGCCCTGCTGCCCGAGATCGCCGAGTCCGCCACGGACGGCTACCTGCGCGGCCTGAGGGACGGCGGCTGGACGGGTTCGGCCGACGCGGTGCGGACCACCATCGCAGCCTGCGGCGCCGCCAAGTACAGCTGGTTCGCTCCCGCCGTCGCCGGCCGCGCGGCTCGCGACCATATCGGACGCTCCTCCTACGGCCAGGACACCTCGGCCGCCGCCGCGGCCCGCCGGGTGACCAGCCTGGTCACCCTCATCGCCAACTGGGCCGACGCCAGCAGCGGCTAGCTCAGAGCGTGCGCTGCCGGGGCTGGGGAATACTGGTGGCCGTGGAGCACCTGGCCGCGCAGCTGGCCGAGATCCCCGGGGTGGTGGCCGTCACCCTCGGAGGTTCGCGGGCGACGAAAACGGCTGTCGAAGGTTCCGATTGGGACTTCGGGCTCTATTACCGGGGACGGCTCGACTCCGCCGACGTTGTCGCGCTCGGCTGGCCTGGCCGGGTCTTCGCGCCGGGCGAGTGGGGCGGCATCGTGAATGGCGGCGCCTGGCTGACGGTCGACGGTACCAAGGTCGATCTCATCTACCGCGACCTCGACGAGGTCCTGCGCTGGACCGCGGCCGCCGGGGACGGGCGGTTCGAGATTCACCGCGAGGTTGGCTACGTGGCGGGGATCGCCACGTACGTTCTGGCCGGGGAACTGGCTCTTGGCCGGGTGCTGGCCGGTGACCTGCCTCGGCCGGCGTTCCCGCCGAAGCTGCGGGAGACCGCGCCCGCCGCCTGGTTCCGGCTCGCGGCAGGAGCCGTGCACTTCGCAGAGGTCTACGCGCAGCGCCAGGACCGGGTCGCCTGCCTGGCAAACCTCTGCCAGGCCGTGCTGGCTGCGGCCCAGGGCCGCCTAGCGGCGGCTGGCGAGTGGGTGCTCAACGAGAAGCGGCTTGTCGCACGGGCCGGCCTGGGCGGCGTTCAGGACCGGCTCGGGCAGCCCGGGCGGGGCCTGGGCCCTCTCGTGTCCGATGTCCGGGTCAGTCTCGGCCTGACGGATGACGTCTGGAGTGACGAATGACTACGGCAGAGGCGTCGTTCCTGTCCGCGTTCACCGTCGGAAAGGGCTACTCCGCTGACGCGGACTACAGCGCGGTGTCCTGGCTGATGCACCGGACCGGGATCACGAGGGGCGCGGCGGTCGGGTACACCGCATGGGCGAATCGGGTCGCTTCCCATCCGCGGGTGGTGGCGGCGCTGGCTGCCGGGGAGCTGTCGGAGTCCTACGGCCGGGCGATCTGCCAGTGGACGGACAAGCTGCCGGAGAAGTTCCGGGAGGAGTCCGACGAGCTGCTGGTGAAGGCGGCGGCGGCCGGGCTGGGGCTGGCGGATCTGTCGGCGCTGTTCGCGGAGATGTACGAGCGGGCCCGGTCGGACCTGCCCGATCAGGACCCGGCACGCGAGTTCGGCGATCGTGGTGTGCGGCTGGAGACGACGTTCCAGGGCGCGGGCGTCCTGACGGGTGATCTGACGCCGGAGTGCGCCGCGGCCGTCGCGGCGGTGCTGGATGCGCTGTCCGCCCCGGCCGGGAAGGAAGACGACCGGACCCGGGAGCAGCGGTATCACGACGCGCTGCAGGAGGCCATACGTCCGCTGTGATTTTGCGTCGTGCTTGACTCATGGACGACACCCAGGCAGACCGGGGAAAGCCCAGCTCAGGGTGGGCGTGTACGCCCGTCTGAGCGAGACCTACGACGCGGCCGAGTCCGTGCCCACCCAGATCGAGCGGGGCACCGACCACGCGGCCCGGCGCGGCTGGACCGTCGCTGGCCACCTTCAAAGACGACGAGGGCAAATGCCAACGTCGCGGGCAACAGCAAGGACAAGACCCTCCGCCGTGAACATGAAATGGCGGTTCTACGGCAACGGGTCCAATTTGATTGGCGCGTTTGACTTCCCGGCGCAAAGCGCCCAGCGGAGACGGCCACGGTGGCCGTCTCCGCTGATTTGTGGCTTATGCTGCCGGATTCCTTTGATCGCTGGTGCTTTCGCTTGGTGGACGGGGTGCGGGATGTCCCGCAGTATCGCGGCGAGCCTGGCGACCGCTGCCGGGTCTTCGATCCGTTCTGGGAATCCGTGCTCGATTCGGGAGCGCCGCGCATCGTCTGCGCCGGCTTCCCGGATAGCCTCTCGCTCCTCCTCGCTCATGGCAGAGTACTGCGCGGAGGCGTGACGTTCCGTGCTCGTCTCGTCGTTCGTCCCGTTGCGTGTGTTCGCGCGTTTACGTGCAGACGCGCGTGCGAGCGCCGGGACGGGACGACCGGCAGGACGATCACTCACGGTGACGGCTCCTCGGTGATCCGCGCGCGCCAGCGTCCCCGGCTGACCCGGATGGCGCGGCCCGCTTCGGCGCGCCTCCTGAAGGTGCCGGTGAAGCTTCGTGCGCTTCCATCCGGTAATGCGCATCAGTTCGCTGATCTCCGCCCTTCCGCCGGCGCTCAGCGCCTGACCGCAATTAAAGGATCAGGCGCTGACCGCGAACACCACAGTCACGGACTTGACCGGGCCGGTATCCAGGTTCCTTGCGGGTTGTCCCCGATCCCAGCGATCGGGCAGGATGTGATCTGTCCCGTACAGGGCGTGAGAAACAGGGGGTGGTTAGCGTGGTGATCGAGACCGGTCTGATCGTGGGATATGTGATCGCCTGGATGGTACGCAAGGCCAAACGAGCCGGCGGGCGTCTGGACGCCGAGGTGGACACGGCCATGGACGCCGGGCTGGACAAGCTGCACCAGGTCGTTGCCGCCAGGCTCGGCGCCGACCCGGCCCTGACCGAGGCGCAGGAGGAGGCCGCCACCGGGCAGGTCAGTGAGCTGACCCGCCAGCGGGTGGAGCTGTCGATCCAGGCCGCCGCGGGCAAGGACCCCGCCTTCGCGCAGACGGTGGCTGAGCTGGTCGGGCAGCTGCAGGCGGCGGAGAAGGCCGGCGGGCAGGTCGCGGCGGGGCATGGCTCTGCGAATGTCGCCGGGAACGTCGACATTCACGCCGAGGACGGGGCCGCTGCGGCGTGGAACATGGGCGACGTGTCCTTCGGGCAGCCGCCAGCCGACCCTCACCGGCCGGACCGGTCCCGCGACTGACCGCACCCGGCACCCCACCCCCCCAGTCGCTGCCCGGCCCGCAGGCCGGGACTGCCGCGCCCGGGGCCGGGCAGACGTCCTGGAGCGTGCACGCCGAGCAGGACAGCATCGCGGCGTACTCGATCGGCACCCTCAACGTGGGCGCGGGCCGGGCGGCGGTGCGGTCGGCATACCGCAAGCAGATGGAACGGATCGCGCCGCCGAAGCTAGTCGGCCGCGAGGCCGAGTTGCGGGAGCTGGCGGCATACTGCACCGAGCTCGGCCGCGGCCCGTATGTGTGGTGGCAGGCACCGGCGTGGGCGGGGAAGTCGGCGCTGATGTCGACGTTCGTGCTGCACCCCCCGGAAGGGGTGCGGGTGGTGGCGTTCTTCATCACCGCCCGGCTGGGCGCCCAGGACACCCGGGAGGCTTTCACCGAGGTCGTGCTGGAGCAGCTGGCCGAGCTGCTGGGACAAGACCTGCCGTCGCTGACGGCCGCCACCCGGGACGCCCACCTGCTAGGGATGCTGGAGCAGGCCGCCGAGGCCTGCACCGACCGGGGTGAGCGGCTGATCTTGGTCGTGGACGGGCTGGATGAGGACCGCGGCGTCACCACCGGGCCGGACGCGCGCAGCATTACCGCGCTGCTGCCACATAATCCGCCGGCTGGGATGCGGGTTGTGGTGGCCGGACGGCCGGCCCCGCCGATCCCCGACGATGTACCCGGCTGGCACCGGCTGCGTGAGCCCGGCATCGTCCGCCCGCTGGCCCCCTCCGCCTACGCCCAGGACATCAAGGCGCTGGCGCAGCAAGAACTCCGCCGCCTGCTGCGCGGCACGCCCGCCGAGCAGGATCTGCTCGGACTGCTCACCGCCGCCCGCGGCGGGCTCAGCGGCCCCGACCTGGCCGCCTTGACCGGCGAATCCCTCTGGGAGATCGAGGACGTCCTGCACGGGGTGTCCGGGCGTACCTTCACCCGGCGGGTGAGCACGTGGCAACCCGGGGACGGCCCCGAGGTGTACCTGCTGGGCCATGAGGAACTCCAGGTCACCGCCCGGACATACTTCGGGGGGCAGCGGCTGGCCGGCTACCAGGACCGCCTGCACGCCTGGGCGGAGCAATACCGGGACCGGGGGTGGCCCGGCGATACCCCGGAATACCTGCTGTCCGGCTACTTCCAGATGCTGACCGCCACCGGCGACACCGCCCAACTGGCGGCCTGCGCCATCGACGCCGCCCGGCACGAGCGGATGCTCGACATCAGCGGCGGGGATGCCGCCGCCCTGAACGAGGTCACCATTACCCTCGACCTGATCGCCGCCCAGGACGACCCCGACCTCACCGCCGCCCTCACACTGGCCCGCCACCGCGACTACCTGGCCGACCGCAACACCAACATCCCCACTAGTCTGCCCGCCCTATGGGCCACGCTCGGCCAGTACATCCGCGCCGAAGCCCTCGCCCGCTCCATCACCGACCCGGACGATCAGGCGTGGGCGCTGACGGCGGTGGCTGGGGTGGTGGCCGAGGCCGGCCGGCACGAGCAGGCCGAGATCATGGCCCGCTCCATCACCGACCCGTACTGGCAGGCGCAAGCGCTGGCGGCGGTGGCCGGGGCGCTGGCCAAGGCCGGCCAGCACGAGCAGGCCGCCGCGATAGCATCCCAGGCCGAGACCGTGGCCCGCTCCATCACCCACCCGGACGGGCAGGCGCAAGCGCTGGCGGCGGTGGCCGGGGCGCTGGCCGAGGCCGGCCAGCACGAGCAGGCCGAGACCGTTGCCCGCTCCATCACCCGCCCGTACGGGCAGGCGCGGGCGCTGGCGGCGGTGGCCGGGGCGCTGGCCAAGGCCGGCCAGCACGAGCAGGCCGAGACCGTGGCCCGCTCCATCACCGACCCCGACGATCAGGCGCAGGCGCTGGCGGCGGTGGCCGGGGCGCTGGCCAAGGCCGGCCAGCACGAGCAGGCCGACGCGATAGCATCCCAGGCCGAGACCGTGGCCCGCTCCATCACCGACCCCGACGATCAGGCGCAGGCACTGGCGGCGGTGGCCAGGGTGCTGGCCAAGGCCGGCCAGCACGAGCAGGCCGAGACCGTGGCCCGCTCCATCACCGACCCCGACGATCAGATGCGGGCGCTGGCGGCGGTGGCCGGGGCGCTGGCCAAGGCCGGCCAGCACGAGCAGGCCGACGCGATAGCATCCCAGGCCGAGACCGTGGCCCGCTCCATCACCGACCCCGACGGGCAGGTGCGGGCGCTGGCGGCGGTGGCCGGGGTGCTGGCCGAGGCCGGCCAGCACGAGCAGGCCGAGATCATGGCCCGCTCCATCACCGACCCGTACTGGCAGGTGCGGGCGCTGGCGGCGGTGGCTGGGGTGGTGGCCGAGGCCGGCCAGCACGAGCAGGCCGAGACCGTGGCCCGCTCCATCACCGACCCTGACGAGCAGGCGAAGGCGCTGGCGGCGGTGGCCGGGGCGCTGGCCAAGGCCGGCCAGCACGAGCAGGCCGCCGCGATAGCATCCCAGGCCGAGACCGTGGCCCGCTCCATCACCCACCCGGACTGGCAGGCGCAAGCGCTGGCGGTGGTGGCCGGGGTGCTGGCCGAGGCCGGCCGGCACGAGCAGGCCGAGACCGTGGCCCGCTCCATCACCGACCCCGACGATCAGGCGTGGGCGCTGGCGGTGGTGGCTGGGGTGGTGGCCGAGGCCGGCCAGTACGAGCAGGCCGAGACCGTGGCCCGCTCCATCACCGACCCCGACGATCAGGCGTGGGCGCTGACGGCGGTGGCCGGGGCGCTGGCCGAGGCTGGCCAGCACGAGCAGGCCGCCGCGATAGCATCCCAGGCCGAGACCGTGGCCCGCTCCATCACCGACCCGAAAAAGCAGGCGCAGGCGCTGGCGGCGGTGGCTGGGGTGCTGGTCGAGGCCGGCCAGCACGAGCAGGCCGCCGCGATGGCATCCCAGGCCGAGACCGTGGCCCGCTTCATCACCCACACGTACGATCAGGCGCAGGCGCTGGCGGCGGTGGCTGGGGTGCTGGTCGAGGCCGGCCAGTACGAGCAGGCCGAGAACGTGGCCCGCTCCATCACCGACCCGAAGGAGCAGGCGAAGGCGCTGGCGGCCGTGGCCGAGGTGCTGGCCGAGGCCGGCCAGCACGAGCAGGCCGAGACCGTGGCCCGCTCCATCACCGAACCGGACGAGCAGGCGAAGGCGCTAGCGGCGGTGGCCAGGGCGCTGGCCAAGGCCGGCCAGCACGAGCAGGCCGCCGCGATAGCATCCCAGGCCGAGACCGTGGCCCGCTCCATCACCTACCCGGACTGGCAGGTGCGGGCGCTGGCGGCGGTGGCCGGGGCACTGGCCGAGGCCGGCCAGCACGAGCAGGCCGCCGCGATAGCATCCCAGGCCGAGACCGTGGCCCGCTCCATCACCCACCCGTACGAGCAGGCGTGGGCGCTGGCGGCGGTGGCCGGGGCGCTGGCCGAGGCCGGCCAGCACGAGCAGGCCGCCGCGATAGCATCCCAGGCCGAGACCGTGGCCCGCTCCATCACCGACCCGGACGATCAGGCGCAGGCGCTGGCGGCGGTGGCCGGGGTGCTGGTCGAGGCCGGCCAGTACGAGCAGGCCGAGAACGTGGCCCGCTCCATCACCGACCCGTACGAGCAGGCGGAAGTGCTGACGGCGGTGGCCAAGGCGTTGGTGGCGAAGGGAGACACGAGACAGGCGCAGCACGTGGCCTCGGCGGCGTGTGCCGCCGGACAGTGGACTACGGTGTTGGAACTGGTGTTGTCGCTGGAGCCATCGGCGCTGAGAGTGCTCACCGACTTGTAACTTCAGATCATGAAGATGTGATGAGATTCACGATGCATTTACGCGATTAACGCATGCGCGAGGCGCTTGCCCTCGATGCCGGATCGCGCCTGGCGAATGGGACGATGCGCGAGATCATGGTCAGCTTGGCCGGCCCGCTGGCCGGGCAGCCGCACCGGGCCGGGCGGACGCAGGCGCCTTATGCGGCGTTATGATCGGCTACCCAATCGTCAGATGACCGCTTCCGCTGCGTCCGAAGTGGTCGTCATGGCGCCGGGCGGCCAGGGGTGCCGGGCCAGGTCCTGGCATGCCTGGCGCACCGGCACGCCCGCCCGGCCGGCGGCCGCGCGGACGCCGGCCGGCGGCGAACAGGGCGTACTGCCAGAAGTCGCCGGCCTGGAGTTGACAGTGCAGGGTCTCGACGCCATCGACGGAACCCCGATCCTGGACATCAAGCCGTACGCAGCCGAGTTCCAGCCGGCCGGCCCGGTGCGGGAGCCTGGCTGGATGGGCGAGCTAATGGCTCACTACTACTGACCCCCCGATGAGTACCAATCACATCCCCGCGCCGAGCCCCATCGCGTTGCAACCCGGCGAAGGCGAGGCGCTCTGGTTTCATGGGCACCCTGGCCACCATCAAGGCCTCAACCGAAGGACGGCAGGCCGCGTCGCGGTCATCCAGCACCTCGCCCCCAAAGGCGCAGGCTCGCCGCTGCATGTGCACCACCGCGAGAACGAGTGGTTCTACGTCCTGGAAGGCGAGCTGACCATCTGGGTCGACGGCCAGGTGATCCGGGCACCAGCCGGATCCTTCGTCTTCGGTCCCCAGGACACGCCGCACACCTTCACGATCAGCTCAGAAGGCGACGCCCGCTTCTTGCTGGTCACCGAGCCGGCCGGTTTCGAGGCCTTCACGTGCGCCTGTGCCGAGCCCGCCCAGGCACTTACCCTGCCGCCGCCAGGCGACCCCCACCCCGAGCAAATGACCGCCATCGCCGCCGAATACGGCATCGACATCCTCGGGCCGCCCGGCATCCCAGCTTGAACGGCGGAAAGCAGGACGGATACGGAAACTGTAACTTCGGCGTGCAGGCCCCGCCGAAGGCAGCGCGGCTGATGCCTGAGATCGCCAGCGTAGATACGAATACAGAACATGACGTTCTGCGTCGCTGAGCAATAGCGACACAGCCCTAAACAGGTAGCGCGTATTCGGTATGGTACCGGCCGGAACCGAGAGCCGGTCACGTTGCGTGGTCAGCGCTGGCCGGGGGTTTGCGGTTGTCCTGCAGGTGCATAGGCGGCCGGTCAGTCGCGGGCGGATCGGGTCGGCGATCCGGTCTGGCGGATTCACTGGCCGAGCACATGTGCAGTCCTTCTACGAGCGTTTCCATCCCGGTGATTTCATCGGTGACGCGTTGCAGCATCCGGTCCGGGCCGGCTGGCGGGGGCCTGTCCTGCCTGAGGCAATACTCGGTGAACCCGTGCAGGATGCTGACCGGCCTGCGCAGCTGCAGGCACGTCTGACCCAGTTGCCCGGACAGGTCAGCCGCCGACCTGCGCGCCGCGGCCTCGGCCGCGCAGCTGGCATGCAGCCGTTCGCGCAGTCTCGCCAGCGTCATGCCGCAGCGCCCGTGGTCCCGGTCCGCGAGCACGCTCAGGCGCGCCACCACCTCCTCAAGCCGGCCGCACGCGCCCAGGCCGGCTTTCCCGGCGAGCTCGGCAGCCTCGCGCACCGGCCGCAGGATCGCCCGCGTCACGGCGAATGCCGCGGCTGCCAGCAGGACCAGCACGGTGCCCGCCGCGGCGGCGCAGCCCGCGGCGGCCCGGCCCCGTACCGGCAAGCGGTGTCATGACGATCAGCATGCCGCTGGAGCCAGGCCCCGCCGGCCCGCTGATGACGTACCTGAGGTCATCGGGCCCGTACACGTACAACATGCGCTGCGGCTGGTAGCGGACGGCCACGATGACCGCGCGCCAGTGCCCGCCGCCCCCCGCGCCCGGCACGGTGACCGGCTGGGCCAGGTGCTCCGCGAGCCGCGAGCCGCTGGCCGGGATAGCCGGGCCGGGCGCAGCAGGTGCGGCCGGGATCAGCAGCCGCCCGCCCGCGCTCCGCAACTCCACGCCGCAAGCCCCGGGCATTGCCCGGCCCGGTGCCGGGCCGGAACCGGGCACGGCCACCAGGCCGTGGCCGAGCATGCCAGCGGCGCAGGCGCGCAGAGCATCGTCCGCCTGCCGCACCAGATAGCCGCCGACCGCCGATACGTCGGCAACTCCGATGGCGGCCGCGCCGACGCCACCAGGCACACGGCCAAGCCCGGCAGCAGTATCCGCAGCGGCATCACCATGCGCGCACCCATGCACCCAGTCTCACCCCGGCACCGGCCGCGGAGGACTCTCAGCCAGCCATGTCCGTTTGCCGGGATCCGCTGTCCCGGCTAGAGCGCCGGAGCGACGCCGGGGGCTGCGTGTTGCCGGTCATTCAGGGTGAGCGTGGCGGCGTCATCGCTGGTGAGCGTGGGTGACATGCGAAGGCCCCGCGCGGCGTAGCCGGGCGGGGCCTGGTGCTCGGGGTGTCGCGGGGATGCTCAGTCTGTCGCGGTGACCTCTGCGATGGCGGCCCTGGCGGAGGCGTGGTCGACGAGGTTCTTTCCGGCGCCGGCGGTGGCGATCAGGGCTGCGGTGCAGATGTTGTTGACGGTGCGCGGCTTGCCGCGGGCGGCCTGGTGGATCTGGGCGACCGCCTCGTCGGTGAGCAGTTCGGCGGTGCGCCCTGCCTGCTCGAGGTGGTGGCGGATGTACCCGGCGGTCTCGTCGGGGGTCATGCCCTTCATCTGGTATCTCACGGTGATCCGCTGCTCGAGTGCGGCGCTAAACCGCTTAGAGCGCATGGCCTTATCGTCGCACGGCAGAGATGCGGCTCAGACGGATTAGCGGCGGCACCGATCGAGTGCCGCCGTTAAGGCTGGGGCCGAGGCGGGTTCCCTTGCGGTTGTCCGGCGGTGGTCCGGCCGGGGTTACGTGGTAGCGGGACAGGTGCCGGGCAGGGTGTCCTGGGGATGGTTACCGGGCAGCAGCCTCCCGGCGGCCCTGGCGGGCCCAGCTGCTCACCCCGATGACGGACGGGACGAGGACGAGGGCGAACCACGGGAAGCCGGGCCCGGTGGCCCTGGCGTCCACGGTCGTCCCTATGTATCCACAGCCGTTGTTAGCACAGGGTTAGCAGTTGGCATCTTCGTCTCGAAGCCGATTTCGTACGTCGCCCACGTGGAGGCATCCCAGGGCTGACCCGTTGAGGCTGTCTGCCAAGGTCCGCTGGAGTCTGGCGGTGTACGGCGTGATGGTCACCCGGTTGGTCACACACCCGGCTGGATGATCCTGCCGAGCGCAGGGCTGCAGGCGGCGGGGTGCTCGTCGTCAGGACCAGATCAGAACGACAGCGTTCCGCTCGCCGCGATCATGTCCACCTCGTGGAGCGCTGGTTGCATGTCGGAGCAGCTGCCATCGGGATTGCGGGCGCCAAGCCCCCGGGCCGTGACCGTGCCGGGGGAGCTGCCGGACGCGTCGGTGAACTGGCCGGTGCCACCGACGATTTCTCCGGTTTGCTGCACCGTCAGACTGAACAGGCAGTTGTGCGGGTTGAGGGAGAACGAGGTGATCTCCCCGCTCGTGCTGACGAGGTGCATGGTGCCCTGAGGGAAGACCAGGTCGTCGCGGCTGACGTTGGGGGGGTCGCCGGGCAGGTTCGGGATCTCGACGATCCGGCCGACGCCGCTGAACACCCCCTTGGCGACGATCATGCTGCTGATGACCGTGCGGGTGCCCGAGACGCCCGAGGTCACGATGGTGCCGCTGAACGTCTCGCTCCCGTTCGTTGCCGCGGCCGCGGGCATGGCTGGCACTGCGGAGATAGTCAGTGCGGTCCCAGCGGCCAGCAGCGCGCCTGTCACCTTTCGTTTCATGCTTCCTCCCGGTCCGCGTCCGCTGGAGTCTGGTGGTGTGCGGCGTGATTGTCACCCGGTTAGTCGCTCGCCCGGCTGGATGATCCGTGCCGAGCGCAGGACCCCGGGCGTCGGTGCTCTTCGTCAGAATGACAGTGTTCCGCTGTCCGTAAACATGTCCACCTCGTGCAGCGGTGACTGCGTGAACGAGCAGCTGCCGTCCGGGTTGCGGGGCAAAAGTGCCGGTCCCGAGACCGTCGCGACGAAGCTGCCTGTCGCGGCGGCGAACTGTCCGGTGCCGCCGGCGATCACCGCGGTTTGCTGGATCGTCGCGTTGCCCAGGCAGCCCCGGTTGAGGGAGAACGAAAAGCTCACCATGGTGCTGATGAGGTGCATGATGCCCTCACGGAAGACCAGGTCGTCCCGGCTGACGTTGCCGGGGTCGCCGGGCAGGTTCGGGACCTCGACGACGCGGCCGACGCCGCTGAACACCCCCTTGGCGACGACCACGCTGCTGATGACCGTGCGGGTGCCCGACACGCCCGAGGTCACGATAGTGCCGCTGAACGTCTGGCTCCCGCTCGTCGCCGCGGCCGCGGGCATGGCCGTCGCCGCGGAGATGGCGAGTGCGGTCCCCGCGGCTAGCAGCGCGGCTGTCACCTGTCCTTTCATGTTTCCTCCCCGCGGGCGGATAGCGGTGTCAGCCGCCGGGAAGCGCGCAGGTGCCGAAGTCGAAGCTGATGGTCTGGCCGTTAGGGCTGAGGTGCTCGATGACCCTGACACTGTCCACCACCCCGCCGTTGGCGGCTATGATCTGGAACTCATTGGTGTCGGTGAAGGTGCCGCCGCTTCCCGCGGGGAATGTGCCGCCGAACCAGTCCGCGCCGACGAACCGGTAGGTGTTGCCGGCCGGGTCCACCGCCGTGATGTGGCTGGCGGTGTCGGTCCCGGTGACATGCATGGACCCGTTCGCGCTTGTCGTCTCATTCATGACCGAGACGATGCTGCCGCCGGTGAGCGTGTAGGTGGTGTTCGTGCAGAAAATCTGTGCTCCCGCGACCGGGAAGCTGCCGTGCTGCGCGGCGGCGCTTGCGGGCCCCGCGAAACTGACGGCGGCGGCCAGCACACCGCCGATGGACATGGCAGCCGCGATGGCACGCCTGCGATAATTGATACGCATAATTCCCCCAATGGGCGCTGAATGTGACAAGGCGTCGTTGGTCTTGACGGGTTGCCGGACAAGCTGAGAAGTGCCAGGCCACTCCCCTAGGTGGTGTCGCGCGGCGTGTACGGGCGCCCGCAGACGATGACCGGCCCGCAAGACAGAAAGGCGCGGGCCGTCGTGAAGGTGCTCAGCTGCCGCTCAGGTATCTCTCCCTCCCCATGGCGTCAGCTCCGGCACCGCTAGTTGCGCTATCTGGCGTCAGGTTTCCACCTCTAACACGCCCGGCAGCGCGACAAAAGGCCCAATCGAGGGGTGACACATTCTTTTTGGTTATTACTGGGGGAAATCGCATGCCTGGGAGGAAAGCGACCCGCCCAGGCGTCAGTCCTCCTCTTCTCCCCGTCCTCCTGCTTAGGTGCCAGGTTCTTGCCAAGGAAGATCGCTGATCGGGTAGGGGGCGGGGTCGCCCCGCTCGCGCGCCGAACTCCGCGAGGCGATCGCCGCGACCTGCCACCAGGTCCTAGTGGCCTCCACCGAGACCATCAAGTTCGACCACGGGCACCTGCCGGTCTGGGACGAGCACACCGGTACCTACCTCGACCTGGCCACCAGCCAAGTGCTCCCCGCCTGGGACCAGGCCCTCGACGCCATCGGCGACCAGGACGAGCTATTGCGTGTCGCCCGGTTCGGCGACCGATTCGACGCCCAGGGCGGCGAGCCAGCCACCAGCCACCACCGCGACACGGCACGCCCGGACTCACCTCGCCCGCCGCAGGGTCTGCGACACCCACCCATAAGTGGATAGTCTGCGCGCTGTCCAGCCGCGCGACAGCGTAGCCCTCAACCACACGAAATCGGCGATCCGGCGTTCCGGCGAGAGACCTGCCGGATTTACGCTCCGTAGTCGATGCGGGTGGCCGCCGTTCGATCCGTATCCGGTCCTTGTGCTGGAGACCGGATGTGAGGGCGGGTCCCGTGGCAGCGGCCGTTCCGTCGGCTCATCGGGCCAGGACGCGGATCCCATGGCGCTCACCGGCCAGCGGCGTTGATCTGCCCGAAGAAGTCTCCGGTACCCGCCAGGGGGAGTGATCAGCAGCAGCCTGGCGGGGCCGGCGTCCCGGAGACGGTGCGGGCGCCCGCGGAGCAGGAGCTACAGCTGCGGCACGGACTTGACCCCCGTGCAAGCCACGGCGGGCGGATAGGTGTCCGCCCGCCACGACAGCGTGGCCGTTGGCCGGGGCGGGGAGGGTGGGAGACGATGGGGTGGTGGAGTCGCTGGCCCGGCTGCGTGAGCAGCGGGTGTTCTGCTGCCGGCTCAGCCCCGGCCGGGCGCTGGGGTCGGTGCAGGAGGCGGATGCGTTCTTGCGGG
>Ga0070697_100000559_pt1 | contig 28007 bp, 27 predicted proteins | sample KBSK1501metaG_FD_65475 | JGI IMG/M metagenome (GOLD analysis project Ga0070697, IMG submission 65475) | Corn, switchgrass and miscanthus rhizosphere microbial communities from Kellogg Biological Station, Michigan, USA - KBS K1-50-1 metaG | ecosystem: Host-associated > Plants > Roots >...
ACGCGTCGGCATCGCCTTCTCCGGCGGTCTCGACACCTCGGTAGCGGTCGCGTGGATGCGCGAGAAGGGTGCCGTGCCGTGCACCTATACCGCCGACATCGGCCAGTACGACGAGCCCGACATCGCCTCGGTGCCGGGCCGCGCCACCGCGTACGGCGCAGAGGCCGCGCGGCTGGTCGACTGCCGTGCCGCCCTGGTCGAGGAGGGGCTCGCCGCGCTGGCTTGCGGAGCTTTCCACATCCGTTCGGGTGGTAGGGCCTATTTCAATACCACTCCACTCGGGCGGGCCGTCGCGGGCACGCTGCTGGTGCGGGCGATGCTCGAGGACGACGTGCAGATCTGGGGTGACGGCTCCACCTTCAAGGGCAACGACATCGAGCGGTTCTACCGGTACGGCCTGCTCGCCAACCCATCGCTGCGGATCTACAAGCCGTGGCTGGACGCCGACTTCGTCGGCGAGCTCGGCGGCCGCAAGGAGATGTCCGAGTGGCTGCTCGCCCGCGCCCTGCCCTACCGGGACAGCACGGAGAAGGCCTACTCCACCGACGCGAACATCTGGGGCGCGACGCACGAGGCCAAGTCGCTGGAGCACCTCGACGCCGGCATCGAGATCGTCGACCCGATCATGGGCGTGCGGTTCTGGGACCCCGGCGTCGAGATCGCCGCCGAGGACGTCACGGTCGGCTTCGAGCAGGGACGGCCGGTGACCCTCAACGGCAAGGAGTTCGCCTCCGCCGTCGACCTGGTGCTGGAGGCCAACGCCATCGGAGGCCGGCACGGCCTGGGCATGTCCGACCAGATCGAGAACCGGGTCATCGAGGCCAAGAGCCGTGGCATCTACGAGGCGCCGGGCATGGCACTGCTGCACGCCTCGTACGAGCGGCTGGTCAACGCGATCCACAACGAGGACACCCTGGCCAGCTACCACAACGAGGGGCGGCGGCTTGGCCGGCTCCTGTACGAGGGCCGCTGGCTGGACCCGCAGGCGCTGATGCTGCGCGAGTCGCTGCAGCGCTGGGTCGGGATGGCGGTCACCGGCGAGGTGACCCTGCGGCTGCGCCGTGGCGAGGACTACTCGGTCCGGGACACCACCGGGCCGGCCTTCAGCTACCACCCGGACAAGCTCTCCATGGAGCGGACCGAGGACTCCGCGTTCGGCCCGACCGACCGGATCGGCCAGCTGACCATGCGCAACCTCGACATCGCCGACTCCCGCGCCAAGCTGGAGCACTACGTCGGCATCGGCATGATCGGCAGCGCGCACCCGGCGCTGGCCAGTGCGGGCCCGGCCGGGCTGGTCGGCGCGCTGCCCGAGGGCGGAGCCGAGGCGATCGCCTCCCGCGGCCAGGTCCCCGGCGACGACGAGCTCCTCGACCGCGCCGCCATGGAGTCCGGGACCGACTGAGCTCCGGACGGCACCTCAGCGCGTCGCCGCGAACCTGACCCGGTCACCCGCCACATCCACCCGGGCCCGGCCGAACCCGGCCGCGCGCAGCCTGCCCTCCAGCGTGCCGGGGTCGACCGGGACGAACACGTCGCCGGTGTGCAGCTCCCGCCGCGCGGGAGTGTCCAGCCCGTCCGAGCCCGCCAGCACCCCGCCCGGGCGGAGAACCCGGGCGAGTTCGGCCAGCGCGGCGTCCTGCAGCACGGGGGAGGGGATGTGGTGCAGCATCGTCAGGCAGGCCGCGGCCGAGAACCAGCCGACCGGGAACGGCAGCCGGGTCACGTCCCCTGCGATCACCCGGACGTTGCTGCCGGCCAGCCGCGCCGCCAGCTTTTCCGCCAGGACCAGGTCCAGTTCGACCGCGGTGACACGGGCCACCTTATGCCGCAGCACGTCGGTGGTCAGCCCAGGCCCCGGGCCGGCTTCCAGCAGGTCGTCACCCAGCTCGCAGCCATCCAGCACCCAGGGCAGCAGCTCGTCCTCGACCAGCCGGGCCCACTCCGGGCTAGAGCAGAACTCCAGATGCGCCTTGTTCACCGTCGCCACGCTATCCCAGGCTCCGACCCCGGAACGGCGAGCGGCCGGGCCACCCGGCCGGGATGAGATAATCCCGCAAACAACCGATTTCAGGAAAGGGCCCGAAACCTAGTGCAGCTGCACCGCTGGCGCCCCGGATCCGGCGTGGACGACACCGGCCGCGACCTGGCCGCCTACGGCGGCGTCGCCCGCAAGCCCTGACGGGCCGAACGCCGGCGATCGCCGCCTTGCGCCGCGGGACTCCGCGACGAGACCGAACCGGGCGGCTGGTTCGTCCCGGACGGAAGCGCCGGCCTCATTGTTCGTCCGCTGATTCCAGTTCTTCCCGGATGCGTTTGAGCTCGCCGGTCACACCCGGGCCTGCTACACCGAATTCGGTCACGGACCGGGTTGCCGCCGCGACCGCGGAGGCCAGCGCCCGGTCTTCCGCCACTCCTCGGGCGCGCAGGGCGAGAAATGATCCGGCGAGTATCTCCCCGGCTCCGATCGGGTCCACCTCGACGGCGGGAGGGGCTGGAGCCCGGTGCCGGACACCATCCGCGAGGAACTCCGCGCCACCGGGTCCATGCTTGAGAATCGTGGGCGCCGGCGGATGGAGCCGACCATCGTAAAGGTCCCGGTATTCCGCCTCGTTCAGGAAGATGAGGTCCGCGCGGTCGCAGATCTCGTGGCAGGCGCCTGGCTCCTTGGCCACGAAAGGCTCGAACATGTCGACCGAGACCTGCGCATCGCACCCCTTATCGCGGAGGAATTTCAGCCAGGCCAGCTGCTGGCGCGGGGGCGCGGTCCCCAGATGCACGAACCTCGCTCGAAGATATGACGGCGGGTACGAGTCGAAACTCGGCTCGGCCGCGACGCCCAGATCGGACCAGAACGAAATGGTGCCGTCGCGCGCCTGATCGATGCGGAGCCTTGCCGAGGCACCTGGCAGCACGGTTACCCCCTGCCTATCGACAGGGAGCTGCCGGAAAATGTCCAGATCGAAATCCTCGCCCACCTGCGCCACCAGGCCAACGCCGTCGAGCAGGGCGGCCGCGGCGGCGGCCGCGACGAAGCCGGATCCGCCAATGTAGCTCATGCTGCCATTTGCCGTCAGGTCGGTGGCGAAGCCAACATGGCCGATGAGGACCAAATCGGCCGGGGCTGCCGACCCGTCCGGAAGGGCCGATTCGGCGGGGCGCTGTTCCCAGTGCCGCATGTAACCTTTTATCCCGGCCTAGATAACGCGTCAGGGTGCTGAGCATATTCTCCTCCGCCCTCGCGACAGCCAGTCAAATTCCGGCTGATCGTCGGCTGAACTCTGGCCGGCTGCTAGCTGAGGACAGAGAGCCAGCGTTTGTTGTTGATAATCGCTGACCGCGTGGGGATTTCCGCCCAGATGAGATCCAGCGGTTCCTCCAGGCAGTTCCCGCGTCGCAGGTACCTGGGCCCGACCGGCTGGAGAACATTTCCGGCCGGGTCGACGATGAGGCAGCCCTCTGTCTCGGCTTCGGTGGACGGTGCCGTCGGTACCGGTGTCGCCAGATCCGCGGCCTGGCTGGCCAGACGGCCGAACTCGTCGTCCGGTAGCCAGTGCCGCTGCTGGCCGGAGTTCTGGTCACCCCGGCTGCTGTACTGGTAGAGCCGCCAGATGTCCGGGGCGAGCTCACGGACGGTCCTGGCCAGCGCGGGTAGGTTGTCCCGGTTCACCGCGCTTACCACGGTGGCCAGCTTCAGGCTGATGTCAGGTTCCCTGGCTACCAGCCGGGCTGCCTCGATCACCTCGTCGAGGTCGGCCTTCGCCCCCCGCATCGCACGGTGGACGTCCTTCGTCGAGCCCTCGACGGAGATGCCGACCATGGCGAAGTCGGCCAGCGTGAGCCCTTGTTCGAGGCGCTTGCGCAGGAGCTCGCCGTTGGTGTTGAGCACGATGGACTTGCCTGACTGCCTGAGGGTGGCCGCGTACTCGCCAATCTTGCGGATCAGGAGCGGTTCTCCGCCGCACAGGGTCACTACGCGCGCGGAGGACGCCGCGAGCGCCTGGACGATCTCGGGCCGGCGCTCGACCGGGTCCTTGCCCGGCGCGGGGCCGTAGCAGAAGTCGCAGGCGAGGTTGCAGTGACTGGTCATCCACCAGTCGACCGACGGGATCCCGGCCTTAGGCCCTGTCGGCAGCGCAGTATCCGCTGCCTCAGCCAAGGTTCCGCCAGCGTTCAACGAGCGTCCTTCCCCGAACCAGAAAGTGCCCGGCGACCGCCGGGACACCCTATAGGCAATTTGAGTGTGTATTCAGTTTTTAAGCGATAAACACGCTGTTCGGGTCCGATGTCCCTTTTGGGTATCTTCGTCCGTGTAGCCGAACAGGTGCCTTTCGATCCGGGGTGGTGGTGCCGGTGGCGGTGCCCGCGGAAAATGGCTCGTCGTCAGGTGCGGCTAGCAGATCGTAGCGCCTCGCCGTGGCCAGAACGGTGACTCCGCTATTACGTCCTGATCAATTTGCTGGTTTACCCCCGCCGAAAGTACCTCTTTACCGTCATAACGGCGGGGACCAGCCGGGCCGGGCCGGGACGGCCAGGTTGGCGAGCCTCAGCGCGTCGATGGCGTCGAAGGTCATCCAGATAGGGAGGTCCCCGTTGTCCCAGGCCCACAGGGCCGCGGTGTCGCCCCCGTAACTGCTCCAGATCTGGGCCACCGCGTTGCTCACCGCAGGGTGCGCTGCCGGCACGCCCGCCGAAACCAGGGCCTTCACCACCCACGCGGCCGTGAAGTGCCGGATGTGGACCAGTTCGAGCCCGCCATGGACCGGCCGCTCGGTGGCTTCGTACGCGTTATGCAGGTCACGCTGCTCGATCAGCCACGCCAGCGCCTGTTCCAGGGCCTCACGCACCTGGCTGGACGACTGTGTTGCCTGCACGCTGGCCAGCACCCAGACCGCCCGCGCCGTGTGCGCCACCGACGGGGCGGGGGTGATGAGCAAGGGCTCGGCCTTCTCCGGCCACAGCAGCACATCGCCATAGGGCCGGCGTGCGGCCAGCAGGCTGTCGACCAGGACCTCCGCGAGCCTGGTCCCGGGCTTGATGAGCAGGCTGGTCTCCAGCATCGTGGTGAGGATGAAGGGCCGGGCCTTCTCGAAGTCGCCCAGGCCCCGCTCCATCTGGGCGATGTGAGCGGCGAAGTCCTCCGTGGCGGCGATCCGGCGCAGCGCGTTCAGCACCGCCGCGGTTGCCTCCGGGCGCGGTCCGGATTGCTCGCGGCCCGCGTATCCGCCCGCGGGCTGCGACATCTTCCTGAGGCTCTCCGCGACCGGGACCAGGTCGGCCGCCAGGCCGTCCTCGAGCAGCAGCATCGTCTTGATGCCGTAGGCGGTGGACGTCGGCGTCGCCTCACCCGGTAGTTCCGGTAGTTCGCGCAGGTCGCGCGGCCATCCCATGGGCCTGCCGTCGGCGTCCCTGACCAGGCACCCCCGTAGCGCCGCGGCGACGTTCTGGAACGTCTGCAGCAGGGTCGCGGCCGGCGGGCTGGGCAGCGGTGCCGGGACGAGCCGGAGGCCAGCGCGGTCCGGCCTGGACAGCAACTCGATGACTAGGTTCTGGATGGCGCCCCGGGCCGTGAGGTATTCGTCGAGCAAGCGGGCCTGCCGCTCGGACGGCAGATCCTCGCCCGCGGCCCACCGGCTTACCTCCGCGGGCGAGACGGAGAGCCTGGCGGCGGCCTGCTCGATGGTCCTGCGCCGCATGCGGAGCGTCTTGGTGAACTCCGCGCCGAAGACCTGCAGTTCCGCCGGGCTGACCTCGGAGACACCCGACGGCGATACGCGAGTCCGCGGCCGGTTCGGCCCAGGCCAGGCCACGGCAGGCTCACCCGGGCTGGTGCCCCAGGTTAGCGCCATCGCGAGCGCCGTGAGCGCCTCAGCTTCCACCTCCAGCCGGAGCGCGCGGGGGGAGGGCGCCTTACCCGGGGGCGCCGACCGCAGTTCATGCAGCCGGTCCCAGTTCCGCAGCAGGGCCTCCCGGCGCTGGCCGAGGTCCTGGGCGTAAAGATCGGTGTCCGGCACCAGGCCGGCGGAAAGCTCCAGGCCGAGGCTCGCGTCGGCGACGATGCTCATCGTCGGTTCCAGCGTGCCAGCGGCCGTGCGGACGGCGCGCACGATCGCTCGCTCCGGGGATTCCCCGGCGTTGACCAGCGCCCTGACACTGTCCAGTCCGGTCAGCGTGTCCAGCGCCAGTTCGGTGCCATGGAGCCGCTCCTCCCGCAGGCCAGCCCGCGTCCGGAGGCTCTTCAGGGCGGACGCCACGCCGAGGGCGGCAGGATCCAGTGGCTCGGCCATCATCCCTTCTTCTACGGGTACACGACCGCCAAAGATCGTTAACGGCAGTTTAACCGACAAAAGTCTTTAGCGCATGCATGACAGTTGTCTAGCACGGGTATGACGCCGATGTCAGTTGTCATACATGGTGTCAGCCAAGTACGACAAACACCGACAACGATGTTGGTGGCAGTTGTCGCACCCCCGTCCATGCAGGAGAAGCGATGACCACCATCAGGGACCGCGGCGCCCTCGGCAGAGCCGGCGGGGCCGGCGGGGCCGGCAGAGCCGGCGGGGCCGGCAGAGCCGGCGGGGCCGGGGCGACCACAGGCCCGCCTGTCCCGTGGCGTCCATCTCATGACGTCCGGCGTGATCCGCCGGGCTCGTCACGAGCTTCCTGTCGGCGTCGGCCCGGATCCGGGCCGACGGCCTCCGTGCCCATTAGCTCCCCACAGGGAGGATCGATGTCCCGCTACGCTCACCCGCGTCCGCTCAGGCAGCGCCTGCCCCTGACAATTGTCGCCAACCCGGCGTGGAAGCGGTCGGATCAGACCGGAAATACCGGCAGTTGCAGCACCAGCGCGTAACCGGCACGTGCTGGTCCGAGAATGGAACCGTTCCTGGCGGCCTGCCTGCCGCATTACCGCGCCATCCTCGCGCTGGATATCGAGCGCTCCACCAGCCGTCCCAACCCCGTCAAAGCCGAGCTGCGGAACAAGACCTACGAGCTGTTCGAGGTGGCACTGCGCAAGGCGGGCATCAGCACCAGTCATCGCGACCGGTTCATCGACCGGGGTGACGGCATCCTGGCCCTCATCCACCCGGTCGACCAGGTGCCCAAGGCGCTGCTGCTGAACCGCGCCATCCCGGTGCTCAACCGGCTCCTCGCCGACTACAACGCCAGCCTTCCGCGCTTGAGCCGTCCAGAACGGCAGTTGCGGATCCGCGTGGTCATACACGCCGGAGAGGTTCACTATGACGCCAACGGATGCTTCGGTGAGGCGCTGGATGTCGCCTTCCGCCTGCTCGATGCCGTCCGGGTCAAGCGGGCCCTCCGGGAGACGGCCGACCCGCTCATCCTGGTCATATCGGGGGATATCTACAACTCGGTCGTGCGGCATGGTTACGACGGCATCGACCAGCAGACCTTCCACCCGCTCGTGCGCGTTCACGTCGCGGGCAAGCGCTTCCCGGGCTGGATCCATCTTCCCGAACAGGTCACGGAGTACCACGTGACTCAGATGGCCGCCTACCGGCGCTCTGCCTGACCGGCGGAAGCGCCCGTCGGCCAGGGGGCAGGACCGGCCCGGGTCAGTTTGTGACACCTCCCGCCGCCAGCTGAGCGAGAGCGGCCCGTGCGGCGTCCTTTTCCAGCCGGCGCCAGGGCCGCCCCGCGGCCTGGCCGAGCGCGCCGAGGACCTGCTCCGCGGTCGGCAGTGCGGACTGCTCGACGGCACGCGCCGTCCATCCGCACTCAGTGGCTGCGGCCAGCACGGCCTGGCGGTACAGCACGCCCTCGGCGGCGTGCATCCAGGCGTGCGAGCGCAGAATGCCCGCCAGATCCCCGGGCACCGCCACGGCCTTGACCACGACGGCCACCGTCCGGACGGCACGATCAGGCACAGCGCCGGCGAGAGCGCGCAGCCCGGCCGCCGCGGCACTCTCGGCGGCCGACTCGACCCGGGCGATCAGCTCTCCGGCGGCGGCCAGGTCCATATCGGCCGCCGCGTGGTAGGGCTGCGCGGTCAGGCCGGGAGGCACCAGCCCGATCTCCCGCCGCGCCAGGAACCGGGGTGCCGTAGCCGGGCCGCTCACCGCAACCGCGACCGCCGAACCCGTCCTGGCCACCACGCCGATCACGATCTCGCCCATCATCCCCTGACCGTACGCCGGCCGGGCGACGCCGGGCCCGATCAGCCCATCCGCTGCAGGCCGTGCGGGTAGGCGTGCAGCCGCTCGGGCCCGTGCTCGGTGACCAGCAACAGCTCTCCTGTCTGGACGCCGGCCAGCCCGTCGCGGGTTACCACATTGGGCTGCACGACCACGGTCATCCCGGCGGCCAGCGTGAAATCGGGTGTGGGCAGCGGCCGGTCCGGAGACGGCACGACCGGCGGAAGATACCCGCCGCCAAAGCCGTGCACCAGGTCATCGATCGTGGTGAAGCCCGCCTGCCCGACGACGGCCGCGGCGGCCGCCAGGTCGCGGGCCCGGGTGCCGGGGACCAGGATCCGCGTGATGGCGCCGAACGCGGCCGCCGCGACCGCGTGGAGCTCGCGGTACAGCCCGCTCGGCGGCGCGCCGACGGTGAAGGTGCGCAGCACCTGGCCGGCGTACTCCGGCGCGGCCGCGGCGCTTATCTCGCAGGTGACCACGTCCCCAGCCCGGACCATACGGCCGGTCGGCCATTGCGCGGGCACAGCCAGGGCGGGCTCGTCCATGGCGGTGATGCCCAGGTAGTGGATGTGGTGCAGGCCGCCCTGCGCGATGTAGGCCCGCTCGGTGCGAGCGAGCACCTCGTGGTCGGTCACCCCGGGGCGCAGCGCGTCGGCCAGCGCAGTGATGGCGGCATCGCTCAGGGCCGCCCCGTGCCGCAAGGCCTCCACTTCCTCCGCCGACTTGACCAGCCGCAGCCCGGTGTAAGCGGCGTTGAGGTCCACCACGTCGCGGATCCGCCCGGCCAGCAGCCGGTACTGATCGAACGGCAGCGCCCCGGCCAGTCCGATCCGGTCCGGCAGCCTGCCCCGCGCGGCGATCAGGTCCAGTGCCGTCGCGACGGCGCCCGCGCCCGCCCATTCGACCCTGGTCGCCGATAGGCGCCGAGCCTGCGGAACATGGTTGAAGAAGGAGACCAGGAGCACATCGTCGCCCGGCTCGGGCGCCACGATCAGCAGCGCCTCCCGGGTGACCGGCCACCCGGTCAGCCACGACACCGCGCTCCCAGACCGGTTGGCCCCGTACACCAGCGCGTACGGTGTTCCGCCACGCTTCAGTTCCCGGCCGAACGCCTCCCGGCGCCGCCGCATCTCGGCTACGGAGAACCCAGGCTTCCCGTCCCATGGCACCCTCAGATGCTGGGCCAGCACCGGCCCCGCCCGCAACCACACCCCACCCGTTCACCCTCTCGTAACCCAGACAATGGAGTGATGATCGAGGTCGAGCCCGGCCGCTTCGAGGACATGGTCGTCACGGCGCTGGACGAGCTGCCCGAGGAACTCGGCCGGCTGATGCACAACGTCGCGGTGACCGTCGAGCACGACCCGGGCCCGCCGGGCCTGCTCGGGCTCTACGAGGGCATCCCGCTCACCGACCGCACGTCGGACTACGCGGGGGTGCTGCCGGACCGGATCACCATCTACCGCCGGGAGATCTGCGCGATCTGCCGCACCGAGCAGGAGGTCGCCGACCAGGTCCGCCGAACGGTCGTGCACGAGATCGCCCACCACTTCGGCATCGACGACGACCGCCTCACCGAACTCGGCTGGTAAGAATCCGCCCGCCGCAGATGAGTTCGCCGGCGCTTCGGAGTCCTAATGACAGGCTGGCGTCCGGGGCACCCGGAAATGTCAGACCCAAGGCGTATACCGGAAGTGTCCTCAGTCAAGGAGGCCCACGATGCGGTCAGCGACCTACGACCTCACCATCAGCTCCGCCCGGGCCGACGCGCTGTTCGCCTCGCCGCTGCAGCGCTCCGACGAGCCCACCCCCGCGGAAGTACACCGGGCCATCGCGGCGGCGGTCGCGGCGTTCGGCATCCGGGGCTGCGCGGCGCGGGTCGCGCAGGCCTATGGCGAGCACCCGGAGACCGCGGTGCTGCGGATGCGCTGGGCCCGCGCGGCGGTCGCCGGTACGTCCGGCGGCGTCCGCGCCGAACCGGCGTGCCTCTCCGGCGCCCGGCGGACGCACCTCTCCCGCGCTGCCTGAGCGGCGCTCGGCTCCAGCACGCCGTCAGGGCCGGCCGTCGAGTCCCCGGCCGTCGAGTCCCCGGCCGTCGGGTCCCCGGCCGTCGAGTCCCCAGCCGTCGAGCCAGAACGCCCAGGGCTCTATCGGGCCGACCCGGAGCAGCCCGGCCGAAGCCCACGGATCCAGCGCCAGCCGCGCCCTGATCTCGTCCTCGCCGGCCGCCTCGACCGCGTGCAGCGTCTGCTCCCCGTCGCCAACCGGCCCGCCCAGGATGATGAATCCGTCATCCACCAGCCCGTCCATGAACGCCGCGTGCTCATCCCACCCGTCCTGCCCCCGGATCGGGCGTCTCGGATCCCAGTTCGGCCCGTGCACCAGCCTCACCGCGAAGTTAGCCATGCCCGGACCGTACCGCCCCCCACTGACATCCCCGCCCCGCCCCGCATATCCATCATTGTGGATATCTGCACCCCCTATGAGGGGGGCAGATATCCACAATGATGGGCAGCAGCCAGCGAGTCACATCATCAGCCACACCAACCCCGTGCGACAAGGGGCGAGGTGGGTACGCGAATCATCGTGGACCAGAACCCGCGCAATCCGGGGGGTAACTGTCCACGATCCTGTGGCGGAAGCTCCGCGGCCGTCGTAGCAAGCGCAAGTGCCGCTCCGCCTCTGTTCTGAACGAGCGCCGCATACCCAAACCGGACTTAAGTCACTTCGGCACCGCCAGCACTGTGTCGGCCGTATGGATGCCACCGCCACCCCACCTCACCCCACCTCACCTCACCTCACCTCACCTCACCTCACCCCGGGGAAAACCCCACGGTCAAGACGGGCGTTTCCCGCGTTCCGCCCGCCGGCTCCAAACCGGCAGGCTGAAAGCGAGCCACCAGCCAACCAGCGAAGAGGTGAACCGTGATCGAGGCCCGCGGCCTGACCAAGCGCTACGGCCAGATAATGGCGGTCGATCATCTGAGCTTCGACGTCCGCCCCGGCGTCGTCACGGGATTCCTCGGGCCGAACGGGTCCGGCAAGTCCACCACCATGCGCCTGATCCTGGGCCTGGACGCGGCCGACCACGGCACGGTCACAGTCGCCGGCCGCGGCTACCACGACCTGCCGTTCCCGCTCCGCGAGGTCGGCGCGCTGCTAGAGACCAAGGCCTTCCACCCGGGCCGCAGCGCGAAGGCGCACCTGACCGCGCTGGCCGCCAGCAACGCCGTCCCGTCCACCCGGGTCGATGAAGTCCTGCACCTGGTCGGCCTGAGCGCCGCAGCACACCGCAAGGCAGGCCAGCTCTCCCTCGGCATGGCCCAGCGGCTGGGCATCGCCGCCGCGCTGCTCGGCGACCCGCCCATCCTCATCTTCGACGAGCCGGTCAACGGCCTGGACCCGGAGGGGATCCGCTGGATCAGGAACCTGATGAGGTCGCTGGCCGCCGAGGGCAGGACCGTGTTCGTCTCCAGCCACCTGATCGCCGAGATGGCGCTGACCGCCGAGCGCCTCATCGTCATCGGGGCCGGCCGGCTGCTGGCCGACACCTCGGTGGCCGAACTATCCACAGGAAACACGTCCGTCGAAGACGCCTTCCTCGCGCTGACCTCGGACAGCGCCGAGTTCCGCGCCACCGGGAGCAAATAATGCCAGCCGCACAAGCCGTCAGAGCCGTCCAAGCCGCACCGAGCCACTACCGGTTCCGGCACGTCGCCCGGATGGAGTGGATCAAGCTCCGCACCCTGCGCTCGGTCCGCTGGACCCTGCTGTTCGCGCTGGCCGGGATGATCGGCATCGGCATCGCCGCGGGGTTCAACACCAGGAACCCGCGCGGCGACGTGACCAACAACATCCTGGTCGGCGGGGCCCTCGGGCAGGTGCTGTTCGCGGTGCTCGGCGTGCTGGTGATGACCAGCGAGTACTCCTCAGGGACGATCAGGGCCACGCTGGCCGCGATCCCCAGGCGCCCGCTGGTGCTGGCGGCCAAGGCAGCGACATTCGGCCTGACCGCGCTAGTCGCCGGGGAACTGGTCACCTTCGCCGGCTTCCTGGCGGGCGCGGCGTTCGTCCACGGCAGCGTGCCCCGCCCCGCGCTCAGCCAGCCCGACGTGCTGCGGGCGGTCGCGCTGTCCGGCGCCTACCTGTGCCTGATCGGGCTGATCGGGCTGGCTCTCGGCGTGATCGTCCGGCACGGCGCCGCCGCCATCACCGCCCTGGTCGGCGTGTTGTTCGTCGCGCCGCTGGCCGGGCTGGCGGCCACCCCGGCCGGGAAGTTCCTCCCGGAGCTCATCAACGCCAACTCGCTCGGCGCCACCAAACCGGTCCAGGGTTTCGCCCTCTCCCCGTGGGCCGGCCTCGCCATCATCGCCGCCTACGCCGTCGCCCTGCTCGCCGTCGGCGGCTGGCTGCTCGCCCGCCGCGACGCATAAGTTGGATCCATGACCGGCCCAGGGGCCGGAGCCGCCGCCGCGGTCCGGGCGCCGTTCACCGGCCGCGCCCGCCGCGAGATGCTGTTCTGCGTCCTGGGGCTGCCGCTCAGCCTGCCCCTTCCCGTCGTCAGCTTCGCCGTCACGATCTGGCTCGCGCAGGTGGCCGGGCCGCCCTGGACCGCGGCCGGCAACCCGTCGTGGCTGGCCCTGCTGGCCGCCGCGGCCGTCGTCGTCCTCACCGCGGTACTGATGGTGGCGACCGGCCTCACCCGGGCGCTGGGCGCGGCCACCCGCCAGGCGGCGGGCAAGCTGCTCGGCGAGCAGGTGGCCGCGCCGCCCCCGCCCCGCACCCGGCTCGGCGACGGCCCGGGCTGGCGGGCGATGGCCTACCTGATGCTCAAGTTCCCGGCCGGACTGGCGCAGTGGTACGTCGTCGGCGTGTTCTGGGTAGCCGGGATCGTCAACCTGACCTACCCGTTCTGGTGGCTGTCGTTCCGCAACCACTCGCCGGGCGTGCGGCTGAGCCCGGTGCCGGTGATCACGCCGTTCGACTGGTCCGGCGCGGGCGGCCACTTCCAGGTCACGACGTTCCCCGGCACGTTCGCCGCGTTCGGCGCCGGGGCCGCGATGCTGCTGGCCGCCCCGTGGGTGACCAGGGGCGTGGTGGCCGCCGACCGCTGGCTCATCCGCGGCCTGCTCGGCCCGGGCCGCACCGCCCAGCGGCTGCACGACCTGGAGCAGACCCGGGCGCTGGCGGTGGATGACGCCGCCGCCCGGCTCCGGCGGCTGGAGCGCGACCTGCACGACGGCGCGCAGATCCGGCTGGCCACGCTGGCCATGAACCTGGGCATGGCCAGGAAGAAGCTCGGCGACCAGGGCGGGGTCCCCGACCTCGCGGCCGCCCGCGAGCTGGTCGGCGCCGCGCACCAGAACGCCAAGGACGCCCTGGTCGAGCTGCGCGAGCTGGCCCGCGGCATCCACCCGCCGGTGCTGGACAACGGGCTCGCCGACGCGCTCGCCAGCCTGGCCGCGACCAGCGCGATCCCGGCCGAACTGGCCGTCAGCGTCCCGGTCAGGCCGACCCCGGCGATCGAGACGATCGCCTACTTCTGTGCCGCGGAACTGCTGGCCAATGCGGCCAAGCACAGCGAGGCGAACACAATCAAGATCTTTATTACCGAACGGTCCGGGCTTCTCGCCCTGCAGATAACCGACGACGGCCTGGGCGGGGCGGACCCGGCCCGCGGCAGCGGGCTGTCCGGCCTGGCCCAGCGGGTCGCCGTGGTCGACGGGCGTCTGGACATCGCCAGCCCGCCCGGCGGGCCGACCCGGATCATCGTCGAGCTCCCGCTGCGCGCCGGGCACCGCTGATGCGCATCGTGATCGCGGAGGACGCCGCGCTGTTCCGGGCCGGGCTGGTCCGGCTGCTGGAGGACGAGGGCCATCAGGTCTGCGCCGAGGTGGGCGACGGCGAGGCGCTGCTGGCCGCGGTGGCGAGCCAGCGGCCCGACGTGGTGGTCGCCGACATCAGGATGCCGCCCACGTTCACCGACGAGGGCCTGCGCGCCGCGCTCGAGCTGCGCCTGACCCACCCGGGGACCGCGGTCCTGGTGCTCTCCCAGTACATCGAGACCAGGTACGCCGCCCAGTTGCTGCACGGCAGCCCGGCCGGCGTGGGCTACCTGCTCAAGGACCGGGTCGCCGACGTGGCCGAGTTCACCGACGCGGTCAGCCGGGTCGCCGCGGGTGGCACCGCGCTGGACCGGGAGGTGGTCAGCCAGCTCCTCGCGGCCAGCCGCCACGCCGGGGACCTGGACCCGCTCACCCCGCGCGAGCGCGACGTGCTCGCCCTGATGGCCGAGGGACGGTCCAACGCGGGCGTCGCCGCCGCCCTGGTCCTCACCCTCGGCACGGTCGAGAAGCACGTGGCCAGCATCTTCGGCAAGCTGGGCCTGCCCGCCTCGGAAACCGACAACCGCCGGGTCCTCGCCGTCCTGCGTTACCTCGGCTCCTGACCGGGTAGAGTCCCGCCACGAACCCCGGGACGGGAGGATACAGATGGCCGAGGTGGTTCTCTTCCATCACGCGCAGGGACTGACTCCCGGCGTCGTCGCCTTCGCCGGCGAGCTGCGCCGCGCCGGGCACACCGTGCACACGCCCGACCTGTTCGGCGGCCGCACGTTCGGCTCGATCGAGGAGGGCATGGGCTACGCGCAGGAGCTCGGCTTCCCGGGCGAGATCCTCGGCCGCGGCGCCCGGGCCGTCGAAGGGCTGAACAACGAGCTGGTCTACGCGGGCTTCTCCCTCGGCGTGCTCCCAGCCCAGATGTTGGCGCAGACCCGGCCTGGCGCGCGGGGCGCGCTGCTGTTCTACTCCTGCGTCCCGGTCTCGGAGTTCGGCCCCGGCTGGCCAGAAGGGGTACCGGCGCAAATACACGGGATGGACGCCGACCCGATCTTCGTCGGCGAAGGCGACATCGACGCCGCCCGCGAGCTCGTCGACCAGGCCAAGGACGCCGAGCTGTTCCTCTACCCCGGCGACCAGCACTACTTCGCCGACAGCTCGCTGCCCACCTACGATCCGGACGCCACCGCCCTGCTTACCCAGCGCGTCCTCGACTTCCTCCGCACCCGCTAGAGCCAATCCGCCACAACGCGCCGCCCAGCTACGCCCCCCGCTACGCCCCGCCCCCTACGCCCCGCCCGGATCGCCGAACAACGACGATGTGACGGTGTCGTGGTCAGGTGCACCACGATGTGGCATCGTCGTGGTTCCCTCCGCGCCAGCTGCCCGGCCGGATGATGCGCGTGTGTACCGCGATGCCTGCGTGAGCCGTGATGCGGGGCAGACAGCCCGCCCGTTCGGCTGAAAGGGCCGCGCCCCCGCCTGAGCCCGCCCCTTCCTCGCCCGCCCGCATGTACCAGCACGGACGCGCTGGCTAGCCGTCCAGGAACCCGCTGATCGCGGTCCACGAGCGCTCGGGCTGGTCGGCCTGGACCACGTGCCCGCAGTCGTCGAGCACCTCGACGCGGCTGCCCGCGATCCGGCTGCCGAACTCCTTCGCGTACTCCACCGGGACCAGCGCATCCTCGCGCCCCCAGACGATGAGCGTCGGCACCTGGACGCGGTGCAGCCGCCGGCCGAGCCCGTGGTCGGCGATCGGCCAGGCGAACTTCGTGGTGCAGCCGACGTTCCAGGTGGCCTGCGCGATCGCCTTGGCCAGCTGCGCCGGATCGCCGGGCATGGCCTGCGCGGCCTGCGCCGCCTCGCTGCCGGGGTACGCGTAGAGGTATTTCAGCACCTCGGCCGGCGGCCCGGACACCATCTCCATCAGCGGGATCGGGGCGTCGTCGCGCCACAGGCCGAGCGGCGACAGCAGCACGAGCGAAGAGAAGAGCTGCGGGAACGACACCGCCAGGTCGGCCGCGACCATTCCGCCGAACCCCTGGCCGATCGCCGCCGGCCGCTCAAGCCCGAGCTTGCCGATCAGCTCCTCGTAGACCAGCAGCAGCTCCCAGAACGTCTGCACCTCCCTGATCGCCTGCGGGTCCCCGGGTGAGGTGCCGGGATGCTCGGGCGCGTACACCGTGTGCCGCTCAGCCAGCCGGTTGAGGAGCGGCGGCCAGGCCGGGCCCGCCAGTGAGTGGAAGAACAGCTGCGGCGGCCCGTCCCCGGCGATCTTGACGTGCAGCCGCAGTCGGCTGTCCCAAACCTCGACCGTCTCGTCCCGCACGGCCGCCGTCACGCTGCACCTCCCGCCGCCTCGGGAACAGCCTCCGCCGCGCGCGGCCACCAGTGGTTTTCCCAGCCCTCGGCGTCCCAGATCGGCCGCAGCCGCGGCAGTACCTCCCCGGCGAACAGGGAGATGTTCTTCTCGGTCAGGTCGCGCGGCATCGAGCCGTTCTGCAGCATCACCAGCAGGTTGCCGATCCGGAACTCGCGCACGAACGCCTCGATCTGGTCGGCGACCGTGGCCGGGCTGCCGACGATCGCGACCTGGCTGTCCACGATCTCGGAATAGGTCGCGGTCTTCATCCGGGAGAGCATCCCGGCCGGGCCGGCGCTGCGCAGCATGCCCTCGATGGCGGCGGGCTCGGCGTAACCCGGGACCGCCATGGCCGTGTGCGGGATCGCGCCCAGGCCCGACCGGTAGTGCGCCTCGAGGTGCCTGGCGTACTCCCGCTCGGCCCGCTCGTCGGTCTCGGAGACGGCTACTACCTGGAGGAAGGCCAGCCGGTACGGGTTGCGGTCGCGGCCGAGTTCGTCGGCCAGCTCCCAGTACCGGTCGAAGACCTGCCGCCCGGTGAGCTTCGGCCCGTCCCAGCTCAGGTACACGAAGACGTAGTCGTGGGCGAGGATGTCCCGCAGCGTCCCGGGCGAGCCGGTACCAGGGATCCAGATCGGCGGATGCGGCTGCTGGACCGGCCGCGGCCAGATGTTCACCTGACCGTACTTCTCGAAGCGGCCGTTCCACGGGAAGGGCCGCGGCTCAGACCATGCCTTCAGGATCAGCTCGCGGTGCTCGCGGTAGCGCTCGCGGGTCTCGATCGCGGGCAGCGATGCGTTCAGGTTCGCGTCGTAGCTCAGCCCGACCGGGAAGCCGGCGATGAGCCGACCGCCGCTGACGCCGTCGAGCAGCGCGTACTCCTCGGCGATCTTCAGCGGCTCGCGGGTCTTGCCGAGCGAGCGGCCGAGCACGGTGATCGCCACGTCGAGCTGCTCGGCCCGCGTGGCGCAGGCCACGGCGGAGGCCAGCAGGGTCGGGTTGGGCGAGATGTCGTACGAGGACTGGCTGTGCTCGGTCACGCAGATCCCGTCGAAGCCGGCCCGCGCCCCGTGCATCAGCTCGGCGTAGGCCGAGAAGAGGGATTCGGTCATCCGCGCGGGCTCGACGATCTGGTAGGGCGCCGTCACCACGGAGTTGTGCTGGTTCTCGAAGCCTTCGGGCATATACCGGTACGGCACCTGCTCGAACAGGCTGACCTTCATCTGTCTGCCCTCCGGAACGAGGTTGCCCCCAAGCCGACAGCCGACCACACCCCGGCCCCGGCCGCAACCCGCCTGCGGACTGCCGTCACTCCGCAGTAATAGCCGGCCGCGCCGGCGGGTAGACCGTCAGGACCGTACCCGTGCAGGGAGGCCAGATGCGCATCACCGATGTACTTCGCGGTAAGGGCACGCAGGTAGTCACCGTCCCCCCGGACACGAAGGTGCGCCGCCTGCTGGAGGTGCTCGCCGAGCACCGGATCGGCGCCGTCGTCGTTTCTCACGACGGCATCTCGATCGACGGGATCGTCAGCGAGCGGGATATCGTCCGGGCGTTCGCCCAGCGGGGCGCCGCGGTGATGTCCGAGCCGGTCACGGCCATCTACACGGCCGAGGTGCACACGATCACGCCAGACACCTCGCTCGACGAGGTCATGCGCATGATGACCGAGCGCCGGGTGCGGCACGCGCCGGTCGTGGTCGACGGTGCCCTGCACGGGATCGTGAGCATCGGCGACGTGGTCAAGAACCGCATCGACGAGCTCGAAACCGAGCGGGCGCATCTGACCGACTACATCACCGGCACCCGCTAGCACGTCGGCCCGGTGGCGCACCCGCGTGTCGCCCTGGTGACCGGAAGCTCGCGCGGCCTGGGAGCGGCGATCGCCCGGCACCTGGCTGGCGACGGATTCGCCGTAGCGGTCAACGGCCGGCCCGGTGACGACGGGGTGGCTGCCGTCGCCCGGACCATCCGTGACGACGGCGGCACCGCCGCGGGCTGCTACGCCGATGTCACCGACGAGCAGCAGGTTGCCGGGCTGGTCGCCGCGATCACCGACGCCCTCGGCCCGGTTGACGTGCTGGTCCTCAACGCCACGGGCCCGCAGCCCGAGGCCCCGGTGACCGAGGTGAGCTGGGCCGACCACATCGCCCAGCTGGACTTCTTCGTCAAGAGCCCGGTGCTGCTCGGCCGCGCGCTGCTGCCCGGCATGCAGGCCCGGCGGTACGGCCGTGTCGTGCACATCGACTCCGAGGTCGCCCGCCGGCCGCCACCGGGGCGGTCCGCCTACGCCGCCGCGAAGAACGCGCAGATCGGCCTGACCCGGAGCTGGGCTCGTGAGCTCGCCCCGTTCGGCATCACCGTGAACACGGTCGCCCCCGGTTTCATCCCGGTGGAACGGCACGCGGACGTCCCCGACGAGGTCAGGCGGGCCTATCTCGCTTCGGTGCCCGCCGGCCGGATGGGAACCCCCGGCGACATCGCCCACGCGGTGAGCTTCCTCGCCTCCGACGGCGCCGGCTTCGTCACCGGCCAGCGCATCGTGGTCGACGGGGGCCGCGGCCTCGGCCCCTGATCACCCGCGATTCCTTTCCTGGCCTCCGGCGGTCTGCACGCCTGAGGAAAGGAGAACCGCGATGCCAAGCAAGCAGTCCGAAGCGGTCCGGAGGCGCTGGGAGGCGGCCCGGCTGGCCATGGCGGGGAAGGGGGAGGCACCCGACGACGAGTCGTGGGGCGACCTCACCGCCGAACCGCGCGAGGTCGACTACCTGGAGACCGAGGCGGGCGGCCGGCCCGTGATGTGGCTGGTGCCGAAAGGAAGCCGAACGGACCGGGTACTTCTCTGCCTCCACGGCGGGGGCTTCGTCGGCGGCTCGATATACACGCACCGCAAGATGTTCGGCCATCTGGCCAAGGCCGCCGGCGCGCGGGCGCTGCTGGTCGGCTACCGGCTGCTGCCCGAGGGTGGCGGCTATCCGGTCCCGGTAGACGAGGCGGAGGCCGCCTACCGGTGGCTGCTCGAGCAGGGCATCGAGCCCGGCCACATCGCGTTCGCCGGTGACTCCGTCGGCGGCTGGCTGGCGGTCACCGTGCAGCTCCGCGCCCGGGCCAGGGGCCTGCCGCTGCCGGCCGCGGCCCTGCTCATGTCGCCCGTCAGCGACCTGGAGGTCGGCGGCGAGTCGTATGACGCCAACCGGGACACCGATCCCCTGTTCCACCGCGACTTCGTGCGCGGGCTCATGCAGGGCTTTCTCGGCCAGGCGGGCGATCCCCGCGATCCGCTGGCCAGCCCGCTGCGCGCCGACCTGACCGGCCTCGGCCCCGTCTACATCCAGGTGGGCGGGGACGAGACCCTGCTCGATGACGCCCGCAGCCTGGACGAACACGCCAGGAAGGCCGGCCTCGACGTCCGGCTCGACGTCTTCCCCGGCATGCTGCACACCTTCCAGATGGCGGCCGGCCGCGCGCCAGAAGCCGACGACGCGATCCGTCGGCTGGCCACCTGGGTGCGCCCCCGGCTAGGCCTGTGAGCGGTCTCCGGCGAGCTGATCCAGGACCCGGCGCATGTATTCGAGCGCCTGGTGATCGTCGAGACCGCCCTGCTCCTGGTCCGGTGCGAGCCCGGCGGCCGCGATCGTGCTCCGTGCCCCGGTCACCTGCGGCGCCCAGTAGGGGGCGGTCTTGTCGAGGTGACCGAGCATCAGGGCGGCGTCCTGAAGCCGGCCGGCCTGCACCATCATGTTGACGAACTCGACGCAGGTCACGCAGATGGCCTGCATGTTGCCGGTGCCGATGAGCTCGTCGATGTAGGAGGACAGGATCCGGAAGGCCCGGGAGCGCTGGCCGCGGCCGAACGCGGTGCGCGCCTCGATGGACCGGCCAGGGGACTGGGTGCGCTCGGGCACCTGGACCCCGGCGGCCTCGGCGAACAGCCGATCGGCGCGGTCGGGTCTGCCCTGCACCGAGGCGGAGTAGCCGAGCAGCATCAGCGACAGGTGGAGCAGTGTCGGCGGCCCGTGCTCGCGGTACCGGTCCACCAGCGCCGCGACCGTGGCATCGCCCTGCTGGACCTGCCCGCTGAACAGGAGCGCCGCCGCCACGTCGATCTCGAACTGCTCGGCGAGGTCGTCCTCGCCCTGCTGCCGCAGCCAGGAGATGGCCGGGGTCGCCCACCTCGCCAGACCCGCGAAGTCCTGGTAGACCGCCGCCCGCGCGTGATGGGCCAGCGGGTGGTCCGGCTCGCCGTAGCGCCCGGCGAGACGCTCGTAGCCGCCGGGGTCCTGGCCCAGCTTGTAGCGCTGAGCCGCCCAGGAGAGGCCGAAACCGATGAGTTCGGTCTCGTCCGGTGTCGTCATGGCGAGGATGCGCTCGACCCAGTCGCCGATCTCGGTGCGGCCGCGGCGGACGATCTCGACCACCACGGGACGGACGAGCGCGTACGCCAGGTGCCGGTCGCCGGCGGCGCAGGCCCACTCGAACGCGGCGCGATAGTTGGGCCACAGCTCGTCGAGAAGGGCGGCGCCTTCGATCTCGCCCCGGCCGGCCAGGAGCCGCTGGATGCGGGCGGCCTGCCCGAGGCACCATCGGGCGTGGCGTCCGGCCACCTGGCCGGCGTCGCCGGATTCGGCCAGCTCCCCGGCGGCGAACTGGCGCAGGGTCTCCAGCAGCCGGAACCGCCCGGAGAACGGGCCCGGCTCGGCGGCCAGCATCGACCGTTCCACCAGGTCGCTGAGCAGGTCACCGACCTCGGCGGCGGGGATCGCCGGGTCAGCGGCGACGGTCTCGGCCGCGGCGAGGTCGAACGGGCCGACGAAGACGGAGAGCCGCTGGAACAGCCGCCGGGCCGGCGGGCTGAGCAGGTCGTAGGACCACTGGACGGCGGCGCGCAGCGTCCGGTGGCGCTCTGCGCCGGCCCGGCGGCCCCTGGCCAGCAGCCGGAGGTGGTCGTCGAGGCGTGCGGCGATGTCCGCCGGGGTGAGGCTGGTGGTCCGCGCCGCAGCCAGTTCGATGGCCAGCGGGACGCCGTCCAGGTGACGGCAGATCGCCACCACGGCCTGGCGCCAGGCCTGCGCGTCGAAGGCGGGCGAAACCGCGCTGGCGCGCTCGTTGAACAGTTCGGCCCCCGCTCCGCCCGGTTCCAGCGGCGCCACCGTGATGAGCCGTTCGAAGCCGTGGCTGAGCCCTAGGTGCTGCCGTGACGTCGCGAGTATCCGCACCCCCGGGCATCCCTCGGCGATGGCCTGGGCGAGTTCGGCGGCACCGTCGACGACGTGCTCGCAGTTGTCGAGTACCAGCAGCATGCGGCGCGGGCGCAGGGCCGCGACGATGGCGGGTGCCGGGCCTTCCTTGACGCCCAGGGTGCCGGCCACGGCCCGGGGCACGTCGCCGGCCGAGGTGATCTCGGCCAGGTCGACCAGCCAGGCGGCGTCGGCCTCGGCGTGCCGGGCCGCCGCGAGCGCGAGCCGGGTCTTGCCGATCCCGCCGGGACCGACCAGCGTCACCACCGAGGCCGCGGCCAGCGCGTCGGCGACTATCTCGAGGTCCTTCTCCCGGCCGATCAGCCGCCCGAGCCGCCGGGGCAGGTTGCCGCCCCGGCCGTCCCCGGCGGGCACCAGCCGGTCGTCCTGGCCGAGGATCCGCACCTGCAGCTCCCGCAGCCGGGGACCGGGCTCAACCCCGAGGTCCTCGACCAGGTGCCGCCGGACGGTCCGGTAGGCCGTGAGCGCGTCGGCCTGGCGCCCGGCCCGGTACAGCGCCGTCATCAGCAGCGCCCACAGCCCTTCGCGGGCCGGATGCCTCGCCGTCAGCTCGGTCAGCGGGCCGATCGCCGCTGCGGCGTCGGCCTCGACGCGGCGTTCCATGTCCGTCTCCACCGCGGCCAGCCAGCGTTCGGCCAGGCCGTCCACGATGGCGGCCAGGCCGGGGGCCACCAGGCCGGCCAGCGGGAGCCCGGTCCACTCGGCCAGCGCCGCCTCGACCTCGCCCGCGTCGATCCGCCGCTGGAAGCGGAGGACGTCCACCGAGTCGGCGGGCACATCCAGCCGGTAGGCGGCGCCGACCCGGACGATCGCGTCACGGCCCAGCCCTTTGCGCAGGCGGACCACGTAGGACTGCAAGGTCCGGGCCGCGGTCCGCGGCGGGTCTTCACCCCAGACCAGTTCGGCCAGGCGCCACTCGGGCACGGCCGTTCCGGCCGACAGGGCGAGCGCCGCGAGCACCGCCCGGCACTTCGCGGGCCCGACGTCCGCCGGCATCCCCTGATCGGTGACGACGCCGACCTCGCCCAGCAGCCGAATCCGCACAGCCGCACAGTATCTCAACCGCCTTACCGCGATTCCTCAACGCGAGCCAGCCATCCTCGACGCATCGGCACAGGCCACGACGAAACGAGGAGAGCCGTGAAAGCAATCGTCCAGGACCGGTTCGGCCCGCCGGACCGGCTGCGGCTGGCCGGCATCGACCCGCCGGGCATCGGTCCCGGCGAGGTGCTGATCCGGGTGCACGCCGCCGCCCTCAACCCCTACGACTGGCACATGCTGCGCGGCGACCCCTATATCGCGCGGCTCATGGGCGGAACGGGACTGACCAGGCCCAAGACCCGGGTGGCCGGGATCGACGCGGCCGGCCGGGTGGACGCGGTCGGGGCCGGCGTGCGCGGCCTGCGCCCCGGCCAGGACGTCCTCGGCTTCTGCCCGGGCGCCTTCGCCGAGTACGCCCGCACCCGGGCGGACCTGGTCGTGCCCAAGCCGGACAGCCTGAGCTTCGAGCAGGCGGCGGCGCTGCCGATGGCGGCCACCACCGCGCTGCGCGGCATCAGGGACGTCGGCCAGGTAGAAGCCGGGCAGCAGGTGCTGGTCAACGGCGCCGCCGGCGGTGTCGGCAGCTACGCCGTGCAGATCGCCGCGGCGCTGGGCGCGACGGTCACCGGCGTGTGCAGCCCCCGCAACCTGGACCTGGTGCGCTCGCTGGGCGCGGCGCACGTGGTCGACTACACGGCCGAGGACTTCACCGGCACGACCACCCGTTACGACGTGATCCTGGACAACGTAGGCAACCGTCCGTTGCGCCTGCTCCGCCGCGTGCTCACCCCCGCCGGGACCCTCGTGCTCAACGCCGGCGGCACGCCCGGCCACCTCATCGGCGCCATCGGCCCGATGCTCCGGATGGCCGCGGTCAACCCCGTCGTCCGGCAGCGCCTCCGCTTCCTGCCCACCCGCCAGGACCGCGCCGAACTCACCGCCGTCACCGCGCTCGTCGACGAGGGCAAGCTCCGCCCCGTCGTCGACCGGACCTGCCCCCTCGCCGACGTCGCCGCCGCCCTCCGCCAGGTAGAAGAAGGCCACACCCGCGGCAAGATCGTCATCACCATCACCTGATCGCAGACGTGAGCCGCACCTAGCCCATGCTGGTGCCCGGGTGACAGGCTTGGGTGGCCGACCCGCTGCGCCATGTGCTGCAGGCCGCCAACCTCGGGCCGGGCCAGACGCTCGCCGATCTGGGCTGCGGGCGCGGTGGGCCGGGACTGTGGCTGGCCCGGAAGGACCGGGTGGTCGTCGTCGCGACCGCTCCCTGACCGTGAGCCACCCCCTACCGGGAGGCAAAGCACTCCAGCGCCTAGGCGGCCGGGGTCTGAGGACGGAAAGCCCGGCCCGTTCGGCACCGTAAAAAGGCCGGCCGCCGGTCACCTGACCAGCGGCCGGCCTGCGCCCGAGGGCTCAGGATTCGGTCAGCGCCTCCTCTGACACCGCCGTGCGCGGCAGCAGCAGCGACAGGACGCCGCAGAGGGCGAACGCGCCCATCGCGTACGGCGCCGTGTGCACCAGCGCCGCCTCGAACGAGTGCCCGTTGAGGTACCCGAAGAAGACGGTGCCGAGCAGCGCCACGCCGAGCGCGCCGCCTAGCTGCTGCGCCGTGCTGAACAGCCCGGACGCACCGCCGGCCACCTCGGCCGGGACCGCGGCGAGCACCACGTTGACCAGCGGGATGACCAGCAGGGCCAGGCCCGCGCCCGCCACCACCAGGCCGGGCACGATCGGCCACGGGCTGCCGTTCACGCCGACGTGCGGGGCGGCGAGCGCCACGCCGCCGATGCCGGCCACCATCAGCACCGCCCCGCCGGCCAGGATGCGCCGGCCGGCCTTCCGGGCCAGCGGCACCGCCACTGGCGCGGCGATGAAGCTGCCCACGCTGAACGCGACCGCGGTCAGCCCGGCCTTCAGCGGCGAGAAGTGCTGGCCGGCCTGCAGCCACAGCGCGAAGGCGATGAAGAAGCCCTGCATGCCGGCGAAGAAGGCGAGCTGCACGCCCATCCCGGCGGCGAACGCCGGCACCCGGAACAGCCCGGCCCGCAGCAGCGGAGCCAAACCCTGATCCGAAGTCGAGGTCCGCCGGGCCTCGATCAGCCCGAGCACCACCAGGCCGGCCACCCCGGCCGCCATCACCGGCCACACCCACGCGGGCCAGCCGAGCTGGCGGCCCTCGAGCAGCGGGTAGACGATCGCGACCAGCGAGCCTGCCAGCAGCACCGCGCCGCCCGCGTTCGGCCGCCGCGCGCCCGGGTCCTTGGTCTCGGGCACGAGGCGGGCGCCGGCGATCAGCGCGGCCACGGCCACCGGCACGTTCACGTAGAAGACCGAGCGCCAGCCCCAGCCGAACAGGTTCGCGTCGGTCAGCACGCCCCCGAGGACCAGCCCGATCGCGGACGCGAAGCCGAGCATCGCCCCGTAGATGCCGAACGCCTTGCCCCGTTCCTCGCGGCCGAAGATGACCCGGAACGTCGCCAGCACCTGCGGTGCCATGGCGGCGGCCGCGGCGCCCTGGACGACGCGGGCGGCGATCAGTTCGGCGCCGGACCCGGACAGGCCGGCGGCCAGGCTGGCCAGCCCGAACAGCGCGGCGCCGGACAGGAACACGCGCTTGCGGCCGAACTTGTCGCCGAGATTCCCGGCGATGATCAGCGCCGCGGCGAACGCCAGCATGTACCCGGACACCACCCATTCCAGCTGGGTGGCGCTGGCGTGCAGGTCACGGCGGATGGAGGGGAGCGCCACGTTGACGATCGTCACGTCGATCATGTCCATGAGCGCCCCGGTGATCATGACGATCGCGGCGAGCCAGCGGCGAGGGTAACCCGCCGGTGTGGCCTCGTGGCCGTTGACGACGGCCGCCTGGCTGGTGGTCATTTCCACTCCCTCGAACTAGGTTCAACTTTCGAACGATGTTCTATCACTCGATCGTCGGTCTAGTCAAACACTGTTCGAGAACTGGTACAGTGTTAGGGAAGGCGAAAGGAGTCCCGATGACGACGAAGCCGGAGATCCCGCCGCCGCCCTGGCAGCGGCTTCCCGACCGGTCGGCCCGGCGGCGGCGCGACCCGATCAGCCGCGAGGCGATCGTGAAGGCCGCGATCGGCCTCCTCGACCGCGAGGGCCTGCCCGCGCTGAGCATGCGGCGGCTCGGCGACGAGCTCGGGGCCGGCGCCGCGTCCCTGTACTGGCACGTCGGCAGCAAGGACGGCCTGCTGGACCTGGTGCTCGACGAGATCATCGGCGAGCAGCAGGTGCCCGACCCCGACCCCGCGCGCTGGCAGGAGCAGCTCAAGGAGGTCGCCAGGATCCAGCGCCGCGCCAGCCTGCGCCACCCGTACGTGGTGCGCATCTCGATCGGCCGCATCCCGATGGGGCCGAGCGCGCTGCAGTACTCCGAGCGCGTGCTCGCGATCCTGCGGGTCGGCGGGCTGCCGCCGCGGCTGGCCGTGCAGGGTTATCTGGCGCTGATCGCCACCGTGAACGGCTTCACCATGGACGAGACCGGGGTGGAGGACAGCGGCGCGCCGAACCGCGACCCGGCCCACCTGCAGGAAGCCGCGGACATGGCCCGCGACTACATCGCCTCGCTCCCGGCGGACTCATTCCCGAACATGACCAGCCTGGCCGATGAGTTCGCGCTGGCCGACCCGGACGAGCGGTTCGAGCTGCTCCTCGACATCTTCGTGGACGGCCTGGCCCGCCGGGCCGCCGCGGGTTGATCAACCCGGGATACCGGACGGGCGGGGCCGGGAGCCGTCCACGTCGGTGAAGCCGTACTCGCGGGCCGCCGGACTGCGCCGGAGATCGAGTTCATCCTCGAGCCGTTCCGGGCGGACAGTAGGCGGCGATCCAGTCGATGAGCGGGCGCAGCAGGTTCCAGTCGGACCTCACCAGGGCCGCGGCCGACTCATCGGCCAGCCGTGGTGACGGCGGATAGCGCCGGGCGGCGGTCAGCCATTTCCTGCGCACCAGGCTCAGCCGCGGATGCTCAGGGGACACGCCGCGCGGACGGGTAGCGACCTGTTCCCCCTCGATGTCGAAGCCCGTCGCGGCGAGCGAGGCCACCACCGAGGCCAGCCGCTCCCCGGAATCCGTCCGGGTGACGGCGTCGCGGTACTGCCCGGTGTGCGCGGCGTCCCGGGCGTGGAATCCGCCGCCGGTCAGCAGCCCGTCGGCATCCACCTGCAGGTGGTAGCCCGTCCCCGGGGCCACCTCGACGAACCCGCCCTGGTGCGTCTTGTACGGGGACTTGTCCCGGGAGAACCTGGTGTCGCGGAACGGACGGAACACCGACACCGTGCCGCCGAACTCCTCCGCCAGCTCGTCCAGCAACGCCGCGAGCGGTGCGCGCACGGCGTCCTCGTAGACCGCGCGCTGGGCCGTCCAGTAGGCCCTAGAGTTGTCGGCCCGCAGCCCCGCGTAAAACTCGAACGCCGCCGCGGGAAACCCAGTGAACCTCATGCTCCGCCTCCCCGCCCTTCTCCCGGCCCCGCATGACACCCTAGTTCCGGAGGATCTCATGGCCCAGGACGTGTCGAGCCGGCGGCTCATCGTGGCTGGCACCCGGCTCGGCCCGGTGCCGCTGGTGCCCGAGATCAGGCTGCACCAGGCCGGCGATCCGATCAGCCTGTGGCAGCGCACCGAGGACACCTCCGGGCGCACCGGCCTGGACCCGCCGTTCTGGGCGTTCGCCTGGGCCGCCGGGCAGGCCCTGGCCCGCTACCTGCTCGACCACCCGGAAACCGTCGAGGGCCGGGACGTGATCGACATCGCCTCCGGCTCCGGGCTGGTCGCTATCGCCGCGGCCAGGGCCGGGGCGGCCGCCGTGACTGCCTACGACATCGACCCGCTCGCCACCGCCGCCATCGAGGCGAACGCGGCCGTCAACGGCGTGACGGTGCGGGCCGTCTGCGCCGACGTCCTGGACCACGACGACCTCCCGCCGCCCGGCACCGGCCTGGTCCTGGTCGCCGACGCCTTCTACCAGCGCGACCTGGCGGCCCGGGTGATGCGCTTCGCGGCCCGGGGCCAGGCCCGCGGCGCCGCCGTGCTGGCCGCCGACTTCGGCCGCGCCTACCTGCCCCGCGACGGGCTGACCCCGCTGGCCGCCTACGACGTCCCCGGCCAGCGCGTGACCGAGGACACCGACGTCAAGCACACCACCGTCTGGGCACTGGCCGAACGACCCGAAGAAAATCGCCAGCCCTAGCGTCCCCGAACTCGCCCCGCTGCCACCTGAACGGCCCTGTGGATGAGGCTTCGGGCCACCTGGTGGCTACGCTGGCCCGGCTACGCCGATCAGGTTGCCCTCCGGGTCGGTGAAGTGCCCGACCACCAGGCC
>Ga0070697_100000561_pt1 | contig 27986 bp, 28 predicted proteins | sample KBSK1501metaG_FD_65475 | JGI IMG/M metagenome (GOLD analysis project Ga0070697, IMG submission 65475) | Corn, switchgrass and miscanthus rhizosphere microbial communities from Kellogg Biological Station, Michigan, USA - KBS K1-50-1 metaG | ecosystem: Host-associated > Plants > Roots >...
ACCAAGCCGTTCACCTTCGAGGGCTCCAAGCGCATGAAGACCGCCGAGCAGGGCCTGGAGGAGCTTGCGCCGCACGTCGATTCGCTGATCGTCATCCTCAATGACAAGCTCGAGGAGGTGCTCGGCGAGGACGTGACGCAGGAAGACGCCTTCAAGGCGGCCGACGACGTGCTCAATAACGCGGTCGCCGGGATCGCCGAGATCATCAATCTGCCCGGATTGGTGAACGTCGACTTTCAGGACGTGCGCACTGTCATGTCGGAGCAGGGCATGGCGATGATGGGCTCGGCGGTAGCGAGCGGCATCGACCGGGCGCGCATCGCCGCGGAGCAGGCGATTGCCTGCCCGTTACTCGAGGGCGTCAACCTGGCCGGCGCGCGCGGCGTGCTGGTGAACATCACTGCCTCGCGCGCCAGCCTCAAGCTGCGCGAGACCAAGGAGGTGATGAACATCATCCGTACCTTTGCCGCGGAGGACGCCACCATCATCTACGGCGGCGTGTACGACGACGCTCTGGCCGACAACCTGCGCGTCACGGTGGTCGCTACCGGCCTCGGGCTGACGGCGGCAGCGCGCCAGCCCAAGCCCCAGCTCGTGCATTCGCAAAAGACCGGTACTGACAACATGCCGGTCGGCGGCGCGGTGGACTACAACCGGCTGGACCAGGTGCCGGCGGTTATCCGCCGCAACCGCGCCTCGACGGTTGAAGCGCTGCAGCAGTCGGGCGTCGACAAGTACGACATCCCGGCTTTTTTGCGCAAGCAGGCCGACTAGCACGGGGGGTCGCATGGCGGCGACATCGCAGGGCGGCGGCAACGACGCGCCGAATGTCAGCGCGGAAGCGCTGTTCGGTTCGCTCTTTGAGCAGTCTGCAATGGGAATAGCGGTTTTTTCCCTGGGCGGCCGCTTTCTGCGCGCCAACGCCGCAATGTGCCGGATGCTCGGTTACAGCGAGCAAGAACTCCTGCAGAAGACGCACCTCGATGTCATGCACCTGGATGACCTGGAAGCCGCAGCGATGTCGCGCGCGCAGGTCATCTCGGGCAAGGCAAAGCCGCGCACCCGCGAAAGGCGCTACCTGCACAAGGACGGATCCACGGTCTGGGCATGCGTTGCCGGCGCGGTGGTCCGCGACGGCGCGGGGGCGCCCTTGTGCACCATGGCGATCGCCAACGACGTCAGCAGCCTCAGGCGGGCCGTAAAAACCAACGAGCAGCGCTTTCGCCGCATGGTCGACATGAGCTCGGACTGGTACTGGATGCAGGACCAGAACTTTCATTTTGTCGACGTGCCGGGCCTCGACCTGCCTGAGCTCGACACCGATGTCGTCATCGGCAAGGCGCGCTGGGAGATCCCGGGTCTTGCCGCGCTGCCGGAAAAAGCCTGGGAGCAGCACCGCGGCCGGCTCGAGCGCCACGAGTCGTTTTCCGATTTCGTCTTCCTGCGCTACAACAGCTCGGGGCAGCTGCGCTATCTCAGCGTGAGCGGCGAGCCGGTCTTCGACGAGCAGGGCAGGTTCAAGGGCTACCACGGCATCGGGCGCGACATCACCGAACGGGCGAGCAGCCAGAAGGCGCTCGAAAAAAGCGAGGCGCGCTACCGCATGCTGTTCGACATTCACCCGCAACCCATGTGGGTGGTGGATGCAAGAACGCTCGAGTTCCTCGCCGTGAACGGGGCCGCAATCCGCCTCTACGGCTACTCAAAGGAGGAATTCCTCTCGATGGCCGCCGACCAGATCCGGCCGGAGGAGGACGTGGCGGGCCTGCTCAAGGCCTTCGAAGACCATAGCTCCAACTACCGGGAACGCGTGTGGCGGCACAGGAAGAAAAATGGCGAGCTCATTCACGTCAAGGTGGTGTCCTTCAATCTGGAATTCGACGGCCGGGCCGCGCGGCTCGGGGTGATCGAAGACCTCACCGAGCGGATGAAGGCCGAACAGAGGGCGCTGGAAAGCGAAAAGCGCTACCAGGCGCTCCTCATCGACCGGGAGCGCGGCGGCGGCTGAAGGGCGAGCGCAAGGCTTGTCCGCTACAATGCGCTGCCAGCATGTTCCGTCAGCGAACTCTCAAGTCACTCGTCAGCGCCTCCGGCGTCGGGCTGCACACCGGCCAGAAGGTGCGCATGACGCTGCGGCCGGCGCCGGCCGACAGCGGCATCGTTTTCCGGCGCGTGGACCTGGCGTCGCCGCTCGACATTCCGGCGCGGGCAGACCTGGTGGGCGAAACGAAGCTGTCGTCGTGCCTGGTGCGCGAAGGAGTCAAGATCTACACCGTCGAGCACTTGATGTCCGCGCTCGGCGGCCTCGGAGTCGACAACGCCTACGTCGACCTGGACGCGCCCGAGGTGCCGATCATGGACGGCAGCGCCGCGCCGTTCGTCCTTCTGCTGCAGCAGGCCGGCATCACGGAGCAGGGCGCGCCCAAGCGCTTCCTGCGCGTCACGCGCCGCGTTGAAGTCAAGGACGGCGACAAATGGGCGCGGCTCGAGCCCTACGACGGCTACAAGCTCGCGTTCTCGATCGAATTCAAGCACCCGGTGATCGAGCGCTCGACGCAGTCGGTTGCGGTGGACTTCGCCGAGACGTCGTACCTGAAGGAGATTGCGCGTGCGCGCACTTTCGGCTTCATGCACGAAGTCGAAGACCTGCGCGAAAGCGGGCTCGCATTGGGCGGTGGCCTTGACAACGCGCTGGTGCTGGACGAATACCGGGTGCTCAACAGCGACGGCCTGCGCTTCGCCGACGAATTCATCCGGCACAAGCTGCTCGACGCCATTGGCGATCTGTACCTCCTCGGACGCCCGCTGCTTGGCGCCTTCAGCGCGCACAAGTCGGGCCACTCGCTCAACAACAGGCTGCTGCGCGCGCTGCTCGCGGACGGCGCCGCGCTGGAAACGGTGACCTTCGAGCGCGCGGAGGAAGCACCCGCCGGCGTCGCCCGGCTCGTCGCCCAATTTACCTAGGTGCTGCTGGTCCGCATCATCGGGTTGCTGACCGCAATCGCGCTCGGCACCTCGGTGCTGCTCTGGCTGATGACCGGCGAGCGCAAATGGCTGACCATGGCCTGGCGGATTTTCAGGGTCGCGGTTTTCGTGGTCTTGGTGATCCTGCTGCTTTATCTTGCGGAGCGGCTCGTGCAGGGGGTCTAGGGCGAATCGCGCCGCGTCGCTCAAGCAGCGTGCGCAGCGCCTCGCGTGCCGGTGAATCTGTCATGCTTTCGTAGAGATTCCGCAAAGATTCGAGCGTACGTGTGGATAAATGCACACTTTTTTGCTTCGCAACACCGTCCTTAGTTGTCCTGTTTGGTTGCACCCTCAGTGAAACTGAATTAACCTGCCAGCGCCGCTCGGACAAGTAGCGGCACAGGGATGGAGCCAGCAATTTGAGCTTGGCCGCAGCCGCGGAATTCGCGGCGACGAGGACCACCTCTCCGTCCCTGAAGTTGGCTACGCGGGCCTGGCGCGCCAGGTCCAACGGGAGGAAGTCGGTAACCAGCCCGGCGAGCGCGCGAATGTCTCGCGCCTTCGCGAGGACGGGTTGCAGTTCGCCCTCGGCCGCAAGAATGCGGTCGAGTCTGGGAAGTCTCACGGAAGTAGCGTGCTCGGGAGGCAGAGTCGTGCAGATTATCCTGATCTCTGACCGTCTGGCCAAGGCGCGGTCAGTGACACTTTCGCTGCGCCACCTGGTGGGCAGCGCGCTGCTCGCCGTCGCTTTGCTCTTCGCCGGAACCGTCGCGCTTTACTGGATCTCGCTGCGCTACGCGGCGGAGGTGCGCATTCCGGTGCTGCAGCAACTGGTGCTGGCTGCCCAGGAATCCGAGGCGGAGCGGGCGCGCAGCTTCGTGCAGCAAAACCTGAACGCGATGGCCGTCAAGCTGGGAGAAATGCAGGCGCAGCTCACGCGCCTCGATGCTCTGGGCGAGCGTCTTTCCTCGCTCGCGGGAATGCGGCCGCAGGAGTTCCGCCTCTCCGAGGCCCCCGGGCTCGGCGGCGCCGCCCCCACGCTCATGCCGCCGCAGAATCTTTCGCTCGCCGACTTCAACGAGAAGCTGCTTACGCTTTCGCAGCAGGTGGAAAGCCGCAATGACATGCTCGGCGTGCTGGAAGCGCAACTCTTCGAGCAGGCGGTGAAGAAGAAACTCATGCCGACGATGCTGCCGGTAGCGGCGCCCTACAACGCTTCCGGATTCGGCAAGCGCATCGACCCGTTCACCGGGCAGTGGGCGCTGCACGAAGGCATCGACTTCCTCGCCGACGCCGGCTCGCCGGTCGTCTCCGCGGCGGCGGGCGTGGTGCAATTCGCAGGCTTCCACCCGCAGTACGGCTATGTCATCGACATCGATCACGGCAACGACCTGGTGACGCGGTACGCGCACCTTTCCAAGCTGTTCGTGAAGGAAGGCGAGGTCCTGCAGCGCGGCCGCCGCATCGCCCTCACGGGCAATACCGGCCGCTCGACCGGTCCGCACCTGCATTTCGAAGTGCGGTTCCGCGGCGCGGCGCAGAATCCTGCGAAGTTTCTCGTTCTTTCCAACGCCGTAGCGCACGCGCAGTAGCGGCGCCGCCCCGGAGCCTGCTCCGAGGCGTGATAAAATTCTGCATTTTTCGGGGGTTGTAACGCCTCGCCCCCGAGTTCATGAAGATCATCGACTTCCTCCGCAAGCTCCTCGAGGTCCTCTGGAGCGTCCCGACGCGGCTGTTCGGCAGCCGCAACGAGCGCCTGCTCAAGCATTATTCGGGTGCCGTCGCACAAATCAATGCGCTGGAGCCTGAGATCTCCAAGCTGTCGGACGCTGCCTTGGCGGCGAAGACCGACGAGCTAAAAAAGCGCTATGCGGAAGCTGCGACGCTAGAGCAGCTGCTGCCCGAAGCTTTCGCAGTCGTGCGCGAGGCGGCGAAGCGCACGCTGCGCATGCGCCACTTCGACGTGCAGCTGGTCGGCGGCATGGTGCTGCACGACGGCAAGATCGCCGAGATGAAGACCGGCGAGGGCAAGACGCTGGTGGCGACGCTGCCCGCTTACCTCAACGCCCTGACTGGCGCCGGCGTGCACATCGTCACGGTGAACGACTATCTTGCGAGCCGCGACGCGGACTGGATGGGCAAGATCTATCGCTTCCTGGGCCTGAGCGTCGGCGTGAACCTGCCGCACATGGAGCCGGCGGACAAGAGGAAGGCCTACGCGGCGGACATCACCTACGGGACCAACAACGAGTTCGGCTTCGACTATCTGCGCGACAACATGGCGATGCACGTCGACGAGCGCTTCCAGCGCGGGCTGCATTACGCCATCGTCGACGAGGTCGATTCGATCCTGATCGACGAGGCGCGCACGCCGCTCATCATCTCCGGCCAGGCCGAGGACCGCACCGAGATCTATCAGAAAATGAACGCGGTGGCGCCGCTGCTGACGCGGCAGAAGGAGGAGAAGAAGCCCGACCAGCCGGAGCCGCCCGGCGACTTCTTCGTCGACGAGAAGAACCACCAGATCCTGCTCTCGGAGAGCGGGCATCAGAAGGCCGAGGAGATCCTGGCGCGCATCGGCATGCTGCCGCAGGGCGCGAGCCTGTACGAGCCGGCGTACATCAACCTGGTGCACCAGTTGTATGCCGCGCTGCGCGCGCATCACCTGTTCCACCGCGACCAGCATTACGTAGTGCAGAACGACGAGGTGATCATCGTCGACGAGTTCACCGGCCGGCTGATGCAGGGAAGACGCTGGTCGGACGGCCTGCACCAGGCGGTGGAAGCGAAGGAGAACGTGGCGATCCAGAACGAGAACCAGACGCTCGCCTCGATCACCTTCCAGAACTATTTCCGCATGTACCGCAAGCTCGCCGGAATGACCGGCACCGCCGACACCGAGGCCTACGAGTTCCAGCAGATCTACGGCCTCGAGACGGTAGTGATCCCGACGCACATGGACATGATCCGCGAGGATCGGCAGGACCAGGTGTACCGCACGGCGAAGGAGAAATACCACGCCGTGATCCGCGACATCCAGGACTGCCACGAGCGCGGCCAGCCGGTGTTGGTCGGCACCACCTCGATCGAGAACTCGGAGCTGCTTTCCGGGCTGCTTGGCAAGGAGAAGCTCGCCCACCAGGTGCTGAACGCCAAGCAGCACGCGCGCGAAGCCGAGATCGTCGCCCAGGCCGGCCGGCCGAAGATGATCACCATCGCCACCAACATGGCGGGCCGCGGCACCGACATCGTGCTCGGCGGCAGCGTCGAGAAGCAATGCGAGCTGATCGAAGCCATCGAGAACCTGCCGCCCGAGGAAAAGAAGCTGCGGGCCGAAACGCTGCGCAGCGAGTGGCAGGCGCTGCACAACCAGGTGGTCAGGGCGGGCGGCCTGCACATCATCGGCACCGAGCGCCACGAGTCGCGGCGCATCGACAATCAGCTGCGCGGCCGCTCTGGCCGCCAGGGCGATCCCGGCAGCTCGCGCTTCTACATGTCGCTCGAGGATCCGCTGCTCAGGATCTTCGCCGGCGACCGCATCAACCGGATCATGGTGATGCTGAAGATGCCCGAGGGCGAGGCGATCGAGCATGCCATGGTGACCCGCTCGATCGAGAGCGCGCAGCGCAAGGTCGAGGCGAGGAACTTCGATATCCGCAAGCAGCTCCTCGAGTACGACGACGTCGCCAACGACCAGCGCAGGGAAATCTACGCGCAACGCAATGAGATTCTAGATGCAAAAGACGTTTCCGCCCTGGTGACGAGGTTGCGCGCCGGCGTCATCGCGGACATTTTCCGCCAGTTCGTGCCAGAAGAATCCGTGGAGGAGCAGTGGGATATGGCGGGCCTCGAGACCGCGCTGAAGGCCGAGCTCCATCTCGAGCTGCCGCTGCGCGGCTGGCTGGAGGCGGAGCCGGAGCTGGATGACGAGGGGCTGCTCGAGCGCATTACCGAAAAGGCGCAAGCAGCCTACCAGGCCAAGATCCCGGTCGGCGCCGAGGAGTCATTTCGCCAGTACGAGCGTTACGTGACGCTGCAGATCATCGATGCGCACTGGCGCGAGCACCTCGCCGCGCTCGACCATCTGCGCCAGGGAATTCACTTGCGCGGCTACGCGCAGAAGAACCCGAAGCAGGAGTACAAGCGCGAGGCGTTCGAGCTGTTCGGCGCGATGGTCGAGGCGGTGAAGCTCGAGGTGACGAAGACTCTGACCGCGGTCGAGATCCGCACGCGGGAGGAAGTGCCGCAGGCCGACGACAGCCAGCACGTCGAGAATATCAGGATGCAGCATGCCGACTTCGAAGAGGCGGTTGTCGGCGACGGCAACGGCGACACCGCGATCGCGGAGGCGGCGACCAAGAAGAAGGCGCAGCCGATCGTGCGCCACACGCAGAAGGTCGGCCGCAACGATCCCTGCCCCTGCGGTTCGGGCAAGAAATACAAGCACTGCCACGGCAAACTGACCTAATGGCGGTCAATCTAGCGCCGCCCGACCCGGCGTTGCTTCATCCTGTTCGCGGCGTCGAGCTCGGCGTTGCGATGGCCGGGGTGCGCAAGCCGAATCGCAAGGACCTGCTGGTGATTCGGCTGGCGGCCGATTCGGCCGTAGCGGCCGTCTTTACGCGGAACCGCTTTTGCGCGGCGCCGGTCGTCATCGCCAAAAAGCACCTGCGAAACGCTGTGCGCGCCCTGGTGGTCAACACCGGCAACGCCAACGCCGGCACCGGAGCCGAGGGATTGCAGCGCGCGCTGCAGGTCTGCGAGGCGCTCGCGCACCACCTCGGCTGCGAGCCGCGGGAGATCCTGCCGTTTTCCACCGGTGTCATCATGGAGCCATTGCCGGCGGAGCGGATCACCGCGGCGCTGCCGAAGGCGCTGCTCGACAAAAGTAACTGGCTGTCGGCCGCCGAGGCGATCATGACGACCGATACTCTGGCGAAAGCTTTTTCCCGCAAGCTCCGCCTTTCGACGGGCGAAGCCACGGTGACGGGCATTGCCAAAGGGGCGGGCATGATACGCCCGGACATGGCGACGCTGCTCGCCTTCATATGCACCGACGCCGGCGTGCCGCGCAAGGCGCTCGAGCGCATCGTCACCGCGGCGGCCAAGGCATCCTTCAACCGCGTGACCGTCGACGGCGACACGTCGACGAACGATTCTTTCGTCGTGGCGGCGACGGGGCAGGGGCCCCAGGCGTCCTCCGGGCGCGACTTGCTGAAGCTGCAGATCGCGATCACAGCGGTTGCGCAACAGCTTGCGCAGGCCATCGTGCGCGACGCAGAAGGCGCGACCAAGTTCGTCACGATACAGATCGAGCGCGGCCGCAACGCCGAGGAATGCCGGCGCGTGGCGTACGCGATTGCGCATTCCCCGCTCGTGAAGACGGCATTTTTCGCCTCGGATCCGAACCTGGGCCGCATCCTGGCGGCGATCGGAAATTCGGGTGCGCCGATCGAGCCCGACAAAATAGATCTTTATCTCGACGACGTGCTCGTTGCAGCGGGGGGCAGCCGCCATCCCGGATATCGCGACGAGCAGGGCGTGGCGGCGATGAAGAAACCGGAATTCACGGTGCGCGCGGTGCTCAATCGCGGCAAGGCGGCCGCCACGGTCTGGACTTGCGACCTTTCCTTCGACTACGTGAAAATCAACGCCGAATACAGGACCTGACCCCGCTCACGTGAGCAGCGAACTAGAGAAAATTCTCGAGCGCCTCGAGCAGCTCCTGCCCCCGCCTCCCGCGCCGACCGATTGGGCGGCGAGCGTCGCGTATCGCTGGCGCTCGAGCGGCCGCCGCGGCGCGCCCGGCTGGCTGCAGCCGGTGCGGCACGTGCACCAGATCCAGCTCGCCGACCTGCGCGGCATCGACCGGCAGATCGAGCGCGTGGAGCAGAACACGCGGCAGTTCATCGACGCCAAGCCCGCCAACAACGTGCTTCTGACCGGCGCGCGCGGCACCGGCAAGTCGTCGATCGTGAAAGGCCTGCTCAACAAGTACAGCAAGCAGGGCCTGCGCCTCATCGAGGTCGAGAAAAACGACCTCGTTGATCTGCCGCATATCGTCGATCGCATCGCCTCCCGCGCCGAGCGTTTCCTCCTGTTCTGCGACGACTTGAGCTTCCACGGCGCCGAGGACGGGTACATCGCGCTGAAGGTGGTGCTCGACGGCTCGATCTCGACCACCTCGGAAAACCTGCTGATCTACGCGACGTCGAACCGCCGCCACCTGATGCCCGAGTACATGGGGGAGAACCTCGAGACCAAGTACGTCGGAGAGGAAATCCACCCGGGCGAGACGGTGGAAGAGAAAATCTCGCTGTCCGAGCGCTTCGGCCTGTGGGTCACGTTCTATCCTTTCGACCAGGACGAGTACCTCGACATCGTGGCGCACTGGCTGAAGACCTTCGGCAGCGGCGCGAAGGAGATGGACGCGGCCCGCGAGGAGGCACTGCAATGGGCGCTGCAGCGCGGCTCGAGAAGCGGCCGCGTGGCGTACCAGTTCGCCAGGGATTGGGCGGGTCGGCATTCCAAGAAACGCTGAGCTCGTAGAGGTCGCCGCGGCGGTGATCCAGCGCGCCGACGGCGCGTTCCTGCTGGCGCAGCGGCCGGCGGGGAAAGTCTATGCCGGCTACTGGGAATTCCCGGGCGGCAAATTCGAGCCCGGCGAGCCGGCCGTCGGGGCGCTCGCGCGAGAGCTCCACGAGGAGCTCGGCATCGACGTGCGGCGCGCCTATCCGTGGCTCACGCGCGTCTTTGCTTATCCGCACGCCACCGTGCGTCTCAACTTCTTTCGCGTCACCGAATGGGACGGCGAGCCGCATCCGAAGGAAGACCAAGCGATCGCGTGGCAGGCGCTGGCCGCGCCGCTGGCGGCGCCGATGCTGCCCGCGAACGCTCCGGTGCTGGCTTCTCTCGCGCTTCCGGTGGAATACGCGATCACCAATGCGGCGCAATTCGGCACGACCCGGATGCTGGCGCGGCTGGAGCGACGCCTGGAACAGGGCTTGAAGCTGCTTCAGGTGCGCGAGCCCGGATTGGCGAGCGAGGAGCGGCGCCGGTTCACGCAGCAGGCGCTCGAACTGGCGCATCGCTACGGTTGCAGAGTGCTCGTCAAGTCGCCGTTTCCCGGGGCCGACGGCGTGCACTTCACCGCGGCCGAGTTGATGCGCTTGCAGGCACGGCCGACGCAAGTTCTCGCCGCAGCCTCATGTCACCGCCGCGAAGAGCTGGAGCGCGCCATGCAGCTGGAGCTTGATTTCGCGGTCCTCGGGCCGGTGAAGCGCACTGCCTCGCACGCCGCCGAGCCGGTTCTTGGATGGAAGGATTTTGCGACGGTCGCTCGCGGCGCGAGCCTGCCGGTTTACGCGATCGGCGGCCTGGAGCTTGCGGATCTCGAGGTGGCCTGGCGCGCCGGCGCGCACGGCCTGGCGATGATCAGCGGGAGCTGGACCTAGAAGGAGAGTCGGGATCGGCGCCGGGATCGTCGTCCGGCGCAGGCTCGTGCTCGGGGACCCGGTAGCTCTCCGTGGCCCACAGGCCGAGGTCGATCATCTTGCAGCGCTCGCTGCAGAACGGCCGCCACCTGTTCTTGGGGCCGAAGAGCGCCGGCGCGCCGCAGCGCGGGCAAGGCAGCTTCCTTACAGATTGCAAAACGTGAGCTCGAAGCCGACGTCCCAGTCGGCAATGCGCGGCCGAGGATCGTCGCCGTTCTGCGCGAGGAAGCGGATATTGAGGACGTACTTGTTGGCGCTGATTTCCGGCACGCAGGGCGTTTCGGCATCGAGGCGCACGCGCAGCATCTGCGCCGTCTTGCCGCCGAGCATCTGCTGGTAGGTGCCGAGCGCCGCGCTGTGCGCCTGCGGCTTGCCCGATTCCCGCAGGATGCGCAGGACGATCGCGGTGCCGTCGCGCAGCGGGTGGAGCGGTCCGGTCCACGCGGCGAGCTGGCCGGTCCGCTCCTCCGCCTGCCGATGCAGCCAGTAATGGTAGGAAGGCAGGTCGAATTCGCAGGCGCCGCCCGGGATGCCGGTGCGCTGCTTGATCGACATCAGCCAGTCGTTCTCGCGCAGGTACTGCCCGATCTTGCCGGTCATGGAGAACAGCGCCGCTGACGCCTGCTCGATGTCGCGCAGCACGCTCGCCAACGCCTCTTCGGCGATCTCCGGGTTGTTCCTGAACGACAGCAGTACCTGCTTCTGGCGTTCGAGTTCCTGCAGCAGGTCGGACTTCAAGTCGGCGCGGCTCGAGACTTCCATGATCTCGAACAGCGTCAGCAGCGCCATGTGGTGGTCGTGCGGATCGGTGCGCGCGATGAAGTGCCGGGAACGCTCGAACAGGTCCTCCAGGCGCAGCAGCGTGCGGATACGCTCGTTCAGAGGATATTCGTACGTGATCACGGAGGCAGCACCGCTCGGCAGGGTCAAAAAGTTGGGCGGATTCTGAGCGATTTGCGCTCGCAGCACAACCTAGCCTTTGACGTTGCGGGTCATTTTCTCGTATCGGGCATGCAGCGCGGCGACCTGTTTCCGCAGCGCATCAAGCGTGCCGCTGTTGTCGATGACGTCATCGGCTGCCGCGAGGCGCTCGGCGCGGGACGCCTGCGAGCGCAGGATCGCCTGTATCTCGCTTTCCGACAGCTGGCTGCGCGCGCGCACGCGCGCGACCTGCGTTTCCTCCGGGGCGTCGACCACCAGCACGCGGTCCACGCGCTGCCTGTAATCCGGGGATTCAACGAGCAGCGGCACCACCTGCACGACATAGGGCCCGCTCGCCGCGGCGATGCGCCGCTGCGACTCTTCGCGGATCAGCGGATGCAGCAGCGCCTCGAGCGAGCGCTTGGCCACGGGGTCGGAGAAGATGCGCTGGCGCATCCTCGTCCGATCCATGGCGCCGGATGCGGCGATGAACTCCGCGCCGAACAGCCTTTCAAGCTGCGGCAGCGCCGCGCCGCCGCGCTCGGTGAGCTCGCGCGCGATGGCGTCGGTGTCGACCACGCTGGCGCCGAGGCGGGCGAACTCCTCGGCCGCCGCGCTCTTGCCGCTGCCGATGCCTCCGGTCAGTCCGATCACAAAGCTCACAGCCTCTGCACGTACCAGCGCACGATGGGATCGCCCCAGTAGAGCGCGACCACGCCTGCGATCGCGAGATACGGTCCGAAATGAAAGCGGAACCCGGCGTCCCAGCGGCCGCGCGCCGCGAACATTTGCAGCGCGCCGAAGGCGAGGCCGACCAGCGAGGAAAGCAGGATCACCAGCGGCAGCATCTTCCAGCCCAGAAACGCTCCCACCGCGGCGTTCATCTTGAAATCGCCGTATCCCATGCCTTCCCTGCCGGTGAGGAGCTTGTAGGCCCAGTAGACCAGCCACAAGGACAGATAGCCGGCCGCGGCGCCGATCACCGCCTCTGGCAGCGCGACGAAGGCCCCCGCGACGTTGAGGACAAGCCCGATCCAGACCAGCAATAGCGTCAGCGCATCGGGCAGGAAGCCCGTTTCCTGGTCGATGAACGCGAGCGCGATGGTGAACCAGACGAACAGCGCCGCGCCAAGCGCGGCGAGCGACGGCCCGAAGCGCCACGCAGAATAGGCCGCAGCGAGTCCCGCGAGCAACTCGACCAAGGGGTACTTGATGCCGATCCCTGCGCCGCACGCAGAGCATTTGCCGCGCAGCGCGAGGTAGCTGGCGAGCGGAATGTTCTCGAGCGCCGTGATGGCATGCCCACAGCCGGGGCAGCGCGAGCGCGGCACGACGAGGTTGTAGGGTTCCTCCTTGGAGGGTTCCAGCCCTGCGAGCGCGGCGCATTCGGCCCGCCATTCGCGCTCCATCATCTTCGGCAGGCGGTGGATGACGACGTTCAGGAAAGAGCCGATGCACAGCCCGAGCACCAGCGCAACCCAGGGCAGCACGGCTGGCTGGAGGAGCCAGCCAAGGGCGCTCATTCCCTAAACAGCCTGGCCGATCTTGAAGATCGGAAGGTACATCGCAATCACCATGCCGCCGATCAGCGTGCCGAGGACCACCATGATCATCGGCTCCATGAGCGAGGACAGCGCCTCGACTGCATCGTCCACTTCGGCCTCGTAGAAGTCGGCGACCTTGCCGAGCATGCCGTCCAGCGCGCCCGTTTCCTCGCCGATCGAGCACATCTGCAGCACCATCGAGGGGAACACATTGGCGTTTTGCATCGCCACGGTAAGCGAGGTGCCGCTCGAGACCTCGCCCTGGATCTGCTTGGTTGCCATCATGTAGATGTAATTGCCGGACGCGCCGCCGACCGAGTCGAGTGCCTCGACCAGCGGCACGCCGGCCGCGAACATCGTGGCGAGGGTGCGCGTCCAGCGCGCAATGGTCGACTTGCGCACGAGGTCCCCGAACACCGGCAGGCGCAGCATCAGCCGGTCCATGAAGATCTGGATCCCGATCGAACGCTTCCAGGCTTGAAGGAAGCCGTAGATGCCGCCGATGACCACCGGGAAGATGATGTACCAGTTGCCTACGAACCAGTCGGAAATCGCCATCACGATCAGCGTGGGCGCCGGCAGGTCTGCGCCGAAGCTCCTGAACACCTCTTTGAACGCCGGGATCACGAAAATCATGATTACCGCGGTGATGATGAATGCCACTGCGATGATCGCGATCGGGTAGAACAGCGCCGACTTGATCTTCGACTTGATGGCTAGGATCTTCTCCTTGTAGGTCGCCAGGCGTTCGAGCAGGTTTTCCAGGATCCCCGCCTGCTCGCCCGCCTGCACGAGGTTGCAGTAAAGCGGGTCGAAGTACAGCGGGTACTTGCGGAACGCAGCGGCGAGCGACGAGCCAGTCTCGACTTCGGTCTTGATCTCGAGCAGCAGCTTCTGCACGGCCGGGTTGGAGGCGCCCTTGCCGACGATGTCGAACGCCTGCAGCAGCGGAACGCCGGCTTTCATCATCGTCGCGAGCTGCCGCGTGAACAGCGCGAGATCCTTTTCGGTGACCTTGCCGCCGCCGCGAATCCTCTGCTTCTTGACCTTCTGCACCAGGATGCCCTGCCGCCGCAGGGTGACGTTGACTGCCGTCTCGCTGACCGCGCGCAGCTCGCCGCGAATGACCTTGCCGGCCCTGTCCTTACCTTCCCAGAGGAAGATGAATTCCTTGGGCCCCTTTATCGCTGCTGCTGTTGCCATATGACCAGGCCCTCCGCTTGTTGGGGCCGATAATGCCTCCCGGGAAGACGTTTGTAAAGGCTGAAATACCCGCTCTAAGCCCCTGAGGACTCGGCGTTTTCGACCGTCTCGACCGGCCGGAAGATACGCACCGTTTTCACCGTCCGCCCCTGGGCGTGCACGATTTCCATCGGCACGCTGCCGATCTTGACCGCAACGTCGGCCTCGGGGATGTCCTGCAGGTACTCGACGATCAGCCCGTTGAGGGTCTTCGGTCCGTCGGTCGGCAGATTGAGACCCAGCGCCCGGTTGATGTCGCGCACCGGCATCGCGCCCTCGGCGGTGGCGGTGCCCTGCTCGTCCCAGGCGAGCATCGGCGCCGCCGAGGGCAGCGAGGTGGTGAACTTGCCGATGATCTCCTCGATGATGTCCTCGAGCGTGACCAGGCCCATCAGCTCGCCGTACTCGTCCACCACCAGCGCGACACGCTCCTTGTTTTCCTGGAAGTACTGCAGCTGCGCCAGCACCGGCGTGGTCGAGGGCACAAAGTAGGGCTCGACCAGCAGCGCTTCCAGCGCCGGCTTGTCGAGCTCGCCGGTGCGCAGCAGGGCCAGCACCTTGCGCAGGTGAAGCACGCCGAGCACCTCGCCGAGCGCGTCGCGGAACACGGGCAGCCGCATGTGGTAGCTGGTGGCGAGCTGGTGGGAGATGGTCTCCAAGTCGTCGTCGAGCTTGATGGCCTCGATGCGCGCACGCGGCACCATGATGTCCTGCACCGTGACCGCGCCGACATCGAACAGGTTGAGCAGGATCGACAGGTGCTTTTTCGGCATGAAGCTGGAGGACTCCAGCACCAGCGTGCGGATCTCCTCGGGAGACAGCTTGGGCGTAGCCATGTTTTGATCGGTCCGGATCCGCAACAGCCACAGCAGCGGCCTCACAAACAGGTTTACGAGCCAGGCGGCGGGCACGAGAAGGCGCAGCGTCGCCTTGAGCGGGTACGAGAGCACCAGCGCAGTGCGCTCCGGGTAGGTTGCGCCGATCACCTTCGGTGTTATCTCAGAAAAGACGATGATGAGGAACGAGATGACGAGGGTGCCGATTGCGTAGACGATCTTGTCCTCGCCGAACAGCCTGATCGCGATGAAGCTCGAAAGCGAGCTCGCCGCCACGATCACCAGCGTGTTGCCGATGAGAATGCCGCCGAGCAGGCGGTCGGTGCGCTTGAGCAGCTCGGCGACGCGCACCGCCGAGCGGTGGCCCTGCGCCACCAGATGCTTCAGCCGGTAACGGTTGATCGCCATCATCGCGGTCTCGGCGATCGAGAAGAAGGCCGACAGCGCCAGCAGCACGACAAGCGCGGCCACCTGCCCGCTCAGCGGCCATTGTTCGTGCATCTCAGCCCCGATGCAGAATCACTTCGAGAACAAAGCGGCTGCCTGGATAGGCGAGCATCAGCATGATGAAACCGGTGAGTGTCCAGCGCAAAGCGGTGCGCCCGCGCCAGCCGTAAAGCCAGCGCCCCGCGAGCAGCAAGGCGAAAACCAGCCAGGACAGGGCCACAAACAGCGTCTTGTGGTCGAAGCGCATGGCGCGGCCGAGAAAGGACTCCGAATAGGCAATGCCGACGACAAAGGTGACCGTCAGCACGGCAAACGCCGCGCCGATCAAACGAAACACGAGGCGTTCCAAGGAGAGCAACGGCGGCACATCGCGCAGCGGCCCCTCGAGCCATGAGCCGCTCTGTGCGGTTCCGTGCGCGGCGTGCAGGCGCCGCTCGACCGAGGAAATGAGCAGCGCATGGAACGTCGCGACGACGAAAAGGCTGTAGGCAAGCATGCCAAAGAAAAGGTGCAGCCGGAACTCGAACGAGACGGGATCCGGGCTCGTTCGACCCGAGAAGAACGCGGGCAGCGGCGCACAAAGCGCAGCGGCGGCGAGCGCCATCGGATACACCAGCTCTATTCGAAAGAAGATGCCTTCGACCCAGCAGATGAGGACGGCCAGCCACATCATCACCGCGAGCGCCTGCGCGAAGCCGAAGCGCAGTTCTGCGGCGGCGAAGATCTGCGAGTAGAGCAGCGCGCCGTGAATTCCAAGCGCGACCAGGATGGCGCCGCGCTCCCACGGCCGCAGTCGTGTTGTCGGCGTACGGCGTCGCCAGCGCGTGTTCCAGAAATGCCACGCCAGCCCCAGATACACGGCCGAGGCAAGGACGTGAATTACAATGTCCGGCACCTCTTCAGTTTATCACCCCATGCTAGACAAGCTGAGCGCGCGGCTGGCGAAGATCGTGAAGCAGATCCGCGGCGAAGCGCGGCTCACCGAAGCGAACATCCAGGATGCGCTGCGCGAAGTGCGCGTCGCGCTGCTTGAGGCCGACGTCGCGCTGCCGGTAGTGAAGCAGTTCGTCGAATCGGTACGCGCAAGCGCGCTCGGCGAGGAAGTGATCGGCAGCCTGACCCCGGGGCAGGCCCTGGTCGGCGTGGTGCACCGCGAGCTCGCGCGCCTAATGGGCGGGGAGCACGTCGGGCTCGACCTGGCGACGCAGCCGCCGGCCGTGATCCTGATGGCCGGGCTGCAGGGCTCGGGCAAGACGACCACCGCGGGGAAGCTGGCGAAACTTCTCGCCGCCGACAAGAAAAAAGTCGCGCTCGTCTCGTGCGACGTCTATCGCCCGGCCGCGATCGAGCAATTGAAAGCGGTTGCAGCCCAGGCCGGCGCAGATTTCGTCGAGTCGAAAGTGGGCGAAAACCCCGTCGCCATCGCCCGCCGCGCCCTGGAGCACGCGAAAACGCGGTACTTCGACGTGCTGATCGTCGATACCGCCGGGCGCCTGGCGATCGACGAGGAGATGATGCGCGAGATCGCCGAGCTGCACGCCGCGCTCAAGCCGGTGGAAACGCTGTTCATCGTCGACGCCATGCAGGGCCAGGACGCGGTCAACGTCGCACGCGCTTTCGACGAGCGGCTGCCGCTCACCGGCGTGATCCTCACCAAGCTGGACGGAGACGCCCGCGGCGGCGCGGCCCTCTCCGTGCGACAGGTCACCGGCAAGCCGATCAAGTTCGCCGGCGTCGGCGAGAAGCTTGCCGGCATCGAGCCGTTCCATCCCGAGCGCATGGCGGCACGGATTCTCGGCATGGGCGACATCCTCGGCCTGGTCGAGGAAGCGCATGCCAGGATCGACCTCGACGAGGCGAAGCGTGTTGCCGAAAAGCTGAAGCGGGGCAGGGGCTTCGACCTGGAGGATTTCAAGGCACAGATCGCGCAGATGAAGAAGATGGGCGGCGTCGCCGCGCTGCTCGACAAGCTGCCGGCGCAGCTCGCCGGGCAGCTCAATCCGGCGCAGCTGCAGGACGACAGGCAGATTCGCCGCATCGAAGGCATCATCAACTCGATGACGCCGGCCGAGCGCGCCGATCCCTCGATCCTCAAAGCCTCGCGCAAGCGGCGCATCGCCGCCGGCGCCGGGGTTCCGGTTCAGGCCGTGAACCAGCTCCTAAACCAGTTCGAGCAGATGCAGAAGATGATGAAGATGATGAAAGGCGGAAACATGGCCCGCATGCTGCGCAACATGAAGGGCATGCTGCCCGGCGTGCGCTGAGCTAGCGCCCGGTGCGCCGTCCGGGGTTCTTGCGGCCGCGCGGGCCGCGCGCATGGGGCGGCGCGCCGCGCCAGGACTTGCCGCCCTGGTGCTGCCGCCCGCTGTTCTGCGACTGACCCTGCTGCTGCGGGTTGCTGCGCTTGCCCAGCGCCTGGACGCGCCGGATGGCCTGGTTAAGGGCTTCGACGTTTTCGGGCAGCTGCTCGCCCGCGAGCGCCTCCTGCAGACGGCCGAGGGCGAAATTGCGGGATTGCTCGAGGCCATTGCGGCTTTCCATTTCCTGCCGCTGAATTTCGATGCTGGCGATGAGATCGATGACTTCGTCGGTCGCGTGGGGATCGTGCATTGTTATGATTACGGTAGCACAGATTCTTCCCAAAGGCCTGATTTCTCCCGTATAATCCGCGCCTTTTCGCGGTCCGCGGAGCATTTCCTAATGGTGGTGATTCGACTGCAGCGAGGCGGCGCCAACAAGCGGCCTTTCTATCACTTGGTCGTGGCTGATTCGCGGCGTGCGGCGTCCGGAAAGTTCCTGGAGCGCGTGGGATTCTACGACCCCAAGGCGCCCGAGGGACGCGAGGCGCTGCGCGTCGACATGGAGCGCGTGAAGCACTGGACCGGCCAGGGCGCGCAGCTCTCCGGCACGGCGGCGCGGCTCGTGAAGCAGTTTGCAAAGAAGGCCGCCTGAGCAGTTGTTAGCGATGGGCCGCGTCGCCGGGTCCTACGGCGTGCGCGGATGGGTGAAGCTGGCGCCGGACCGCGGCGCGGGCGAGGCGCTCGCCGCCGCGAAAGAATGGTGGATCGGGGCCGAAGCGTACCGCGTTTGCGAGGCGAAGCTGCACGGCGCGGCGGTGGTGGGCAAGCTCGCGGGAATCGAGACGCGCGAGCAGGCGCTCGCGCTGAAGGGATCGGCGGTATCGGTGCGGCGCGAGTCGCTGCCCGAGCCCGGCGCAGGACATTACTACCTCGCGGACCTGGTGGGTCTGGAGGTCGTGAACGAACGCGGCGAAGCGCTCGGGGTCGTGAAGCGCCTGTTCACCAACGGTGCGCAGGACGTGATGGAACTGGCAGGCGAGCGGACGCGGTTGCTGCCGTGGGTCGCCGCAGTGGTGAAGAACGTCGACCTGCCGAACCGGCGGATCGAAGTCGCCTGGGAGGCGGACTGGTGATCCGCTTCGACGTGGTGACGCTGTTCCCCGAGACCTTCGCCGCGGTGACGGGGAGCGGGATCACCAGCCGCGCGCTGCAGGCCGGACTGTGGCGCCTCACGACGTGGAATCCGCGCGATTTCACGAGCGACAGCTACCGGACGGTGGACGACCGTCCGTACGGCGGCGGGCCCGGCATGGTGATGCTGGCCGAGCCGTTGGACAGGGCGCTCGAGGCGGCTAGGCAGGACGGGGGAAATGGAAAGACCATTTACCTGTCGCCGCAGGGCAGCAGGCTCGATCACCGCAAGGTGATGGAGTTGGCGAAGGAAAGCGCGCTGACGCTGCTTTGCGGCCGCTACGAAGGCGTCGATGAGCGGCTCCTGGCGCGGCGCGTCGATGAGGAGCTGTCGCTCGGCGACTTCGTGCTCTCGGGCGGCGAGCTCGCGGCGATGGCGCTGATCGACGCGGTGGTGCGCCAGCTGCCGGGGGCGCTGGGCGATGCACAATCGGCGCTCGAGGAGTCGTTCGCGGGCGGGCTTCTCGACTGCCCGCAGTACACGCGGCCCGAGGCGTACCAGGGCGCGCGAGTGCCCGAGGAGCTGCTCTCGGGGCACCACGAGAACATCCGGCGCTGGCGGCTGAAGCAGGCGCTGGGGCGGACCTGGCTCAGGCGGCCCGATCTGCTGGCGGGGCGGCCGCTGAGCGAAGAGGAAACGAAGCTGCTGGCGGAGTTCCAGAAAGAGTACAGGAGCTGACATGGATCTGATTCAGACACTCGAGCAAGAAGAGATCAAGCGGCTGAACCGCAACGTGCCGGATTTCTCCCCGGGCGATACCGTGGTGGTGAACGTCAACGTCGTCGAGGGCGAGAGAAAGCGGGTGCAGGCGTTCGAGGGCATGGTGATCGCCAAGCGCAACCGCGGGCTGAATTCCTCGTTCATCGTGCGCAAGATATCGTCGGGTGAAGGCGTCGAGCGCACGTTCCAGACCCACTCGCCGCTGATCGCCTCGATCGAGGTGAAGCGCAAAGGCGACGTGCGCCGCGCCAAGCTCTATTACCTGCGCGCGCGCTCCGGCAAGTCGGCGCGCATCCGCGAGAAAACCGGCGCCGCGGAAGGCGAAACGCAGGAGTAAAAGAAGCATAAAATTCGGGCTATGCGCAGAGAGGCCGCTGCCATCAGCCCGGTCACCGGCATCGTCTCGGCGATCCGCGCCGGCGAGATCGTGATCCTGGTGGACGACGAGCAGCGCGAGAACGAGGGCGATCTCGTTTTCGCCGCCGACTTCGTCACGCCCGAGAAGATCAATTTTCTTGCCAAGCACGGCCGCGGCCTGATCTGCATGCCGATCACCGAGGCGCATGCGCAGCGCCTCGGCCTGCGGCCGATGGTCGAGCAGAACCGCTCGCGCCACGGCACCAACTTCACCACCTCGATCGAGGCCGCGGAGGGGATCTCCACGGGCATCTCGGCGCAGGACCGCGCGCTGACCATCAAGGTCGCCGCGGCGCCCGACGCCAAGCCCGAGGACATCGTTCAGCCCGGCCACGTCTTCCCGCTCATCGCGCAACCGGGCGGCGTGCTGGTGCGCGCCGGGCACACCGAAGCCTGCTGCGATCTCGCGCGTCTGGCCGGACTCTCGCCCGCCGCGGTGCTGTGCGAGATCATGCGCGACGACGGCGGCATGGCGCGGCTGCCCGATCTCATCGACTTTGCCGCCGAGCACAAGCTCAAGATCGGCACCATCGCCGACCTGATCGAGTACCGCAGCCGGAATGAATCGCTGGTGCAGCGCGTCGCGGAGCGCGACATCGAGACCGCCTGGGGAAGTTTTCATCTGGTGTCGTATCGGGATCTCGCGCTTGGTTCGATTCACCTCGCGCTCGTGCAGGGCCGTCCTGCGCCGCAGACCGAGATTCTGGTGCGCGTGCACGAGCCGCTGTCGGTGGTCGACCTGCTCGATGCCGGGCCGGGCACGCATTCGTGGGGCGTCGGCGAAGCCCTCGAAACCATCGCCCGGGCGGGCACGGGAGTGATGGTGCTCCTCAACTGCACGCAAACGAGCGAAGCGCTGGAGGCGCGGCTTGCCGAAACGCGCACGCCGCGCGGCGGCCGGGGCATGGACCTGCGCCTCTACGGCATCGGCGCGCAGATCCTGCGCGATCTCGGCGTCGGGCGCATGCGGCTGATGGCCGCGCCGCGCAAGATGCCGAGCATGGCGGGATTCGGGCTCGAAGTCACCGGCTACGCCGAGCTGCCGAAGCGGTAAGGCCGCGATGCGCCTCGGCATCGTCGCCAGCCAGTTCAACGCGGAGGTCTGTCATCGGCTCCTCGAGCGCGCGCGGGCGCAAGCGCAGTCCATGGGCGTTGAAATTGCCGTCACCACCGTTGCGGGGGCGCTCGAGATTCCGCTCGCTCTGCAGTGGATGGCGCAGAGCGGACGTTTCGACGCCCTGGTCGCGCTCGGCGCTGTGATCCGCGGCGAGACCTACCATTTCGAAGTGGTGGCCAACGAGTCCGCGCGCGGCCTGATGGACGTGGCGCTCGACTTCGGCCTGCCGATCGCCAACGGCATTCTGACCACCGAGGATGAGCCGCAGGCGATGGCGCGCCTCGACAAGGGCGCCGAAGCGGTGCGCGTCGCCGTCGAGATGGCCAGGCTCAAGGCAAAGCTGCATGAAGACCACTAGGCGCCAGGCGCGCGAGATCGCTCTGCAGGCGCTTTACGCCTGGCAGCTGTCCGGCAGCGACCCGGTCGAGCAGGCCCAAAGCCTGGAAGGCTTCGACAAGACGGATGCATCCTTCGTCAACGCGCTCGCGAGCGGTGTACGCGACCGCGCCGCGGATCTGCAGCGGATCATCGCGCCGCATCTCGATCGCGAGTTCGCCCGGCTCTCGCCGATCGAGCGGGCGATCCTCTACATCGGCACCTTCGAGCTCGCCGCGCACCCCGAGACGCCGTTCAAGGTGGTGCTCAACGAAGCGATCGAGCTGGGAAAGAGCTTCGGCGCGACCGACGGCCACCGCTTCGTCAACGGCGTTCTGGAGAAGATTGCCGCGGCGCTGCGCCCGGACGAAGTGGCGCGCTCGAGAAAGATCGCCTGAACGAATTCGAGATCATCCGGCGGTACTTCGAGCGAGCGCCCAAGCATGCAGTGCTCGGAGTCGGCGATGACTGCGCGCTGCTCGCCGCCCGGGCCGGTTTCGAGATCGCGGTCACGACAGACATGCTGATCGAAGGGCGGCATTTCCTTGCGGGCGCCGAGGCGCGCGCGCTCGGCCACAAGGCGCTCGCGGCGAGTCTTTCGGACCTGGCGGCGACGGGTGCCTTCCCGCGCTGGGCGACGCTCGCCATTGCCCTGCCCGCGGCGGATGAATCCTGGCTCGGGGCGTTCGCGCAAGGTCTATTCGCGCTCGCAGATCGCTACGGAGTCGACCTCGTCGGTGGCGATACAACGCGCGGGCCGCTTCTCGTGATCAATATCACCGCGTTGGGGGAAGTCCCTGAGGGCACCGCGCTGCGCCGCTCCGGCGCGCGGCCCGGCGACGATATCTGGGTTTCGGGCGAGCTGGGCGGCGCGGCGCTCGCCCTCGCTCACCCCGAGATCGGGGAAGCGGCGAAGCGGCTGCACGAGCCCGAGCCGCGCGTCGCGCTCGGCGAACGGCTCCGCGGCCTGGCGCATGCGGCGATCGATATCTCGGATGGACTGACCGGCGACCTCGGCCATATCCTCGAGCGCTCGCAGGTCGGCGCCGTGTTGCATTACGACCAGGTACCACGGCCACGCGCCTTCAGCGGCGTCAACCACGAACAGCTTGAGAAAGACTGCGTGCTATCGGGCGGCGACGATTACGAGCTGCTCTTCACTGCTGCGCAATCGCGCCGCAAGGACATCGCAAGCCTCGCAAAAGAACTGAACCTTCCGCTGTCGCGAATCGGCAGTATCCGCTCCGGCGCATGCTCGCTCGAAGTGCTCGATGCCGAAGGCAGGCCGATGCCCTACCGCGGCGGCTTCGATCATTTCGCCGCGCCGTGATCGTCTTTCGCCCGAAAGCGTCCTTCGCCTTCTCGCATCCTGCGCACGTCATCGCGTTCGGCGCCGGCGCCGGCCTGGTGCCGTATGCGCCCGGCACGGCCGGGACGCTGGTCGCCTGGCCGATCGGCTGGATGCTGGGCGGCAGCCTGCCGGCGCCCGCCGTGCTGGGGCTCATCCTGACGCTGTTCGCGCTCGGCATATGGGCCTGCGACCTTACCGGCCGCAAGCTCGGCATTCCGGACCACAGCTCGATGGTCTGGGACGAGATCGTCGCTTTCCTGCTCGTGCTCGCGATCGTGCCGCGCGAGCTGGGGTGGCAGGCGGCGGCCTTCGTGCTGTTCCGCGTGTTCGACATCGTCAAGCCGCCTCCGATCCGTTATTTCGAGCGCCGCTATCGTGACGGCTTCGGCGTGATGTTCGACGACATCCTCGCCGCAGCCTACACACTGGTGGTGCTGGCGCTGACCAAGCGGCTGTTCTCCTGATGCAACAGCTCGCGGCAAGAATCGGCAAGCGGCTTAAGGCGTCGCGCGCCGTGCTGGTCACGGCGGAATCGTGCACCGGCGGCTGGATTGCTCAAGCCGTCACCGCGGTCGCCGGCTCGTCAGACTGGTTCGAGCGCGGATTCGTCACCTACTCCGACGACGCCAAGCGGGAGCTGCTCGGCGTGCGCGCCGAAACGCTCGCGCGGCACGGCGCGGTGAGCGAGGAAACCGCGCGTGAAATGGCATCGGGCGCGCTGCGACAAAGCAAAGGCAGCCTGTCGGTCGCAGTCACCGGGATCGCGGGACCGGGCGGCGGCAGTCCGGCCAAGCCGGTGGGCACGGTGTGCTTTGCATGGCAGCGCAAGAACGGCCGGCGGCACACCGAGACACGGCGTTTCGCAGGCAACCGCGAAAGCGTTCGTAAACAGTCCGTTATCCACGCCCTGAAAGGGGTGTTGAAACTGCTTGACGAGGACTGAGCACAGTCCTAAATAGGGGCGATGGCTTGCGTCCGCCCCGCCGCCGTAGCCGGCTCGTTCTATCCGAGAGATTCGCGCGCGCTCATCACCGAGCTCGATGATCTGCTCGGCGGCGTAGAGCAGCTCGCGCCGCGTCTGGGCTTTCCGAAGGCGCTTATTGTGCCGCACGCCGGTTACGTCTATTCGGGGCCGGTCGCCGCGCGCGCTTATGACGAGGTCGCCGCGGCGCGCGGCGTCGTGCGGCGGGTCGTCCTGCTCGGCCCGGTGCATCGCGTCCCGGTGCGCGGCCTCGCGCTGCCGGGCGCTGACGCCTTCGCCACGCCGCTCGGCGCGGTGCCGATCGACCGCGACGCCTGCCGGGCAGTGCAGGCCCTGCCGCAGGTTGTCACGAGCGAGCCGGCGCACGCCCTCGAGCACTCGCTCGAAGTACAGTTGCCCTTTCTGCAGAAGATTCTCGGCGACTTCGCGCTCGTGCCGCTCGCCGTCGGCATGGCGAATGTGGAGGAGGTCGCGCAGGTGATCGAGCGCCTGTGGGGCGGCCGCGAGACGCTCATAGTGATCTCGACCGACATGTCGCATTACCACGCTTACGAGGAAGCGCGCCGGATCGACGGCGCCACCGTGGACCGCATCGCCGCCCTGGCCACGGATATCGACCATGACGAAGCGTGCGGCGCCACGCCGCTGAACGGTCTGCTGTCGGTGGCGAAGAGAAGGAACCTGTCGATCAAGCTGCTCGCCGCGTGCAACTCGGGCGACACGGCCGGCGGCAAAGGCCAGGTCGTCGGCTATTCCTCGTTCGCGCTCTACGAAGGCGGCGAGGTGCGCCGCGAGGACGTCGGCAGCACGCTCATCTCCATCGCCTCGGGTAGCATTTCCAACGGGCTGGGGCTGGGCCCCAAGCCGGAAGTCGACGGCGCGGCCTGGCTCGACCAGGCCGGTGCGACGTTCGTCACCCTGCTGCGCGGGGGAGCGCTGCGCGGCTGCGTCGGCAGCCTGGAAGCAGCCCGGCCGATCGGCGCCGACGTTGCCGACAACGCGCTGGGCGCCGCGTTCCGCGATCCGCGTTTTCCGGCGCTGACGCGCGACGAATGGCCTGCGTGCAGCGTCGAGGTGTCGCTGCTTTCGGCCGCCAAGCCGATCCAGTTCGCCGATGAGGACCACCTGCTTGCGCTGATCCGTGCCGGCGAGGATGGGCTCATCCTGGAGGCCGATGGCCGGCGCGCGACCTTCCTGCCGCAAGTATGGGAGAGCATCGCGGATACGCGGCAGTTCCTCGACGAGCTCATGCGCAAGGCCGGTATCCCCGCCAGCACCCGCCTCGGGCGCTGCAAAGTCGCGCGTTACCGCGTAATCAAGTGGAAAGAGACGAGAACACCCTAGACACAAGCTATCCCGGTCGCTGGTGGCACGGCCTGCCCGACGGGCGCGTGCAATGCGACCTGTGCCCGCGCGACTGCAAGCTGCACGAGGGCCAGCGCGGGATGTGCTTCGTGCGCAAGAGGGAAGGCGACCGCATGGTGCTCACCACGTACGGACGCTCCTCCGGTTTCTGCATCGACCCGGTCGAGAAGAAGCCGCTCAACCACTTTTATCCGGGGACCAGCATCCTCTCCTTCGGCACCGCGGGCTGCAACCTGGCGTGCAAGTTCTGCCAGAACTGGGACATCTCGAAATCGCGCGAGATGGACCGCCTGCAGGACCAGGCCAGCCCGGAAAAAATCGCCGACGCGGCGCTCGAGCTCGGCTGCAAATCGGTCGCGTTCACGTACAACGACCCGGTGATCTTCGCCGAGTATGCGATGGACATCGCCGACGCCTGCCGTGCGAAGGGGGTGAAAGCCGTGGCCGTCACCGCGGGCTACATCCATGCCGAGCCGCGGCGCGAGTTCTACGCCAAGATGGACGCCGCCAACGTCGACCTGAAGGGTTTTACCGACGACTTCTACTTCAAGATCTGCGGCGGCCATTTGCAGCCGGTGCTCGACACGCTGATCTACCTGGTGAAGGAGACCGAGGTCTGGACCGAGATCACGACGCTGCTGATCCCCGGCAAGAACGATTCGGATGCGGAGCTCGAAGCCGAGTGCAAGTGGGTCATGCAGCACCTCGGTGCTGACGTTCCGCTGCACTTCACCGCCTTTCATCCTGACTGGAAGATGACCGACGTGCCGCCGACGCCGCCGGCGACGCTCACGCGGGCGCGCGAGATCGCGCTGCGTCATGGCCTGCGCTACGTCTATACGGGCAATGTGCACGATGAGACCGGCGGCTCGACTTACTGCCCAGCGTGCGGGGACGCACTGATCGTGCGCGACTGGTACGACATCCGCGGCTACCACCTCGCCGACGACGGCGCCTGCAAGTCCTGCGGCGCGCGGATCAGCGGCCGCTTCCAGAAGTTCGGCCGCCCCTTCGGCCCAAGGCGAATTCCCGTGAGGTTGGAAAGCAGGGTCCGACCGCCAAGCTGAAGGATTTCCTTCCAGGAACGCCGGCTTGGCTCGCTGCGCTCTGCGCGAGCCGGGTTCTCGCCGCCACCTGGTTCGTCGCTTACTCGGCGGTGCTGCCGCTGACGCAGGCGGCATGGACGCTTTCCGCGCGCGAAGCGGGATTGATCCAGTCGGCGTTCCACCTCGGCTACCTCACCTCGCTGTTCATGGTCGGCTTCATTGCCGATCGTTTTGGCGCCAAGCGCGCCTACCTCACCACCGGCATCGCGGCCTGCGCGAGCCCATGGGCCTTCGTGCTGTTCGCCGACGGCTTCTGGTCGGCTTTCTGGCTGCATGCGTTGACGGGGCTTTGCCAGGGCGGCACCTATACACCCGCGCTTGCTCTCATCAACGACCATGTCGAGCGCGCGCGCCGCGGCCGCGCGATGGGATACCTGATCGCCGGCTCGAGCGCCGGATACGCGATCTGTCTGGGCGTGGCGGGCCTCGCGCTCAAGTTCACCGATTGGCGCGGCGCGCTCGCCGCGGTGGCGGTGCTGCCCGTGATCTCCTGGGTCGTCGGAATTTACGTACTGAGAAGCACTGCGAACAGGGTACACCCCCGCCCGGCCGGCGAATCGCTGCTTGCATCGATTCCCGCGGTATGGCGCAACCGGCGCGGCATGCTGTCGATCTGGGGATATACCTTTCACAACTGGGAGCTGCTCGGCATGTGGGCCTGGCTGCCGGCGTTCCTGACCGCTGCGCTTCTGCTCCACGGCGCAAGCCCGCAGAGTGCGGCGACGCTCGCCTTGCTCTTCGCCGCGCTCAGCTACGTCGCCAACATCGCCGGCTCGATCGTCGGCGGCACGATGGCCGACCGCTGGGGGCGCACCCGGACCCTCCTGGCGTGGTCGTGCGTCAGCTTGGCGCTCTCGTTCTCGATCGGCTGGCTGATCTCGCTGCCGCTCGCGCTGCTGGTGGCGCTCGCCTGCCTCTACAACTTCGCCGGCATCGCCGACTCGTCCACGCACTCAACGGTGCTCGCCGAGAGCGTGCCGCCGCACTATCTCGGCGTCGCGTACGCAATCCGCTCGGTGGTTGGTTTCGGCGCAGGAGTGGTCAGCCCGGTGGTATTTGGCTGGGCGCTCGATCTGGCAGGCGAAGGCGCCGGCTGGGGCATCGCCTGGTCGACGCTCGGCCTCGGCGCCGCGCTCGGCCCGATTGCCACCTGGAAACTGCATCGTGGCGCCCGATGATATGCTAGGCAGCGGGGGAAGAAGAATATGCGGTGGAGGATTTGCATCCTGTCGGCGGCGCTGCTCTCGGCCTGCGCGCCGCAGCCCTGGATCGCCGAGCCGGTTTCCGCTCCCGCGGTCACGCCGGAGCAGCGAGCTGCGCCGTTCCCCCAGCGCGGGCTGTCCTTGATCGACGACTACAAGATAACCGTGGCAAGCCGCATCGTAGCCGCTAACGAGGAAGTGTTTTTCGAGCCGTTGCCCGAAATGCTGAAATCGGTCGTGGTGCTGGAGATCACGGTCGACCGCCAGGGTTACCCCCTTGATGTCTATGTCATCCGTTCCAACGGCTATCCGGAGCTGGAGCAGGTCGCGCTGGCGAGCGTGCTGCGGGCGGCACCGTTTGACGGGCCGCAGCCGGGCGTCCTGCAGGGAGCCGCTTCGGTGAGCTTTCTCG
>Ga0070697_100000562_pt1 | contig 27967 bp, 23 predicted proteins | sample KBSK1501metaG_FD_65475 | JGI IMG/M metagenome (GOLD analysis project Ga0070697, IMG submission 65475) | Corn, switchgrass and miscanthus rhizosphere microbial communities from Kellogg Biological Station, Michigan, USA - KBS K1-50-1 metaG | ecosystem: Host-associated > Plants > Roots >...
GACGTGGCCGCGGAACCATTGCGCCGCCTCGGCGAGGGCCTGAAGGAAGGGCGTGAGCTCGGCCCGTTCGGCCGGAAGCCGGACGCAGACGGCGTTCAGGGCAAATTCCTCGGTCACCGGCCCGAGGTCGGTGAAGCCGGCCTCGACGGCCATCTGGTCGTACGGGATCATCTGCAGCGCCGCGTCGATCGTCCCGGCCTGCAGCGCCTTCCACCGCTCCACGTGCGAGCCCTCCAGCGCGAAGTCGTAGTCGGCCGGGTAGGTCAGGCCGTGCGCGGCGAGCATCCGCTCCGCGACGTGCCGGGTGCCTTCGGTCAGGGATGACGTCCCGATCCGGCCGCCGCGCAGGTCGGCGACGCTGCGGTGCCTGGGTAGCGCGATCATCGACAGCGGCGGCCGGTCGGTCAGGCCCGCCACCACGCGGAGCGGGCCGCCGGCCACCGCGTCCGCGACGCTGCCCTCCGGCGCGGTCAGCGCGATGTCCACCTCGCCGACCCGCAGCGCGTTCGTCACCCCGTGGGTGGTGCCACAGATCCGCTCGGTGGCGGCCAGGCCACGGCGCTCCAGGAACCCGCGCTCCTGGGCTATCCACAGCGGGACATTGACGTAGGCCGGGGCGACAACGCCGACCGTTATCTCCCTCATGCCGGGATCCTAGCCGTCCGGGCGGATCCGCACGTCGACGAGCGCGCACCGCCCTGAGCGGGCGGCGGCGACCGCCGCGGCGAGCGCGGCCGACAGCATGGAGCGGTCTCGTACCTGGTCAGTGGCGTGGAAGCCGAGCGAGCGGGCGAAGGCGGGCAGGTCGGGATCTGGGTCGGAAATGGCCTGGCCGATCCAGGAGTTCCTGGCCGGCCGCCCGCGCTGGGCCGCCATCCGCTCCTGGTGGACCACGTCGTTGTGAAAGGAGGCGTTGTTCGCCACCACGATCAGCAGCGGCAGCCGGTAGTGCGCCGCGGTCCAGACCGCGGTCCCGCCCATCAGGAAGTCACCGTCCCCCAGGACGGCCACCGGGAGCCGGCCGCTGCCTTCCAGCGCGAGCGCGGCGCCGACGGCCATCCCCGGCCCCGAGCCGATGCCCGCGCCGCCGTCCATCCCCAGGAAGTCCAGCGGGTGAGCGGCCTCGAGGTCGGCCCCGTGCCAGCCGAGCGGCAGCCGGACCAGGCAGGCGGGTGCGTCGTTGAGCGCGTCGCGCAACGCTTCCGCCAGGTCGTGCAGGCCGATGCCGTCGCCGGTGGTGTCGCTCGCGATCTCGCTCGCGGTCTCGCTCGCGGTCTCGCTGGCGGGATTGCGGGACGGTGCCGGGGTTGGGTCCGGGACCTTCCATTCGCCCGGCTTGACCGGGCCATCCGATTCCAGCAGCGCGGCGACGAGCAGATCGGGATCGGCGGGCACGGACAGGTCGACGGGCTCGCGTCCGAATGAATCCTTGGACCAGCCGTTGCGCAGCGCGGAGTCCGTCGTGCAGGAGACGATCCTGGCCGAGGCCGGGTGGCCGTGGCCGGCCGCGGCGGAGAGGGTCCCGGCCAGGTCGGTCCAGTCCAGGCTCAGGATCAGGTCCGCGGCCCCGATCAGCGCGGCGGAGGTGGCGGGCAGGAAGATGCCGGGCGGGTTCGGGTGCAGCGGGTGCGAGGTCGGGAAGACCGCCCCGTTCTTGAGGTCGGAGATCGCCAGCGCGCCGTACCGCTCGGCCAGGGCGACGCGGCGATCCCAGTCCCGCTCGTCGCGGCTCGCGCGGCCGAACAGGAAGAGCGGCCGGCGCGCCTGGCCGAGGAAGTCCAGCGTGGTCCGGACCGCTTCCGCGTCCGGCCCGTGCGACCGCGGCGTCCGGTCCCTTTGGACGTCGGGGATGGCCGGCGGCTCCGGCAGCGGCTGCTCCTGCAGGCTCACGTCGAGGCAGACGTAGACCGGCGCGGACGGCGCCGCCCGGGTGATCGAGTACGCCTGGGCGAGCGAGTCCAGCGCCGCCTCGACCGAGGCCGGCTGGTCGTCCCACTTGACGTATGGCCTGATCAGCGCGCCCTGGTCGGCCGAGGTGTGGATCCAGTCGATCCAGGGCCGCCGCCTGGCCGCGTCCACCGGGCCGGTGGCCCCGACGATCAGCATCGGGACGCGGTCGCACCAGGCGTTGTAGATGGCCATGGTCGCGTGCATCAGGCCGACGTTGCTGTGGATCGCGACGGCCATCGGGCGGCCGGTCACCTTGGCGAAGCCGTGGGCGATCGCGACCGCGTGCTCCTCGTGCAGGCAGACGAGCAGCTGCGGCTCGCGGTTGCCGGCGTAGTTCACCAGGCTGTCGTGCAGCCCCCGGTAACTCGAACCCGGGACCAGCGCGATGTAACGCAGGTCGAGGCGGCAGAGGAGTTCGGCCAGCGCGTCGCTGCCCCACTCGATCGCGCTGCCGCCTTGGGGTTCTTCGGGTTGTTCGGCCCGCACGCCCCGAGGATAGGGGACCGGCGCGCGGGCAGGCCAGCGTCTTCCGGCGGCCGTTCGGTCACGAGACAGCGTGATCGCGCGGCGGGGACGGTGAGCCGAGGGAGGAGTCACGACCCCCCGTCCCCGCGCGTAGGCCCCCGGCGGGCCCGCGTCTGCCTGCCGAGGGGCGACCAGATCGGCGCGTGCGCTGCCGAGGGAGACCAGATCGGCGCGTCCGCTGCCGAGGGAGACCAGATCGGGCGGTAACGCGAGCGTGAAGAACACGGCCTTGCCTGTCTGGGTGGGGTAGCAGCCCCACTCGTCGGACAGGGTCTCGACCAGGAGCAGGCCACGGCCGGTCTCAGCGTCGGCGGGGACGTCCGCCACGGCAGGCAGGAAGGGCGACGTGTCGTGGACGTCGACGCGTAGCCGGCCGCGGGAACAGGTAATGACGAGCACGACGGCCCGGCCCGCCTCGTGCCTGATGGCGTTGGTCACCAGCTCGCTGGTGAGCAGGACCGCGGACTCCGGGTCGACCGGGACCTGCCAGGACGCGATGGCGGCCCGGACCCGGCGGCGGGCTTCGGCCGCTGCGGCCGGTCCCGTGGTCAGCTGGACCCGGCATCCGTGCCGTTGGGCCGGGCGGGTCGGCGCCATCGTGGTCATCGGCGTTCCTTCGTCCGCTGAAACGAGATGCCTGCTGAGCAAAATGCCTGGTAAGCGTGGTCGCTGCTGAGCGAGAGGCCTACTAGACGCAAGTATTGCTGCAACTTGCAGTGCAAGACATCGGTCAGCTGACGGATATTAAGCAAGACCCGCGAAAGCCGCCTGCTCCCGGGCGATGGCGCTCAGCATGCGGTGGCGGCGGGGCGTGGCGCGGACTCGGGACTCAGTCACTGCGGCACCGTCGGACGGCGGAAGAACGGGACGTTCCGGGCCCCGGCGCCATGCCGGCGCGCGGGGGCCGGGGCTGGAGGGGGAGGATCGGGGGTCGCGGGAGCCGCAGGCGGCGCACGGGCACCAGGAACACGGTCCGAGCTCGGGCCGCCGGCACCACCCAAAGATCAAATTAACGGCGTTGACCTAAGTCGGTTATTTACTCGCGTATTCGCCGGCTTTCGCGCGTGATCGCGTCATCGTGGATCGCTGCACCCCTGATCAGGGGTGCAGCGATCCACGATCCTTTCCGCCGCCGGGCGGGTCACCTCAGCAGTCACGCCCGCCCCGCGGGAACAGGCCGGTGCGGCCTGGTGGATCCTCGAGTGTCAAAACACCCCCCATGGGGGTGCGCAAGAGCCCGCAATCACGGGCGCCGTGACAGCTGCGGCACCTGATGCAGGACCCTTGCCCGGAACGACGCGGGTTAGTCCCTACGCGCCCCTAGCAGCAGCATGAACGCGGCATCCGCGCCTTATGCGCGGCAGACGGCAGGCCGGGGTGCGGTCAGGCCGGAAGGGCGTGCGGGCTGCTGACCGAACCCTGCGGCGGGATCACGCCGGGCCGCTCGCGTCGCACGCCAGCGCCTGGATCGGTGTCAAGCAGGTGGGCCGCCGGCGGCAGACGAATAGTTACCGAGCAGTAGCCAGCCAGGAGTGGAGCCCGGCGGACGAGAACTCGTTACCATCGGATCGTGTCTGTCACCGGCCCGCTACAGCTGATCCAGGTATTCGCCAACACGCCGGGCGCCTCCCCCGGCGCGGACCAGCTAGGCACCCGCGAGGAGGCAGCGGGCTGGCTCCGCACGGCGGGGCTGCTGCCCGCCGAGGCCGGCCTGAGCAACTCCGAGCACGCCGCGCTGCTGCGCCTGCGCGATTCGATCAGGGATATCCTGACCGCGCACACCGGCGGCCGCGAGGACGCCGAGGCCGCCGCCCGCCTGACCAGGGCGCTCGCCGACGGCCGCCTCGTCCTCACCGTCGATCCCGCGAGCGCGGTCCGGCTGGCCAGCGCCGCCCGCGCCAGCTACCCGAACCTGGTGGCCGCCGTCGCCATCGCCATCGCCGGATCCACCGTCTCCGGCGGGTGGCCCCGTCTCAAGTCCTGCTCCTACCCGCAGTGCGGCCAGGCCTTCTACGACGAGACTGACCCGCCCAGCGCCACCCGGTGCGCCGCGCACAACGCGGAGGGCTAGGGCCGCTGTAGTCTCCTGCCCGGGGAGCCATGGACCCTGACATCGAGCGTGCCTTGACATCGAACTAGAACACGTTACATTTTTGCCGTGACCGACGCGATCATCTGGGAAGCCCCGGACGGCGATCACCCCGCACGGCACGCTTCGCGCCGTTCCATGGCCGCCGTCGCCGCGGGGCGCAAGGACGAGTGGCTCGCCCTGTTCACCCTGGACGCGGTGGTGCAGGATCCCGTCGGTCCCTCGCGGCTGGATCCCGGCGGCCATGGGCACCACGGGCACGACGGGATCGGGAGGTTCTGGGACCGGAACTTCGGCTCGGTGAGCCGGTTCCGGTTCCGCATCACCGATTCCTTCGCCCACGGACCGTGCTGCGCCAACATCGCCAGCATCACGATGTGGCTCGGCGACAGCGGCGCGACGATCACGGTCGACTGCGTGGTCATTTACACCGTCGACGAGGACGGGCTGATCACTTCGATCCGGGCGCACTGGGAACCCGAACGGGCGATGGCCACGCTCACCAGTCCCTGACTCGCCCTTCCGACTCACTGGGCCAGGGTGGCCATTTCGCTTAGTGATACGCACGAGACGCAGGGTTGACAGTACAGCCAGTGCGGCGACATCTCATGAGATCAATCATTAAGAAACTTTACTATTAATAACTGACATGGCGGAGCGGGCGTGTTCGTGTCGGTGACATGCCGAGCACCCCCGGCGGCTCCCCTGGTAATTTCCAGATGCCTGGAAGCTGTCGCTGATTCGTTGACTCACGGGCGCGCGGGCCCGCATTCTTCGTGACGAGGGCTGATGATCACTACGGATCACTTCGGGTCAGGACAGGGGCAAGGACGGTATCGATGAGTGGAGGCGAGGAAGCGGCGCCCCGGCAGGCGCGTGCTCCGCTGCGGCAGCGCAGCCGCAGGCGCTGGGCGATCGCGGGCGGCGTCGCGGCGGGCTGGGTGGTTCTGGAGGTCATGACGGGTTCGGCCGTCTCCGCCACCGTAGTGCTGGTGGCGATCGCGGGACTCGGCGGCGCGAGCCTGGCCGGCCTGCGCGCCCTGGGCATTACCAGGGATCATCCGTGGATACAGCGGATGGCCTCGCGGCCGTGGCGCGACGGGCAGGACGTGCTCAGGGTCGCCATGCGGCACCTGCCGGACGTGTTCGTGGTCACGCCCAGCGGGTCGCTGCTCGCGCCGGGCGTGGTCGAACTGCAGCTGAACCCGGCTGACCTCGATTCCCTGCGCGAGCGGATGGAACTCAGCGTGATCAGCTCGAGCCTGACCGAGGTCTACGAGGAGCAGGTGGCCGCGTACCAGGCCCGCCTGGCCGCACCGGGCCGGGCCCAGGTGTACGTGATCGCCAGCGGTTCGGTCCCGCCGGGGCGCTACCGGCTGCGGCAGGGGGATCCGGTACGGGCCGGAACCCGGCCTGACCTGCTCGATGTCCCGTACGCGCATGACGCGCCCGAGCTCGCGCAGGTCGGCCCGCGGCGCGGTTACGCCGGGCCCGTCAGCCCCGTCTGGCAGGACCCGGGCCCGACAATGGCGGCCGGCGGGACCACGGTTCTAGAGCAGAGCCTGCCCTCTGTCCCGGCGCTGCGGCTGGTCACCGGCTCCTCGGTGGCGGAAACCCGGATGTCGGGCGCCCGGGCCGGGCGCGGGCCCGTGGAGCTAATGCTCCCCGACGTGCCCACGGTATCCAGGGAGCACGCACGATTCACGTTCGCCGACGGCCGCTGGTGGATCACCAACCAGGGCCGGAACGGGCTCACCCTCAACGGTGCCAAGGTAACGGGCGACCAGCCGCTCAGCGACGGCGACGCGATCCGATGGGGGACCAATCCCGACGCCCCGCTGTCCCGGGTTGAGATCAGCTGACGCCCGGAAGTGCGAGAATTGTCATTCCAGACATGGCGAGACGGGATGGCCGCGCCGGTGGCGCGCGTCGTTCGGGAGTGGCGAACCAGTGGCGACGGGCCGGCTTTTCCTGTGGTCAGCGGCGCGCGGTGAGTGGGTGAGCTGCCCGCCCGACGAGATCACCTGGCTGGACCGGCGCACGCTCAGCGGCGACGAGGATGTCACGTTGCACCGGGCGCCGCGTTGCGCCGGTCTTCGCTACGTCCACCACCGCTGGGAACTGTTCAGCCGCGACACCACGTACCGGGTCTACCTGGCGCCGTACGTGCCCGGGACACCGCTGAGCGCCGAGGCCGTGGAGCGGACGGCGCGGCATGTGCTTCCGGTCGCCCCGGCTCGCTACGAGGCGCTGCCGGTCACACTCGCGGAGGGCTCGTGGCTGGTCAGCGTGGGTCCCTGGGTGGTGCGGCTGCGGCTCGAGGTGGCCGCCCGCCCGCCCGCCGGGCCGCCGGTGCCGGACGACGGCAAGCAGGTGACCACCCGGGCCGGGACCATCGTGCGGCGGGGCAGCGGGCCCGGCGAAGACGCGGTGGCCCGAGTGCGCGGTTACTTCGAGCGCAACGTGACGGCGCGGCTGACGATGGCCTACTACTACCAGGAGTTCATCCTCGGCCTGGCCGCCCCGCAGACCATGCCGATGATCAGCGTGGTGATCGCCCTGGACCTGAGCGGAGAGGGCGCGGTATCGGATTACAAGAAGCTGCTACAGGGCTTCATCTGGAAAGAGCGCGGTCACGCCCGTGATCTCGCCGACTTCCTGCTCGCCAACGGCCTGCTGACGCCGGCCGACCTTGATGAGGCAAGGCAGGTGGCGGCAGAAAACGAACGCAAGGGCGTCTGCGAGATAGCGCGGCAGCGGCTCCAGTACCGCCCGAAGGACAGGTGAGCAGGCGACAGCAAGAAGCGGAGGGCCCACGCGAATTCCGGCTGAGCCCTCCGCTTCTGTCGCTTTCGCCCTGATCGGCAGCTACCCGGGCCGGGCGCTACAGCACCGTGCCGTCGTGTCCGCTATCGACCGAAACTGTCGAATTCTCCGTTTCGCACGCCACCGAGAAATGCGTGCCATTCGTCCGGCGTAAACGCCAGAACCGCACCTTCGGCGTCCCTGCTGTTGCGGACGCCGATCCCGCCATCGGCTAGGCTTGCTACCTCGACGCAGTTGCCGTTGGAGAAACTCAGCGAGCTCTTGACCCAGTTAAGTCCCGAATTTGGTCTTTCGGAGCGGTTTTCGTGCATAGGTATACCCATGTCATTTACCTCACTGATTGTTGTGAATTACCCCGAAGGTCTGACTACGAAATGTGGCGCTATCACCACTAATCGCAGTCGGCAACTCTAAGACTAACAGACATCACCGGCACCTAGGATCCCTCTTGACTCAATTAGTGCCATGGTCCGGTGAATGTCTGGTAACCACGGCATAAATCGCAGGTCAACCGCTTGCGCGGGCCCGAGCGCAGCGTCTGGCCCGGCTGGGCCGCGGGCCAGCCGGGCCAGACGTCCTAGCCACCGGACAGCGCGGGAGTCATCACGAAATATGGCTTTTACCGCAGCAAAGGGGAATTAACGACCGCCGCTATTCAGGCGTTGAGCGTGCCGCTGGGCACCGGACCAATACGACTCGGCGGTCTTGAGAATAAGCGCCCGGGACGCCACCGGGTCGAGCGACGCTTCGGAAAGCATCTGAAATGCGATCCGGTGCAGGTATGTATCCCGCTCCCCTTCCAGGGTGAAGCCGCTCCGCAGGTGCTCGGTACTCACCACATCTTGCAGCATCGCGTCAGCGTCCTGCCCGAAACCGAAGATAACAAAGGACTCCCCGAACACCGAGTGCTGCGCGTCAAGGGGAAGGACCTGCAATGTCAGATTCGGCCGGTCAGCCTCCTGCACGAGCCGCTGAAGCTGGTCATACATCACCGCGTCGTCGCCGATCCGGCGTTTCAGGACCGATTCGTCCAGCACGACCGACAACTCGAGCCCGTCGCGATTCAGCACCTGCTGGCGACGCATCCGGACTCGCACCAGCCGCCCGATCATGCCCGGCGCGACCGGTTCGACCCGGCTGTAGCTGCCGATGATGTGGCGCGCGTACTCCTCCGTCTGGAGCAGACCGGTGACCACGTCGACATGCCAGATGGCCATGGACGTCGCCTCGTGCTCCAATCCGATGAACTGCTTATAGTCCTCGGACAGGCTGTCGGCGTGTTCTTCCCACCAGCCCTTCTGCGCCGCGTCCTCGGCCAGCCCGAGCAACAGCGCACGGCGGGGCCCGGTGATCCCGTAGTAGTCGAGCAGCCGCTCGACTTCCCGCGGCCGCAGGCCGGTCCTGGCCCGCTCGTACCGGCTGATCTTCGACGGCGACCATTTCAGCGCCGCGGCGACCGTGTCCCCGCTCTTGCCTTTGCTCTCCCTGATCCCGCGCAGTTCAGCGGCCAGCCGGCGGCGCCGCACCGTGGGACTTCCTGGCGCGATCATCGGGCGTTCCTCCTCCTCGGCGCCGCGCGGGCGGACGAGCGACGGTCACGCAGATTTCACCACAACAATTGGTGAAACCTTTAGTCCACCGTACACATGCCATCGTAACGACTGCTGCGACATTAACTAGTCCGGATGAACCAGACAATCCGGCGACGGGTGCCCCGCGGAGGCGCTCGATCCATGGCCCGGCGGGCCTACCTTGATCATCTGCGGATTGACGCTGCCTCTGGCTTTGCTTCCTGGCTTTGCTTCCTGGTGTCCGTGCGCTCCGAACGCGCTCCCGTGACCGCTGATACGCACCAGTTGCTCCGAACTGTCCGGCCTTTTGGCGTGGACGCCGCGGTCATGCTGTTGGGGCGCGCCGGGAAATGAAATGCCTGGATCCGGGGAAGGTGCCGACCTCAGGTGCCGCAGCGGTCACGGCGTCCGTGATCGCGTGTCGTCGCACCCCTCGATGGGGGATGTGTTGGGGGAGTTTGACACGCGATGACCGGTTCGGCCGCCGCGGCCTGGTCCGGCGTGGCTGGCGTGACTGCTGATGTGACCCGCCCGGCGGCGGCCGGGATCGCGGACGGTCCCATCCATGCAGTTGGTGACCCCGGCCGCTGCCTGCTCATGAACGGGGGGCGGCTAAGCGGACAGGGCACGTGACCCTACCAGGGCACTAGCGCAGGAATGCTAAGCCCTGCGAGTGTTGTGCAGCCTTATGACGAGGGAGACGGCGATGAAGAGATGGGTCTGGAGTTACAAACGCAGCCGGAGCCCGGGAACCGGGCTCCGGCAGGCTTGTCAATAACTTTGCCGCGGCGGAAGGTAATCAGACGCTCAGGCTGTAGGGAATTCAATGAATCGGCAGCAAGCCGGTTGGCGTGGGCCGAGTTGGCTCACAGGTGATACCAACTGTTGGGAGCCGCCGCGACGGCAACGGCGTGCACATGGGAACTGGGTGCCGCCACAGTGGCCGCGGGAACTGCGACGCTCGCCGCAATTGACCCTGCCGCGCCGAGTGCTACGATAGCTTGAATGATGATGGTTCGACCGATGCGCATGATTCCTCCATGGCTTCTACCGAGGTCAGCAGCCCGCTGCATGGCTCCGGCGGCACGCACGGCACATCTGAACAATCTGGGCCTATTGCCGGTCGTCGGCAATTCCGTATACCTAGGGTAATTCACCACATACAGTTTTTTCAAATACTAAATGTTCTAATTAGGTTTTCACTGTTAATTGTTCTGAAATAGTTTATGATTTGGTCGCGGAAAGTGTCATCATCTCGTGCCGTGCAACTTTCCGAGCAACTTTCCGTGCACGCGCGAAGGTACGGCGAGAGGCGTTAGTGACGGATGATAATATCGGGTGCCGAATTAATGCCCGATTAATGTCGCTTGTTCCGCAATTGTTCAGGTAGTAAGGTTCGCTGCATGCACTCGGTTACCCCGGCCGGTGCGCTGGTCGGCCGCGAAAGCGAGATGGCGCTGCTGACGGGGCTCATAAAAGAGGTCGCCCGGGGACACGGCAGTTCGGTACTTATCGAGGGCGAGCCGGGAATCGGCAAATCCGCACTGGTGCGGGCGGCCGTCACCGAGGCGCCGGAGGCCGGCTGTCAGGTGTTCTGGGGCGCCGGTGACGAGCTGGGCCAGGCGCTTCCGCTGCTGCCGTTCCTAGATGCTTTGCGAGTACGCGAGCCGTCGGCTAATCCGCGGCAGAACACGATCGTCAGGCTGCTGCGCGGCGAGGTCGCCGCCGACCGCGGCACGGACGTACCCGCGATGCTGGCGGAGCAGCTGCTGGCGCTCGTCGCCGAGCAGTGCGCGGTGCGGCCTACCATCCTGGTCGTCGACGACCTGCAGTGGGCCGACCAGGCCAGCGTCGCCTTGTGGGCCCGTCTGGCCAAGGCGGCGCAGCGGGCAGCGCTGCTGCTGATCGGGACGATGCGCCCGGTACCGCAGCGCGATGACCTGCTGGCGCTGCGGCGGGCGGCGGGCGAGGCCACCAGGCTCCAGCTCTCCGGCCTCACCGGACCGGCAGTAGCCGATCTGGTAGCAGCCCTGGCCGGCGGCAGGCCCGACGACGACTTGATGCGGCTCGCCGACGGAGCCGCCGGGAACCCCCTCTACGTCACCGAACTGGTCGCCGCGCTGGACCGCGCCTCCCGGCTGACCCGCACCGAGGCGGGCACGGCCGAACTGGCGCGCGGTTCCGCGCCGGACTCCCTGTCCGCGGCCATAGCGGACCGCCTCGGCTTCGTGGCCGGCCCGGTGCGCGACGTGCTGCGGGCCGCGGCCCTGCTCGGCACGGACTTCGCGGTCCCCGATCTGGCGATCGTGCTCGGACGCAGCGTGGCGGACCTCATCCCGGCGGTGGACGAGGCGTGCGCCGCTGGCGTGCTGGCCGAGTCCGGCCACCGCCTCGGGTTCAGGCACCCGCTGATCCGGGCGGCCCTGTACGACAATATGCCCGCGCCGCTGCGCGCCGCCTGGCACCGCGACGCAGCGCACGCCCTAGCCGAGTCGGGCGCGCCGCCGGACCGGGTAGCCAGGCAGATGCTGGGGGCCACCGCCGGGCCGGCCGAGCCGATGGATGAGCGCATGCTGAACTGGCTGGCTAGCGCGGCCGAGCCGCTGGTCGGCCAGGCGCCGGGAGTCGCGGCCGAGCTCCTCACCCGGGCCGTCGCCAGCGCCCCGGTCGGCTCGGCCCAGCACGGCTGGCTGGCCAGCCGACTCGCCGACGCTCTCTTCCGCACCGGTGACCTGGCTGAGGCCGAACGGGTGGCGAATCTCGCGCTGGACTACGCCACCGAGCCCGATCTGCTCGTGGAGCTGCACTGGACGCTGGCGCAGTGCCGCATGGCGGCAGGCTCCTCCGCGGAATCGCTGGCCACGCTGGACCGGGCGCTGGCTGCTCCCGGCATCTCCGCCCGGCACCGGGCCAGGCTGCTCGTGCTCGCCGCACGTACGCACAGCTACTTCGGCGAGGTCGAGAAGGCGGGTCTAGCCGCCACCAATGCTCTGGCCGCGGCGACGGAGGCCGACGACAACTGGGCCATGGGCTGGGCGTTGCACGTGCTGACGCTGGTGACCACGGTGCAGGGGCGCATGACCGACGCGCTGCCGCTGTTCGAACGGGCGCTGACCGTGACCCAGGCCGACCCGGCCCTGACCGACCTGCGCCTGCTGCTGCAGATCAACAAGGCGGTGACGCTGGGCTGCCTCGACCAGTACGAGCAGGCCTTCGCCGCGGCCGGGCAGGCGCGGGAGCTCGCCGGCCAGGTCGGCACCGCGATCCGGCTGGCCCAGGCGCACAGCGCCCTGTGCCAGATGCGCTTCGAAACCGGGCGCTGGGACGAAGTGCTGGCCGAGGTGGAGGTGCTGCAGGAGAACCTGAAGGAAGCCACCGTGGCCGGCGTCATCCTCGGCGTCGCCGCCGCGATCCGCTTTCACCGCGGCGAAGTCGATGCGGCGCGGAGCTACCTGGAGGCGGCCGTCCCGCACGCCAAGCGGATCGCCCACCGGCCTATCGGCCTGCTGGCGCTGGCCCGCAGCCTGGACTGTGAGCAGGCCGGCGCGCCCCGGGAGGCGCTGGCCACGCTGACCGCCGCCTTCGACGGCAATGCCGAAGACCTGGGGGAGGTTGAGGAACTGCTCGGCGACGCCGTCCGCCTCGCCATCCAGACCGGCGACCAGGACACGGCCGAGACCCTGGCGGGCCATACCGACGCGCTCGCCGCCGGATCGCAGATCCCGCACCGGCAGGCGAACGCGCTGTACTGCCGGGGCCTGCTGGACCGCGATGCTCCCCGGCTGCTCGCGGCGGCGGAACGCTACCTGGACGCGGGCCGTCCGCTACAGCGGGCGAAGGCGCTGGAGGCGGCGGCCGGGTACTTCGTCGACGCCGAGGACCGGACCGAGGCGCGGGCCGCCTTCACCACTGCCGTGGAGGTCTACACCTCGCTGGGCGCGGCCGCGGACGCGGCCCGGCTGCAGGCCGCGTTCCGGGCCCATGGCATCCGGCGCGGGCCGCACGCCAAGCACCGGCGGGCGCAGAGCGGCTGGGACAGCCTCACGGCGACCGAGATCAAGATCGCCGCGTTCGTGGAGGAAGGCCTGTCCAACCCGGAGATCGCCGCCCGGCTGCTGCTATCCCGCCGGACCGTCGCCACGCACGTCTCCCATATCCTCAAGAAGCTCAATGTCAACTCGCGGATCGACATAGCCAGGGAGTCCGCCCTGCGCACCATCCCGCCAAGGTGACGCGGCCGGGAAGCGAGGTGACCCGGCCCGGGAAGAGACATCCCCTGGAACCCCGCGGCCGGGGTGCGGGGTTCCAGGGGAATCCGGTGGGAACTGTGAGGCGCCGGGGTAATGACTCACAGTCCCCACGTCTGTACGCGTTCGTCGCCGCCGGGAGGACCGGGCTCGAACGCGAGCGTGAAGTAAACGGCTTTGCCCGCCGGGGTGCGGTAGACGCCCCAGGTGGCCGACAAGGTGGCGACCAGCATCAGGCCCCGTCCGGCCTCCGCGTCGGCTGGGACGTCCACCAGCACCGGCAAGGTGCGCGACGTGTCATGGACATCCACGCGCAGCTGGCCAAATGAGCAGGTGACGGCCAGCGTGATGGCCGTGCCGATTTCGTGGCGGATGGCATTGGTCACCAGCTCGCTGGTGAGCAGGACCGCGATGTCCGGGTCAACCGGAATATCCCAGGCGCGGATGGCCGCCCGGACCTGACCGCGGGCTTCGGCCGCCGCGGCCGGGCTGGCGGTCAGCCGGATGCGGCAGACCTGCAGCTCGGTGGGGCGGGTCGGCGCCATTGCGTTCATCGGGGATCCTTATCGGTCGCGGGCCGAGCGTTGTGCTGAAATACTCGGTACCAGTTGCAAGAAAATAGTGCTGCAACTTGCACTGCAAGACATCGGTCAGCTGACGGATTTTGGAAGCCCGGCCGCGCGCATCCGCCACCGCGGTTCCCGCGCGCCCGGCACGACCACGCGGGCCGGCGCGAACACGCGGGCCCGGCCGCGGATGCCCGGCCGGACGCGCATGCTGGTCAGCCGCGGGTGCCCGGTCAGTCGCGGATGATGGTGATCACGGTCCACGCGCCCAGGTGGATGCGGTCGCCGTGGCGCAGCGGCACGACCTGACCTGGCGGGACGTCCTTCCCGTTGACCACGATGCCGTTCGGCGAGTCGACATCAACGACCGACCAGCTCTGGTCCGGGCCGGCGATCAGCACGGCGTGACGACGCGAGACCCCGGGATCGGTGGGCGGGCCGGTCAGGTCGATCTCCGGCTCGATGTGGCGGGACACGCTGCGCCGCCCGATGAGGACCTCGGCTCCGGAGAGCCGGAACCGCCGTTCGGGCACGAAGGCGGGGAACATGATCGAGGCGGCGTCCTGGTCGCTGACCGCCTGCACGCTGTCGTAGTAGGCGCGGTCCGCGCCCACCACCGCGGTCCAGGTACCGGCCGCGGCCGGCCGGGACGGCGAGCCCGGTGGCGGTGACGGCAGGCTCGCTATCGACGGGGGCGAGGGCGAGCTTGGCAGCAGCTTGGTCGGGGGCGAGTCCGGCGGGAGGGTCAGCGGCGCGGTCTCCGCATTCCGCGAGGCGGACGGCATCGCGGGTGTCCCCCCCGGGGTCAGCACCGCGGGCCGGGAGGGATCGTAGGGCTCCAGGCCGAGCGCCTCCCGCAGGGCGTCGGTGAAGTCACCGCAGCTGTCGTACCGGTCGTCAGGTTCCTTGGAAAGGGCACGGGCCAGCACCTCGTTCACGGCATCGGGCAGCTCCGGCCGCGCCGCGGTCAGCCGCGGCGGCGGTACGGACAAGTGGGCGTAGAGCACGGCCATCGGCACCTCGCGCCGGAACAGCACCGTACCGCTCAGCAGCGTGTACGCCACGCACGCCAGGGCGTACTGATCCGCCCGGCCGTCCACGGCCCGGCCGCTGATCTGCTCGGGCGCGGCGTAGTCGGGGGTGCCGAGGAACTGCCCGGCCCTGGTCAGCCCGCTCGACGACACCATCCCCCTGGCCACCCCGAAGTCCGACAGGTACACGTGCTCCGGCCGGTGGGGCCCCACGTCCACCAGCATGTTCGCGGGCTTGACGTCGCGGTGCACCAGCCCGGCGTCGTGCGCGGCGTCCAGCGCCGACGCCACCGGGGAGATGAACGCCGCCGCGCGCCGCGGCCGCAGGGCGCCCTCCCGGCTCACCACCACCCGCAGGTCATCCCCGGCCACGAAACGCATCGCGATGAACAGCACGCCGGCCGCCTCGCCGGCCTCGTAGACGGGGATGATGTGCGGATGGTCCACCGCCGCGACCGCCCGCGCCTCACGCACGAACCGCTTGCGGACCAGCTCGTCCCCGGCCAGCAGCTTCAGCGCCACCACCCGGCCCAGCCGCTCGTCACGCGCGCGGAACACCGCCGCCATCCCGCCCACGCCGACCAGCTTCTCCAGCAGGTACCCGGCCACCCGGGAACCAGCCGTAAGCCCGGCCAGCGGACCACCCAGCTGCGAGGGGGAATCTCCGCCCACCACCCCTCCTCCCGGGCAGCCATCACGCTCATCCCAGTCTGACAGCAAACCTACTCCGGTCGCGGCAGGCCAAACCTGCGCGGCAGGCGGCCGGGGCGTCGAACCAGGTGAAACCCCGGCTAATGGCGGCGCCTAGTGGTGACCGCCGGCCGCGCCGCCATGGTGGTGGCCGGCCGCGTCGGCGGAGGCCGAGATCGCGGCCTGGGTGGCGGCATCGATCGATGCCGCCACCGCCGCGTCGGTGGCCGCCAGGACCGAGGCGTCCACGGCCGCGCTGGTGGCGGCGCGCAACGCCGCGTCCAGCAGGTCGTCGCCGGTCGGCGCCGCGTCCAGCACGACGATCCGCCCGCGCACGATGTCGACCCGCCGGCCGGCCGCGAGTCGGACGAGTTTTGAGCCGGACAGGCCGAACCTCAGCTTCGCGGTCGCGCCGAGCTTCCCGCTAGGGCGAACCGCGAGCAGGAGGAGATCCTCGCCAAGCGTCTCCATAACCGTGACGATAGCCACGGCGGCCGTCCCGGGGCAACGCGCGGGGTCCGCGGCTACCATTGGTAGAACACGTTTCAGTTCTCGTCAGCACAGTGTCGTCAGCCTTGGGAGCCAATGGCCGTGACCGTTCCCGCCGCGCTCCCGACGGTTACCGGGCTGCTGCTGGCCCAGGCAGACAGCTCGCAGCCGGGGCTGTGGTTCGAGGACCGGCGGTGGAGCTGGCGGGAGCACGCCGGCGAGTGCGCGCGCTACGCCGCCGCGCTACGCACGCGGCGCAATGCAGGCCAGCACGGGGCCGATCGACACGGGCCGGACCGGCCGTTCCACGTCGGGGTGCTGGCCGACAACGTGCCCGAATTCTCCTTCCTGCTCGGCGGGTGCGCGTTCGCGGGTGCGGTCCTCGTCGCGCTCAACCCGGTCCGCCGCGGGGACGCCCTGGCCAGGGACGTGGCCAGGACCGACTGCCAGTACGTGCTGGCCGACCCGGGTTACGCGGCGCTGCTGCCCGAGATGGACGTCCCGGTGCTGCCGCTCGACGGGCTCGAGCTCCCGGCGCACGCCCCGCTCGAGGTGGCGCCGGCGACGCCGGACGACCTGCTCATGCTGATCTTCACGTCGGGGACGAGCGGCGAGCCGAAGGCGGTCAGGTGCACGACCTACGCGAACTACGTGGGCAAGCCGCTCAGCTACGTGCTGGCCACGCCGGAGCGCGCCGACGACGCGGACAACCCGCTCCGCATCGCCTACGGCAACGAGGGCGCGCCGGGCGACCTGGCCAGGTTCGCCGAACGGTTCGGCTGCACGGTGATAGACGGGTTCGGCTCGACCGAGGGCGGCGTGGCGGTCAGCCGTACCCCCGGCACCCCGCCGGGGGCGCTCGGCACGCTGGCCGACGGGGTGGCGGGGGTACGGCGTGCCCGATCCTGGCGAAGCCGCGGGGGGGCGCGCGGGGGTCGTCCCCCCCGGAGCTGGCACCGTCGCGGGGGACCAGGTCATGGCGTGCATCGTGGTGCGCGGCGGGGCGTTGCTGACGCCGGCCGAGTTCGGCGCCTTCCTGGCCGCGCAGGGCGACCTCGGCCCCAGGCAGCATCCGCGTTTCGTCCGGGTCGCGGGGCAGATGCCACGCACGGCCACGTTCAAGGTGCTGACCCGGGTGCTGGCCGCCGACCGGTGGCGATGCCGCGGGCCGCGGCGACATGGCCGTCTACAGCCTGATTCCGCACGACCTCACCGAAGACCCGGCCGGGCCGCGGACGTCATGAGCCGCCCAGGCCTGGTCCTGGACCGGCGGCCGGCCGTTCACCTTCCGACCGGGCCGCCGCCCGCCAGGACCTTCCACGGCAGGATGGGCAGGTCGCGCACGCGGACCCCCACGGCGTCGTGCACCGCGGCGGCGACGGCCGCGTCCACCCCGGTGGCGCCGAGCTCGCCGATGCCCCGCGCCCCGATCAGGCTCGCCGTCTCGTCGTACTCGTCGGTGAACGAGACGTCGATGTCGGCCGGGATGTCGGCGTTGACCGGTACCGCCACGTTGGACAGGTTCTTGGCCAGCCACCGCCCGTGCACCGGCTCCTGGTCGCTCTCCTCCATGGTGGCCTTGCCCCAGCCCCAGATGATGCCGCCGGTCATCTGCGCGCGGGCGGTGACCGGGTTGACGATCCGGCCGGCCGAGTAGACGCCGACCGCGCGCCTGAACCTGAGCAGTCCGAAGTCGGGGTCGACGCCGACCTCGGTGAAAATCACGCCCCAGGTCCTGATCGCGTAGGGCGTACCCTCGCCGTCCTGGTTGAACTGGTTGCCCCCGGGGAGCGCGAAGGTCCCCTCGCCGACGAGTTCGTCGATCCCGGCGCGATCGAGCGCCTCGAAGGGGTCGCGACCGCCCTGGCCGAGCTCGGCGAGCTGCTTGGACACATCGCGGGCGGCGGCCGCGACCGCGCTGCCGGTACCCATGGTCGTCGAGGATCCGTAGGTGGGCCCGGTCGCGGGCAAGTCGGTGTCGCCCCAGCGCATCTCGACCTGCTCCGGGGAGATACCGAGTTCCTCGGCGGCGATCTGGCTCAGCACGGTCTGCACCCCGGTCCCGATGTCGTGCACGTTGGCCTCGACCACGGCGCCGTCGCGGCGCAGCCGGACCCGGCCGGCGCCCGGAAACCGGAAGCTGCCCATCGTGCAGGTGGCCATGCCGTGGCCGATCACCCACGGACCGTCACGGCGCGGCCGCTTGTGCCGGCCGCGCCACCCGTAGCGACGGGCCCCCTCCTGGTACGCCTCCCGCAGGCCGTTGGCCGACCACGGCCGGCCGTCGGCGGGCGACGTCTCGGCGAAGTTGGCCAGCCGGACGTCGAGCGGGTCCAGGCCGGTGGCCTCGGCCAGCTCGTTAATGGCGCTCTCCAGCGCCCACAACCCGGGTCCCTCGACCGGCGCCCGCATCGGCGTGGGCACGTTCAGGCTGACCCGCTCGACCAGCTGGCGCAGCCGGAGGGCGGGCACGGCGTACAGCGACTTGCTGGCCTCGGTGGCCGGCTCGACGTGCGTGTCGGCCAGGGCCGTGTTGTTGACGACCTCGTGCTCGAGGCCGAGCAGCACGCCATCAGCGGTCGCGGCGAGCCGGATGGTCTGCTCCATCCACGGCTGGTAGCCCACGTTGCTGAACTGGTCCGAGCGCCACAGGTGCAGCTTGACCGGACGGCCAGTCACCCGGGCCGCGGCGGCCGCGAGGATCTCGTGCGGCCAGATATAGCCCTTGGCCCCGAATCCCCCGCCGGTGTGCCGCGCCACCACGCGCACGTCCGAGGGGTCGAGGCCGAGCGCGGTGCTCACCACCGGGATGACGGTCGAGCTCGCCTGCACCGCGTCCCACAAGGTGAGCCGGCCGCCGTCCCACCGCGCGACCGTCCCTGACGTCTCCATCGTGTGATGGTGCCGCGGCGCCTGCAGGTAGGTCTGCTCGATCCTGATCGCCGCTTCGGCCAGTGCCTTGTCCACGTCGCCCCGGTCCTCGCCCATGACGGGCTCGCGGCGGCCGTGCCCGATCAGCACCGGCGTCCCGGGCTCGCAGTCGATGACCACGGCGGGCCGGCCGGCCTCGGCCGCCTCGGCCGACTCGGCCAGGACGATGGCGACCGGCTGGCCCTCGTAACGGATCTGGTCGTCGGAGAACGGCATCACGCGGATCGCGGACGGCGCGGGCAGCTCGGGGAAGTCCGGCAGATCGGCCGCGGTGAGGACGGCGGTGACGCCGGGCAGGCTCAGCGCCGCCGCCGCGTCGACGCCGCGCAGCCGCCCGGCCGCCACGGGCGCGCCGACGAGGACCGCGTGCAGCACCCCGTCGGGCCGGTGGTCGGCGGCGTAGCGGGCCGCCCCGGTTAGCTTCAGGGGCGCCTCGACGCGCTGTCCACTGGCGCCTGCGGCGCGCTGTCCACTGGCGCCTGCGGCGCGCTGTCCACTGGCGCCTGCGGCGCGGGGGCCCCGGGCCCGGGTCGCGGTCATCGCGCACCGCCTGCCGTCAGCAGCGCCCGGACCGCGGCGTTCCTGGCCATGAGCACCTTGAACCCGTTCTGCGGGAGGGGAACGGCATCGGCCATCGCCCGCTCGATGACCGGGATCAGCGCCTCGCGGGTGAGCGGGGCGCCCGGCAGTCCGGCCTCCGCGGCGGTCAGCCGCCACGGCCGCTGGGCGACCGAGCCGAGCGCGACGCGGGCCGTGGCGATGCGCTGCCCCCTGGCGCCTCCGGCGCGGGCCCCGTCGAGCCGCACGGCCGCGGCGGCGGACACGATCGCGTACTCGTAGGACGCCCGCTCGCGGACCTTGACGTAGGCCTGCCCGTCGGCGCTGACCGGCAGCCGGTAGCCGGTGATCAGCTCGCCGGGTTCGAGCCGGGTCTCGCGCATCGGCTGGCCGACGTCGGCCGCCTCGCGCTGGGTCAGGTGGAACTCCCGCATCGGGATCGTCCGCGGCCCGGCCGGGCCCAGCACGTCGGCCTGCGCGTCCAGCATGGCCAGGGCGACCGCCGGGTCGGACGGCTGCACGGCCACGCAGTCCTGCGTCCAGCCGAAGATGGCCTGGCGCTCGTGCCGGCCGGCCAGGGAGCTGCAGCCGCTGCCCGGATCGCGCTTGCTGCAGGGCCAGGGCATCGGTTCCTCGGCGCGGAAGTACGGGCAGCGGGTGCGCTGCAGCACGTTGCCGCCGATCGTGGCGCGGTTCCGTAGCTGGGCCGAGGCCGCCTGCAGGCAGGCCGAGGCGAGCGCGCCGGCCGTCCGGGTGACGAGCGGGTGCTCGCCGATCTCGTTCAGCGTCGCGAGCGCGCCGATGCGCAGCTCGCCTCCGTCCACGGCGATGCCGCGCAGCTCGTCCAGGCCGCCGATGTCGACCACGCGGTCCGGCGCGGCGATGCCGAGCCGGAACCAGTTGAGCAGCTCGGTACCGCCCGCGATCACCGTCGTCCGCGGGTCGGCCAGCGCTCCCGCCGCCGATTCGGCCGTGCCTGCCCGGGCGTAGGCGAAGTCCCTCACCGGTCCTCCCCCGCGGCGGCCAGCACGGCCGCGGTGATCTGCGGGTAGGACGAGCACCGGCAGATGTTGCCGCTCATCCACTCCCGGACGCTGGCGTCGTCCGTGGCGTGCCCCTCGGCGATGCAGGCCACCGCCGACATCAGCTGACCCGGGGTGCAGTAACCGCACTGGAACGCGTCGTGGTCGGCGAAGGCCTGTTGCACCGGGTGCAGCTGCCCACCCACCTCCCCTACCCCCCTCATTCCGGCCAGCCCCTCTACCGTGGTGACCGACCGGCCCGCGCACTGCACGACCAGGGTCAGGCAGCCGTTCATCCGGCGCCCGTCGACGAGCACGGTGCAGGTACCGCACGCGCCCTCGTTGCACCCCTTCTTGGCGCCGGTCAGCCCGATGTCATCGCGCAGCCAGTCGAGCAGGGTGGTCCGGGGCGAGACGACGGTGGTCAGGTCGCGGCCGTTGAGCCGCAGGGCGACCTCCGCCCGGTGGGTGAAGTCGAGCGTCATGCCTATTAGCCTGCCAAGTAGAGCACGGGGAAAGAGGGTCCGATCTTGCGGAATTCGGGGAGCTCGACGATCGAGTGGCCGGGCATGAGGTCCGTATACGCCGTGCTGGAGCCGCGGTCAGGGGTCACGACGACGGGCGCACACCAGGTCGGCATCGACTTCAGCGGCCACCTCGGGCTCGTCCGCGAGATCGAGGGCCGGGCCGCCCGGCACGACGCACCGCCGGGGGCGGTGTACGTGACCGGGCACAGCCCGATCACCTGGCTCGAGGTCGGCGATCCGACCGAGGCGCTGGAGATCTATCCGGACCGGGACCTGGTGGACCGGCTGGCCGAGGGTCTCGGGGTCACCGCCGAGGTGCGGCCGTCGCTCGCGGAACCCGACGGGGTGGTGTTCGCTGTCGCCTCCCGCCTGCGCCGTGCTCATCTAGCCGGGACGCACCTGGCCGCCGGAGCGCTCACCGACGTCGAGGCCAGCACGCTGGCGCACCTGCTGGTCCGGCACCTGCTGCGCCGGTACGGCCGTGGCCCGGGGCCGCGCGGGGGGCCGGCCGGGGAACTGCGCCCGGGAGACGTCGACGTCGTCGCCGAGTACACCCGCGCGCACCTGGCCGACGTGATCACCCTGGACGGGCTGGCCGGCGCGGTCAGCCTGAGCCCGTACCACTTCGCGAGGTCGTTCCGCGCGACGACCGGCATGACGCCGCACGCCTTCGTCACCGAGCACCGGCTGATGGTCGCGCGGGACCGGTTGCTGCGCGGCGACACCAGCGTGACCGGGATCGCCGTGTCCGTCGGGTTCTCGAACATCAGCCACTTCCGCAGGCTGTTCCGGCGGCGCTACGGCCTCACCCCGGCCGGCCTGCGCGCCGTGGCACGATAGGGACGTGCCGCGCAGGCGTCAGAGCGGTGAGCCACTGTGGCGGGCGATCGCGGTTTTCCGGTTCGCCGGCCTCGGCTACGCCGTGCTGCTCACCGCCGTCGTCTACCCCTCCGCCTACGTCCGGCTGGGCTGGGCGTGGGCGGTCATCGCCGTGATGACGGCGTGGACGGTCGCGACCACCATGGCCTACGCCCGCCCGGAGCGGCGTACCAGGCTCCTGCTGAGCGCCGACCTCGCGGTCACGGCCGGCCTGCTGCTGTCCACCGCGGCGTTGCAGTATCCGTCGGCCATGCGGCAGGGGGTGCCGCCGGTGACCGGGATCTGGGTGGCCGGGCCGGTGCTGGCCTGGGCGGTGCGGTACGGCAGGCGAGCGGGCGCGATCACCGCGCTGATCCTGTCCGGCTGCGACTTCCTGCTGCGCAGCGAGAAGATCACCGTGGCGCTCAACGGCGTGGTGCTGCTGCTGCTGGCCGGCGTGGTCGTCGGCCACCTAGCCAGGCTGGCCGCCGAGGTGGAGGCGGAACGCCAGCACGCGGTCGAGGTCGAGGCGGCCAGCCGGGAACGGGAACGCCTGGCCCGCGACATCCACGATTCGGTGCTGCAGGTGCTGGCGATGGTGCAGCGGCGGGGCGCGGAGGCGGGCGGCGCCGCGGCCGAGCTCGGCCGGCTGGCGGGCCAGCAGGAAGCCGCGCTGCGTTCCCTGGTGGCCAGTGTTCCGGTGGGAGGCGGCCCCGCGGCCAGCCCGTCGGGGGACGTGGATCTGCGCGCGCTCGTCCTGCCCGTCCAGTCGGATCAGGTGACGGTGTCGGCGCCGGCCCAGTCCGTTCGGCTGGAAAAAGAGGCGGCCGGGGAACTGGCCGCCGCGGTCCGTGCGGCGCTGGACAACGTACGGCGGCACTGCGGGGAACGGGCCCGGGCCTGGGTGCTGGTCGAGGACGAGCCGGGCCTGGTCACGGTGACGGTCAGGGACGACGGCCCGGGCATCCCGGAGGGCCGGCTAGCCGAGGCGGCGGCCGCCGGGCGGCTCGGGGTCAGCCATTCCATCTGCGGCCGGCTGCGCGAATTGGGCGGCGACGCCACCGTCAGGTCCGTGCCCGGCGTGGGCACCGAGGTGGAGCTGCGCCTGCCGCGCGGGACAGCCGTGCCGGTGGCGCGGGCACCGGGGCCGGGCTAGGGTGCGGACGTGGGGCAGGACGCGCCGATCAGGGTCATGGTGGTGGATGACCACCCGATGTGGCGCGACGCGGTGGCGCGGGACCTGACCGAAGCCGGATACGAGGTCGTCGCGACGGTGGCCGACGGTGCGCAGGCGCTGCGCGTGGCCGGCCCGGCCCGGCCGGATGTCGTCGTGCTCGACCTGCAGCTGCCGGACATGTCGGGGGTCGAGGTGACGCGCGGGCTGCGCGCGGCCCATCCCGCGGTGCGCGTGCTGGTCCTGTCCGCGAGCGGCGAGCAGCAGGACGTGCTGGACGCGGTGAAGGCGGGCGCGGTCGGCTACCTGCTGAAGTCCGCGGCCCGGCCGGAATTCCTCGACGCGGTGCGGCGCACGGCGGGCGGCGACGCGGTGTTCACCCCCGGGCTGGCCGCGCTCGTGCTCGGCGAGTTCCGGCGGCTGGCCGCCGCGCCCGGCGCGGACACCGCGGACACGCCGCGGCTGACCGAGCGGGAGACCGAGGTCCTGCGCATGGTGGCCACCGGCCTGTCCTACAAGCAGATCGCCGCCCGGCTCGTGCTGTCCCACCGCACCGTGCAGAACCACGTCCAGAACACGCTGGGCAAGCTGCAGCTGCACAACCGGGTCGAGCTGGTCAGGTACGCCATCGAGCACGGCCTGGCGGGTGAGCCTGAGCCGTAGCTCTGCTGGCTCGCGGGGACGCCCCGATACAAGCTACTCATGAGTAGCTACGGCGTCTTAGTTGAGTACGAGCGCCGATGCGGCGCGCGCCGCCGGCCCCGAGGCTGAGGTCATCGGACTCTAGCTCGGGAGATGCCATGACTGGACTTCAAGCTGATACTGAATCAAGGCTGCCGCTGGTGGCAGAGGCGCTCGGCTACGCCGGCGGCGTGCTGGCCATCGCGGCCGGGACTTACATGGCCAGGGACCTCTGGCCGAGTCTGTCGACCGGCGCGGTACTCGCGTTCGCCGCCGTCGCGTGGGTGGTCCTCGGCGCGGGCGGCGCGGCGGTGCGTACGACGGCCGACCCCGCCTTCAGACGCCTGCGCAGCGTCCTGTGGCTGCTGTCCACGGTGAGCCTGGCGGCGTTCACGGGCACGCTCGCGGACCAGGTCGGGAAGTTCGGCCCGAATAGCACCACCCTGGTCACGGCGGCGGCATCCGCCGCGTACGGAGCGGCGTTGTGGTGGCGGACGCGTGCCGTGCTCCAGCACCTGGCGGTATTCGCCAGCGTGGCCGTCCTCGTCGGCACCGCCGTCGGCCGGCTGGATCCGCACGCCGGAGCGTGGGGGCCGGGCCTGGGGATCTGGGCCCTGTCCGCGCTGTGGGGCGTGGCGGTGATGCGCGGTTACCTCCCGCCGGTCGTGACCGGGTACATAGCCGCCGGGATCGGCCTGCTGGCCGGCGCCCAGCTCACCATGCAGGTCGCGGCCGGTCACGTGCTCGCCCTAGCCACGATGGCGGGCCTGCTCGCGGCCGGGGTGCGGCTGCGCCAGCCCTGGCTGGTCGCGCTGGGCGCCTTTGGTGTCTTGCTGGTGACACCGCAGATCACGGCCCGGTACCTGCCCATGTCGGCCGCGGCGCCGCTGGCGATCCTCGCGGTGGGCGTGGCCTTGGTCGGTTCCGCGGTCTGGCTGGCCAGGCACCGGGCCAGTTCCCGGTGAGCGCCCGGCCGTGGGTTAGAGCGCGCTGACGATCTCGGCCAGCGCGGGCAGGCTGCTCTCGCTGGCGACCAGGTAGGAAAGGCCGAAGCGCGCGCGGCGGGCGATCAGGTCGTCCCGGATCTGAGCCGGGCTGCCGATGAAGGTCGTCGGCATCTCCCACACGGTCTCCAGGTCGATGCCGGTCCAGCCACGCCGCCGGATCAGGTCCTCGGTGCTGGCGCGCCGGGTGTCCGTGACGACGAAGGTCCCGAAGGCGTTGATCTCCAGGCTGGGGAACCGGTCGCCGGCCGCCTCGCGGAGCACGGCGAGCTTAGCGTCGAACGCCGCGGGCAGCCGGTCGGCGGGATTGTCGTCGTCGTCCTGCGAGCTCCTGATCGGCGCGGGCAGCAACCCCACCACGTCGGCATGACGGGCGGCCAGCCGCAGCATGCGCGGTCCACCCGCGCCGATCAGCAGCGGCGGGCTGCTGCGCGGCACGGGGAGCACGTCGAGGTCCAGGCCTTCCACCTGGTACCAGGGGCCGGAGTGGTGCACCGCGGTGCCGGCCAGCAGGCCCCTGATGATGGTCAGCGACTCCTCCAGCCGGCCAATGCGCTGACCCGCCGGGTCGAACCCGATTCCGGCGGCGTCGTATTCGGGCTGATACCAGCCTGCGCCGAGGCCCAGCTCGAACCTTCCCCCGGACACGAGGTGCAGGCTGGCGGCCTCGTGCGCCACGATCGCCGGATGACGGAAGTCGTTGGAGAGCACCATCGTGCCCACCCGGAGGCGGGTGGTCACCGCGGACGCGGCGGCCAGGGCGGTGAACGGCGCCAGCTGCTGACCGAACGCCCCCGCCGAGAAGTGATCCCGGATCAGCAGCACGTCGATCCCGGTGTCCTCGATCCGGCGCGCGTAGTCCAGCCACGCCCGCCCGTCCGGCACCGACTCGCTGACCACGCCGAATCGCAGCTCTGTCATGGCATCCTCCCGTGTGGTCAACCACGGTATGGGAAACCGGAGCCGCGGGCGGCCGGCCGGCCGGCGTCAAGTCCGGAACGCGCGCATGGCGCTCCCGCGCTTCGCACGGGCAGCGGCCCGGTCAAGCTCCGGGGAGGGGATGGCGACCACCGGGCAGCTGGCGTGGGCCAGGCAGTACCGGCCGACCTGGCCGTGCCGGAGGCGCCCGAACGTGCCGCGGCGACCGCCCCCGACGACCAGCGTGTCACCGTCCCGGCTGGCCGTGCCGACCAGGACCGGGCCCGCGTTCCCGCGCACGACCAGCGGCTCGGCCGGGACGTCCTGGGGGAGCCCGCCGAACGCCGAGTCCAGGGCGTGCCACAGCCGCTGCCAGGCGTCGTCCTGCCACTGGAGAACCAGCGGGTCCGAGGGGAACTGCCAGGCTGCGAACTCGGAGCCGGAGGGCATCCAGGCGTGGACGAGCATCAGGGCAGCGTCATAGGCGCGGGCCAGGTCGGCAGCGTAACGCAGCGCAGGCAGGTTGCCCGGGCGGTCGCTGACGCCCACGACGATCCTGCGGGTGCGGGGCATGGCCGACCTCCTTCCGCCGGCGGGCCTGCCTGGCCGGCGCTGACGCCAAGCCAACCCCGGGCCTGTGGACGGCAGATGCCGCCGATGTGGTGGCCAGATGAAGATCGGCGACCGAAGGCGCGGCTCTTGTTACCGGAATAGGGCAATTCGCCGCGTTCGGCCGGCGGGAAGCGCTGTCAGCCGGTATAACCAGCGGAGGTGGACGCGGACGCGTCCTGACGACTCCTAGTCGGACGAGACCTGAAGCGGAAGGAGGAACTGGGCGTGAGACGTGGTCACCCCTGGTTCTCGGGAAACGCAGCGGCCCTGACCGCCGTGACCGTGCTCGGTCTGAGCGTCCTGGCCGCCTGCACCAGCGCGAGCAACTCGGGCAGCACCCCCACCTCGACGAGTCAGCCCACGGGCCCGATCACCATCGGAGCATCGCTGTCCCTGACCGGAGACTTCTCGGCCGACGGCCAGGCCTTCAAGCGGGGGTACGAGTTGTGGGCCAAGGACGTGAACGCGCACGGCGGCATCCTCGGCCGCCAGGTCAAGCTGACCATCATCAACGACGGGAGCTTGCCGAACCAGGTGGTCACGAACTACCAGACGCTATTCGGCGCGGACCATGTCCAGCTGGCCTTCGGGCCGTTCTCCTCGCTGCTCACTAGCCCGGCGTCGTCGGTGGCGGCGCGGTTCGGCATGGCGCTGGTGGAAGGGGCAGGCGGCGCGCCGTCGGTCTTCGACACGCCGTCCAACCAGGCTGACCACAACGTGTTCGACGTGAGCCTGCCGATCGCGGACGTGATGGTGCCGTTCGTGAAGTGGATCGCCTCGCTGCCGTCCAGCCAGCGGCCCAAGACCGCGGCCTACCCCATGGCGGAGGATCCCTTCGCCGACCCGCCGGTCCAGCTCGCCCAGACCGAACTGCAGGGACTCGGCGTCCGGACGGTGTACTCGAAGGTCTTCCCCTCAGAGGTCACGGCGTACAAGGGCCCGGCCGACCAGGTGGCCGCGACCGGTGCGGATCTCGTCGTGCTCGGGTCCACCGACGTGCCGACCGTCGGCGCCTTCATGCAGGCGTTCAAGCAGCAGCACTACACGCCCAAGATGTTCATCGCGGCCGCCGGGCCGGACCAGGGCGACGCGTTCACCTCCGCGGTCGGCGCCGGCAACGCGGACGGGATGATGGTGCCGAACGGCTGGTACCCCGGGTACCCCAACACGACGAGCCGGCAGATGGTCAGGGAATACGTGGCCCAGTACGGCGGCACCGCGTCCGGCGTCAACGCCGACGTGGCCGAGGCCTATTCGGTGGGTCAGGTGATGGCCCAGGCGGTCACCGCCACCGGCGGCACGGACAACGCCAAGATCATCAGCTACCTGCACAGCGGCGTGGCGCTGACCAGCGTGCAGGGCATGGTGAAGTTCGACGCGCTAGGAGAGAACGGGGCCGCGGCGGCCTTCGTCTTCCAGTGGCAGAAGGGCAACTACCGGCAGGTCCTGCCGTCTGGCACGACGGGTTCGGTGTCGATCGCCGCCACGAAGCCACCCTGGACCGGCTGAGTGCGCGCTGGGGTGCGGCCCGCCGGGATGGCAGCGGGCCCGCGCCTGGCCACCAGCCATGCCTTATTAAAAGATCTTTAATTGGTGATGTCCGCAGGGGCTGACGTGGGCGGCTTCCGGCGGTATGCAAAGTGCATGCGGTACGCGCAAGGCGGCGGGCTGACCGCCGAGGGCCGCAGGCGCCGGGAG
>Ga0070697_100000563_pt1 | contig 27953 bp, 45 predicted proteins | sample KBSK1501metaG_FD_65475 | JGI IMG/M metagenome (GOLD analysis project Ga0070697, IMG submission 65475) | Corn, switchgrass and miscanthus rhizosphere microbial communities from Kellogg Biological Station, Michigan, USA - KBS K1-50-1 metaG | ecosystem: Host-associated > Plants > Roots >...
CCAGCAACGCTTGGAACGTTGACCGCGCTTTCAGCCACCGCAAACCAGATCATATTGGCGAAGATTCAGCAATAAGAAGGGCAACATCATGGCAGAACAGTTTTGGGCAGTGCGGCATGTAACGGGCGATGATACCGCGTTTGTTGCTGTGGCCAATCCAATCGGCTGCAATAAGATTCGCGTCGAGAATAACAACGCGCCTGGCGGCTTTGCGATTCGTCTCTCGAGTGACACCGGCATTGCGCAGGCTTACGTCTTAATCGAGGGCGGCGACTTCCGAGAGATCGAGTTAGTTGACAGTGCCGGCAATGGTCGCATGCCGGCCGGCGCGGTAGTCGTCAATCTCAAAACCAACGTCGCCGGCGCGTTCGATGCGTCGGTCCACTTCCTGGTGTAAGCAGCGATGGCGTTCAGTCGAGCAAATGCAGAGGCCGCTTTGCGGGATGCGCGCGTGCTGGCGTTCCTGGACATGATCTCTGCAGCTGAGGGCGCGGATTACAATACTCAGTTTGGCGGTTCGCACATTGCCAGCTTGGCTTCTCACCCTAACAAAGTTGTAACCGTTGGCAATCTCAAGTCCACTGCAGCGGGCCGTTATCAATTTCTAATCGGCACCTGGCGCGAATGTGCCAACGCTTTGCAACTGCCAGACTTTGAACCTCACTCCCAGGACTTGGCAGCAGTTTACTTGATGAACAAACGCGGCGCGCTACGTGCGCTGCTACGAAACGACTTTGCCGGCGCGGTTGCAGCAGCGGGTAAGGAGTGGGCGTCATTGCCAGGTTCGCCTTATGGCCAGCACACGCGCACCCTTGCTTTTGTTACAAACGCCTATAACAACGCCCTGGGCAACGCCGGCAGTGCAACGGTCGTTCCGACTCCAGGAGACGGCACAGAGCCAACGCCGGCAAGCAACGTGCCTGCTCCAGCTGGAGATTCGTTGTTAGTTCTCGCGGCGATCGGCATTGGAGTTTTTGGGCTGGCCTGGTGGCTGGGAAAGGACTAACTCAAATGCAATCAATTTGTTTTGACGCGCCAGACTATTCAGTTTGCCAGGCTGCGAACGCGAGCACCTTCCGGCAATACGTGTCTAGAGATCCGGAGGCAAACCCTTACGTGGTGGGTAGTCCCGCCTGGCGTGCCGCGCATCCTGGCGTTGCCGATCCGCGTGGTGGCGTTGTTGCCTTCGGAGCCAGCACGCCAACCGCTCCCACTGCAGCGCCGGCGCCGGTGAGCAATCCAGCACCGGCAGGCAATCCTGCACCAGCGCGCCGGGCGAGTCCTGCGGCTGGCGATTCCAACACGGGCCTTATCCTGGTAGTCGTTGGCGCCTTTGGTCTTGCGTGGCTGTTAAGCTAAATGCTGTTACTCATCCACTCACCCGTGCCGGCAACGGCGATCGCGCGGCCGTTTGGCTGGTCTGCCGGATTGTTCCATGCCGGCGTTGATTACCTGGTTAATGTCAATACGCCGGTGCGTGCGGCCGCTGCCGGCATTGTGATTCGCGCTGGCAGCGCCGGCCGGCGTGGCTTGCGCGTTGTAATCCAACACGCCGGCAAAGTGCTTACAACTTACGAGCACAACACAAGCCTTCAGGTGCGGCGTGGTGATCGAGTTGCATCTGGCCAGGTAATCGCGCGATCCGGCTTTAGTGGGCTGGCGGGCTTTCCACACTTGCACTTCGGCGTTGTCGTTGCTGGCCGGCTGGTGAATCCGGTAGACGCAATGGACCTGGGGATCGACACGTCAACCGGCCTGGTAAATAGTTACAAGTTTCAATCAGCAGTTCTCACCGCTGCAGTCTCTGCAGCCGGCGCGCTGGCCTTCCTGCTTTGGCCGAAAAACAGGAGGCGCGCCAGATGAGTCACCAGTTCGCGCTCACACTCAAGTCTCTGCAGGGGGTTAGTCGCGCCATGCCGGTAATACTGTCGGCTTGCCTGGCATTTCTTGCCGGCGAATTTGTCTCACCTGGAACACAAGCAGCGATCGTTGGCGCGCTGGTCGCGCTCGCCGTTGCCGGTCTGCAGGCCCTGGTAACTTTGCGCAAACACAAGATCGACGCCTTTCAGGCCATAGACGGCGCCAGGGACAAGGTTGAAGCGCGCACCGAGGGCGTGCACGCGGCAGAGACTGCTTTCCTTCAGCGGCAGATCGAGTACCACACTCAGTTAGAAGTAATCGCGCGCAACCGCACGCACAGCGCCATGGGAGAAGTCCAGCGTTGCGCCGCTTACATTTCCTTGCTGCAGGGACTGGCTCGCGTGGGCCAGGTGGATGTTCCGGCCTTCACGATTAAGAGTTACAACGAAATCATTGGGCCAGAGGAACTGCCAATGCCGCCACTGGCGCCAGGTGAAACAGTTACGACCCTCACACAACGGAAGCAACAATAAAAATGGGAAGGGGTTAGTTCTAATGAGCAAGAAAAACGATTACAAAAAAAGGAAAGCCAGCAAGTCAGCTGCTGCCGGCGACGAGTTAGAGCCAAAAGCGGTGCGCGATTCCTGGGATATCGATCGCGCTGAGGTGTCATCGGTTACGCCGGTGGACGGCAGCGATGATCTTTATCTTGTTTCGACGGCTGGCCAGCATTACCAGTTGACCGGCGCGGAAGTCGAGGCGTTGGGCTTGAAGGTGCCGGCAGCTGGTGATTCCGGATCTCCCAGGGCCGCCAGTCTGTCTCCGGTCGTTGACTACGATCCTAACGCGTTGGATGCGCAGTGATGAAGAAGTTGCAGATGGAAGTCATCGACTTCTCTACAGTGCAGCTGCGCGGTGACGAAGTCGAGATTACATCCAACCCGCAAGCGGGAGTGCCAACAACACGGGTCACGCTGTCCACTACGGTACCGCGTGCCGAGGAAGGCGAACTGTTAGCGGAGTTTGAGCGCTTCTATCAACGGTTAAAGAATTTGCAAAAATAGTTCCTCGCAGGAAGGGGTGCTTCATGTCGTCACAATCGTTGGCGAGTCTCTTGGTCTATCCCGATCTTAGCCCACTCATCCGAAAACTTCTCCTGACACACTGCTTCATGTTGCTGGCGTCAGACGGCAACACTGGCGTGTACATTTGCGTGCGTTGCCGTGCCCGTTGCTGTGTTGATTGGCAATCCGAGACTGTAATGCGTGTGGGCGCCGCTTTTCCGGTGTGGTGTGAGTTTGCGGATCCACGGCTGGCATCCTTGTTGCCGGCTTTACCTGTAACCGAATTGCGGGCTGCGTAAAAGCAAAAGGCCGGCGGCGAGGGGTGCTCGCGCTGCCGGCCCTATGTTTGAACCCCTCGCCTGCCTTGACGTGAAAGTTCAGCCGCAAGTCTCGCCTGAAACTGCCGTCATAGTCAAGCGTCAATAGCACCAGAAAGAGTTTTTTTATTTCCCCGCTCGCAAAAACAAATGAGCAGCCAGGCGTTCGTGACGTCGTAGCCGTCGCGGTCTATCGTGCCAGGCGTGGTGCCGAAATAGCCACGCGACTGGAGCGCGCGGCCGTGAAGGCGCCCTTCGCCGCGGATTTTGCCACTTGTGCAAATGTTAGCGGATTCATGCCTAACGCCACTATATCTAGTAGGGCCAGCGAGATGGCCATTTTACCTCGAGGTGAAGGCGAGGAAGAGTTCCTGCCGCCAACTGCCAAGCCGATCAAGGCTCTGGCAGTTGCCGACAAGTTGCATTGCTGCAGCCGCTCTGCGAATTTCTGGACCGCCGACAACATGCACAGCAAGACAACCGGAGATCTCTTTGACGGCGTCGGCACGCTGTGGAACTGCAACGAGCGCTTGTGCCCTTCATGCTTGGCAACGCGTGCCCGTCGCACTCGAGTGCGCGCCCGCGCTGCAATCGATCGGCCGAAAATCCGCAACAACCAACGCTGGCGGTTTATCACTCTCACGATGCCGACGCGGCCGGCTGCAGAATCGTCATTGCTTAATACGTTACATGTAATCTCAAGAGCGTGGCGCTTGTTCTCAAAGCGCGAGTGGTGGCGCAAGACTGTGCAGGCCGGCGTTAAGGGTGTCGAGTTCACCATGGGCAACCCGCACGGTGATACCTGGGACCCGGAGCGGCACGGGTATCACGTGCACATGCACTTGCTGGTGTTGTCTACCTGGGTCGAGTGGCGTCGCTTACGGACTGAATGGTCGGAGTGCCTGCAAGAAGCCTGGTCGGAGTTTGGGATCACCCAGGGCATCAACACAAAGGACGGCTTGGCAGTCTGTGACGTAAGGCTTGTAGTCAACCGCAAAGCGCGTCGCAGTGATGGCGTGATCTCCGGAGAGGGCGCCATCAATGAAGTTGCCAAGTATCTGACGAAATCGGAAAGCTGGGAACACGTGCCGGAGAGTCAGCTGGTCGAGGTCGCTTCCCTTGCCCCGTGGCCACGGATGTTCGAGTTGCTGGGCGAGTGTCGTTCAGCCGGACGGCCGGGCAGCGAACCGACAAAGTCCAAAGATGTAAGCGCTCCCTCGAGGGAAGAAAAACATAACGGTGAATTCTCCCTCGAGGAACGATTGCACATCCTGCTTTGGGATGACGGCAGTCCGGCCGCCATCAACTTATGGATCAAGGCAATGGGCGAAAAAAAATCTGAGGAACTCGAAATCTCAAAAGAAACTCGCGACGAAATTTACCACTCAACTGCTTACCTTGATACTCCGAACCTATCTGGCGGCAAGAATCCCAGGGACGGGCCTATTTGGAAGCGGAATCGCGGGGGTCAGATGCTTCGGGAGATAGGAGCCAAGCTGATCGCCGCTGGTGCTCGGACAATCTGGAAAGAAATGCTTGCCGCGAAAGCCGAGTTAGGGCGGAGCTTTCGTCGTAGCTGGCAAGTTAGAGAATATCCCTTTGCCAGGTTTCGTTCTCTGGACGGAAAAAGCTGGTGGGGTCTGCGAGCTAACCCTGCGTCATCTTCCTAGTCCTCAAACATCCCTGCAAAAAGTTTTGTAACGAGCAATACCAGCGCCTTGGCGTGGCTAGGTGGGTCTGCGCGTCCCAGGTGTGGTTACATGTAAGTCAGAAAAGAAAAATACACTTGCCTATTGCGAGCGCGTGAAGGTGTGAGCGAATATTACCGCCGTGCGGGGCGCTTTGCGTGTAGGAGTCCTCAATGACTACCAGCGAAGTGTTTGAGAGCGAACTAAAACATGCCGAGGCGATGGCCTGGGATGCTTTAAGTCGCTACGATTTTCAGATGTTCGGCTGCTGGGCGCTGGCGTGGGAGAATCTGCGCCAGGCCGGCCGCCTCGGGCGTCTGCGAAATCCCTGGCATGATCTGGTTGTGGCGGCGCGGAATCGAGAACAGACAACCTGGGGCGAGTGACAATCGGTGCCGATAGCAACTTACCTTAAAGATATTCAGGACGCGATGCTTGAGTGCGGGATGGAAGTGCCGGACGAAAAGCCTCCCTTCCTCGATGCGCTTTTCGATGCGTGGTTCCGGCCTGACGGCGACGATGCTAAGGTAATGGAGTTATTAGAAAAATTGCCCTGGCAAGTTCAGGCAGCAGTCGTAGAGTATTTTTGGGCGTTCGAGCGGGGCGAGTTCGATGAAGAAGTGAAAGCACATGAAGCCTTCCTAAAAAAAAGTTGTTGACAGGTTACATGTAACGGGCGTACAGTCCCGCGCCATGGTGTTCCGTAGAAAACTGCGAGTCGATTCTCACTCACTGCAACAGTAGTTTTCTGACACCAGACTCGAACGGCGTCTGATAACGTCGGTTATGCGAGTCTCAAAACCTACCAGTCGATTCATACATATTATGTCAAGAAGTATTTTATAGTTCTCGCCGTGTTGAGCATTCTCAACGCTTAATTGTGTCGGCCCACCGTTCGCCTGTTATGGCTTTGTGACAACTTGAAACGGGTTTTGCAACGCGTACTGGGGTGCGGTCAGCGGGCTCTAACCAAGGCTTTTAGTTTCTCAAAAGTTTCTTTATTGCTGGCGCTGGGTCCCGTCCACCACATTGCTTCCATCAACCGCATTGCCATCTTGTTAATGACGCAGAGACACTTGGGTTTGTGAGGAGCGGTGCGGTAGTCAAACATGGCTAGCGCGCAGGGGTCCAGACTGATGCCGAACAACAAGCCGCGAGCTTGATTGCCTCGTTTGCGGGCAGCATGGCGGCGGTTGCTAGCGATGCGCCGTGCCTTCTTTGATATTGACTTCTTCACGGCGGGCTTTTTCAAATTAGGCTGCCAGTATCCTCAATCCAACGATTCAAAACAGCACTTAACTCCATCGCCTCCTGTCTAGTTAGTTGCGCGGTGTCGCTGCCGTCTCTAATCGTCAGTTGAAGCATAGCGCGATCCAGCTTGTGGCCAAGTGAGGCTGGCCCGGTAAACGAGCCAACCAGGACCTTGCCTTCTTCGAGAAGTGTTTCACTCATAGGTGGATTCTAACTCATCAGAACTGAGTATAGAAAACCGTACCGGCTTTCAGCGTGACGGTTGCGGTGGTCATGCAGAGCGCCTGGCCGGCGGTCGTGCGAAAGATTGTGCCGAGGCCGTTGCCGACGCTTACTTCCAGTGCCGACCCTGCCACAGTTGAGCCGGTTAGCGTTCCGGTCAGATCTGTTGTGCCGGTTCCGCAATTCGAACCGGTGCCGTAGACGAATTTGATTGAAGCGGGCGTGGTCGCGACTCCCTGAATCATCAATGAGTAGCCGCAGACGTAAATAACCTGGCTGCCTGACAACGCCACCAGCTGAGTGGTGGCCGCAGACGTCGAGTTGAACACTACCGACTTGTCGCACTGGATGACTCCCACCAGGTTACCGCTGCTGACTGCTCCGCCATACTCCGCTCGCGGCGGCACTGCGCTGCCAGTAGCGCCGCTGCTGTTTGGTTGGACTATCGCCGGTGATGAAACGTTCGAGTCTGGCGTGAATCCGAGACAAACAAAAGCAACGACCGAAAGAAGATAGCAACTCAAGATTGCGATGGTGATACGCTTCATTACTGTAAGCCATTCACTTGCAGGTTGATGGCGCTGGCTGTCCCAGCGATGGCCGTAATGCCGCTGGTGAACAGCACTCCCTCTAATGGAAAGCTGACGTTCGAATTGGCCGGCACGATATAATCTGCGTTGCCGCCAATCCAGATCACAGGGGTTCCTGCCTTATCTGCCAGGCGAAATGTGACCGCCGAATTCGTGATGTTATTTACGTAGACCAGCGTTACGCATGTGGTGGTGCTGGTGACTGTTGTACCCGCACCAGTCGCTACGCCCACAGTGCTGTTATTGAATGGCGTTGACTGCGTGCAGGACGATGGCACTGCGCGCATGATGCCGACGTTTGCTGTTCCTGTAACCAGTGCGCCCACGTTCGCGGTGACCGTGCCGCTAATCGGCACCGGAGTGGCGCGGAGTTGCGTGTCCGTCAGCGGGCCGGTGACTCCAAAGGGAGTGTTATCAGACGCGATGGTTACACGCTGCGTGCCGGTGTTGGCCGTGCCGTTGCCGACGGCGGTGGTGACACCGTTAACCTGAGCAAGGTTCGTGGCGCCGCCGCCCGAAATTTGTTGCTGCGGTGTGGCGTGGACCAGCACGGCAAGAATGCCGATAAGTAACGCGATCATCGACCAGAAGACCAGTCTTGGTTTTTTCATCGGGCTTCCCTTTCACCAAACAAAATGAAATCTGACATCCCCTGGTTCGGTGCCGCCTACTACGCGGAGAAAAATCAGAACGGTGTCCTTCGGCAAACGGGGCGCGCCTTCGGTTGGCGCTGATATCACATCGCTCCAGCCGGGTTGCAGCTCGTCAAATGAATCCTCGTTATGCGGGTCGGTGCTCTGCTGCACTGTGACCGTGCCGGCGTTGCGCCAACCGGCGAAGTTGCAATCAATCGGAACTAGAACTGCAGCCCAGCCCTCTGCGAACGGCGTCTCAGCCGCGACTGGTTGAAGCACTACGCGGCGCTTCGCGTTTCGAGTTTCGCACTGCCACGTCATTCAAACTCCTACCTGCAAGTCGCAATCTGCGCGGTGGTCTTGCCAACGTCAATGCCGAGTCTCACGAACGGGTTATCAAGAAACTTTCCTACCCGCCCACCGCCGCGCTTAAGCAACGCGAAACACTGGTTTGAAAGTTCGACCTGACCGTCATACATCTTGTGCAGTTTGTCCTTTTCGACCCGCTCATCCTGCACGTTCTGTTTTTCTTTACTCACGTTGGATTGGGAGCGAGCCAGACTGTCGTTCAATTTCAGAATCTCTGCTGCCGCCGCCTGGAGTTTGATTTCGTTGCTCTTCAGTTCTTTCGTCTTAGCCAGGTCAACGGCCCAGTGGTCTACGCCGTCGATTGAGATTAGATAGGAACCATCATCGAATTGTTTGACGAGCGCCAAGCGCGTACCTTGCGACTGTACGGCTGTAGGGAGGTTGTGGGCACCTACTGCCAGCGCCAGAAAGAGAAAGAAGAAAATTGCTCGATAGTCTTTCATTTGATGTTCAGCACTTCCTCAATGGTGGTTGCGTCTTCAACCCGTTTCAGTTTTTGTGTGGTGGCTTCGTGAAGGTCGGCAATGTCGGCTGTGTTCTTTTCAATTACTGCCTGGTCCACCGCGACTTCAGCCTCCCGAGTAATTACCTGATTCTCAATTACGGCCACTTCCTTCAACGTTGCCGCGTCCTCCGCTTTCTTCTCGTCACGAGCCTTGAAGGCCGCGTCCGTTTCCGCCGCCAGACCGGGATTGATTAGTCCGATCAGCTTGACCAGGAAGGCGGTGAGCCACTTTTTGATTAACTCAGTGATCATTGAATAGGCCGAGAGTCCGACGTTTCGCTGTACAGCTGCTCAAGCAGTTCTCGCATTACGGGGTCTGCCTGCATTTCGTGGATGCTTTGTACTAGGTCTCCCACCACTCCATAATTTCGATGTCGGACAAGCCGCAGTCAATTAGCTTCCCTATAGCGCCGCCAAGACAGGAGCCAACAAACGAATCAACTTCATGATTCGCTAAAATTTTGTGGGCGTTTTCAGCAGTGGCCATCGCTTCTTCCTTTCAGCTTTTAAGTGGAGAGCGGGACAGCAGTGATAAATCCTCCAGAGAGTCAACCGTAACAGCACTCGCCGTGCATAGGATGCTTTCGCTGGCGACCCTTATTCACACCCGCTCCCCTTCGCTGTCGTCGTCGCGTAGTGGTATGTCAATTTGTAAGGCCGGCTACCAGAGCAGTCAGCAGCGGTTGCAATGGCGCGCCGAACGAATCCAGTTCGCCAATGGCAACAGTTACGCTTTCATCTTTCTTCCCAGCGTTAATGTCCCGCAGGACGACAATGACTGCGCCGGCGCGGCTGTCGCTATCTAAGGCCCATTGCAACTCTGACTCGCTGACCTTTTCGCCGCGTGCAAACTTGCGCAGCAGAGGTTGCAATGCCTGTTGTTTAGTGCTGAGCGTGTTGATTAAGTCAAGCGCTTGGTTTCTTTTCATGAGTTCCCCTTCCGAGTTAAGAATTCCTTCCAGGCGTTGATGGCAAGATTGTTGTGGCGTTCGAGCGCTTCCAGGTTGCGCTTCACTGCGTGCTGGCCTTGACGCGCCTGGTGGTGCATCACTTCAACAATTTCAGGAATGGTGTTGCTGCGAATTTTTGTGTGACCAGGCGCCCACTCTATTTCCGGGCTCACCACGATCGGGACACCGGACCAGACCGCATCGGCGGTGACCAGGTTGAAGGTTTCGGTAAACGACACCTGCAGCGACATATCAAACGAGGCGACGATTTCACGAACCTGTTTGTGCGTTCCAACCCAGCCATGTTCGACCAGCCGATGTTCAGGCCGCGTTGCAAAGACTGCCCGAATGTTGCGCAGCACTTGTTCCCCGCCCTGCTCAACTCGAGTGTTGATGTGGTAATACAAGCGGCGCTGGATTTCGTTCGCGTAAGCGATAGACGCCAGTGCCTGTTGCAGTTGATTCTTGAGCGGTCGAATCGCACCCAGGCAACCGATGAAAATGTTTTGTCCCGCGCGGTCGATTGTCTTGAAGTGCGCTGGCACGCCGGGTTCATAGATGTTGGGAAGATAGGATGGCGGGCGCAGGGTCACCCGCTTAAGTGCGTCAACTGCTCGCAGCGAATTGCAGCCAACCGTGGCGTCGTAATGAGACAGCCAGTCGATGGCCATGCCCTCGGTAGCCAGAAAAGGTACGTTGCTGTGAATGCGTACCACGAACGTGACTGTCGGATGAAGGCGACGCAGTAGCGCAAGTTTCGCCGGTGTGACCCAGAGCGCTTCGATGATGCAATGCGTCGGTCGAAAGCGTGTGACTTCTCGGTCGATATCGTTGGCGTCAACCACTTCAACCAGCTCGGCAGTAAGGCCGATGCGTCGCAACGCGTTCACCACAAACAGCGCGGAGTTGAATAAGCCTTTGCTGGGAACGAGCGCGCCGTTATAGCCGAGCTGCTGCTTGATGATGAAGAGAATTCTCACGTTTATTAGCCTGTACTTTCGAATAAGATTACGAACACACCCCACAATGTTTTTTCTCTCTAAGCCTGGGCCGCGCCACGCCGCCAGTACTCTTGTAGCGTGGCAATGTTTTCACGATGCTCTTTCATCTGCTCGCCGAGCGCCGGTGAGTACATGCTGATGGCCATGATCGCCTGGTCGGGAGTTCCCTTCATCGCCAGTGTCACCACGCCGGCGGCCAGCGGAACCTTCCGGCAAAACTCATGAAGCAAAGCCGCACCACGTTCCGTTTGTGCCTGGGCGATGACCTGCATCAACTCTTCGCGGTTTTCTTCCAGCCAGGACTGCGCGGCGCCGGTGACGAGCTGCGCTGCATTGGCCTGAATGTGGCTGCCAACTTGTCTGAGCGTCTCGCCGATTGATGGACGAATAGCCAATCTTTCTCCTCTTCAAACTCCCGGCGCGGAAGCTTCAAGTTCAGCTTGAATTTCTTTGCGCTTTTCAATGTTCGCCACCACGGTCCTGATGTGGCTCAGCAGTTCGCCTTCAGCTCTGATTCGACTAAGATAATCTCCGCGCACCATCTTCTGGCCCAGGCGAAATATTTTTGTCTGGTCGTCGACTGCCATCATTACCGTCTCGTTCAGAACCGACATTGGTCTTAACTCTTAAGCAGCTCGCAGGTGAAAACCAGGCCAGCCAGAAATGCAATCAGCAGTACCACTGCTTGTATAAGCAGTTTGGTTTGCCGGGCTGGCGTCATGAGCCGACTTTCTCCGTTGCGCCGTGCGTTGGGCAGTTCGAACTGTCCAGCTTTTCAAAAGGGTTGCTTGGCGGCCCACCTGGGACACAGCCGCAACGCACACCCGTCATCGGTTCGCCGCAACCGCACTTCATGTCAGACATTGCCCGGCCAGCCGGTCGGACTATCATGGAGGGCATCACCGCAGAGAAGGTTGACCCTATCCTTTGCGCCGCCTCAAACAATTCTGAAAACTCAATTGCAAACACGCCCGTGGCGGCAAACACACCGCGCCTGGTCATGTAGCGGCTGCCCGCGGCCTTGGCCTGGCGGAGTGCTCTTCTGAAATCAGCTTCCAGTTTCTGTGTTCGTACTCGCGGTCGAAGTTTCCGCGTTTTTCTCTGTGCCATTCTCTTTCTCCTTTGACCCGATAGACTCGACGGCAGCGAGCGATGGGAAGTCCACCAGTTCGCCATTTCCCTGCCCTGCTGGCCCATCGCGCAAGGCTTTCTTCAGTGCGCCGATAAACCCGCCCGCATCTTCCATGTCCGCTACATCCGCCCACTCCGGGTTCACTTGCACCAGGTAAACCAACAGAAACGTGTTTGGCACTACGAGCAGCTGGTCCAGGTCAGTCTTCGGCAGGGTGCGCAAGGCTTCGACGGCGCGGGCCACGCGTTCATCAAGCAGATCCTGGTTTTCGTCGTCCTCATAGCCGCGTAATTCTGTTACGACAATTTCGAGGACACGCTGTTCTTCGGCGGTAACGGTTGGCGCTGGCGGTTCCGTCGCCACGACAGGCGGCACTACTTCTACAGTCGGTGGGGACGCCCCAACGTTCCCACCGGCGGACGATGGCAATGCCGTCTGCGCTGGCGGCTGGTGACTTGTCGTCGTCGCGTCGGCATGATTGCCGTTGGAGGCCTCTTGCAGCGCCGCTTCACGGCGCTGACGAATGACTTCCTGCGTGATTGTTTGGCCCACGCCGACAACCAGGTCACCAACTTTCATGCTGTCGAACAAGCGTGCTACTCCGTTGATCACCCCCTCGGACCAGTGACGGTCGCCGCCGCTAGTCACCGCCGGTTCGCCACGGTCAAACAGGTTCTTGGCTTTTTCCAACATGCCCAACGAAGCTTCGGCGGCTTTGAACGGGTCGATTGGCGGCAACTCCTTCCGTTCCGATTCGTGTGGCGGGTTGCGATGGCTGATGGTCGCGATGCGTTCTGCCAGGTCGAGTACCTCTTTGAGTTCCTCGCGGACCGACAATCTTGGTTCGGGCGGAGCGACCTGGGCAGGGGCAGGGTTGACCTGTTGATGAGTAGACGATTGGACGACGCCTGGATTTGATTCTGGCAAATCGTGCACATTGCGGGTTATGGCGCCGGCGTAGTTACCGTTCTGGCGGACTTTAATTTGGTAGCGGCCGCCGCCATAAAGTTTTTGAATTGTGACTTCCAACGCCTCGACGCTCAGATCCGTTTCGTCGTAGGGCACGTCGCCGGCTGTGTACTCGTTGTTGCAGGGATTGCGGAACGTGAGACCAGACGGGTCGGGTTTGCGTATCGCGTAGATTCGAATGCTGCCGTCACCAATACGCTCCTTCAGTGATGAGAGAAAATTTTGGACCGGCGACAAGACCTCGACGCCTTCGAACTCATCTGAGCCGTCGTCATCAAGTTCCGGCTCCAGGCTTTCATTGGTCTCATCATCCAGCTTTGAATCATCCGGCTTCTTCTCGATGAAATCCTCACGAGTTGTGCGCGTGACTTTCTTCGTGCCGGCTGGCAGCGCGTCAACTCGCGTTGCGTCATGCTGGTCTATCCCGGAATTGTTTCGTCGTGCCATAGGATTTACAGAGCACCCGTGCGGGAATTGTTGAAAACAGTTCAGAATCGCAACGGAACGGCGGCGAAACTACTCGCCGTGGTAGGCAGAGTCAATAGGTACACAAGGAATAGTGCTATCATTCTGATAGCACTTTCTGCATTGGTCCTATTTACGGCGACCGGATAAGCGTGTAGACGTGACGACGGTTCTTTGAGGCGTGCTTGACGAGGGCAGAGCAGATAGGGGCACACGGATCACGTGATGCAGCTTAATTCTCTTCCTGCGCGTAGCGCGCGTAAGAGCGTTAATGTGCAATTAGGTGATCTACGTGATCTGTCGTAGTTAAGCAGTTTTGTTTGCATGAAGTTGGAGCTGTTTTTGCTATCTGCTCTGTCATCGGCATTTTCAAAATCAAATTGCTGTAAACGACTGACACGGCAGAGCTACCTAGCACAGAGCAGATGCAACATTTCAAAATCGCTCTATCTGCTCTGTCAGCGGCGTTCCTGCTCTTTCTTAAGAAGTTACTTTAGAAAAGAGCAGCTAGAAGGCTTTCAGATCAGATACGGCCCTTTGCAGATTGTTGCAGCTGCTCTGTTTTGAGAGGTTACATTAACAGTCGGCATGCAGACATGTGGAAAAGTAATGAATGCAACTCTTGGTAATCAGCAAAGGCAGGCGACAATTGGTGCCAACGAAGGCGCTGCTGCCGGGCACGCAAGGCAACTTGCAAACAATTGTCGTGATAGTGCCGATGGTCCGTCGCGACGCCGTCGAGGATTTGGAAGTGCGGCGGTTGGCGTTGGATTTGGTTGCCGACTGTCCCAACGAATTTGAATGCCAGGTTGGCAAGCTCTTTGAGTATGCGCGGTCCATTCGTTTCGCGCGCGATCCGATTGATGCGGAACGCGTCGCTGATGCGGCCACCACGATTGCTGAACAGTCAGGTGACTGTGCTGACAAGAGCATTCTCCTGGCGTCGTTGCTCGGGTCCATTGGATGGGTCAGCCGCTTCGTCGCGTTGAATTTTTACGATGACCTGGAGTCGCACGGCTTTGACCACCTGCTGATTGAAGCGCAGCGCGATGATGGGAGCTGGGTGCCGCTGGACGCGACGCCGGAAGCGGCGCCAGTGGGATGGGAGCCGGAAGCGCCGGTGCGGCGAGTGTTTGAAATTTGGCCGGAAGCGGAGCAGACGGCAAACAGCAAACAGCAGACAGCCGGAATGGGCGGTCTGTTCGATGACTTGATTGGCCAGGGTATTCAGCTTGGGACGCAGGTGATAGCCGGTGCAGTCCAGCGGTCGCGAGTGAGTAGTGAACAGGCAGCGCAGATAGGAGCACAGTTTGACCAGCTTGCCGGGCAGGTAACGCAGCTGTTCAATCAGATTCAGTCGCAGTCGGTTATCACTCAGGCGGATCTGGAAGCGGCCATCGCGGGTTACACGCAATTGGCCCAGGCCGCACAGCAATACGCGAACGTTGATTACGTGGTCCAACAATGGAACTTACCAAGCTACAAGGCAGCTTACGAAGAACGCTTGCGGCAGATGGCGGCAGTCGCGCAGCAAACAGCAGTCGGCAATCAGCAATCGGATGGCGTGCTCAGTTCGGTGTTGCCCGCATCGGTAGCGGCGGCGTTTTCAAATCCGCTGGCGATTGTAGCGGTGGGATTGTTAGCACTGGCTTTGGTAGTCCGGAGCAAATGATATGAGCTTCGATGCGATTTTACGCGGCGACTTTCGACAGGGCTTCGGCTCTTACCAGGACCCACAAGGTGGGTGGCATCCGACCCCGCTGATTCGATTTGCAGGCGAGACGATTATTCGGAATCCGGTCAACGGCGCAACTTACGCCAATGACGCTGATGCAAGCGGCGCGACCGGTCCTCACACCGTAACAGTTTTCGCTAACCAGGTTGCGTGGGATACGTACCTTGCGGGCTTTGAAGGCGACGTGTATGCAGCATTGTTGAACCCGCCGGGGTCTGTGGAAGATCCGCCGCAATATCCGATTGACCCTGTCGGTGGACCAGCCGAGCTGCATCCAGACTACGCGGCCATCATCGAAGGTTTCTATCAGAAATATCTTCACCGCGCTTCCGATCCTGCCGGGCTGGATTTTTGGGTGCAAGTAATTCTCGACGGCGGCGGCAACGGCAAGGCAAATGCCGAGCAGGGGTTCATCACACAAAGCATCAACGACGGGATTTACACCCTGGCTACGTTGCCAACGCCGACCTATGTCACGTTGCCAGCAGCTGGCAGCGGCGGGTCTACCGATACTGGGGGCGGTGGCGATAGCACCGACGATTCCGCCGGTGGAACTACCGATGACAGCACTGTACCGGCCAACACAGCAGGCGGCGGATTGTTCGACGGTATCCAGGCGAAGATTGAGGACGTCTTTGCCGGACTGGCAACAAGCACTGGCCTCTCGATACGAACATTGGAAATCGGCGCGGTCGCCCTTGGGATTGGCGCGCTGATCTACTTCAACAGCGACGGCGGAACGAAGCGGAAGCGATAGGGAGCGAAACATGAGTTTAGCAAACGACATGGCGCGACGCCGCGCCGCTGGTTTTGGATTCGGCCCCGATGATGTGTGGGTAGATTCGCCGCCGGTTTATGACCCTGGAGGCTCGTCCGGTTCATCAAGCGGTGATGGCGATGGTGGGAGCCATGACATTCCGTGGTACGTGGCTGGCGCTCCAGTGTTTGGCGTCATCGGCAAGACGCTGAGCAACATCTTCGGCAATCAGTATCAGCAGCCGACTTACCTTCAACCCAGAACGCAGCAATACCCGCCCGGCAGCTACTATCCGCCTGGTTATGATTCAACGCGCTTGGCCCAACAGTCGTTTGGCAACATCACAAGCTTTATATCGAACAATTTTCTTCTCGTAAGCGCCGGAGTTCTTGGTGTGATTCTGTTGTTCCGTCAACCGCCAGGACGAAGGTAAACGAATGTGGCAATCAAAGTCATCGTTGGGGCTGGCGGCACACAACAGGAAGGTTGGATTTCTCTTGAGCATAGTCAACTCGATATTCGCAATCGCGATTCCTGGTTGGAATGGTTTGAGCCAGGCACAGTTGATGCCGTTCTTTCAGAACACGTGCTCGAGCATCTCTATCCTGACGAAGCGCGACAGGCCGCGCGGAATATTTACGAAATGCTTTCGCCTGGTGGTTACTGGCGCATCGCAGTTCCTGATGGAAACAATCCAGATCCGAAATATCAGGAAGGCTCCCGTCCTGGTGGACCAGGACAAGACCGGCAGCGTCTATTGCTGTACTTGCAGGACCGTCACTACCCTGACCACAAAGTTCAGTACAGTATCGAGTCGTTGGACCAACTCTTGCACCGCGCCGGCTTTTCGATTCATCCGTTGGAGTGGTTTGACAGCAGCGGTGTCTTTCATCGCGTGCCCTGGCGAACGGAAGATGGAGACATCAGGCGCTCAACCGCTTCGGGCGGCAGTTTCTATTTGTGGCTGGTCTACTTCTGTGCCGACTTTTGGAGTTTGAGTCTGTTGGTTGATGCGGTGAAATGAATGTCACTTGATCTGCGACGACAGATGGGCTTCGGCGGCTGGTCTGATTTTCAGTTGCCAGAGATCGTGGTCCCAGCTGATTGGCCCAACTGGGACGATGGTGAAGAGGTAGGCAGTGACGGCGTTATCAGCACAACCTCTGTTGGTCCACGAACACGCACTTCGACGGAATTGGCAGCGGCTGTGAAAGCAGCCGGTGGAAAGTTGAACGTATCCGGCAACGACTCCGCGATGATAGTAGCGCTAAACAACACCTTGCGCTTCAGCGTCACGAACGCAGGCAACGGCTACTACATGATCGAAGACAGACTTGCTGGCAACAGCACACTCTTGATAGCCGGCGGCGTTGCGGCCCTGGTTGTTGTGCTGGCGTTAGTTTCTGGCAAATAAGATGGTCAACATCGGTGACACTGTTGAAGTAACCATACCGACCTACTGGCCGGGCTTCTTTGACATTGGCTTTGGCGATCCCACACAGGCACTCCAGAACAGACTTGAGCAGGCCGGTGTAGGCGTCGAGAGCAACAACGCAGGCGCCCTGCATTATCTTGGTGATTCGTGGCTAAGGTCGCGGAGCAATCTGGTAATTGTTGTTCGCCCGTTTAGCAGCGCCTATGGAACGGTGCAGGACGTGGCGAACCTGGTAGCAGGCGCTGCCTATGCTGAAGGCTTTGACATCAATGCCGGGGCGACGGGGCGAATCTTAGCGTACGCACACCCTGCGCAGGGCTCTGCCAGTTCGGATCAGTATGACCACTTGCAAGACACGCCGGACAGGGACCCTGACGCCGACAAGAGTATCTGGGACGACATAGCGAAAGCGTTGGGCATATCGACGACAACAGCGCAGATCGGCGTCATTGGATTGGGAGCGTTGGCTGTAGTTGTAGTTATGAAGACGCGTTAGCTCTTTGAATCATCGGACACGTCGTACGGTGTCAACGTAGTATTCGTCACCGCACTTTCGACCTTTGACGATTACCTTATTGCCCTTTCGAAGGATGTCATAGTAGCGCGGGCTCGGCGGATCGAAGTTCATGTGATGGTCCGAGAGGAAGCGTAGGTCAAAGAATAAAACGCTTCGGGACTTTGGTGAGAAGGTGTCAAAAATCATTCGCTCCACAATGTCGACAACTCGAAACGGCTTGCATGGCCCAGTGGCGACAGGAATAGAGTTTGCAACGTTAGCAAAGCAAAGAATGAGCAGGAAAGAACAAAGCCTGATTTTCATGGTTGAGGAAGCCTTTCAGTTGTAGTCGCAATGAACGGCAAAACGTCTGGGAGAGGTTTTTTGCACAGTCGGCAGTGGTCTTTGTAGCACAAGTCCATTTGAGAGGCAATGAAGCGAAGTGGCAAGCACGGCTGAACTGATTGAGCTTCTTCGCGGCTACGCGCAAAGGTATGGCATCAATGAGAACATTGCGATTGCTCAAATCAATCAAGAGAGCAGGTTCAACCCAGGAGCTGGAAGCCCAGCCGGCGCTCAGGGCATCGCGCAGTTCATGCCTGCCACAGCTCGGAGGTTCGGCGTTGACGTTTGGGATGTCAATAGTAGCTTCGACGGTTGGGGTCGTTATATGCGCTGGCTGCTCGATCGTTACAACGGCAACTATTCATTTGCCCTGGCTGGTTATAACGCAGGCGAAGGAAACGTTGACAAGTACGGCGGCATACCGCCTTTCGCAGAAACTCAAGCATATGTGCGGAACATTCTGGCGGCGGCGAACGTGGCCCCGCCCCAAAACGACTGGAACGGTCTTACCGGCGGCGTTGATGCAGAGACTTATACGAACGACTGGCCCATTGAAAATCTTGCAGCTGATTCCGGCGTAGGAGCTTCGTTGCTGATTATTGGAGTGATTGCCCTGGTGGGATTGATAGTGATTACGCGATGAAAGACATCGACAAAATTCCAGTGTGGTTTCTGTTGGCCTCTCTGGCAACATCCATCGGGGTTCTTTACTACATGAACCAGTGCGAGGAACTGGCCTGCGCGGCCAAGGACTTGTTTCCCTACACGGTTGAAGGCCTGAAACAAAGAGGGCATCCGATTCCACCATTCGTGCAGGGAGTGGCAGACACTATCGACGCTGAGAACAAAGCGTGCTGGGGAGATTGGGACAATCCAAACCTGACGCACTGGACCACGCAATGAAGACGCGAACGAAAAAAGTTAATGGACCAATTCGCCTGACGGCAGCCGATATCGCAAAGCTACCGCCGAAAGTTCGCGCGCAGCTTGGCATCGACACGGCGGGTCCAAAGCCCAAGGCGGAAACTAAAAAACCGCGGGACACCGAGCGCCTTTTCAAGGTGAGTTGGTACAGCCCACGGCTTCAAAAAAGAGTTTCGCCAGAGGAATTATTTGCCGCGAGCAGCAAGCATGGTGCGATTGACGAAGCGAAGGCAGCGATCGGCTTTGCAGATTTGAAGCGCCGACGTCGTCTCACTGGCTTTCCCCTGCCGGTGAACTTCATCGCTAAAGAAGTGAAGCGTAATGGTAAGCAGAAAGTCCACACCAAGGGCAAGAAGAATTTGTTTGGCTTCGGCAGTCGCAAACAGCGCATAGCGAAGAAGAAACGCAAAGCTGCAATTCTGACTGCCAAGGCGGGAGTGTTGGAGGCGAAAGAACGACTGCGGTCCGCGCGGAAGCGAAACAAGAAGCGGAACGCTCGTGGTTACGATCCTAACCACACGCTCATAACGCGCAGTCTCTTGAATCCAACGCACGGTGTTTGTTCCTGCGGTAAGTGGTTCATCAACACGCAGCTGGCAAAAGGAACATCGGAATTCGGCGCGCAGCAATACCTGGACAAGTGGCACAGTGCGCACGTGGCGATAGAGAAGCGGAAAGCGATGCGGAAGGCAACAAACAATCCGAAGGCAAAGAAGACCGTGGCCAGCCGGCGCAACAGCAAACCAAAGACGCCCGCGCAGGAATTACTGCTGCGTCTCGCTGATGAAGACATGCGCCACGCCAGGGCGCGAATGATAAGCATTCCGCAGACTACGAAGGGCACCGCTACGCTGTCGTTCGATGGAGTCACGAGGCGTTACACAATCAGTGCGGGCCGCTGGCATTTCAACGGCGCTGCCAATGAGACCAGAGTACAGTTGGCGCGAATGTATGTTGAACTGCTGCCAAAGAACAATCCTGGCATCTGGGCAGACATCATCGGCGGTTTGGCCGGCGGGGCCGGCTACGCAGCTGCGGCCGCGTGGGTGGCTAAGAAGTTGGAGGACAAGAAGAAGAAAACAAACGGGCGTCCAAAGTTCAAAGTCCAACGTCCAACGTCGAAGAGCAATCCGCAGCAGCTCGTCACCCCCGCCTTGGCGAAACGTTGGCTGGCGACGAACAAGAACCGCAAAGACATGGTTCCCGCGCGCATCAACGCGATAGCCGCAAAGATGAAGGCGGGGACCTACACGGCAAAGACGCCGCTGCTGTTCAAGAATGGAAAGCTGGTCGACGGTCGCCATCGTTTGTCGGCAGTGGTCCGATCCGGCAAGTCTGTGCGGTTTGATGTCGAGCGCGTAGTGACGAAGAAAAACCCGCAGACCGAGCGCGCCAAGATTCGCGAACAGTTCCTCGGGCGCAAAGGCACCGGCAGAGAAATGAAACTCTTCACACTGCCTGGTGGTCCAAAGCGAGCCGGTTCCCTGGCAAAGTTGAAAAGCATCACGTTGATGAACGGTAAGGTGCAGAGTTTTCCGAAAGGCGCAGCGTATATTGGTGGCGTCAAGAGTGGGAAGTTAGCGCGCATGGTGATCGGATTGAAACAACCGTTCCCGCTGCCGAATGGGTTGGAGGCAAACAAGGTCCATGTGTATGGCGAAGTGAGGCGGTTCAACTATTGGGCTCGCAAGCCACATTTGTACGGCGAGAACAGCCCTGAATACGAGTTCACACATAAGGCAGGCGAAGAAGGTGGGCGGCGGCCAGTCCTGGTCTTTCACAACGGCGCGATAGGTTTCCGTGGCGGTGATTACAAGATTCAGGCGGAAGGGGTGCGCGACTGATGCCGTTTGGACTAGCGCCAATTGAGGACCCATTTGAAACCGGCGTTACGTACGGCTCTGGTGGCACGGGATATAGTCCAGGCTATGCCGTTGACTTGTTGGGCCACGCGCGTGCTGGTCTATTCAACACGGAAATCTTTTTTGATTCGAATGACTATGCCGGGCCTAACAGGGAGTTTGATTCGGAAGGGTCCCCAGCGGCGGCACTGCCGAGTGGCGCCGGAGCAGCGGTGGCTACCACACAGCAGCAACAAACGCCGGCTGCCAATTCGAATGTGCTGTGGTGGGTGTTGATAGGCCTTGCCGGAATCTTACTGGTGAGCAAATGACATCAGAAGAGACGCTGAAAAGTTTCTTGATTGAAGTGGTCCGCCGCAGTTGCATTCTCTGCGTGAAGTGGATCGAAGAACGGTACGGGATGAAGTCGTCATTTCTTCCGTAGCTGGTAATAGGTTTGAAAAGTAAATAAAGGGTTCGACTGAACAAGTCCCGCCCGCTGATTTGAGACAGGTCCGCGAAAGCTCGCCTGCCGGAATCGGCGGGCGTTTTGTTTTTCCGGGTCACGCGACTCGGACAAAGGCGCGGCCAACGACAACAGTCGTGCCGCATAGGGGAGAAGAGCAATGAAGCAACAACAAAAGGCAAGCGGTGCCCCTCAGGTCACAGTGTTTGAAAACCCTGGACCGGTGTGGGCGCTCGGGCTGCCTGGAAAGAGGAGTAACGCTATGGCTACTAAGAAAGCCAACAAGGCGAAGAGAAAAGGCGGCTCGAAAAAGAAGAAACACAACACCGCGAGCGCCAAAAGCTCTTCAGCTCGGAAGGCTGCACCTAAGAAGAACAGTCCGAAGAAGCGATCCGGCAAGAAGCACAATTCTTTCCGCATCAAGAAAAACTCATTCGATTTCAGCGGTGTGAACCTTACTGACCTGGCGGCGGCGGGAATCGCGGCCATCAGCAGTTCAGCAATCATCAGCGTCATTGCTGATCCGACTTCGTACCTCGGCATCGGTTTGGGTCTCGGCCTGACCTTTGCGGCGGCGAAGTTCGCACCGCGTTCGATCAAAGCCGCCGTCGTGTTGGGCGCCGGTGTGGTTCCAGCTGTGAACCTCATCAATCGCGTCACCAACAACGCCATCGGCAACACCATCAGCAGCGGCATTCGCAAGTTTGTGCCGGCTGGTCTGTTGGGCAACGGCGCGACTGCGCCTCCGCCTGCGGACCAGGGCATGGGTGGAATGCGGCGCGTGCCACCGCCGCCATACGGCAGCGCGTGGGCCTATGGCCCTCGGCCCGGCAATCCGTCAGGGCGTTGGTAATTCGTAAGGAAGTTGGAACTTAGAAACCACAACCAGGCCGAGCTGTCTGGTATTTGCCCAGGGACACCACCCTGAACTTTCAGTAAGGAGAAAATATATGGATACCTTTACCGGTCCGAGAAAGAACCTGCCAGCAGCCCCTCCGGGCTTTGTGTGGGTTAACAAACCCGGACCCGAAAACACTTACGTTCTGACTTCATTTGATGACGTCGACGGCATGCCCGTTGAAGACTTCATGAAGTATTACGGCGGCGGTCGGCGCATCGTCGGTGGCATCGACCACCAACGCTGGCACGAAAACATCTGGGCACCGGCAACGACCATCCCTGCCAGCGCTCAGGGCATCGACTTCTTCAACAAGGTAGCCGGTGACTCGCAGAAATCGCTCGACGGTGGCACTGACATCATCGTCGATGATTACTACACCAACATGGTTGACGCTGGTCGCATGGAAAAAGATGCGACGCTGATCGTCTACGCGTTGGGCATTCGCGTTGATGTTCCTCACCGGGAGTTCAACGCATTCACCGCACTGCAACCGGTTTCTGCTGCCGTCACTGGCACTGACACCAGTTCCGCTACAGCCCACGTGCTGGCGCTGAATCGTGGTGCGATCTTCACGTTGCTAAAGGGCGGCGGCACAAGCGCTGAAGTTGTGGCGCAAGGCTCACTCTTCGACTTTCCGTCGAGAGGCGGCCCCGGCGGCATCGCCAGCGGCAACACCGTTGAAGGATTCATCGGCAACGGCAACGGCTTCCTGAACTATTTGGATGAAGTTGTCGTGTTGGACGAAGGTCGGCAGTTCAAGCTGACCATGAAAACGTACCGTGCGCTCTTGAGCGTGCTGAACGTTGCAGTTCGCCCAATTCTCTATGGCTGCCTGGTCGACAAGTTTTCACGTCGAGCAGCGTAGGCGCTGTTACTTAACCAGTAACACTTTTCGACGCGCCCTTCAGCGAGGAGCCGCGGCGGCGCGAAAAGGACCTTTGGATATGCAAAACCAACAAGACATTACCAGGCGGCGGCCAATCATCACTGGCGTGCCGTTCTATCTGCCCGTGGCAGTTCCCTTCACCGGTGTGGTCAACGAATCCGTGACGGTCTACACCACACCAGGGCAACGCGTAGGCCCGCTGGAAATCATAGGTGGCGTTACTGACCTGGAATCGGCGGAGGCGCAATTCACACTCGACAAGCGCCCGCTGTTCTCGTCTGAAAACATTCCGCTGGTGACGAAGTTTGGCAAGCCTGATGGTCCGAAGCCCATCTTTCGATACCAGCCGCCCGCACACCTTAATCACCGGCAACGCATCCGCGCTGACATTCTCAACGTTGGGGGTGAAGGCGCTGGGACATTTGTTTTCATCTGCCGGCAGGTGGGCATTGAAGGTCCGATGGTGCAAGCGTTGATGGACTATCAGGGTCAGGGCGCTGAAGACACCATCGTTCTTGACTCGAAATTTGCTGGCACCGCTCTGAATGACATCACGCTAAACACCACGCCTGTGGTTGATGACGACTTCATTTGGAAAACACTGCACACGAATCTTGCAGGCGACGCCTCAGTTCGCATCGGCGGCATCGACGGCCGCAGCTGGATGGATGAGTTCGTTCCACTCTGGGCGCTGGCGGGCCGTGCAAATTCAGTCTTGCCAAACCAGACAGTAGACCCGCTGTGTTTCATTCCGGCCGGCTACCAGGTGAGCATTGAATTCAAGAATGAAGGAGTGGGTGGCGTGGCCGCAACCAGCGGCAAAGTATTCCTCGGTGGTCAAAGAGTTCCACAACGATGAAAAGTATCGCAGAAGAAATGCTGGCCCTGGCCGCGCTGGCCAGGATAGACGTTGAAGAAGTTCAACACTTCATCGTCGGACTCAGCGGCTCGCCGTCTGTGGTGGGCAGCATCAACTTTACCGTGCCTGGTGATCACTGCGCGGTAGTCGTCATGATCGAAGAGTTCAACGCCGATGACGCGCTGACCAGGACCGCCACTCGAAGTGAAGCGGGCGCGGTAATAACAGAAGTGGAAGCGTCGGATTGGAGTATCGGCGCCGATGTCTTTCTTTTGTTCCCTCCAGGAAGACACAGCATCAACCTGGCGGCTACGCCTGTTGGCGGCAAGCGTTACTTTGCGCGTGTCAGTGGCTACTTCCTGCCACAAGGAGTCTTTAAGAACCTGTCACGGATGGGCACGAAAATTTTGAGCTAGAAGAGAGAAGACAACATGAGAACACTAAAACCATTCGCAATCATCTTTGCTTTGCTGCTCACCGCACTCTGCACGATGCCCGCTGTGCAGGCCCAGGGCACCGTATCCATCCGGCGTGGTTCGACTGTGCCTGCTTCGTGCGATGTAACCGGAGTAACCAGCAGTCCGATGTTCTGGAAAATCTCGGGAACGAATCAGGGACTCTACACCTGCATTGCAGGCGTCTACGTTTACCAGACCAACACTTTTGCCTCGAACCTGACAGAAAAGACGATGCTCTATGCGTCGGCAACGCCAGCGGTAGTAACCAGCACCGCCGCGCCAACTAACGGACAGCTGCTAATCGGTTCGACGGGCAACATACCAGCACTCGGCACGTTGACGGGCGCGGCGAACGAAACCTTGATCACAAACGGCGCTGGTTCAATCACTATTGGCCTGGCTGCTGCGGTCATTCACCAGGCAGGAACAAACTTCAAGTTCACTGATACGAGCGACGCCGCCAAGCGCTTTCACTTCGACGTTTCGAACGTGACAACGGCGAACGATCGCAACGTCGCAGTGCCAGACTCTGACACCAAGGTCCCCATCAGCTCGCAGTTTCTGACGTTCTCGGGGCCGTCCGTCGCGCGCACCATCACATTATTCGACGCCAATTTTACGGCTGCACGCCGGGATGATTTCAACGCGCACACAAACGTGGTGGCGCCGTCCACACCCGCGCCGGGTGTAACAAACACCTGGACTGATTCAACAGACAAGAACCTGAAGGCGAAAGACGATGCGGGGGTGATCACCGTCACAGCGAAACCGCTGACGGCAGTTGATGGCTTAGTCGTCTCGGGCATGTCATCAGCCGGCGTGTTTACCACTGGCATTGCTGAAGCGCGCCTGTCAACGACACCAGGCGTGGACATGAACACAGCGACGCCAACGACGCTCTACACCTGTCCCTCTGGCCGCAGTTGCGTCATTACTAAAGTGGTGGTACGCAACGCCTCCACGTCACTCACCACGGCGAGCTACAGCTTTGGTTGGGCCTCAGCGGCCTTCAACGATGTCATTGCTGATGCCACCCACACCGAGTTGACCGGTGCCACGCTCTATACGCGCCTTGACGCCAAAGCAGGCGCGACGCTCGGCACTGCAACCGGCACTTTCAAAGTATTGATGAACACGCTGCAGGGCGGCGCGGCGACCACAACTATCGACGTGTTTGGCTACACGTTCTAACGAGGTGACTTCATGGGTGGCGGCGGGCTAATAGTAATCGACGGCAACAAGGATTTTATCAAGTCGGCAACAGGCGCTGACGTTTCTATTACTTTGCCTGCGACCCCCGGCAAGTACTGGGTGATTCCCGGACTCATCTACAGCTATGACCTGCTGCCGAGCGTGGTAGGCGGCATTATTCTGACCGATGGTGATTTCAGCTTCACCTGGGATGAAGTAACCAATGGCGGAATCAGGGTGCCATTCGAACCACACCTGCGTTGTGGTCTCGGCAACCATGTAACGGTCAAACTAAAGAACGGCGGCGTTGGTGTCACCGGCAAGTTGAACATAGTGCCTGGCCCCTATCTGCAAGGATGAAAATCATATGTCAGAAGTCAGAAATCAGATGTCAGAAACAACTCGAGCTCGCCACGGCAAATCCACCGTGGGGGCCCGAAGTGTGACTCCGCCGGCGCGTTGGTTGGTGTGGTGCTTGCTGGTCCTGCTGCTCACAGCCCACTGCCCACTGCCCGCTGTTTTCGCCCAGGGCAACTCCGCACGCTACATTCGTCGCGGCAGTGGCGCGCCCAGCGGCAGTTGTCAGGTTGGAATCACGGCAACGGAAGTCTACATCGACACTGACACTGGCAAACAATACAACTGCATGGGCAGTCCTGGTCCGAGTGGCACGTGGGTTTTGACAACCGGCAGTTCAGGCGCGGGCACTGGCGATCTAACTGGTCCTGGCAGTTCAACTGACAAAGCTGTTGTGCGTTTCAGCGGCGCCGGCGGCAAGACTGTTCAAAACAGTGTGGTGACGATTAGCGACGCAGGATTGATGGCAGGGGCGACGGTGGCGGACCCGTCAACAGCGCAGCAGCCGGCCAGCAAGAATTACGTTGATAGCGCTGTAGCGACAGTGAACGGAACCGTGCCTCGGCTCAATGGCCTGGTTTCGGGCGGCGGCGTCATTTGGGAATCGGCGTACACCTTCCGAGTTGCGGCGGCAACTTACTACATAAACGGCATACTTTATTCGAGTGCAGAGCAGACCATCACGCTCGACGTCGCGCACGCGACCTTGGACCGGATAGATATCCTTGCACTCAACACCAGTGGCACGCTCGTTAAGATTACCGGCACAGCCGCCTCTCAACCGAGCGAACCTGATTACGATCCAACCACACAACTGAAGTTAACTTTTGTTTTCGTCGGCGCTGCCACCACGCAGCCTGCCGGTGTTTCGAATGAGAATGTCTACCTCGAAAACACCGAGTGGACTTCGTCAACGTCAGGCTCTGGCTGGAACGCCAACTCGACCAACAACCCGCGCAGTGGCACGAAAGACATTGAAGGCACTAACGTTGCCAACGCCGCGTACGTTCAGCTGCAGCGCAGCTCGACAACAGCGCTCGACACCTTCGCCACCCTCTCTTTGTTCATCCGTTCGAAAGCGACGTGGAATAACAACCGTGTTATGCGGCTGCAGTTTTTCAACGCCGGCATTGCCAAAGGGAACGCGTTGACGGTCGCCGATGGTTTCTGGGGCTTCGATTCCAGCAACACTGCGAGCTATCAGCTGGTGGCAATTCCAGTGACGCAGTTTGCCATCCCGGCCGGCACGCTAATCAACCAGCTCCGCGTAACCGATAGCGGCGGCGCGATAGGGCTCTATGTTGATGACGTTGTCCTGCAAGCGCTCGGCTCCACTGTTGGCCCACCGGCCCCAGGCGGTCTCACACAAGCGCAGGCAGACGCGCGTTACGCTCAGCGAGCAAACAACCTTTCGGATCTGAATAGCGCCAGCTCAGCCAGGACAAACATCGGCGCTGCTGCCAGCGGGTCAATAACCAGCAGTGGCTTGACGATGAACACCGCCCGGATGCTCGGACGCAGCACGGCATCGACCGGCTCAGTAGAAGAAATCATTGCTGGAAGTGGTTTGTCTCTCGCTGCAGGCGTGTTGACAGCTACTGCCGGCGGTCTGTCAGGCACAGGCACGTTGGGCAGCCTGGTGCAGGTCACAAACGCCACCGGACCTGTCCTGGGCGATGCGCCGGTGAAAACCAACGGCACAGACACTCGAGTGACTGGAAAGTTTTGCTATGACGCTTCCTACACCGTCTGCACCATAGCAGGCACTGGTGATCCGGAGAGTGCTGTTACGGCTGGCGTGGGCTCGGTCTACTACCGCACTGATGGGGCCGCAAACGCCACGGTGTACCGAAAAGAGATTGGCACGGGCAATACCGGATGGGTGGCAACCTCGAATGCCTTCGGCGTGCCGAGCTTTCCTTCGTCATACACAATCACCACGTTCATCAATAACTTCTATAGCGTCGCCTGGCAGCGCAGTCCCACTGGTGGCGAGCTCACTGCCGACACCTCGACGCTAAACAGCGCTTGTGTTGGCTCTGACGGCACCCGCGCGTTTCGTGTTGCGGCTGCGACCTACGGCCAGGGATTCTTCACTAACACTGAATACACCTCTCGCTCCCGCACTGATTCTCAGTTCATTGATGATTTGTACCAGGCTTATTTGGGACGCGCGGCAGATTCCGTGGGGCACGCGTTTTGGCAAGGTCTGATAGCCACGCTGGGCCGGAATGGCGTCAGTAAAGCATTCGCAACCAGCATGGAGTTTATTAACAACCGCCTG